>WNGC01000290.1_pt1 | contig 28169 bp, 33 predicted proteins | sample 5400051 | NCBI WGS metagenome assembly WNGC01 (sample SAMN13153368, study PRJNA577476) | soil metagenome | isolation source: 20 cm soil or saprolite under grassland replicate 2 | place: USA:California | collected 2016-06-15
TCAGACCGCCTTCTCGGCAGCTTCGCCGTCGAACTTCCCGAGGCGGGAGGCGCCCATTGTTTGACCGAGCACCTGGTGGTACGGCACGCCGGTGAAGAGGTGATGGCTCTTCGTCGGGATGTCGTCGTCGTCCGCCCACTCCTTGCGCTGCAGCGCGACATACGCCTGCTCCTGCTCCTCCGAGAGACCCTGAAGGAGCTTCGAGAACGCGTAGCCCATGGCGTGCTGCGCGGCGAGGGTGATGAAGAGGAACTTGTAGCCGAGCTCGCCGAGCTCCGCGAAGGAGATCGGGTCCGGATCGTTGAACCACTTGAACGAGCTCGACCAGTTGAACGCGAGCTTCGCGTCCGGGAAGCGGCGCCTGACCTGATCGGCGAAGCGCTCGGTCGGCTCGCGGTCGGAGTTCGGGAACTCGCACCACACGAGGTCGGGCGCGCCGCTATCGAGATAGCGAAGTGCGCGTTCGATCGCGAGGTCGAGCCCGCGCGTCGTCTCGGGCGCGTCGACCGCAGAGACAGCGTCGGTGCGCGCGATGACCACGAAGTCGTCGCGGCCCAGATCCTCGGCGACGGCGCGCGCCATGCGCAGCTTGCCGACCATCTCCTCCGCGGAGATGAGCGCCTTGCCGGCGATGTGCCCGCAACGCTTGGGGAGGACCTGATCTTCGATGTGCGCGCCCGCGACGCCAGCGTTCACGTACAGCTCGGCGACGCGCTGAACGTTGAAGAGGTTGCCGTAGCCGCCGTCCATATCGACGACGACCGGAGGGATCTCGAGGTGCGTCGGCGGGACGCCCTTCTCGGGGTCGCCGGTGGCCATCGTGAGCTGGAACTTCCGAAGCGCGGAGATCGTGCGGCGCGCGCCGTCGGCGATCTCGGGGCCGGAGTAGAGATCCATGTCCGTCGTGCCGAGGTGCCCGATGGCGAACGAGTACCCCGAGAAGTAGATCGCCGTGGCGCGGTGGTACATCGCGATCTCGGCGCCGTGCGGGTCGTAGATGCCGGGCGCGAACACGTACGGCTCGCTCTCGAGGAGCTCGCGCAGGCGCGTGGCTGGGTCTGCCCAGCGCGATACCGGCACGGTGAAGCCCGGCGGCAGAAGCGGCGTCTCGCTCAGTGTCTTGGCGCGAACGGTGGTGGCCATCTGGGTCCCCTCCGTGCGTTTACTAGTTCGAGTGGTCGAGCTGGCAGAGCTCAGGGCAGCAGCACTCCGTTTGCTGCGACTCGCTCCCCTTGTCGGTCCCGGCGACGCGAAGGATCGGCCGGTACTCGGCCGGCGTGCTGTCGGCGCGGTCAAAGCTCTTCATGGTCGCCATGGCAGGGCATCCTGCGTGCCGGAAATGCCATAAGACAAATCGTTTGTTTCGATAGTTGCGATCAATTCTGTTTATGATCGCGTCATGCTCCTGGCCCAGCTCGAAGCCTTCAGCGAAGTAGCGCGCCTCGGCAACGTGAGTCGCGCGGCCGAAACCCTGAGCGTGACCCAGCCGGCTCTTACCGCGCGTTTACAGGGACTCGAGCGGGAGCTCGGGGTCGACCTCTTCGTCCGAGCCGCGCGCGGGATGACGCTCACCGATGCGGGACGTGCGCTCCTCCCCTACGCGCAGCGCGTGATCACGCAGGTACTCGAAGGACAGAAGGCGGTGGACGATCTGCGCATCGGAAAAATCGGCGAGCTGTTCATCGCCGCGGCGCCCGCGGTGAGCACGTATGTGCTGCCCGCCCTTTTGAAGGCGTTTCAGACGACGCATCCGCAGGTCCGAATGGGTGTGCGCACCGGACATACCGAGGAGGTCCTCGAGATGGTGCTCCGGCGCGAGGTCGATCTCGGGGTCGGCCGGCCGATCCGGCATCAGGACGCCGAGCTCATTCCCGTGTTCGACGACGAGCTCGTCCTCGTCGTGAGCCGACACCACCCGTTCGCGCGGCGCGATCGCATCCGTCTGCAGGAGCTCGCCGACGATCGCCTCATCCTGTTCGACCGCGCATCGAGCTACTACGAGCTGACGAGCTCGCTCATCCGGCAGGCCGGCGTCGTGCCGGAGAGCGTTATCGAGATGGACAACGTCGAGGCCGCGAAGAAGATGGTGATCGAGGGTCTCGGCGTTGCGCTCCTCCCGCGCATGGCGCTCCTCGCCGAGCTGCGCGCGCGAGTCCTTCGTCCGGTCCGCGTCGTCGGAGCACCGCCGGTGCGGCGCCCCATCGTCGCCATCAGGCGCACCGACGCGGGCACGCCGATGGGACCCGTCGCAGATTTCCTCGCGTTGCTCCGGCGATCGCGCGCGGCTGGCTAGAGCGAGAGGTTCGCCCGCTCGCGGCGCGCGAGCGCGGCACCGATCGACTCGGGTGACGCGTCCATCGCGAGCGTGAACGTGGCGCGCGCGTCGTCGTTGAGACCGGCCGCTCGGAGCGCGATGCCGCCGAGGTAGCCGAGGAATGCGCGGTCACCGGCGCGGAGCTTGGGCGCATCCCTCTCGGCCGTGCGGAGCTTCGCGCGCACGGCGTCGCGATCGCCAACGCGCCCGGACACGATCGCCTCGAGCGCGTGGTGCATCGCCACGCGCTCGACCGAGCGGGCGAGCTCTGGATCGTTCGCGATCTCCGCGACGAGAGCCGATCCGCGATCCGGATCCCCGCCAAGAGCGGCGAGCTCGGCCCAGGCGAGCGCCAGACGTACGTCGACGTTGTCGGGCAGGAGCGCGGCGCAACGACGAGCGTCGCCGGACCGGTTGAGCGAGGCATACGAAGCGACCAAGCCCACGGCAACCACTCGGTCGCCTGTCAGCTTCTTCGCAACCTGTTCGAAGAGCGACGCGGCAGAGAGAGGGTCGCCCGAGGCGTAGAGGATTTCCGCGGCGATCTTGCGGACGAGGGTGACCGTCCCGAAGCGCTCGAGGAGCGGCGCGACGAGCGCCCGGGCGGTCTGGAGCTCACCGGCATCGAGGGCTTTCCGGGCCCGCCAAATGGCCAATGGAACGCGCCAAATGTCAGCGATGGACGCTCGCGGTACAGGGGGTTTGTCCACAGAAACGGCTCCTGGAGAGCCTTTATCCACCGTATTCATGGGGTTATCCACATCTGACGCCAGAAATGGTGCTATGTGTCCGCAAGTAGCCCCTGCGCAATAACCAGTCGCTGTATCTCGCTCGTGCCCTCGTAAATCCGGTAGATACGCGCGTCGCGGTACGCCCGCTCGATCCAGAGCTCGCGCATGTATCCCATGCCGCCGTGGATCTGGACCGCCGCGTCAGCGATCCGCCCGAGAGCCTCCGTGGCGAAGAGCTTGGCCTTCGATGCCCGGTCGGTAACTCGCTCGCCGCGGTCGGCCCGTGACGCCGCGTCATACACCATCAGCCGGGCGGCATGGACGTCGATGGCCCCATCGGAGAGCAGCCACTGGATCGCCTGATTCGTCCCGATCGGACGTCCGAACTGGGTCCGCGTCTTGGCGTGGGCAACGGACGCCTCGAGGAGATGTTGCGCGGCGCCGACCGCATGCGCCGCGAGACCCATCCGGCCGTAGTCGAGCGTTGCGAGGGCGATGGCGAATCCCTTGCCGTCTTCGCCGAGCCGCTGGAGCGCTGGAACGCGCATGTCGCGGAAATAGAGCTGCGCGGTCGTCGAGCCATGCAGTCCCATCTTCGCGTCGTTGCGGCCAACCTCGAGACCGGCGGTCGCGCGCTCGACGGCGAACGCGGTGATCCCCTTCGACCCGAGCTTCGGATCGAGCGTCGCGAAAATGACGAACACCTCGGCGATCGGCGCATTGGTGATGAACGTCTTCGCGCCGTCGATGACGTACGAGTCGCCGTCGCGGCGCGCGACCGTCTTAAGACCGCCGGCGTCGCTGCCCGCGCCGGGCTCGGAGAGTCCGTACGCGCCGATCTTCCGAGCGGACAGGAGGTCGGGAAGGTAGCGCTTGCGAAGTGCGTCCGGTCCGCCGATATCGATCGCGGTCCCGCACAGACCCGCCGAGCCGCCGATGACGTTCCAGAGCGACGCGTTCGCGCGCGCGAGCTGCTCGACCGCGACGCAGTACCCGAGCTTGCCGAAACCCTGTCCGCCCACCTCCTCGCTGAATCCGAGACCGAAGAGGCCCATGGCGGCCATCGCGTCGATCACGGACCGCGGTATCTCGTCCTTCTCTTCGATCTCGCGCTCGAACGGCGCGAGCCGCTCTTCGACGAACTCGCGGACCGAGCGCTGGAGCATGAGAAGGTCGTCGGGAAGGACGGGATCCATCAGCCTTCCTTCGCCGTCTCGAGAATCTTGCGCAGCGCCTCCGGGATCCGGGTCGCGCGACCGCTCTTTCGATCGAGCATCACCTGGATGGTTGACGCATCGACGCAATGCGTTCCATCGGCGCGGTCGATCGCGTACTCGAACGTCCACGATGAATGACGAATATCGCCAACGCGGACCTTGATGTCGTATTCGTCATCGAAGCGGAGGGGCGCGTGATAACGAAGGCGTGCCTCGCCGATCGTGAAGTCGACGCCCTGCGCGACCATATCGCGCTCGTACACGATGCCCAGCGCGCGCAGATACGCGACGCGGCCCACCTCGGCGAAGACCAGGTAATTCGCGTAGTAGACGACCGCCTGCAGGTCCGTCTCACCGAAGCGCACCCGCTGGCGATGTGCGAACGGAAAATCCACGGCCGCTTGGCAGGTTAACGATTTGGCATGGCACCTGCTGCCCCTAACGGCATGGCTACATCAGCACCACGAGACCACGACACGACCGAGCGAGTCGACCGCTACGAGCGCGAACGGATCGTCGAGCGACCTGCGTCCACGCCACCGGGCGCTTCGAACGTGAACGTCGGGCCGACGACGGCGACCGTCGCGCGAAACGATGTGGTGTGGACGGTCACCCGCGTCGTCACGCTTCTCTTCACCGTCCTCGAGACCCTGTTGCTGCTCCGGTTCGTCCTCAAGCTCTTCGGCGCGAACGCGAATCAGCCGCTCGTTTCCGGCCTTTACCGGATCACCGAGCCGCTGGTCCGTCCGTTCCAGGGAATCTTCCCGGAGCCGTCGGGGCCGCCGGCGCTCGACCTCGCCGCGCTTCTCGCAGTCGCGTTCTTCTTCCTCATCGCCGCACTTATCGTCGCGCTCGTTCGCGCAATTACGGCAAACCGAGGCGGACTCAACCCGTAACGCGTTAAGGGAGCGACCGCGTGAGTGCGGTCGCTCCCGGCGCGGTCAGCCTTTGGTAAGCGCTCGCAGCTCGTCGACCGCCGCGGGATTCTCGAGCGCGCTCAAGTCGCCGAGGTCCTGCTTTCCAAGATACGCGCCGCGGATGACGCGGCGCAGGATCTTCGCGTTCCGCGTCTTCGGTAGCTGCGTCACGAAGCGCACCGCTTCGGGCCGCAGCGGCTTGCCGAGTATTTCAGCGACCTTGTCCTGTATCGACCGCGCGAGCTCGGGCGTCGGCGCGTGCAGCGGGCGCGGCACCACGAACACGATGATGGCCTCGCCCTTGATCTCGTGGGGCACACCGATCGCGGCTGCTTCCGACACCGCGGGATGCGCGACGGCCGCCGATTCGACTTCCGCCGGACCGACGCGCTTTCCCGCGATCTTGAGCGTGTCGTCGCTGCGCCCTTCGATGTACCAGTAGCCTTCGTCGTCGATCCGCGCCCAGTCGCCGTGGACCCAGACATTCGGCAGGCGAGACCAGTACGTCTGGAAGTAGCGGCCCTCCTCGGTCGGCGGATCGCGCCAGAAACCGCGCGTCATGCCCGGCCAGGGCTTACGGATGACGAGCTCACCGACGGCACCGCGCACGGAGCGGCCCCGATCGTCGACGACGTCCGCATCCATCCCGGGGCAGGGCCCCGCGAAGGAGCCCGGCTGGATCGGGGTCCAGGTGGTGCAGCCGATGATGCCACCGGAGATCTCCGTGCCGCCGGAGTAGTTGATGACCGGGCAGCGCGAATCGCCGACGTTCCGGAAGTACCACCACCACGGGTCGGGGTTCCACGGCTCGCCGGTCGATCCAAGGACGAAGAGCGACGAACGATCGTTCTTCCGGACCGGATCCTCACCGGAGCGCATCAGGCCGCGGATCGCGGTCGGCGAGATTCCGAGATGCGTCACGCGATGCCGCTCGACGAGGGACCACATCCGTGACGCGTCGGGGAAGTCCGGCGTCCCGTCGTACAGGACGATCGTCGCCCCGAGCATGAGCCCGCCCGCGATGAGCCAGGGACCCATCATCCAGCCGATATCGGTCGACCAGAGGATCACGTCGCGCTCTTGAAGGTCGAAGCAGTGCGCGAGGTCCTGCGCCGCCTTCATCGGAAAACCGCCGTGGACGTGCTGCGCGCCCTTCGGTTTCCCGGTCGTGCCCGAGGTGTAGATGACCATGAAGGGATCCTCGGCCGAGGTATCGGCCAAATCGAGCATCGCGCCGGAGTGCGTGACGTCTGACCACGCGACATCGCGGCCGCGCTTTGGATACGCGCGGCCCACGCGATCGACGACGACCACCGTGCCGACCGACGGGGCGCCGTCCGCCGCCTCGTCCGCGACTTCCTTCATCTTCACGATCTGCCCGCGGCGGTAGAAGCCGTCCGCGCAGACGAGGACCTTCGCCTCGGCGTCGCGCAGGCGCCCGGCGATCGCCTCCGCGCCGTAGCCGGAAAAGATCGGAAGGAACACGGCGCCGATCGCCCCGATCGCGAGGACCGCGACGGCACATTCCACCGTTAGAGGAAGGAAGACGGCGACACGGTCGCCGGGCTTGGTGCCGAGGGACCGCAGGCCGGCGGCGAAGCTCGCGACCTGATCGGAGAGCTCGCGGTAGGTGAGCGTGCGGACCGTGCCCTCCTCGCCCTCTGCGATAACGGCGATCCGGTCGCCGTCGTGGCGCAGGGCCGTTGCGACGTAATTCATCCGGCCGCCGGTCCACCACGTCGTCCACGGGAGCCCGCGCGAGGTATCGAGGACGTGCGTGTACGGCGTGCGCCAGGCGATGCGCAGGTCGCGCTCGGTGGCGGCCCAGAATCCGTCGAGATCCTCGGTCGACCAGCGGAGAAGCGCCGGGTAATCCGCGCACCCGTTCTTCATCGCGAACGCGCGCAGGCGGCTGCGATCGAGATACGAGGCGCTCGGCGTCCACGCTGCCGGCATGGTCGTCACGTTAGCGCGGCCTCGCGGCCGAAGAAACCGCCGATCCGCATCACCTCCGCCTCAAGGGCCTGCCGCTGCGGCGAGCTCACCTTGCCGGCGGACTGGACACCGATCTCGATCCTCCCCCCACGTTCGCGGCGTTCCCACACGCCGCGCACGATCCCGTCGACCAGGAACACCGGAACTCCGACGACGCCTTCCCATTGGCCGCGCTTGTATGACCGGATCCGGGTGCGCGCCGTCTCGTCGACGATCGTCTCGCGCGGATGCGAGCCGATGACGTAGCAGTCGTACTGCGCGAGAAGACGCACCTGCGGAGCGCGCCGCTGCGGCGCGTTCCGCTCGCGAGCCAGCATCCAGGCCTTACGCCCCTCGATGGTCACCGCGGCCGGCTCGGGCTCGAGCGAACGCAGGAGCGGGAGGAGAGCCGCGGGTTTCATCCCGAACCAGCGCGCCATCCCGTCGAGCGTGGTGGGGCCGTACGCCCGAAGGAAGCGCAGAAGGAGCTCGCGCCGGGCTTCTTCCGGGTCGATCCGCGGCCACGTACGGACCCACCGGTCCGCGCGAACGAAGGTCACGTTCGGTCCGACCGACGGACCGAAGCACATCTTGCCCATGTACATGAGCGGAGCGAGCAGGTTGCCCCACCCAGAGGTGATCTTCGGTCGGAACTTCGTGCCGAGCCGGGTCACGACGGCGTCGGCGATCTGGGCGCGGGTCGAGCCTTTCTCTTCGAGCGCGCCGTGCACGGTCTCGAAAATGGCGCCCGCTTCTTTCGCGGTCAGCTGCTCGCGCTCGAGCCACTCCTTCGACTCCCAGTAGCGGCGAGTACCGAGCGCCGCCATCCAGAGCGGGAGGTCATCCGCTGGGATGACGTGGATCGTGCCGCGGACGGTCCAGGCGCGGACGAGCGTCTTCTTCACCCAGAGCGCATCCCTCACCGACTCCTGCGTCGCGCCCGCGACGCGCGCCGAGATGGCGAGCTCCGCCGCGGAGAGGAGCTGCGCCTGCAGACCGCACACGTCGCGGACGACGTCGACGAGGCGTGCTTTCGGCGCCGGCGTCGTGAGGTGACTGCGCGCGAGACGCCGCCCGCGCGCGTCGGCCCAGGTCAGCTCGGTCAAGTGGATGCGACCGGATCGATGAGCCAGTCGAGATGCAGCCACACGACGCGCGAGTAGCGCCAGACGAACGGAACGACTGCGAGAAAAAGGATATCCGCGACGACGAGGGCGACGAGGACGTCCCACCCCGTCGCGAGCCACACCGCGAGGACGAGTAGCGCGAGGACAGGAATGCCGAGCGTGTAGCTCGCGACCATCGCCCCGGTCCAGTAACCGGTCTCGCGCTCGAACCGCAACCCACAGACCGGGCAGGGCTCGTTCATCGAGAACATGCCGCGCCACACACGCCCGGAGAGGCACCGCGGGCAACGGCAGCGCACGATGGCCCACACCCTGCGCATGCCTAGAAGTACTGCAGGATGGCCGCCGCCACCACGATCGCGACGAGGAGCACCGCGATGAGGATGAGCGGCAGGAGGTAGAACGCCAGCGCGCCGATCAGGAAGATGGCGAGAGCTTGATCCCCGGATACGCCGTAGTGCAGCGCGATGGCGCGATGAACGACGAGCGCGAACCACACCAGCATCACGACGCTCACCGCGTCGGCGAGCCCGGTGAACGGTCCGCCGGCGAACACGATCCCGGCGAGCGACGTGGGCGCCTGGTACACGAGCTCGGCGTACCCGAAGAGGACGAGGAGCGGTAGATAGGACCGGCCGCGGACACCGCGGAAACGAGCGGCAGCGTGGATCGCGCTCGAGCCGAGGAGCCAGAGAAAGATCGGGGTGATGGCCGCCGCGACGACGAGGGCGTCGAACGATCGCTGCAGCACGTACACGAGGACCGCGGTGCGCTCGACGCCGATGGCCACGAGAAGCGTGTCGACGATCGCGCTGCGCGTCGGACCGAACACGATGTCGTCGACGTGGACCGTCTGCGAGAGGCGGTACGCGCTAACGGTAGAGAACACCATCGCGATCGGGACGCAGGCGAGGCCCCACAACGTTCCCGCACCAAGCGCCCACGCCGCAAAGGCCCTCGGCCGCCAGCGATCGGCGACCGTCGCGATCACTTGAACGCGGCGGCCAGGGCTTCGCTCGTGGCCTGGTCGGTCGCGGCGTCCACCGCGGTCCGCGCACGGCCGCCGAGGACGGGCGGATCGTCATCGTGGAGCGCTTCAGGGACCGGAGCGCCAAGCATGATGAGGTACTCAATGGACCACGTCCGGCGCACGGCATCGAGGTCGTAGCCGCCCCCGCCCATGGCGACCCAGGGATACGGCGTCGACGCGAACCAGCGCACGACGTGCTCTCGCGCGTGCGTCGAGAGCTGAAGATCGGTGAGCGGGTCGTTGAAGTGCGGGTCGATGCCCTGCTGGGTCACGAGGATGTCGGGCCGGAACCGCTCGAGGAGCGTGGGGACGACCTCGTCGAACGCGCGCATGTAGGCGAGGTCGTCGGTGTAGGGCGGGAGCGCGACGTTAACGCTGTATCCGGCGCCCTTGCCGGTGCCGCGCTCGTCCGCGGAGCCGGTACCCGGGAAGAACGGCCGGCCGAGCCGGGGGATGATGCCGTACTCGTGCAGCGAGATCGTGAGGACCTGGTCGCTTTCGTAGAACGCGGCCTGGACGCCGTCGCCGTGGTGGGCGTCGATGTCGACGTACGCGACCTTCATTCCGCGATCGGCGAGAAGGCCACACACGATCGCGGGGTCGTTGTAGATGCAGAAGCCCGACGCGTTGCGGCGCATCGCGTGATGCAGCCCGCCCGCCCCGTTGAACGCCACTCGTGCCTTACCTGCGATGACGGCCTCCATCGCGACGAGCGAGGCGCCCGTGGTGAGAAGCGAGGCGTCGTGCATCCCCGCGAACGGGGGCGTGTCGCCCCACGCGGAGAGGCCCCACGCCGAGTAATCGAGGTCGGGGTCGGCCGAGGCTTGGGCGATCGCGTCAACGTACGCCGGGTCGTGGATGCGCTCGAGCTCGGCGCGCGTCGCGAGCCTCGGCTCGAGGAGCCGCGCGTTCGGGAGCGCGAATGCGCCGAGGCGCTCGAGCGTGTCGTGCACACCCTGGAGCCGCCAAGGTTTGAGCGGATGATCGGACCGGTAGACATGCGACGCGAGTCGCGGATCCCAGACGAACCCTGCGAAGGCGGTGCTCACCGGACGCGCTCGAGCGTCACGAAAGAGAACGCGAACGGGTGGCGCGCGTCCGCCGGATGCGCGCTGCGATCGATCTCGCGCCACTCGCGAGGATCGAGCGGCGGAAAGTACGTGTCTCCGGCGGCCTCGGTGTCGACCTCGGTGAGATAGATGCGATCCGCGCGCGGCAGGAAATCCTTGAAGACACCGGCCCCGCCGAACACAATGACCTCTTCGACATCGCCCGCGAGCGCGAGGGCCTCGTCGGTCGTGCGCGCGACGAGACAGCCATCGCAGCGGAACGCCGGATCGCGTGTCAGAACGATGCTCGTACGGTCCGGGAGGGGCTTGCCGATCGACTCGAACGTGCGCCGCCCCATGATGAGCGGCTTCCCCACGGTGAGCTTGCGCACGTTCCTCATATCGTCGGGAAGCCGCCACGGAAGCCGTCCGTCCTTGCCGATGACCCCGCGGCGATCGCGGGCCACAACGAATGCGATCCGGCTCAAACCGCCATTTTCGCCTTGATCGGCGGATGGTGCTGGTAGTTGAGAAGCTTCGCGAAGCCGTCGAGCAGGGGACCCGGCGCTTCCCCGCGTTTCGCGCGCGCCACGATCTCGCGGTAGCGCGCCACGGCATCGTCGACGCCGCGCAGCTCCGGGTCCAACCACAGCGCCGGCGCGGGGTAGGGCTCGCGCTCGAGCTGCTCGCGCGCCGCATCGACGTGATCGCGGTAGATATGGGCGTCGGCCAGAACGTGAACGAACTCGTGCGGCTCGAGCTCGACCTCACGGGCAACCAGATGCAGCAGCAACGCGTACTCGGCCATGTTGAAGGGCACCCCGAGGACGAGGTCGCAGGAGCGCTGGTACATCATGAGCGAGAGCTTCCCGGCGGCAACGAAAAACTGAAAGAGCGCGTGGCACGCCGGCAATGAGGTTTGCTCGAGCTCGCCCGGGTTCCACGCGACCACGAGCATCCGCCGGCTCGCGGGCTGCTCGCGAATGAGGCGGATGGTGTCGCGCAGCTGATCGATGCGCCGGCCGTCGGGGGCGACCCAATCGCGCCACTGCTGCCCGTAGTTGCGTCCGGCGTCGCCAGGGAAACGCGCGCGCGCCTGCCAGTAATCGGCAAAGGCGTTGCCGTCCCAGATGCGAACGCCGAGCGCGTGCAGGTCGTTTACGTCCGAGCTTCCAGCGAGGAACCAGAGGAGCTCGGCGACCACCGAACGGAACGCGAGGCGCTTCGTCGTCACCGCGGGGAAGCCCTCTCGTAGGTCGAACCGCATCATCTCGCCGAAGACGGCGCGCGTGCCGACGCCGGTGCGGTCGGCGCGCTCGTCACCCTCCTCGAGTGCCCGGCGGAGGATGTTGAGGTACGGGCGCACCGTTTAGGCGTCCACGCGCCGGTGAACACGGCCGCCGGTACGGAGCCAGCGCACCGCGCCGGTCTCGTCGCGAATGACCTCGCCGCGGACGTCCTTCAACGGACCCTCGAGGCATACGAAGCGGTCCTCCGCCGTGAACGCGACCGGAGAAGGCGGCGGGTCCGTCGGCGCGGGCGTGATGCCAAGGATGTTGTGGTAGATGGAGCGGTACAGCAGAACGCCGTCGCCGCCCGCGCGGAGCTCGACGTCGGCTCCGGCGGCGGTGTAGCGCGCCACCAGCTCGTCCCGGCGCGTCTTCGTCATACGCACGTGCTGCGGCTCCGGCTCGTCCACCCCGACGAACGTCTTCAGCGCCCACTTGGTGATCGCCTGATGGAGCAGCGCGCCGCGGGTCGAGTTCGCCTGCACCGCTATCGCAAAGCCGCGCTCCGGCGCGAGCATGAGAACGCCCTGCTGGCCGATGGCCGATCCGCCGTGGTACTGGAGGGTGACCCCGCCAACCTCACGCAGGAACCACGCGACCCCGACGCCGCGGTCGTTGTCGGCGGGCGCGAGCCGCGTGCGCATGAGCTCGAGAGACCCGACCGAAAGCAGGCGGCCGCCGTCCGACGTACGCCCGTCGCCGAGGTGGAATCGCGCGTAGGCAAGGAGGTCGCGCACGCTCGAGATCACGCCCCCGACCGGTGTGGCGGCGCGCGGGAAGGCGTAGGGACGGACGACGCGCGGCTGCTCGTCGACGACCGAGTGACCAGCGGCCACGCGATGGGTGATCGCCTCGTCGGCGTTGAAGCAGCTTCTCGCCATGCCGAGCGGGATGAAGAGGAGCTCGCGTGTGGCGGCTTCGTACGTCTTGCCGGTAACGACCTCGATGAGCCGGCCGAGGACCGCGAAGCTCGAGTTCGAGTAGTGCCAGATCTCGCCGAGCGGGGTGAGCTGCTCGAGCTCGGCCATGGCCGCGACGTAGCGCGCGAGCGCGTCGTCGCCTTTGCCGAAGTCCGCGAAGCAGTCTCCGAGCCAACCACCGGTGTGGGTGACGAGATGGCGAAGCGTCGCGCCCTTGGCGGCGTCTTCGTCACGGAGCTTGAATTCCGGCAGGTAGCGCCGGACCGGCGCATCGAGGTCGAGCGCCCCGCGTTCGACGAGCCGCATGACGACGGTCGCCGTCATCGTCTTGGTGATCGAGGCGATCTGAAAGAGCGTGTCGGCATCCACCGGAAGCGGGTGCTCGAGGTTGGTGACGCCGTACGCGGCGATGTCCTCGTCGCCGTCGTGGAGAATGCCGATCGCTACCCCGGGGACGTGATAGCGGGACATCCCCTCCCGCACCAGCTTCTCGAGCTCAGGCCGCACGCGCGAATTGTGCGCGCTCTTAGTTCGCCGTCACCCCGCTGACCCAGAAGCAGCCGTTACGGAACGCGACCTGCTTGACGACGAACGGGACCGAGCCGGAGATGTCCGCGGTGGTCGAGTCGACGATGCCTTTGACCGCATCGATGAGTCCCGGCGGAAGCGGGTCGGCCGTGAGGTGCGACACCTTGAGCGTGAACTTGTCCCCGACGGAGCCGCCGACCACGTCCGCGCTTGCGTTCACGGTGATGAACTGCGTCGCGGCCTTCGCGGTCCCGTGGATCCCGCCCGCGTCGATCCTGATCTTCGCGTCGCTGAGGGTCACGCCCTGCGTCGCCGACGGCGCGTTCTTGTTGACGACCTGGTTCAGCTCGTCCTCGGTGAACACCAGGGAGACCGGAGTCGCTTTGTTGTCGCGCGCGAACGTCTTGACGGAGTCGGCGCGGCCGTCGACCGGCCCGGCGGCGAAGACGCGGCCCGGCGCGGTGGCGGCGCACACGCTCGTCACGACCGTCGACGGCTCGAACGCCGAGAGCGTGAGGGGCGGGCCGGCTTTCAGAGTGATCCCGGAACGGACCATCTGACCCGCGACGAGCGGCCCTTCCATGATCTGTCTGGCGACCGAGCTCGTGCCGACGAACCCGTCGAAGGTGAACGCAGAAGTCCGTATGGCGCTGGGCGAGGTCAGGAAGACGCCCCATCGGCCGGCTGCGGGATCGCGGACGATGACCTTATCGCCGCTCACCACGCAGCCGAAGATCTCGGCCTTGCCGGTGGCGGTCCCGCAGGACTGACCGGTCGGGGCGACCACGAGGAAGCCGAGGCCCGGCGAGCCGCTGATCTCAAGACGCGGTGACGGCGCGATCGGCGTGGCGCCCGCGGGAGCGGCGGCGCCCTCGGCGATCGTGACCTGATTGCCGGCGGGCACGGAGACGGTGCCGCCCGCGTTCGCGGTCACCTGGAGGGTGCCTTCGTCCACCTGATACGTCGTCTGCGTCCCGCCCGACGCGAGCTGCTGGACAAACGTTAGGAAACCGGTGCCGCGTACGACGGCGACCGTGCTCGGCGTATGGATCTCGTACCGGGAGTCGGGCGTCTTGAGCTTCTGGACCGACGACCACGATCGCCCGAGCGACTGCTCGATGGTGACCTGGATGCCGTCCGCGGAAACACGGTTCAGAGCGACGACCTTCACCTGCGATCCGGGATCGACCGACAACGACGAGCCGTCGAAGAACGTGAGCACGGCGCGGCCGTCGACGTTCGCGCGGACGAGGTCTCCTGTCGCGTACACCTCTCCGTCGAGTGCCGGCGCGAATGCCAATCCGGCGCGCGCGCCTTCGATCGCCGTGTTCAGGATGGCTAGGGTCGCCGCGTTCGAGGCGGACGTGACCGTTCCGCCGCGAGGGAAATAGAGGAACGCCCCCACTCCGCCGACGATCAACAGGAGAATGACGAGTAGCTTCTTCACTTGACCCTTCCCGCGGCCCGAGGCTAGCAGAGCATCACTCGTGCGAAGGGTCGCAGGCGGGTGTCAGGCCTGGGTTTTCTCCCAGTCCGCGCGTAGTACTTCTCCCAGCCAGCGGTCGCGCCACTTTCCTTCGCGGAACGTCTGCTCGCGCCGTATCCCCACGGTCCGGTATCCGTTACGTTCGAGCGCCTTCCGGCTCGCCTCGTTCCCGGTATCCACTTCGGTCATGAGCTTGTGCAGGTTGAGCTCGCGAAACGCGTAACGCGTGCGGAGACGCATCGCATCGCTCGCGTAGCCCTTTCCCCACGAGGCTTTCTCGCCGATGACGATGCCGGTCGTTCCGTTCGCGTCGAGCCAATTGATGCCGTGGATCCCGGTAGCGCCGATCGCTTGGTCGGAGACATCGATGACCCACCACACGTCCGTCGTCGATTCACCGATCTGCTTCAGGAATTCGAGTTCTTGTTGGAGCGTGATCGCCATGCGTGTCGCGAGGTAACGCGTGACCTCCATGTCCGCGAACCACCGCACGAAATGGTCCGCGTCGCTTTCACGCGCGGGACGAAGCGTGACCTTGTCGCCACGAAGCAACGGTCCGAACACCGAAGCGGCCAGAATAGCCGCGTGCGAGTGGCTCCGGCCTATTTCGCGACCTCGTTAGCGAATGCCCAAATCTCCTCTGCCAACTCCTGGTATCGCGACTCGGGTCCGGCGCCCTCACTTGTGAAAAATTGAATGAAGACCTGCCAGGTCGTGAACCGAAGAGCCTCAAAGTCCAACACGTCGGGAATGCGCCTTGCGATCGTCGCAGCCTCGGACGCGTACTCGTCCTTATTTGGGTTGTCGATGGTGCTGCCGATTCCGATCGGGTCCCGCCGAAACAGAATCGACTCGATGCCGTCAGCGAGCGCTTGATAGCGCCCGATTAGGCGCTTGCGCCTCTCGGGATCGGCTCGCCTCTCGTCGCTCACGCGACCGGCCGCTGTGTGAGAGCGGCCGAGAGCAGCACCTCGTCGCCGCGGCGGTCTCCGACATCGAGCTTCGCGCGGATCCGCGTGAGATGGACGCGTAGCGTGTTCGGCGACACGCCAAGACGGTCCGCGAGCGCCGCGCGATCCAGGCGTTTGCCCTCACGCGAGAGCAGCTCCATCTCCCGGAGGATGCCGAGCTCGCGCCATGTGAGGCCGACTGTCCTCAGGTAGAACGTCGCCTCGTCGAGAGCGGACGAACCGACGGGCGCCGCGTTGTCCGATTTCGCGCGCCGCAGCGCCGCGTCGGCGTGCGCGCTGATCTTTCGTGCGAGCTCGCGCGCCGCAGGGTCGCGTTCGGCCGCGCGTCCGAGCCACGACGCGACCTCCGGCAGGTAGTACGCAAACCCCTCGCCACCACGCGACCCTATGTCACGCACCAGGCCGGCGGCGCGCGACGCGCCGCCGCCGCGGACGAGCGACTCGCGCCAGTACGCCGCATGCACCGCGGCGCCGAGGGCCCAGTGCGCCATCCCGCGCGCCTCGTATTCCTTCGCCGCCTCGTCGAGCATGCGTACCCCGCCGCGGGGGTCACCCTTTTCCGCGCGAACGATCGCGCGAACGTTGTTGCGGAACTGCTCGTCCTCGGGGAAGCCGGTCGGAGCCCGCGTGAGGATGCGATCCGCGACGTCGGTCTCACCGCGCAGGAGCGCAAGATGCGCGTGGTCCTCGGCGGCACCGGTCGCGCTTTGCCGCGCGAGACGGTCGCCATCGGCGATCTCGCCGCGCTCCATGCGCGCCCGCGCGAGGCAGAGACACGTGTACCGCCAGACCGACGAGCCGTACGTGCGGAGGCTGGCCTCGGCCTTGGTGAATTGGTCGACCGCCTGATCGATCCGTCCGGCGGCCCAGTCGACGAACCCGGTCGTGTAGACGGCCCACGCCGCTTCCCACGGGTCGCCGACGCGGGCGGCATGACGCACCGTCGCCTCCGCTGCGGCGGTCGCGTCGACGTAATCGCCTGAGTGCGAGAGAAGATGCGCGAGCTGCCGCTGGACACGCGTGACGACGAGATCGCGCGAGCGTCCCTTCGGCGCCGTCAGAAGCGCATCCTCGGCACGCCGCGCGCTCTGCAACGCATTGGTGATCTCGTTCTGGGCCGTGAGAACGGTGGAGTTGCCGAGATGGAACTCGGCCAGCATCAGCGGATCGCCGGCGGCGTGCTTCTGCGCGATCTGCGCGAGCCTCGGAGTCTCGTCGCGCCGCACGAGGTAGTACGAGAGCTGGAGAAGGTCGACCGCGACCCGCGCCTCGAGGAGCGGCTCTTTGACAAGTGGAAGGACTTCGTTCAGCTCCGCCCACGCGAGATCGAACGACTCGAAGTACTTGAGGCAGCGCGCGCGGAGGACCCGCCGCTCGAGCGTCTGACGTCCGCTCGCCAGCAGGGGAAGGAGACGTTCGGCGTCGGCGCGCGAGAGCGGCGCAAGCGCCTGGTCCCGCAGGGTCGGCACACATGTATTACGCCATGACTAGGAGTTGAGTTCCTGGAGCGGGCCGCCTAGAAGGTAGGCGGAAAAGCCTTTGCCAGCTCGCTTGTATGGCCGTGCGAGTGATCGGCCTGGTAGGCCGCGAAGTGGCCGGCGTCCACGTCGCCCCAGTCGCTGTGCTTGCCGGGACGGGCGGCCGCCCCAGGCTGCTGCAGGAGCTGAACGATGCGCGAGTGGGCGGCGGAGAGGCGCCGGGAGAGCTCCATCGGATCGCGTTCGTTGTTCCGGCGCTCGGAAGCCACGGCGTCCTGGTCGTAGGCGGCGACTGTCGGCCGGTCCTCATCGATGCAGCGCTGGACGCGGTCGGCGAAGATCTCGGCCGCGTCGGCCACGTGCCCGATGATCTCGACCGCCGTCCACTCGTCGAACTTCGTCGCGCGGAGGCGATCCGCGGGCACCGTTCTGACGATGCGGGCGATCGTCGACGCATCGTCCGCGAGGAAGAACGCCTTGTCCTCGTCGTAGCGGAGCCGTTCCACGCCCTTCTTCTACCACGGATGTATGAGTTGGGGCTCGCGACGCTGACGACGTTCGGCTCGCGTGCAGGGACACTGAGCGGGTGCGTGAAATGGCCGCCGCGGCGCTTCTTCTCGGAATCCTGGTGATCGCCGCTGCCGCACCCAAGCTCTGGCCGTCCGATATGGAGGGCGGTGCACTGGCGTCAGGACGGCCGCCGGCTGCCACCGCGAGCGCTACGGTCGCGCCGGTCTCTTGGAAGGGAAGGGACGGCGGGACCGGCTTCGTCGTATGCGGCGCGAATGAGAGCTGGGTGCGCCCCACGATCGACGAGGAGAACGCACATCTCGCCGCGGATGCTCGATACGCTGGCACCCGCGCCGACGACAGCTATTCGAGAGCGTGGCTCCCATTCCGCGGCGGAGCATCACTCTTGGACGGCTCGAGTGCGAACCAGCGCGATGATCTGGTCGCCCTGACCGGCCTCTGGAACGATCCGCACTTCGCCGCGAACGCCGCGGCGTGTGCCTCGATCGAGCCACAGGTGTGGCTGTTTGGCTATGCACCGACGAAATACACCGCCGAGGATCGGCTCATCGCGACGCTGCAGGTCACTCCCGCACCGGGGTACCGCATGGTCGTTCTGACCGGCGTGATCCGTCCGCAGCTCGTCGTCGTCGGGTCCATGAAGGTCGCCTTCTTCGCCATGCCGACGAGTGCGGTCACACCCACGTTGACCCCTGCGCCAAAGCCCACCCAGCCGACCACGCCAAACGCGGCCTTCGTGTTTCCCCCCACCGACCGCCCTCTGCAGCTGGCCCTACCGGCCGGATGCCGGCTCCTCAACATGGGCCGGCACAGCGACGAACAGGGCGCGTTCTGGCGAGTCCAGTGTGGATCCGCGAAGGCAAACCTGTCGGTGGCGGTCACCGCGATGCGCCAGGGGTGGGCTCATCTTTCGGGGCCACCTATCGGAGTTGGCCTCCAGAACTACGCCAAAGGGACGCTCACGATGAGCCTGGCGTACCGGCTCGACGGCCCGGCTTACGCCGACGATTTCACCCTGGTCCAGTACTCACGGCCGTATTCGGCGGGAGGTCCCGCGCCCGCGAGTCCGTTCGCGTACGTGCGTGAGCCCACCGGCTTCGATCTTCCCACGGGCTGCGGCTGGCGGGAAAGCCCGGCTGGATTCACGAACGACGGCGCGTACAAGCTGCCCTTCGCGTGTCCGGATCTGCGTCCCGCGGAAATCCAGCTCACCTTCAATCGCACGCTGCAGGCGCAGGGATGGCATGTGGACAACGGCGGATTCGGTTCCCTCACCTACGCAAAGGACGACCTTCGTCTTACAGCGAGCTTCCCGGACGAGAAGGCGGAGCCGAGTCAAACGCCATGGGTCGTCGAGGCCTTCTGTTGCTTCGGAGCCTAGTGCGCCGAGGGCGCGCGCGGCACGAGCTTTCCCCTCCCGGGCTTCGCGATCACAGAACCGCGCTGGAACACGACCTCGCCGCGCGATAGGACGACCTCGGGCCAGCCGGTGACCGCCCACCCTTCGTACGGGTCGTAGTCGCAGGCGGAGTGAAGGTCCGCCGCATGGATGGTCCGCTCAGCCTGGGGATCGAAGATCACGACGTCGGCGTCCGAACCGATCGCGAGCGCGCCCTTGCGCGGGTACATCCCGGCGATGCGCGCGGGCGCCGACGCCAGGACCTCGACGAGTCGCGACAGCGTGATCCGTTCGGCGCGGACACCCTCGGAGTAGAGCATCGGCAGAAGCGTCTCGAGGTTCGAAACGCCGGGCGGGATGCGATCGAAGGAGAGGCCCGGCGCGAGCTTCGCGGCCCGCAGGTGCGGGATGTGATCGGTGCCCACGGTGTCGAGAGTCCCATCGGCGAGCCCGGCCCAGACCGCGGCGACGTCGTCGCTCTCGCGAAGGGGCGGTTGCCCGACCCAGAGCGCGGCGTCGGCACGCGCGAACTGCGCCCGCGTGAGATACAGATAGAGCGGGCGCGTCTCGCCGAAAACGCGGGCCCGACGCTTGCCCTCACGAAGCGCATCGAGAGCCGCGCGGGAGCTGAGGTGAACAAGATAGATCGCCGCGCCGGTTCGCTCGGCAAGCTCGACCGCCTCTCGAACGGCTTTCACCTCGGCCTCGACCGGCCGGCTCTCGGGAAAGTGCTCGACGCCGGTCCGGCCAGACGCGTGCAGCTCCGCGGTCCGCGCAGCGACGATCGCGTGGTCCTCGGCGTGCATCGCGACGAGCGCCCCCGCGTCCGCGGCCGCTCGCAGCAAAAGCGTGTAGTCGTCACGGCGCTCGACGAACCGCGGCGAGACCATGAAGACCTTGAGCCCGGCGTGGCCATCGCTCACGAGCGCCGCGACTTCGGCGCGAGCGTCGTCGTTCGGATCGGTGACGACGACGTGGAAGGCGAAGTCGGCGAGTGATCGCCCGGCGTCGCGCATGCCGCGCTCGACGCCCCGCCTGAGCGAGCCCTCCTCCTGATAGACCATCGAGACGACGGTCGTGACGCCGCCGGCAATCGCCGCACGCGAACCGTGCTCGAAGTCGTCGAGCGGAGCGAACGTCGGCGTGGACGCGAGGTGCGTGTGGAGGTCGACGCAGCCCGGGAGGACGAGCCTGCCCGTCGCATCGATCTCGCGCGACGCGTGACCGACGTCGCCGATCCCGCTGATGCGGCCGCCGGAGATCGCCACGTCGGCATGGCGCTGGCCGTCCGGTGTTACGACAAGCCCGCCGCGTATGGCGAGCTCGATCACGCCGTTCGGCGGACGAACAGGAGCGCGAAAGCGACGGCGAGACCGGCGAGCATGACCACGTGGATCCACAGGTCGACGCCGAGAAGACCTCGAAGGACGACGATCGTGAGTCCGAAGAGAGTCCCGGCGAGCGCGATCACGTAGGCGATCCGCGGCGATACCCAGCCAACGAGCGAGCCGACCAGGACCAGACCGAGCAGCGCTTCCGCGATGGCCGCCGCGCCGAGTGCGCCCGCGGGCACCAGCGCGCCCGAGTGATACGCCGCGGCGCCGAAGTAGATGAGCACGTTGACGATCGTGACGGCGCGCAGCGTGCCGGTCACCGGATCACTCGCCGTCCTCTTCGAGGCGCGAGAGACGATCGGCCTCGTCCTGCTCCGAAAGCGCATCGACCAGGTCGTCGATGTCGCCGTCCATACGACGGTCCAGGTTCGAGAGGTTGTATCCGAGGCGGCGGTCGGTGAGGCGGTCCTGCGGGAAGTTGTACGTCCGCATCTTCTCCGAGCGTTCGCCGCGTCCGATCTGGGCGTTGCGGGCGGTCGACTCGCGCTCCGCGCGCTCCTCGGCCGCGCGCGCGAGCAGCCGCGAGCGAAGGACCGCCATCGCCTTCGTTTTGTTCTTGAGCTGGCTGCGCTCGTCCTGGCACGTGACGATCTCGCCTGTCGGCAGATGCGTGATGCGCACCGCCGAGTCGGTGGTGTTCACGCCCTGACCGCCGTGACCGCCGGCGCGATAGAGGTCGATCTTCAGATCCTCCTCGTTGATCACGAGGTCGGTCTCCTCGGCTTCAGGCAGGACGGCGACTGTCGCGGTCGACGTGTGGATCCGGCCCTGCGCCTCGGTCGCGGGCACGCGCTGCACGCGGTGCACGCCCGACTCGAACTTGAGCTTCGAGTACGCACCCCTGCCGGAGACCTTGAAGATGATCTCCTTGAAGCCGCCCTTGTCGGACTGGCTCTGCGAGAGGATCTCGGTCTTCCAGCGATGCCGCTCGGCGTAGCGCGCGTACATCCGGTAGAGGTTCGCTCCGAAGAGCGCCGCCTCTTCCCCGCCTTCGCCCGCGCGGACCTCGACGATGACGTTCTTTTCGTCAAGCGGGTCGCGCGGCACGAGCTGGGCGCGCAGGCGTTTGGTGAGGTCGTCGGTCTTCGCCGAAAGCTCGGCGACCTCCTCGCGGGCGAGGTCGTGCATCTCGGCATCGTCCCCCTCGACGAGCTGCTGCGCCTCCCCGAGGCGCTTCTCGGTCTCGCGCAGCGAGCGGATGGTCTCGACGATCGGCGCGAGCGACGAGAGCTCCTGACCGACCTCGCGGATCCGGTTTCGGTCCGACGTCGTCTCGGGATCCGAGACTTTTCGCTCCAGCTCTTCATAGCGCCCTTCGACACCTTCGAGCCGGCGGCGCAGTCCGGGCGTAAGACCGTCGGTCATGCCGCGGCCTCAGCTTCACGGTCACCGGCGATGGCCTCTTCGAGGGAGGCGACGGCCACCTCGATCATCCGCGCGTCGGGCCGTCGCGTCGTGATGCCTTGCAGCAGGAGGCCGGGCGCGACGAGCAAACGCATGAGCGGCGATCGCTCGTGAGCCGCTCCGAGACGCAGTGCCTCGTACGAGATCGACGCGACGGGAACGACGAGCAAGAGACGCACGATGAGGTCGATGAACAGGTTGACGCGCGGCAGGAACGCGAAGATCACGATCGACACGACGACCACGAGCAGCAGGAAGGCCGTGCCGCAGCGCGGGTGCGCCGTTGGGTACGGCTCGATGCGTTCTGGCGTGAGCGGATCGCCGTGCTCGAACGCGTGGATCGTCATGTGCTCGGCGCCGTGGTACGCGAACACGCGCCGCACGTCGGGCAGGAATGAGATCGCGACGAGGTAGCCGACCAGCAGCGCGAGGCGGATAAGGCCCTCGGTCACGTTCAGGACGACCGAGCTCGGGATCACGGCGCGCGCCAGGCTCGTCGCGAGGTACGGCACGCCGATGAAGAGGAGGAGCGCGCCGACGAGCGCTACGCCCATGATCAACGTGTTCCCGCCCTTGCCGAGCTGCTCGTCCTGCTCGAGCTGGACTTCGGCCGAGCGCATCAGCATGCGGATGCCGTAGTCCAGCGACTCCCAGAGCACCACAACGCCGCGCACGAATGGAAGGCGCGCGACCCGCGAGCGGACCAGCGGCGAGCGCAGGGGCTCGCGGTACCGGTAGATGTCGCCGTTCGGCTTACGGCACGCGAGGGCGACCGTGCGCCGGCCGCGGATCATCACGCCTTCGATGACGGCCTGACCGCCGTAGAGAGCGGGCGGCTGCTTCTTTTCGGTCATGCGCGGCTGCGGCCGGTCAGCACCTAACGGTGCGGGGCGGCCTCCGCGGAGGCGGGTGCGTCGGCCGCTTTCTTCGCGTACCGCTTGGTAAACCGCTCGACGCGACCCTGGATGTCGAGAATGTGCTGCGTCCCCGTGTAGAACGGATGGCAGCCGGCACAGACCTCCACGTGGAGCTCCGGCTTCGTCGACCCGGTCGTGTAGCTGCGACCGCAGGCGCAGATGATCTTCGCCTGCATGTAGTTGGGGTGGATCTTTTCTTTCATGGACTGACCTCTAAACCGCGACGACGCTCACGCGCCGGCGGTCGTCTCGTGCTGCCTTGAATTCCACGGTCCCCGCGATAAGGGCGAAGAGCGTGTGGTCCTTGCCGACGCCAACGTTGGTGCCGGGCAGGACCTTCGTGCCGCGCTGGCGGACGATGATCGTTCCCGCCTGGACGCGAGCGCCCGCGTATTCCTTCACGCCGAGCCGCTGCCCGGCGCTGTCTCGTCCGTTGCGGGTCGAACCCGCGCCTTTCTTGTGTGCCATTTCCTATGCCTCGATCTTCGTGATGCGGAGGGTCGTCTCGTCCTGCCGGTGGCCGCGCGTCTTCCGCGACCGCGTCTTGTTCTTGTACTTGAACACCCGGATCTTCGGTCCTCTTCCGTGGCTGACGATCTGCGCCGTGACGATGGCGTCGGTCACGAAAGGGGTCCCGGCGCGGACACGGACGCCGTCGGCGAACACGAGTACCTGGTCGAGGATGACGGTCTCACCGGCGTCGCCCGCACGGCGATCGACGGTGATCGTGCCTCCCTCTTCGACCCGGTAGCTCCTGGTGCCACTACGGACGACCGCGTACACGGACTCTGGACCTCTCCGAACAGAAAAAGTCGCCGCGCTCGATGCGCGACGTAATGAAAAGTATAAGGGATGGGCTGCGACCGGCCCCTCTACGCGGCGGCGGACGCCCTTGTGGGCGATGGGCTGGCCCACAACCGAAGCGTGAACGTGACCAGGCCAAGAAGGATCGCGATACCCATGACCGGTGCGGTGAAGCGCTCGAAGAAGGTGATGTTGGCGAGGAGTACGACGATGAAGGCCGCCACGCCGGCATTCAGGCCCCAGAAGATCACGTTGTCCGCCCACGGAAGCATCGCCGGGCGGTCAGCGGTGAATCCGATGAGGAGCGCGAAGTTCAGGTTCGTCATCACACCGACAAAGAGCGCGTGGTCGAGAGTGACCGCGACCGACGTCGGCACCTGGCTGAAGTCCTTGTAGATGTTCAGTACGAACAGCGCGAGGATCAGATAGATGATCGAACCGACGTTCAGGATCAGGAACGGCACAGCGACCGCCGCATAACGTGCACTGCCGCCGCGCGTCCAGCTCGAGCGCACGGCCGACCAGCCGACTCTGATGAGGAAGATCACGAGCGCGGGAACTTCGAGGAGCACCGCGCCACCGGCGGCCTGCGGTTGTCCGAGGGCGAATCCCACAGCGATGCCGAGAGCCCCAAAGAAGAGGAGGCCCACCTGGACGCGGCCGGCCCAAGACGCGGGCGCCGACTCGGGGTGGTGCCAGTACTCGATCAGGCCCATGCCGAGCAGGAGCAGGAAGCCAACGACCTGCGCCGTCACGTGGCCGCCAATGATGTTCATGGGATCGAATTGCTGGCCCGTCGCGAACGCGAACTGCGCGTACACGCCAAGGGATGATCCGATGACCAAGGACGTCAAGCCCGCGATCGCCGCCAGCTGTGGGGTGCTCAGGCGTCCGAGCCCGATGCGCTGCCCCTCCCTGATCGACCAGCCGAGCAGGACGATGATGGCGACGAACACCGGCGTGCTGAGCGCGGCACGAGCCACGAAGCTTCCGCTCCAAAATCCAACGACGTAGAGCGGGATGCTTCCCACGAGCGCGATGACCAGGCCGCGAACGAACCCCTCGTTCGCCGCTCGCGGACCCGTGCCGCCGAAGATCCAAAGACACGCGGCCGCTACACCGAGAGTGATCCAGCCGAGCGTTCCGGCGTGAACGTGTGTCAGCAGCACGTTGCGATCGAGTGTCCCGAATACCTTTGTGCCGTTTGCGATGCCGATCAGGACGGTGACGACGAAGATGAGCATCGCGATCTGAAGAAGCCACCCGATCTCCGGGCGGTACCGCAACGTCCCCATCGTCTCCTCCCTCAGCGCGCTCGCGAGTCGAGAGCGACCACCTGCACGTTCTCAGGCAGCGAACTCCGCGTTACCGACAGTTTGGCTACCGGCGTCAACTCCTTGACGCCAAGCTCGTGTAATAGCCGGTCGAATGGGGCGTGCGCGTCCTTTTTGGCGTCGGGGTCGTACGACATCGGCACGACGACCTTCGGCTCGAGCTGGTGGATGACCTCCGCCGCCTTGGCGGCGGTGAGGTTCACGTCGCCGCCCGATATGGGCACGAGCACGATATCCACGTCCCCGAGCCGCTCGAGATCCGCCGCCGGCAGCTCGTGTCCCAGATCGCCAAGATGGCAGATGACGAGATCGTCGAGCCGGATCGCGAAGACGGTGTTGCGTCCCCGGGCGGAGCCTTTGGAATCGTCGTGGAACGTCGCGATACCGGTCACCAGGACCTCCTGGACCTCGTACTCGCCGGGACCCCGGAGCACCACGGGCTCGCCCCCGACCGACTTGAGACTCGAATGTCCGAGGTGCTCGTGGGAGATGGTCACGATCGCCGCCTCCGTCTTGGGGATGGCGTGCCCAGACTTGGGGTCGGGCGGGTCGGCCAGCACGACACCTTCGCGGCCGCGCATACGGAAGCAGGCGTGACCGAGCCAGGTCATGTCCATGGAGCGGGCCGAGAATAGCGAAACAGCGCCCCGGCCGAGCGGGTAGTCCGAATGACCCGAGCTCCTGGCCGGGACCGGCGGAGGCTTCGCTGACCGACACCGACCAGGACGTCGTCAAGGCATGTCTTGCCGGTGAGGCGGACGCCTACGCGGCTCTGGTCGAGCGATACGGAGGACGGGTGTTCAACATCGCGCTCCGCATCACTGGGGACACCGACGCGGCGAACGATTGCGCCCAGGAGGCTTTCATTCGCGCCTATCGCGCTCTGCACCAGTACAACCCCGCGCTGCCTTTCGCTCCGTGGCTCTATCGGATCACGACCAACGCGAGCCTGAACCACGTCCAGCGGTGGCATGCTCGCGAGACGCCGGTCGACGAGCTGCCCGAACGTCCTGATGAGACCGAGCTCGGGCCGGAGGCGACCGCGGTGCGCCGCGAGGAGGTCGCGGAGGTCGTCGCGGCCATGGCCGACCTTCCTCCGGCCTATCGCGCCGCGCTCACGCTTCGCCATATGCAGCAGCTCTCGTATCAAGAGGTGGCCGATGCCCTGGGTATCCCATTGGGTACGGTGAAGACCCATTTGCATCGCGCGAGGGCCGCGCTCAAGGTCCGCATCGCCGCACGCTTGGAGGGAAAGGCACCGTGAGCCATCTCATGCCGCCGGATATCGAACCGGCCGAGCGTCGCACGCACGAGCTGCTTGCGAACGTTCCTCCGCGCGCCCTTCCGCTGGGCTTCCGCGACGCGGTCATGCACCAGGTCGGAGGCGGTGGCCGGACGACGTGGGAGTGGATCATCGCAGCTGCGCTCGCGCTGCCTTCGCTCGCATTTCTCGCTCACCAGCTCTCCACAAACGGAGACGAATTCAGCGCGGCCCTGAACAACGTGATCGCGACGGCGACAGCCGACAACGCGGATGCCTTCTTCTTCATCGACGGGACCACGGTGTTCGCGCTCGTGCTTGTCGGCATCGCTAGCCTCATCGCGACGCATGCCGCGATCGCGGCCCCTCCGCGAAAGGTGACGACCGAGAGATGAAGCAGCGTGAGGCGTTGATCGTGCTCGGCGCGGTGATGCTCGCCGTCGCCATCTCGGCGATCCTCCTTGCGTCCTCGCTCGCGAACGTTGCGTCGGCGGAGAGGCGCATCTTCTTCGACGCTCGCAACTCGCCACCGCCGGCGCGCACCGTGATCGAGACCCAGCGCGGCCTGCCGGAGGCGCTTCAGCCGATTATCCCGGTCCAGCGCGGGCTGACCGACACGGCACGGGATGCCGCCGGTTACCTCCTCACGCTCCTCGCGACCTCCGCCGCGCTCGTGCTCGCGCGCGACCAGGTCGTGGGCACGTATCGCGCGTCGCTCGGTGGCTGGCGGTCGCAACTTCGTGTCCTCTTGAGCGGCCTGGCCGTGATCGGCGTCGGAGCATCCGCCGCGGCGCTTTCGTGGATCGTCTTCCTGGGCTCGGTCGCGAGCCTTCGCAACGCCGGCCTGGTCGGCGTGCCAGCCGCGCTCCAGGTGGGCCTCGCGGCGTTCAGCGTGGTCCTCGTCCTGGCCGGGCTTGCGACTCTCGTTGGGTTCGCAGCCGCCTCGTGGCGTCTGGGGGATGCGCTCTTCCAGCTGCGGGGGCTGCGCCGTTACACCGGACGCGTTCCGGCGCCTCTCATCGCCCTCTTAGGCGCCACCCTTATCTATATCGCATGGCAGATTCCATATCTGGGTGCTCTGGCTGTGCTGGGCGCCCTCGCCTACGCGCTCGGCGCTGTGGTCACGGCGCGTCTGGCGCATTCGACGCGTTCGCAGATCGCGGCATAGATGCTGATCCACGAGGGGGGAACGATCGATGACGGTGTTTAGAGGAATCTTGATGACGTGGCCGGGACGGATCTTCGCCCTCGCCCTCGTCGGAGTAATGGCGGGCGGCGCGGTCTTCGTATCCCGCGCGAACGCTCCGGCGGCGAAGACCGAGCTGCGTACGCAAGCCGTGACGAAGGGCTCGGTCATCCAGAGCGTCGCGGTCTCCGGATCGGTCGCCGCGATGAATCAGACCAAGATGACCTTCCGGACCACGGGCAAGATCTCGGACATCTACGTGACCGTGGGCCAGCAGGTGACGGCCGGACAGCCCCTCGCGAAGCTCGACACGACGGACCTCGAGGCCGCGCTCGCACAGGCGCAGGCCAATCTCGTGACCGCGCAGAACAACTACAACCGCACCGCTTCGACGACGAGCGATGCGCAGAAGGCGCTGAACCAGGCCCGCCAGCAGGCCGCGCAGGATCTGGCGACGGCGCAAGCGACCCTGAGTAAGCTCACGGCGAACTACGCCTCGGCGAAGAACAACTCGAACTCAGTCATGGGGTCGGCGTACGCGGATCTTCAGGCCTACCAGGCCGCGATCAACACGATCTACAGCCAGCTTGATGCCGCGACTGGGGTGCAACTGCAGAGCGGCCCCGATTTCCGAAGCGCGATGAGCGCGCTGTACGGCGGATTGACGCCGATCACGAACGCACGCAGCTTCGCATCGACGCTCCTTTTCCCGGCACTAAGCGATTACCAGCGCTCACGGGATGACCTCGCCGTGGCGATCAACCAGTTCGACACGGCGATCGCAGCGGGATCGGACACCTCGGGGCAGAGCGCAACCTTCACCACCGCAATGAACGGCTACAACCTGACAGTCTCGCGCCTCAATGGTGCGATCGATACGACGAACGCTCCCCTCTCGCAGGTCGCGA
>WNGC01000291.1_pt1 | contig 28168 bp, 16 predicted proteins | sample 5400051 | NCBI WGS metagenome assembly WNGC01 (sample SAMN13153368, study PRJNA577476) | soil metagenome | isolation source: 20 cm soil or saprolite under grassland replicate 2 | place: USA:California | collected 2016-06-15
GCATGCGGCGGTCCACCCATCCCGCGAACAGCAACCCCGCCGTCGCCGCCGGCAGCGCCACGGCCAGGCCGACGAGGACCATGGTGCCCAGGTCCACGCCCAGCGTGCCCGCGACCGCCAGCGGTCCGGGGGTGGGCGGGACCAGCGTGTGCGTCGCTCCCGCGCCCGCGGCGATCGCCAGCAGGTACTTGAGATAGTAGCGGTTGGTGCGCGTATACCCCGAGCGCGCCAGGGGGACAAGCAGATAGAACACCGTGTCGAAGAACACGGGGATCGACAGGACGTAACCCGTGGCGCACAGGGCCGTCGCGCTGCGCTGCTCGCCCAAAAGGCCGATGAACGCTCTGACGATCCGGTCCGCCGCTCCGCTGTCCATCATCGCCTGGCCGGCGATCGCCGCCAGCGCGATGACGATCCCGATCGTGCCCGCGGTGCGGCCGAATCCCTCGGCCACGCGGGCGATCTTCGCCGCGGGCTCGCCGGGCGCGAGCAGGCTGACCACGATCGCCGCGGTGATGAGCGCCAGGAACGCGTTCAGGCGCAGGCCGAGGATTCCGCCGAGGATCGTGGCCATTCCCACGAGCAGGATGAGCAGGGGATGCATGGGCGCGGTGCGGGAGTGAGCGGGTCAGTTCACCTTCAGGCCACGTGGCCCGACGTACTCGGACTGCGGACGGATGAGATGGTCCTGGGCGTGCTGCTCCATGATGTGCGCGCACCAGCCGGCCACCCGCCCGCAGGCGAAGGTCGCGACGAACGAGTGGGGCATCAGGCCAAGGGACTGGAGCACGAGCGCGGTGTAGAACTCCACGTTCGTCCGCAGGTTACGACCGGGCTTCACCTCGTCGAGGACCTTCAAGGTGGTCGCCTCCACCGCGCGCGCCAGATCGAACAGCGCCCGGTCCTCGAGCCGGGCCGCCGCCATCGCGTCCACCACCTTAGCGAGGACATCGGCGCGCGGGTCGCGGACCTTGTAGACGCGGTGACCGAAGCCCATGATGCGGCGACCGGCCGTGAGCTCGTTCCGCACCCACGCCTCAGCTCGGTCGGCCGAGCCGATCTCCAGCAGCATGTCGAGCACCGGGCCGGGCGCGCCACCGTGGAGCGGGCCCTTGAGGGCGCCGATCGACCCCGTGACAGCGCTCACCATATCCGAGCGCGTGCTCGCGATCACGCGGCCCGCGAACGTCGACGCGTTCATCCCGTGGTCGATCACCGTTACCCAGTAGGTGTCGAGCGCGCGCGCCGCGGCGGCATCGGGCTCCGTCCCGTGCAGCATGTAGAGGAAGTTCGCGGCATGCGCAAGATCCGTGCGGGGCGCGAGCGGCTCCTTGCCGTCGCTGATCCGCGCGTGTGCCGCGAGCAGGGTCGGAAACCGCGCCGTGAGACGCTTCGCCGCTTCGAGGTCCGCCGTCGGCGAGATGTCATCGGGGTCGGCGAGGTCGAGCGACAAGGTGGCGCACCCCATGCGCAGCGCGTCGATCGGCGGCACCCTGGCGGCGGCCCGCACCACCTCGAGCGTCTGCTCCGGCAGCGCGCGCACGGCCGCGAACTCGCGGCGCAATCGCTCCAGCTCGTCCCTGGTGGGCAGCGTCCCCCGCCAGAGGAGATGGGCCGCCGCTTCGAAGCTCACGCGCCCGGCCAGCTCCTTGAGCTCGTAGCCGCCGATGATCAACTCGCCTCTGTCCCCATCGACGTGGCTCAGGCGGGTCCGGGCGGCCACCACGCCGTCAAGCCCGCGTGCCGCTGAGGTGCTGGTGCCGGGCATGCGACTCTCCTTCTATATCTGCGGGGGGGCGGCTGCGGCGTTCAATTCTATGGCGCACCCGGTGAGACCGATACCAGGAGCGTGGCGGCGGCGGGGGTCAGCGCAACGTGTCGCCGAAAGGCCCCCGGTCAGTGAAGCGTTGGGAGAGGCGCAGGGGAAAGACGCGCTCGCATGCGGGACACTCCATCTCGGCGGCGTGCTCGGGCAACGCTGCGCGGAGACTGCAGCGCGGACACACGGCGTAGCGCGATCCCCACTTGACCGGCAGGTCGACCGCGTCGTAGGGACGCTCGACGACGGACCACACATCCGGGCGCACCGTCACGATTTCCAACGCGTCGCGTGGCACGCTGCGGGTACGCTGGAACACGTCGAGCCAAGCGGCGTCCGTCGTGAGACGCACGACTTGATACCAGGCGCCGCGCCGCACGCCCAGATTCACGTCGCCCGCCACGCGGGCCCAGGGGGGCACGTCCGGCATGGTCTCCCTTCGGGGCAGTCGGGGCGGGCGCCCCCCGCACCACTACTTTGCGCCGCGATGCTCCGCGGCGCCGGTGACCCTGATCACCCGCTACACCGCGGCGGACCACGGCAGCACGCGGCGCTGTTGGCTGCCCGCGACTGCTAATTCCAAGCCACGCATGACGTTGAGTGCGTGCTCCGGCGTGACTGCCAGCTGCGCCTTGCCCAGTATGGCGTCGCGCACGTTCTCGTAATAGCGCGTGAAGCTCGACGGCGTGGTGGGGATCGTGCGCGTGCCCTCGGGCGTGGTGAGTTTGCCGTGCATCTCCGGCGGCTCAACGTCCCAGTCGGGCTCGTCGGGTGTGTGACCGTCTTTGAGTGCCGCTTCCTGCGGATCGAGGCCGTACTTGATGAACGAGCCCTTCGTGCCATGCACGGCAAAGGACGGTGCCATTGGTGCCCTCAGCATCGACGCCCGCAAGACCGCTCGCATCCGCGGGTAGTGCAGCGTGACGTCGCAGGCGTCGTCCGCTTGGGCGCCGTCGCGCTCGATGCGGATGTCGGCGCTGATCGCCTGGGGAAGCCCGAACAGCAGCACGGCTTGGTCGAAGAGGTGTGGGCCCAAATCGAACCACACGCCCGAGCCGGGCAGCGGCTGCTCCCGCCAAGCGCCCGGTTTCAGCTCGGGCCGGAACCGGTCGAAATGCGCCTCGTAGCTCACGATTCGGCCCAGCACACCGTCCGACACCACATTCTGCGTCGTGACAAAGTCGCCGGTGTAGCGGCGCTCCTGATAGACCGACAGGACGCGTCGAGCCTCGCGCGCGAGCTCAACGAGCTCTCGGGCCTCTGCGAGGGTTGTGGTAAACGGCTTGTCGACGACGACGTGCCGCCCTGCCGAGAGGCACTGCTTGGCAATCGGATGGTGGCTCGTGTTCGGCGTGGCGACGACGACCACGTCGAGCGGCCTGCTGAGCAGCTCGTCGACGCTCGGCACGAAGGCCACATCCGGATAGCGCGGGTCCGGCGCCCCGTGGCGCTGGACGATGGTCGTCAGCCGGAGACCGGGGACCGCGCGAAGGACCGGCGTGTGGAATACCTTGCCGGCGAAGCCGAAGCCGACCACTCCGACGTTGAGCATCCTTTGCCCCTATCACTCGTCCTCACGCTGTGCAGCACCTCGCACCTGTGGAGCAAGAGGCGCAGGATCCCGCGGGATCCCAGCGATCTCGATTCCAGCCACGTCAGTCCCGTGAGCCGCTTCACCGTCCGGTAACACACGGCGGGACTCTTACCCGAATGTGTCGCGATGGCGAACAGCGACTCCGCGCCTTGCTCCGCGCGAGTGACCCACGCGAACAACCGGACCCACGCGGCGAGCTCATGGAGGGCGGGGAGCCCCGCTCGCCGCATCATTCGGCCGAGTACGAAGCGGCTCGACAGACCGGTCGAGCGCGCGACCGTCGTCGCGCAACTCATCGTGCCGCCACTCAGCACCAGCGCACGCACGATGGTGCGCACTGGGCCAGAGAGGTGCGGGAGCGCGGCGAGAAGGTGGTGCTCGAGACCAGTCACACCCAACGCTGCATGCCGCGCGCAGCGGGTGCAAGGGATTCATCTCATCCTACCCCCGCCGCTCACTCGATCATAGCGTCCTCACCTGGTCAGTAGCATCGTAGGTCACTGTGCACGTTCGACTTGAAAACGACTTGCGACCGGGCCGCCATCGTCTGCCCCATGCCCACTGACATTCACCCCCGTCGCAAGGTGGTGTGCATTCTGGTGGACGGCGCCCGTCCCGACGTGCTGCGTGAGCTGCTGGCGCAAGGCGACTTGCCCAATCTGGCCCGGTGGGTCATCGAGCCGGGAGGGATGGCCGTGGGCACGACCGTCTTTCCCTCGACCACCGGCGTGGCGTACATCCCGTTCCTGTTCGGGCGCTACCCTGGCCCCGCGAACGTCCCCGGCATCCGCTGGCTCGACCGTGGGGGCATCGCCGGCGGTCCCGTGGCCCGGTGGCGAGCAGCGCGCAGCTACTGCGGCCCGCAGGCGGGGTGGATCAACCGCGACATCGACTGCGGCCCCTCCCTGTTCGAGCTCGTGCCGCAGAGCCTGGCGATCTGCACGCCGATCACGCGCGGTCTCCGCCCCGGCGCCCACCTGATGCCCGTCCGCCGCGCGATGCTCGGCGCCGCGGCGCACTACTTCGGCGGCTATGACGCGCTCGACCGCGCGGTCGCGAACGCGTGGCATGCCGTTGCCGCGCGTCCCTGGCGGTTCCTGTTCGTCGTCTTCCCGGGCCCGGACGGCCTCACCCATCTCCACCACCCCACGCACCGTTCGGTCATCGAAGCGTACCGCCACATCGACCGGGCGCTCGGCGAGTTCGTGCGGCGTGTTCGTCGCAGTGGGGAGCTCCCCGCGTTCTTCGTCGTGGCAGACCACGGGGCGAGCGTGGTGCGCGAGCACCAGGACATCGCGCTCGCGCTCGAGGCGTGGGGGATTCCTACCCTGCGCCACCCGCTGCATGTGTGGCGACGCCGTCCACGCGCGTCGGTGATGGTGTCGGGGAACGGATGCGCCCACGTCTATTTCTCCGCCTCCTCGGACGGCCAGATGCCGGCCGAGCTCGTCGAGCGGCTCCTCATGCTTCCGGGCGTCGGGTTAGGCGCCTATCGCGACGATGGGGGAGCGGTGCTGGTCGCGCGGGGACGCCTTCGGGCGCGGGTGCGAGAGGACGCCGCCGGCGTCAGCTACGAGCCGCTCGTGGGCGACCCGCTCGGGCTGGGCCCGCTCCCGCTCACGCTTCCCGACCGCGAGCTGCTCGAGGCGTCGCGCGCGACGCAGTTCCCCGACGCTCCGCGCCAGCTGTTGCAGCTCTTGTCGTGCGCGCGCAGCGGGGACCTCGTGCTCGCGGCCGATCCGGGCGTCGACTTCCGCGGGCCGTGGGAGCTCCCGGCGCACCGATCGGGACACGGGAGCCTCTTCGCCGAGCACATGCTGGTGCCCATCGCGGCGAGCGTGCCGCTGCCGGACGCGGCGCTACGCACCGTCGACCTGATGCCCACGATGCTGGAGACCCTGGGCACGCCCGTTCCGGACGGGTTGGATGGCTTGCCGTTTTCCCGGCTCGCGACGCTGGAAGGGGCACTCGCATGAGCCAGCTGCTCGGCGCGCTGTGCCGGCGCCGCGGCAACGCCGAGTGGGACGCGGTGCTACGAGGGACCGGGCTCGTGGCCCTGCTGGCACTCTACCCCTCGGCGCGCTGGCCCTGGATCGCCGGCCTCACCGGGCTGTTGTGCCTGACGGTGTTTGTGAGCGGACCGATTTCCGTGCTGGTGCCCGCGATGCTCGAGCCGATGCTGATGGTGGCCGGGAGGGTGTATCCGCCAGTGCTGGTGGCGCTGGTCGCCGTCGCGGGCAACCTCTACATGGACTACATCAACTATCATGTGTTCGGAGCGGCGATCCACCATCCCCGTCTGGAAAAGGCCAAGAACTCGCGCGTCGTGCGGAGCGGGCTGGCGCTGTTCCAGCGCAGTCCGTTCTTTGCCGTGTGGCTCTGCTCGTGGAGTCCGATCCCGTATTGGATCGTCTCGACGCTCGCTCCCCTGTCGCGCTACTCGATGCGGAAATACTTGCTGGCCACCCTGCTGGGCCGCGGACCGCGCGTCTGGTTTTTCGCCTCGCTTGGCCTCGTCATCCCGGTGCCGACGCAAGTGCTCGCCGGCTACGTGGCCTGCGCGATCTGCGCCGGGGTGATCGTGCTCCTCTGGAAGGGCAGGACCGTGGATCAGTCGCTGGTCATGATGAACAGCGGCGCGCCGTCGAACTGATAGATCGGCCGCAGCCGGGCAGTGTTGTAGTACTTCGCGACGTTCACGACTTTTTTCTCGGACGTCACGCTCGAGATCGGCACGCTGTCGTAGAAGCCGCGGTGGATGCTCACCAGGCGACCGTACTCTTTCCGCGCGACCAGGTCGAGGGCGAGGTTGCCGAAGGCCATCGGGACGATGGAGTCGAGCGCGTCGGGGTCGCCCGAGCGCACGAGGTAGCCGAGCCGCTGATTCACGACGTCGATGCGGCGGCCGTTGTTGTATTTGGGCGACGATTCCTTGAGCGCCGCCCCCACCTGGTCCCCGATCCCGCCCAGCTTCTTGTGCCCGAACATGTCGGTCTCTTCGCTCTCGAAGCTCATGCCCTCGTGCGACGTGAGGCGGGCGCCCTCCGACACCAGCACCACCGCATACCGGCTCGGGTTCTTGTTACGGTCCTGGGTGAGCAGCTCCGCCAGCTGCTCGATGTCGACCGGATGCTCGGGGATGACGCAGCGGTCCGCCGCGCCGGCCATCGTCGGCAGCAGCGCGGTAAACCCGGCGTAGCGCCCGAAGACTTCGATCACCAGGAAGCGCTCGTGTGACCCCGCGGACGTGCGCAGCCGGTGCGTCAGCTCGATCGTGCGCGTCACGCAGGTGCTGAAGCCGATGCAGTAGTCGGTGCCGTAGACGTCGTTGTCCATCGTCTTCGGGATGGCGACGACGTTCATCCCTTCGTCGTGCAGGCGCTTGCCGTAGCTGAGGGTGTCGTCCCCGCCGATGGGGATCAGCACGTCCACCCCGATGTGCTCGAGGTTCTTGAGCACGTCCTGAGTGATGTCGTTGATCGGCTGCTCGTAGCCGGTGAGGTGCGGCGGCACGCGCCCGCGCGGCAAGTGGCTGGGCCGCACGCGCGACGTATGAAGAAAGGTGCCGCCGGTGCGGCCGGCGCGGTTCACGATCGCTTCCGAGAGCGGCTGCACGTTCTCGCTGTTGTCGACCTTGGCGTCGCGCACGTAGTCCACCAGCCCCCCCCAGCCGCGCCGGATGCCCACCACCTGGTAGCCGTCGCGCAACGCCCGAATTGTGATCGCCCGGATGGCGGGATTGAGACCGGGGACGTCTCCGCCGCCGGTCAGAATCGCGATCGTACCTTTTCCCATGCACGAAACGTGGTCATCCGCGGTCGGGATGGTAAGTGGCCTCGGCTGCGTCTGGAGGCCATTGTTAGAGCCTCTCCACGAGAGGAGCGGGTGTGAAAAGGAGAACTCTGGGCTCCACGGGCTACTCCGTCAGCGAGATCGGCTACGGCGGTTGGGGCCTCGGGGCCGATATGTGGCGGGGCGTCGACGAGGCCCAGGCCCGCGAAGCGCTGCGCGCGGCCGTCGACCAGGGCGTGACGTTCTTCGACACCGCGCTGGCCTACGGCAGCGGACATAGCGAGCGCCTGATCGGCGAGGTGCTGCGGGATGAAATCCGCGCGGGTCGCGCTCTGGTGGCCACCAAGGTGCCGCCGCTCAACCAAGAATGGCCCGGAAGGGCGAATCGGCCCCTCGCCGCCGTGTTTCCCACCCGACACATCGTGGCGAGCACGGAGACATCACTCAAGAATCTCGGTGTCGACGCTCTGTCACTGCAGCAGCTTCATGTATGGCACGACGCCTGGCTGGCCGATCCGACGTGGGGCGAGTGCCACGCCCAGATGGCTCGCCTGAAACGGGAGGGCAAGGTGCTGCATTGGGGTATCTCGATCAACGACCACGCGCCCGAGACCGCGCTGCGGGTGCTCCAGGATCCGCTGTTCGAGACCGCCCAGGTGATTTACAACGTCTACGATCGCTCTCCCGAGCGGGCGCTGTTCGGGCTGGCGCGGAGCAAGCCGCTCGGAATCATCGTCCGCGTCCCGTTCGATGAAGGCGCGCTCACGGGCCAGATCCGGGCGACGACGGTATTTCCTCCCGGTGACTGGCGTGAGGAGTACTTCAGCGGCGACCGTCGCGCCGAGGCGGAGCGGAGGGGACAGGCGCTGGCGCAGCTGCTCGGTCAGGAGGTCGAGACGCTGCCGGAGCTGGCCCTGCGGTTCTGTCTCTCGTCACCGCCGGTGTCGACGGTGATTCCCGGGATGCGGCGCCCGGCGCACGTGCGCCAGAACGCCGCGGCGTCGGAGAAGGGCCCTCTGTCGCCCGGGCTGCTCGCCAAGCTCGAGGGGCATGCCTGGGACAAGAACTGGTACCCTGACTAGACCCCGCACGGCCTGATCCGACCCACGGTCGAAGAGGCGCTGCACCTGCTGCGCATGTGCCGCGGCATTCATGCCGCGTCGATACGGTCCCGCGACGCTGCACGGATGCCACGTTGTGGCTTGAGTATTGCACAAAGTGCACACAACGCGCAGCGCCCACTCTACAGAGAGTACCGTCATGGACAAACGGGCAACGTTCGTTGGCCTCCTGGAGCTCCTGGCCGCCACCCTGCTCGTTCTCTACTGTTCCGATTCCGTCACGTCCGCACACCGCGCCCGCCAGGCGCCCGGATTCGCCCTGGAGCCCACGCCGGTCGCAGGCCAAACGCTGTACGTGCCAGGTGGCTTCAACGTCAATCTCTTCGCGGAAGGGTTGAGCAGCGCCCGCTCCCTCGCGCTCGGCCCCGATGGTGCGGTCTTCGTGGCACTCCAGGGTGAAGGCGAGATCGTCCGACTTGTAGACATGGACGGCGACGGCGTGGCGGACGCGCGCAGCACGGTCTTGAGCGGCTTGTCCTCTCCGTTCGGCCTCGCATTCCGTGGCGACACGATGTACTTCGCGGAGGAGACCGCGGTGAAACGGCTCGATCCGGGCCAGACGACGCCTGTGACGCTCGTCGCCAACCTCCCGGGCGGCGGCCACGTCACCCGCACGATCGCATTCGGACCCGATAACCGCCTCTACGTTGCCGTCGGCGCATCGTGCAACGTATGCGACGACGCGCTGCCTCGCGCCGCCGTGACTCGCTACAACCTCGATGGCTCGGATCCGCACACGTTTGCCACCGGGCTTCGCAATTCGGTCGGGATGGCATTCAACCCGAGCACCGGCGAACTGTGGGCGAACAACAATGACCGCGATAATCTGGGCGATGATGCGCCCCCCGAACACCTCAACATCCTGCGCGACGGCCGGTGGTACGGCTGGCCGCAGTGCAATCTCCCCGGCCAACCGAACCCCGAATACGCGAGCGCCGACTGCTCGGGGGTAGAGCCGCCCGCCCTCACGTTCCAGGCACACTCGGCTCCGCTTGGGCTCGTGTTCTATACGAGTGCGACGTTCCCGGCCGACTACCGGGGCGATGCCTTTATGACGTATCACGGCTCCTGGAACCGCAGCCAGCCCACCGGCGCGAAGGTCGTGCGCGTGCACGTGGAGAACGGCCAACCGACGTCGATCGAGGACTTTGTGACCGGCTGGCAGCTCGCCGACGGCTCTCGCTGGGGCCGCCCGGTGGGCCTGCTCGTGATGCCGGATGGGGCGTTGCTGGTAAGCGACGATTACGGGAGCCGGATCTGGAGAGTGAGCTATGGCCAAGCTCCGCCGCCCACGACCGGGAATCTGACCGTGACGACGAGTACGTCGGGCTCGGACGTCCCCGCGAGCTACACGCTCAACGCGTCGGGGCCGGGCGGATCGACCAGTCAGGCAATCGGCGCGAACACGAGCGTCACCTTCTCGGGCGTTACCCCGGGCGACTACACCGTATCGCTCTCGGACGTGGCGGCGAACTGCACCATGAGCGGTGCCAACCCGCGGACGGTTACCGTCCCCTCGGGGGGGACGGGCTCGACCACGTTCGCGGTGAGCTGTACGGCCCCGCCGACGACCGGGAATCTCACGGTGACGACGAGCACGACGGGCTCGAGCCTGCCGAGCGGCTACACGGTCACCGTGGACGGGAGCCAGAGCCAGACGATCGGCGCGAACAGCAGCGTGACGTTCAGCAATCTGGCCGCGGGCAGTCACAGCGTGGCGCTGACGAACGTGGCCGGGAATTGCGCGGTGAGCGGCGGTAGCTCGCGCACCGCGACGGTGCCCTCGGGCGGGACGGCGACGGTCGCCTACTCCGTGAGCTGCACGACGCCGCCCGGCAATCTCACCGTGACGACGAGCACGACGGGCTCGAGCCTGCCGAGCGGCTACACGGTCACGGTGGAGGGGAGCCAGAGCCAGGCGATCGGCGCGAACAGCAGCGTCACGTTCAGCAATCTGTCCGCGGGCAGTCATGGCGTGGCGCTGACGAACGTAGCGGCGAATTGCACGGTAAGCGGCTCCAACCCACAAACCGTCACCGTGCCCTCCGGGGGGACGGTGAGCGCGTCCTTCTCGCTTCGTTGTACGGCGCCCAACCGGCCTCCGATCGTCAACGCCGGGTCTGATCAGTCAGCGCTGCTGGGCGTCGCGTACATGCTGTCGGACGCCTCGTTCAGCGACCCGGACAACGACGGTCCGTGGTCCTACAGGATCGACTGGGGCGATCAGTCATCTTCCAGCGGCAGCAACGCCAGCCAGGGCGCGATTACGGGGTCGCACAACTATCTCCTCCCCGGAAGCTACCGGATCACCGTGACGGTGACCGACAGCCACGGCGCGGCCGGCTCGGACTCGAAGATCTTCACCGTGGGATCGTTGCCCGCTCTCAGTCGTTAGAGGATCAGGCGCGACGGCCGTGACGCCGCGGCGTCGGAGAAGGGCTCCGCCGGGCCAGATCCTTGAGGGCCCAGACGACCGTATGCTGGGCCTCGAGCGACGACCACTGGCCAAACTCATTGTGACTGAGGTGACGCCGGACGAGCGCGCGGTGGTGCAGATGCATCCGGTGTGGGGGATCGAGCTGCTCGCCGCCGTCGAGTTCCCCTGGGACAGCCGCCCGAGCGCGCCCTCGCGGAAATGGAGCGTTGTCGCAGCTGGTGGTCCGGCCCAGTCTGCGCGGCGTTCTGGAAGTCACTGGCCGAGCCGCGACGCTACGGCCGAGTCACCGTCAGCCCCGTCACCACGCCCTCGGTGTTGTGGGCGAAGCGGATCCCGTAGATACCGTCGGTGGACTTGAGCTTCCCCGGTGCCACAACGTCCGCCTTGGCGTAGGTTGCGACGACCGTGCCGTTGATGAGGCAGGCCACCTTGTCCCCTCTCACCGACAGCGCGATGTCCTGCGTGACGGGCTGGCCGGGCGCCGCCGCCCGGTGCACCGCGTCGTTCGACTCACCGTGTCGGCCATTCATCGCGAAGGGCGCAGGCGCGAACCCCCGCACGATGAAGCTCCCGTTTCCGTACGCCGCACAGTACAGTAGGCTCTGGTGGTCCGTGCCCAGGTCGTTCCCGCCGATGAACACGCCGTAGGGGTGCGGGTGATCGTTCAGGTTCATGTACTTGGGCTCGGTGAACGTCGCCTTGACCGTGTAGTCGCCCCGGGCCGTGTTGGCCGGGTTCCAGTAGTTGGCGGCGGGGCCCGTGGTCACGTGGAGTGCGTCGCCCTCCTTCGCCAGCTTCGTATCCTTGACCGACTGTCCCTGGCCCGCGGCCCGGGCGTCCACAGTGCCCTGCCACCCCGGAGCCGAGATCCCGCCGCCGGCGACGGCGCGCGCCGGCTCGTCCTGAGACGAGGCCGGCGCGGGCAAGCCGAGAATCGTGAGTGTTAAGACCGCGACCGCGGAGATGCGACGCATGGTGTTCTCCCGTGTGGAGCGGATCAATACGGATGCAGCGCCTTGATTCGCGCTGCCAGATCGGCCGGCTCGGTCGCGACCACCTGCCCGAGCGGCGACACGTAGATGCGCACGGTGGGCGCGCCCGGGATCTTGGTCGGCCCGAACGCGAAGCGCCACACGCGCGGGTGCCCCGGCAGCTGGGGGGCGCCCTCCCAGAGAAGGGTGGTGGATTGGGTCCCCATCTCCGGCGGGGGCGCGCCGAGCAGCGTGCCGACCGCCATGAGGGCAGCGGCCCACGAGGCGCCGGCGAGCAGGGCGGCGACGAAAGCCGCCATGACGGTGAGCCAGAATAGCCGGGCCATGGCGTATTCTAACGGCTCGCCACGGCCCGCCGGGCGACCGCGAGCTCGGGCCGGGCGCCATCAGCCTTGGCCATCAGGCTCAGGAACTCCCGGTACCGCGCCAGGGCCGTGGCCATATCGCCCGCGAGCTCCGCGGCGCGGGCCAGGCCGAACAGGCTACGCGCGCGGTTGGGCGAGAGCGCCAGGGTTGCCGCATACGCCCGCACCGCGGCGGCGGGCCTGCCGGCGAGCAGCAGCAGATCGCCTTGAAGCTCGCGCGCGGGAAGGACCGGCCCGGGCGTCACCGGATGCTTCTGGGTGCCGTCCTCGCGATCGGCCGCCTGGCCGGCGTGGAGCACGGCACTGGCTGTATCTCCCGTGGCCAGCTCGAGCCACGCCGTAGCCGCGAGCCGCTGGATGGCGACCTGTCCGCTCCAGTAGGCCTGGGGTCCGGGCGCGAGCGTGCTCTCGATTTGCGCCAGGACGGCGATCTCATGGCGGGCCACGGCGGTGTCGCTCTCGCGCGCCGCGCCGATCGCGCGGGCGAAATGGGTGATCGCTTCGGCAGCGGGCCACTCCGGCGCTGGGCGGACGGCGAGCCGCGCCGCCTCGGCCCAGCGCCCCCGCTCGAGCGCACAGCGTGCGGGGATTGCCGCGAACGCGTACTGGTGCGTGAGGGAGCCTGCGGGATAGCCGGCCGGAGCCGCCGCGGCCTCGTCCAGGACGCGCTGCGCCGCGGTATCGCGCCCCTGCTGCAAGTACGCGTACGCCAGGTAATCGAGGGCGTGCGCCCGCTGATCCCACATCGCGGTCAGGCCCCGCTCGACCTCGTAGGCGCGGGCGGCGGCCGCCGAGCGCGTGTTCGACGCGATGGCGTCGTCCCACGCCCCGAGACGCGTGAAGATGTGGGACGGCATGTGCTGGGCGTGCGGCACGTCGGGCGCGATCTCGGCGTAGCGCCGCGCGGCGTACAGCCCGTGCGCCGCGAGCTGCGGCACGTCGTTGGTATGGATCAGGTAATGCGCCAGCCCCGGATGTCGCGGCTCCCGCCGGAACAACGGCTCGAGGATCGAGTCGGCACGCTTCTGGTACGTGAACGTCGTGTCGGTCGCGTTCGCCTGTCCCACCGCGATGAGGGCGAGCGCGTAGAAGATCGCCGCCTCGGTGTCCGACGGGCTGCGCCGTCGCACGCTGTCCATCGCCAGCGCGTAGCGGACCAGTCGTGCCTTCGGGTCCGTTCGGTCGTAGTCGGCGTAATAGGCCCGGATCGCGTCCAGATAGCCGCGCTCGCGCGTGGTCTTCGCCCGGGCGAGGCCGCGGTCGGTGACGCCGAGGGCCGCGCGCGCGTCGGCGGAGGATGGCGGCGTCCACAACGGGTGCAACACGCTCATCGCCTGGCCCCAGAACGCCATGGCGCAGCCCGAATCGGCCGCGGCGGCGGCAGCGAAGGTCTCCGCCGCCTTCTCGTACCAGAAGGAATGCAGATAGGCGACGCCCCGCTCGACCTCGGTCCGAGCGGCCGCGTTGCAGGATGTCGCGAACCGTACGCGGCCCAGCTGCTGCGTGTGGCCGTCGTGCTCCCCCGGGGCCTGTGCGGCGAGAGGGACGGCAACGACGAGCGCCGCGAGCGTGGGTATGCAGCGTGCCATGGCATAACGAGTCTGCTGCCTTGTGCCGCGGAGTGCAAGGCGGCCCATTCTGACACGTCCCTAACTCCATCGGGTGTCCATCCGACCGTTGCGGGAGCATAATTATCGGTCATGCTGCTCGCGGCCCTCGTCCTGCTCCATTGCTGCGACTCGGCGCCGAGCTACTCGGGCCGGGCCCGGCAGCTCGACGTACCGATTCCGCGGTTCGAAGCCGATGCCACGATCGACGGGGACCTCGCCGACTCGGTCTGGACCCATGCCGCGCGGTTGACCGGCTTCTCGCAGTACGCCCCCAACGACGGCCTGGCGGCCGCGGACTCGACCCAGGTGCTGGTCTGGTACTCGGCCACGGCGATCTACTTCGGCATCCGGGCGTTCGAGCTGCACGGCCGCCCCACGATGACGCTGGCGAATCGCGACCAGATCTTCGACGACGACAACGTGCAGATCCTGCTCGGCACGTTCAACGATGGGAAACGGGCCTTGCTGTTCGCCGTGAATCCCGTGGGCGTCCAGGGAGATGGCTCCCTGATCGAGGGGACCAACATCACCGCCAGCGGCTTCATCGGCGGCGCCGTGGTGGGGCGGGAGCAACCCGACCTGAGTCCCGACTTCGTGTTTCAGTCGCGCGGGCGCGTGACCGATTGGGGATACGAAGTCGAGGTGCGCATTCCGTTCAAGAGCTTGCGGTATCAGCCGCGCCAGCCGCAGGACTGGCGGCTGAACATCGTGCGCCAGGTCAAGCATTCGGGCGTCGAGGATTCCTGGTTCCCGGCGCGCCGGGCCAATGCGACGTTCGTGGGCCAGGCGGGCAACCTGGTCGGCCTGAACGGCATGCATCGCGGTCTCGTGGTGGACTTGAACCCGGAGGCGACCGGGAAAGCGAACGGTGCTCCCACTCTCACTCAGGGCTATCGGTACGACGTGGGAGACCCGCAGGTGGGCGGCAACGTCCGCTGGGGCGTCTCGGATAACCTGACCCTCAACGGGACGATCAAGCCGGACTTTTCGCAGGTCGAATCGGACGCGGGCCAGCTCGCGTTCGACCCGCGGCAGGCGCTGTTCTTCTCGGAGAAGCGGCCGTTCTTCCTGGAAGGCAGCGAGCTGTTTCAGGTGCCCCAGAACCTCATCTATACCCGTCGTATCGTCCAACCAATCGCCGCGGTCAAGCTCACCGGGACCACCTTCGGCACCGACATCGGCCTGCTCTCGGCGGTGGACCAGCAGTTCGCGTCGGCGACGGGCACGGACAATCCCATTTTCAACATTCTGCGGGCCCAGCGCAGTCTGGGCCGAGGGTCACGCGTCGGGTTGGTCTACACCGATCGGATCGATGGCGGCGACTACAACCGCGTCGCCGAGGTGGACAGCCGGCTCGTCTTCAAAGAGATCTACGGACTCAATCTGCAGCTGGCGGGCAGCCGCACGCGTGTCGGAGGCGTGACCACGACCGCGCCGCTGTGGTTGAGCCAGTTCACGATTCAGCATCGCATCTGGGGTCTGCGCAGTGTGTTCGCCGGCATCTCGGACCAGTTTCGCGACGCCAGCGGATTCATCGGCCGGGCGGGGATCGTGCATTCGTACGTCGATCCGAGCTACACGGCTTACGGGGGCCCCGGCGCCTGGCTGCAGCGGTTCACCGGCGACGTCCTGGTGGACGGCATCTGGCAGTACCAGAATTTCGTTCACGGGCGCCACCTGCAGGACAAGAAGCTGCACTTCAACGGCAACGCGACGCTGCGCGGCGGATGGAACGTGGGTGCGGGATACTTCGTGGAGTCGTTCGGCTACGATTCCGCTCTCTATGCGGCCTACCGTCTCGGCCGCGACACGGTGCGGTTCAAAGGACAGCCGACGATCGTGAATGGCGAATACATCGTCCAGATTGGGACGCCCCAGTGGAAGCATTTCAGTGGCAGTGGATTCTTTCTGCAAGGCCACGATGAGAACTTCTTCGAGTGGGCGTCGGCCGATCTGCGCCTGCTGAACGTGGACGTGTCGTACCGCCCCACGGAGCGGCTCCGCAACAGCGTCAGCTATTTCTGGCAGCAGGTGAATCGGCGCACCGACGGCAGCCTCGTGAATGTCGGTCGCATTCTGCGGACCAAGCTCGAATACCAGCTGTCGCGTCCGCTGTTCATCCGGGTGGTGGGCCAGTACATCCAGGACAAGACCGACTCGCTGCGCGACGACTCCCGCACCGGCACGCCGATTTTCATCCAGGGGCCGGATAGTCTGACTCGCGCCGCCGCTTCGCACAGCAATCTGTTCCACGCCGATGTGCTGCTCAGCTATCAACCGGTCCCGGGGACGGTGGTGTTCGCCGGGTACGGCAGCGACATGGTGGACGAGGAGGCGTTCCGGTTCCGGGGGCTCACGCGGACGGGCGATGCCTTCTTCGTCAAACTGAGCTATTTGTTCAGGCTGTGACCCGCTAGGTCGGCCCTACAGGATGGACGTGAGCGGGCAGGAGAACCCGTGCACCACGTCCTCGCCGTGGAGGGCGCCGTCCGACGGCACGATCGCTTCGCTGCCGTCGTGGCGGTAGACCCGCGCCAGCCGCCGCTCCGGATCGACGACCCAGACGAGTCTCGTTCCGGCGGAGAGCCAGTCGGCGACTTTGGCGAGTATCTCGCCCGCGCGGTCACCGGGCGACAGCACCTCGACGACGAGGTCGGGGGCGAGATCGGGGAAGCCAACCGGGATGGGATCGGGGAGTCGCTCGCGCCGTACGAATGCAATGTCGGGAGCGCGGACGGTATCGGGGCCGCGCGACAACGTGAAACCGGTCTCGGCCGCGAAGACTTGTCCAGCGCCCGTCCGCTCCACGTAGTTCCCGATCCGCAAGCCGAGGTTCATTGTGACGCTGCCATGGCGCCCTCCGGGCGGCTCCCGCACGACAAGCACGCCGCGGACCAGTTCCGTTCGCTTGTTCGGAATACTCGCGTTGAGCAACTCCTCGGCGGTCATCGGCGTCGGAGGCATGGTCACAACGTAGGTGCGCTCGGCGGGCATGGCAACCTGAATCCTGGGCAGGCATGTCAACGCAGCATCAACCGCTACTGCGGTGCGGCACTACCGTCGGTCATGGCACCACCGCCAGCTCCACCAGCCGGGAGTCGGCCTGGCCCTGGTCGTCCACCGCCCGCACCATGAATGAGCCCGGCACCGCCGCTTTCCAGGCGAGGCTTCCGCCTGGGGGGGCCTTGCCGACGAAGCTTTTCCCGACGAACCAATAGACCTCCCGCACACCGGCGCCCGTGGTAGCGCTCAGGGTGATGGTTTCCTGGCCGAGCCGTCGGGCGCGCAGCGAGTACACCACCCCCCGCAGCGGCGAGGTGATCTGCGGCCGGGGACCTCCCGGAGACTCGGCGAGCTGTGTCTCGCACCTCGGGTCGAAGGGCGGCGGCGTCCGGCGAGGAAGGCCCGCCTGCTGGAACAGCTTGAGCATGTCGGAGCCCCACATTTCGTAGACCACACGATGCGCGGCCCCACCGGTGTATGGCGGGCACGCCCGTAACCCGGTGCGGTCGTCAATGAGCAGCGTCTGGTGGAGGGTGCTCACGCGGATCGGTGACTTGCCCGGGATGAACCACGTGGGCACGGTCCGGGGGCAGTCCGCATTGGGGAGATCACCGGAAGCGGCGCACACGTCGACGGTGGTCAGGTTCGCGGGGAAGCTCCGCACCGGTTCTCCCAGCGAAGGCTCCTCTGCCTCGACGGCGTCGACCACCTGGAAGAAGAGCGGCGCCGCCACCTGCACGCCGACAAACGCCGGATTCCCCCGCCCGTCGAAGTTGCCGATCCACACGGCGAAAATGTACGGACCGAACATCCCGACGGTCCACGCGTCGCGGAACCCGTACGACGTCCCCGTCTTCCAGTAGACCGAGAGCGGGCCCGGCGTCGCGGCGGTCAAATCACCGGGCCGGGGATTGTCTTTCAGCATCTCCCGCGTGACGTAGCTCGCCTCCGGGCTCAACACGCGGACACCTGCCGCCATCGGTTGATCTTCCCGATAGCGCACCGGGCGCACGACGCCGTCGTTGGCCAGTGCGCCGTACAGGGCGATCAGCTCCTCCATGGTGAGCTCGCCGCCACCGAGCACCAATGCCAGCCCGTAATAGTCGCGAGACTTGAGCCCCGAAACGCCCGCCATCTCGAGGAAGCCGTACAGGTCCGGCTGGGAGAGCTGCGCGGCGACGTACACCGCCGGGACGTTGCGGCTGCGGATCAGCGCGTCCTTGGCGGTCAGCGGTCCCATGAACCGGCCGTCGAAGTTCTCTGGGCTGTAGGCCCCGAAGACGGACGGGGCGTCCTTCAGCACGGTCATCGGGTGCAGGACGCCCTGATCCAGCCCCAGCGCGTAGATGAACGGTTTGAGGGTGGACCCGGGAGAGCGTTTGGCGGCGGTGCCGTTCACCTGGCCCGCGATGCCGCTATCGAAGAAATCAGCCGACCCGACCAGCGCCTTGACCGCCATCGTCCGCGAGTCCACCAGCATCGCGGCGGCGTTGTGCACGCCGAGCCGGGCCTGCGCGGCGACGTAGCCCCGGATCTGGCGCTCCAGCAGGGCCTGCAACCGGCGGTCGAGCGTGGAGTGGATTTCCGGCGCGCCGCGGGCGTCCGCCAGGACAGCGTCCACGAGGTGGGGCGCGCGGAACGGCAGGTCGACCGCCGAGCCGGTGTGGATGGCGAGCGCCATCAGCCCTGCTTCGCCCTCCGCGGCGGGATGTCTCGCCTGCCAACGTGCATACAACAGATCGCGCGCCGCGCGTAGCGCCGTGCCCGGTTGCCGGCCCGCGCCGGGCGCCCGGCCCGTCGGGTTCTGCGGCAGGACCGCCAGGGTCAACGCCTCGGGCAGCGTGAGCCGGCCCGGATCCTTGCCGAAATAGATGAGGCTCGCCGCCGCGGCGCCCTCGATGTTGCCGCCGTAGGGCACGAGGTTCAAGTACGCCTCCAAGATGTCCCGCTTGGTGTAACACAGCTCGAGCTGGAGCGCGCGCGCGATCTGCACCAGCTTGCCTCCCGGTGTGGAGGAGCGGATGCCGTAGAGCAGGCGGGCGAGCTGCATCGTGATGGTCGACCCGCCCTCACGCCGCCCGCGCGCGACGTATGTCCGCCACCCGCCGCGCACCAGCGCGAGCGGATTCACGCCCGGGTGGAGCCGGAACACCCGGTCCTCCTGCAGCAGCGTGGCGTCGACCAGCAGCGGCGACATCCGGTCGAGCGGCACCCAGACCCGGTACTTCTCGTCGGTCGAGAGCGTCAGGCGCAGCAGACCACCGCTCCCATCGTAGACGGCGGTGGACGTGGGAAAGCGCGCCCGCAGCGGCTGATGCCGAATGACGCGTGGCGACACCCACCACGCGGCCGCGCCGCAGAGCGTGGCGATGCCGGCGCGCCGCAACCCGCGGACTGTCACGGGCGACGCACCACAATCCGCCCCGGCGGCGACCAGGCGCGGACCCCGCGGTCGTACATCCCCTCGCCGTAGGCCGGCGGCACGGCGAACGAGCCCGATGCCGTGGCCTTGACGGTATAGACGAACTCGCGGGCCGACGCGTCCGCCAGCCCGTAGACGTTCACCCGGTCCTCCCGTACCTCGGCGTAGTCGGGAACCCACGATCCCACGGCCTGGCCGAACGTCGGCGTCCATTGCGATGCAGCCCCAGCCCGCCCTTCGACGCCCTCCACCTCTCCCTGGGCCTCACCCTCGTTGTTGATGCGACGGGCGGGCGCGACGGTCGCCCGCGCCTGCTCGACCACCTCGAAGCCGCCCGGCAGCAGATCGACCAGCGCGACGCTGGCGACCGGTCGGGCCCCCAGCGCCCGGAACCGGAGATGCACTTGGAATTCGTCGCCCAGCGTGACATCGGTGACCGGCTTCCCGTTCTTGTCGGTGTATTCCCGGAGCACTTCGAGGTCTCGTGAGAATGCGCTGTCGGGAATCCTGCGATCGAACCCGGCCTGGCTCAGGAGATAGAACGCGTTCACCGGCGCGTCGCTTGCGTATCCGACCTGTGCCGCGGCGGCGGAGACGTCGGCCAGCGGGAAAGTCCCGGCCGGCAAGGGGAGCACGCGGCGCGATCCGTCCTTGAGCGTCTCGGTCAGCGTGAACCGCCCGCCGACCACGGGCCCCGTGGCCTCGACGTAAGCGTCGAGGCCCATGATCGTGTAGGCGCTGGAGAGACTGTTGTAGGCCCCATGCTCGACGGGGGTCACGATCGCGTCGATCGCCTGTGCCTTGATGCCGCCCAGCCGTGCGGGAAAATGGCGGGCAAGGAGGTACAGGAGCATCGCGTCATGCGTCAGGCCGTCATCATAGAACTGGTAGTCAGCCGGACGCTGCCCCCCGAAGCGTGACGCGGCGATCAGCGAGTTGGCGTGCCCGTCCTGGTGCAGCAGCTGGTAGGTCGCGGCCAGGAATGCGCCGGTGAGATCCGGTCGCCACGCGTCGGCATAATTGGTTTGCACGCGTCGCTCGAGCGACATGGCGTACCCGCTGGTCACCACGCCGTGCCGGGTGAGAAGATAGATCGCGTACGCGCGGGTGCGTTCGTCGAACAGGCTCGCACCTTCGGACCCCGCGAGGCGCTGCAGATACCCGGCACCCTGGGACAGCACTTCCGGCGGGACGGGGAACCCATGCTCCTTCGCATCGAGCAGAAAGTGCTGGGCGTACACCGACACGTAGTCGTCCACGTGGGTGTTGGCGGCCCAGAGCCCGTACGCCCCTTCTTCGTTCTGCCGTGACCGCAGCATGTCGAGCACTTTGTCGACGGTCGCCGCGGCCTGTGCGGCGTTGATCCCGAACTCGGGCCGGCGCGCGAGCACCATCGCCGGGACGCCCTGGCTCACGAGCTGTTCGGTGCAGCCGTAGGGGTATTTCTCGAGATACGCCACGAGGCCGCGCGCCAATCCCAGCGGGAGGACCGACATGCCGGCGCGCACGGTGCGGAGCTCGGGGAAGAGGTCACGATCCACCGGCGCCGTGGCGGTCCCGCCACCCGGCCGCACGTTGCCCACCGTGAGCGCGGTGCGGTATGGCACGGAAGGCCTGAGACTGAGGCTCGCGGTGATGTGTCCCGACTTGCCGCCGAGACGGCTGGTGAAGGCGAGGTCGGCGTTCCCCAGCGTCTCCCGGGCACGGAGGCGGAAGGTGACGGCGCCCTCCCGCGACGCATCGATGGGCAGCGTCGCGCTGGCCGCGCCCAGTACCTCGAGCTGCGGCGGCGCTTGCAGCGTCACCACCACCTGGGCCCCTTTGCCCGAGCCGGCCACGTTGTTCGCGACGCCGAGGCTGACGTCGAACGTATCTCCCGGCGCGACCATCGGCGGAACGTTCGGCGTGAGGACGAAGTCTCCCCGCACGAGACTCCTCGCCTCCGCGGCCCCGACGGCGTCTTCGTTCACCGCGACCGCCATCACGCGGAGCGTGCCGTTGAAGTACTCGGGCACGGTGAACGTGTAATCGCCGCCGTCGGGGCCGGCGTCGCGCACGCCGGACCACACGGCCACCGGCTTGTCCCGCTTGCGCTTGAACGGATTGAGGTTGCGGCCCACGAGCGCCTCCCGGTCGCCCCCGGGGGCGGAGGCCGCCATCAGGCGCGCGAACTCGGGCAAGATGAGGTCGACGATCTGGCTGGTGGAGACCTCGAGCGCACGCTTCTGGAAAAAGAAGCCAAGCGGATCCGGCGTGCGATAGGCGGCGACTTGCAGAATCCCCTCGTCCACCGCGAAGATGGCCATGCGGGACGGCCGGTCGGTTCTGTAGTGGATCTTGACCTGGTCGCCGGGCTTGACGAGGTCCGGCGTTGCCAGGGTGATCCCGGTCTTGCGCCGCTCCAGGCTCACCGAGAACGGAGCCACGCCGTAGCTCAGCGGGCTCGTGAATACCTCGTCCGAATTCACGTCTCGCACGAACGACACCGCGACGTAACCATTGCCTTCCAAGCCCTCCGGGAGCGGAATGCGCTGCACCGAGCTCGTCGTCGTGGCCCGAAACCAGCGCCACGCGTACACCCGGTCGCGCTCGATGGTGATCAACCCGGCGCCGGCGTAGGGCGCCTGGACCTGGAGCTCGACCGTCTCGCCGGGCGCGTAGTCTCCCTTGTCGAGCGTCAGCTGCAGCTCGGCGTTCCGTTCCAGCGATCGCGTAAGGTTCGCGGCGCCGGCCACGTTGTACTCCACGCGGGACAGCTCGGTCCCGGCCGAGTCGCGGACGACGAGGGCGAAGTCGCCGGGCTCAGCGGTCGGAAGCGGCACCGTGAGCCCTGAGGCCGCGATGGCGAGGGGTGCGTCGCTGACCGGCACTTCCTTCTTGACCGACTGATACTTGTACGTCCCGTCGAACTGCCGGGCGAGTACCGATACGTAGCTGAGGCGGATGCGGGCGAGGCGCAGGTTGCGGACGCCGAGCCGCTTCCCGTCGGGCCCCGCGGCCACGAGCTCCACGCCGCGCGTGGCGTCCTTGTGGAGATACCGCAGGTCCGCATCCGGCTTGTATCCGACGAGGAACGGCTGGCTCGAGACCACCACCGCGGCCTCCGCGGTGACGCTTCGGCCGCCTTCGGCCTCGTACCCTTCCGCGATGAAGCGCAACCGATACGTGGCGCGGGCAAAGCGCTCCAGGCCGAGGGTGAATCGCGCCTCGCCGGCGGCGTCGGTCGTGGTGGCCGGCAGCTCGTCCGAGTACGTCTCCTTCGCCTTCTGCGGGTCGGAGAAACGGTACTCCTCGAGTCCGCGCAAGGTCGGGAACCCGGGCGTCAGCTGCACCCTCGCGGTCACGCGGCGGCCGGCGGCCGCCGTCCCGAAGAGGTTCTTGAGGGTGATCCGTGCCGTGAGACCGTCGGGAGAGACCCATCCGTCCGCCGATTCGGCCGAGAGATGCGCGCTCATCGTCATGCGATCGGGCTGGAATTCGCGCACCAGCACCGTGACGGTGCCCAGCAACGCGCCGGCTCGTCCATCCTTCACGATGTACAGGGCGATCGTCCAGGTCCCGGTCGGCGCCGCGTCCGACGTGGCGTACTGGATCTCTTCGAACCCCTGGCGCGACAGCTTGAGCCGTTGTCGCTTCACTTCGAGGCCCCGGGCGTCGGCGATGACCACCTCGAGTGGGATGCCGGCGAGCGGCGTCGCCCAGTCGGCCGGCTTCACGATCACGCCGACGTGGAATGCGTCGCCGGGCCGATATACGCCGCGATCGGAAAAGAGATAGGCGGAGAGCTTGTCGGCTTGGACCGCATTCGACACCCCGCCGACATCGAACCGGGAGAGATCGAGGTCCCGATCGTTGCGATCCATCGGAAGGAACGAGAGGTCCTCGCCCCGGTGGGCGGAGTAGAGGACGGGCGTTCGTTCCCGCTCGAAGGACCTGAGGCTCGGGAACCGCACGTGGCCTTCGGCGTCGGACTCCGCCGAGAGCACGGTGAGGCCGTTCTTGCCGACGACATCCACAGTGACGCCCGCGAGCGGCGATCCCGTGCGCAATGACTGCACGAACACGTCCCGGCCGCCGTCGGCGGCCTTTTTCGCGAGCAGGCCGAGGTCGGTGAGCAGGATCAGGCGCCGGTCGAGCGGCGCGATGCTTCGCTTGGAGATCGAGTCGTAGCCCTGGACCGAAAGGAGGAACAACCCCTTCGGGGCCGCACCGCCCGAGAGGTAGCGGCCCAGGTCATACGGCTGGTAGTGCGCCTTGCCGGGGCCGAGTGGCGGGATGGGAATCGTATCGGCCTGGCGGGCGGTGAGATTCGAGGCGTCGAAATTGTAGTTGGTGAACTCCGTCGTACCGAAGACGAGGCTCGTCTGCGTCACGAGGTGCTGGAGCTGATTGGGCACGACGCGGCCGACTTCCACCAGCAGTGCGGGCACGTCCCGGCTGTAGATGGAGATTCTCCGGTCGCCGCTCAGGCTCAAGAGCGAGCCGCTTCCCAGGATCTTGATCTCCCGGGGGAACGGCGGAATGGCGGCGGTGCGATCCCAAGTCTCGCCCAGCACGTAGCCCCCGAACGACCGCAGGCCCTTGCTCACGCGAACGTAGATGTAGCGCCCCGGCGTGGCTTCGTAGCGAAACGCCCGGCGCGAGACGTAGTCGCGCTCGGCCGGGACCGGGGTGAGCGTGAGCGGCGTGGATGCCTTGAGAATCTCCGGGTCGATGATCTCGGGCCGGCCCCAGACGAAGGGACGGACTCGTTGGTCCGGCGGCGTGCTCGGGTTGTATACCGGAAGGACCCAGGCCGTGACGACCTGCTGGATGTCCTTTTCACCCACATCCGCCGATGTCGAGAGGATGAGCACCTGCTCCGGCTCGTAGCGCTCGTTGCGGACCAGGGTGAGCTCGGCGCCCTGCACCGTAAGGCTGAATAGCCCGGGAACGTGCACCCGCTGCTCCAGCTCTTGCGCCGTGCCCGGGCCACCCCGGCTGGAACGCACCCCCGCGCTCACCTTCACCAACATCAACGCGTCCTTGCCCGGAATGCCGAGCGGCGCGGAGAGAATCGACGCGCTCAAGAGCTTCTTGTCTGCGGCCATCGTGAACGGCAGGGTCTTGAGTCCCTGCAGGAGACCGCCGCTCGCGCCTTCCATCCGCAGCGACACGTGTTCCGTGAGCGACGCCGTGTCCACCGGGTGGCTGAACGTGAGCTTGAGCACCACGCGCTTGAGGTTGGGATCGACGGGATCCTGGTAGAACTCGGCGGCGGCAACGGAGGCGCTGAAAGGCGCCGTCGAGAAATCGAAGCTGTAGCGCTCGAGTCTCACCGTGGAGGCCACGACCCCCTTCCGGGCGAGCGACACGGTGAACGTCTGGCCCACGGGCCAATCGGCGGCGGGATCGAAGTCGAGCTCACGGTCCCCGACCCAGCGCCACGTGCCGGGGATCCCGGGCGAGAGATCGACGCCCGTTTTCACGAACTTGCCGAGCATCTGGAGCGGTGCGACGGACGACTCGAACATCACGCGCAGCGGCGCGGGCTTCGGGTTGTCCGCCGTCAAGTCGGTAGCGGCCGGCGCGGCGACGCTGAAGTCCGTGCGCACCGCCCGGGGACGGTGACGCCACAGCTGGACGGCGGTGACGAAGGCCACCAGGCCCACGGCTCCAGCGATCGCATTGCGTCGAAACACGCGCGGATTGGCCGCGGCGCGGGCGCGCAGGGCCTCGGTCCGGTCGCGGAGCGCAACGACCCAGGGAGGCGGGGCCCAAGTCACGTCCCCGACTGTCGCCTTGAGAAACTTGATGAAGGAGCTCACGAAAACCTCTTGAGAGCGTATGCGGGATCAGGAACGGTGCGCACCCTTGAGTGTGTGGACAAGGGGCCGCCGCACTGATAGCTTCGCCGCTTCCCAATAAAGCCTATGCCACCATTCCTCGCAGAACTGCTCGGCACCATGCTGCTGATCATTTTGGGTGATGGCGTGGTCGCCAATGTGGTGCTCAACAAGACCAAGGGCCAGAACGCCGGCTGGATCGTCATCACCGCGGGCTGGGCCTTCGGCGTCGCGGTCGCCGTGTACGCCGTCGGCAGCTTCAGCGGCGCGCACCTGAACCCCGCGGTGACCGTCGGCCTCGCCGCGATCGGCAAGTTTGCGTGGGCCTCGGTGCCGGGGTACATCGCGGCGCAGCTGCTCGGCGCATTCCTCGGCGCCACAATCGTGTGGCTCGCCTACCTGCCGCACTGGCGCGTGACGGAAAGCCAGGCGACCAAGCTGGCGGTGTATTGCACCGCCCCGGCCATCCGCCACTCGGGTGCGAACCTCCTCACCGAGATCGTCGGCACCTTCGTGCTGGTGCTGGGCGTGCTGGCCATCCTGACGCCCAAGAATCTCAACCCGGTACACGGCTGGGACGCAGGCTTCGGCCCGTTCTTGGTCGGGATCCTGGTGTGGGCTATCGGCCTGTCGTTGGGCGGGCCCACCGGGTACGCGATCAACCCCGCACGCGACTTGGGTCCCAGGCTCGCACACGCGCTGCTCCCGGTCGCGGGGAAGGGGACTTCGGACTGGGGCTACGCGTGGATACCGGTGGCCGGGCCGATCGTCGGGGGCGTGCTCGCGGCACTCCTTTATAAGACCGTCTGGCCGGCATGAAATACATCCTGGCCCTCGACCAGGGCACCACGAGCTCGCGCGCCATGGTGTTCGACCACAGCGGCAGCGTCGTTGCCCTGGCGCAGAAGGAGTTCCGTCAGATTTTTCCCAAGCCCGGCTGGGTGGAGCACGATGCGACGGAGATCTGGGCCACCCAGCGGCATACGGCGACCGAGGCGCTCGCCAAGGCCGGCCTGACGGCGGCCGACATCGCCGCGATCGGGATAACGAACCAGCGCGAAACCACGGTCGTCTGGGACCGCGAGACGGGTCAGCCGGTACATCACGCCATCGTGTGGCAAGATCGCCGCACCGCCGCCCGCTGCGACCAGCTGAAGGCGCGCGGGCTGGCGCCCTCGATCAAGCGCAAGACCGGCCTCGTGATCGACGCCTATTTCTCCGGCAGCAAACTCGAGTGGATGCTCCGCAACGTGCCGGGCGCGCGCGCCAAGGCGAAGGCCGGCAAGCTGGCGTTCGGCACTGTGGACTCATGGCTCGTGTGGAATCTGACGGGCGGCCGGGTGCACGTGACCGATCCGAGCAACGCGTCGCGCACGATGCTGTTCAATCTCCGGACCGGCGATTGGGACGACGAGCTGCTGAAGCTGTTCGGCGTCCCACGCTCGGTGTTGCCCGCGGTTGGCTCGTCGAGCGAAGTGTACGGCGAAACGACGCTGCTCGGCGGCTCGATTCCCATCGCGGGCATTGCGGGCGACCAGCAGGCCGCGCTGTTCGGCCAGGCGTGCACCCAGCCCGGCATGGTGAAGAACACGTACGGCACCGGCTGTTTCATGCTGATGAACACCGGCACGAAACCGATCGCGTCCAGGCACAATCTGCTGACCACGGTGGCGTGGCGCATCGGCCACCGGACGGAGTACGCGCTCGAGGGCAGCATATTCATCGCGGGGGCGGTGGTGCAGTGGCTGCGCGACGGCCTGGGGATCATCAAGTCGTCGTCCGAAGTCGAAGCACTGGCGGCGCAGGTGACGGACCCGCAGGGCGTGTATCTCGTTCCCGCGTTCGCCGGCCTGGGCGCGCCGCACTGGGATCAATACGCGCGCGGCGTGCTCGCCGGCCTGACGCGCGGCACCACCGCGGCGCACATCGCGCGCGCGGCGCTCGAAGGCATCGCGTTTCAGGTCGCCGACGTACTGCAGGCGATGAAGGGCGACTCGGGGATCAGGCTCAAGGAGCTGCGCGTGGACGGCGGCGCGTCGGCCAACAACCTGCTGATGCAATTCCAATCGAACCTGCTGGACGTTCCTGTGGTGCGTCCCAAGGTGACGGAAACGACGGCGCTGGGGGCGGCCTATCTCGCCGGATTGGCCGTGGGCTACTGGAAAGACCAGAAGCAGATCGCGGCGCAATGGCAGGTGGACCGCCGCTTTGCGCCCGCGATGCAAGCGGTGCAACGCAAGCGGCTCGAGGCCGGCTGGCGCAAGGCACTCGAGCGGGCCAAGCGATGGGAAGCGACGGAGTGAGATCGCCGATCGCGGTGGGCCTGGCGGCGGTCCTGCTCGGCGTCGGGGCGCCGCTCCGGGCGCAGGCCAAACGGACCGGCAGCCCGGAGCAGCAGCTCCCACGGGAGATCACCCAACTCACCGGCTTCGGCGAGCGCGCCGCATGGTCCCCCGACGACAAACGCATCGCCTTCATGGGCAGGAGCTTCGGGGACGCCTTCGAGATCGATCTGGCCACCGGGTTGACCCGCCTGCTGACGGGGCACTTCCAGCACTCGGGCTTCCTCCGCGTTCAGTACCTGCCCAACGGCGATTTCTTCCTGATCGGCGCGCGCACCTTCACCGACGTCCGCACGACGCGCGGTCGCGACCAGGAAATGTGGGTCATGAAGGCGGACGCCAGCGCGCCACCGACGGCGTTGAACCACAAGATCTCCGAGGGCGTAGCCATCTCGCGCAAGCGGATGAGGATCGCCTGGGCCAACACCCGCGCCCAGTACCCCGACCGGCTGGCGGAGGGCGAGTCGGTCCTCTACACGGCGGACGTCGTGTACAAGGACGGCGTCCCCCAGCTCGTCGACACGAAGGAGGTCCTGCGCGCTCGGGCGCCCGAGTGCACGCTCGAGGCCCAGGATTTCCGCAACGACGACACGGAGCTGATCTACACCTGCTATCGCCCGCCGTACGCCGACATCCTGGGCGTCGACCTGAGGACGGGGAAGATCACGACGTATCGCAAGCTTCCAGACGAGTACAACGAGGTCGAAGGCATCTCGCCCGACGGGAAATGGACGCTGGTCGAGTCCAGTCGGGAGCAGGGCGGGCCGGAGCGACAGAACTCACGCTTCATCGACATCTGGAAGTTGACGCTGGAGCCCAACAGCCCAGACTTCGTCCGCCTGACCC
>WNGC01001385.1_pt1 | contig 28151 bp, 29 predicted proteins | sample 5400051 | NCBI WGS metagenome assembly WNGC01 (sample SAMN13153368, study PRJNA577476) | soil metagenome | isolation source: 20 cm soil or saprolite under grassland replicate 2 | place: USA:California | collected 2016-06-15
CCATTACTACGAGCACTGGCTCGCGGCGCTGGAGAAGCTCGTCGCCGCAAAGAAGCTCGTCCCGGGCCAGGAGCTGGAGCAGCGCGTGGACGAATGGGACGCCGCCGCGCGCTCGACGGCGCACGGCAAGCCGATCGAGCTGCAGCGCCGCCGGTAGGAAAACCCAGCTCAGTCGCAGCGGACCGTCATTCCTCCGTCGACGACGATCTCCGTTCCGGTGACGAAGCGCGCCTCGTCCGAGGCGAGGAACAGCGCCGCGTTCGCGGTGTCGCGCCCGTCGCCCTCGATCGCGAGCGGAATGCGCCTCTGGCGCTGCCTGAGCAGCTCCGTGACGTCGCCGCCGGCGCGCTGCCGCGCGAGGCGCGCCTCCACCATCGGCGTGTGCAGCTGTCCGGGGACGACCGTGTTCACACGGATTCCCTTGGGCGCGTACTGGACGGCGACGACGCGCGAGAGCTGGATCACGCCCGCCTTGGTCGCCGCGTAGCCGACCTGCGCGTTGCCGGTGAAGCGCAGGCCGGAGGTCGAGGCGATGTTGACGATCGCTCCGCCTCCCTGCTTCTCCATCACCGGAATGACGTACTTGCATCCGAGAAAGACGCTGGTGAGATTGAAGTCGATCTGCATATCCCAAGTTTCCACGGACATCTCGACCGGGCCGCCCGCCGCCGAGCCGCCGACGTTGTTCACGAGTACGTCGATCCGGCCGTAGGACTTCAGGCACGCCTCGACCATGCCGGCGACGTCCTTCGCGCGAGTGACGTCGCACAGGTGGGTCGCTATCGCGCCTCCCGCTTTCTTCACACCTTCGACGGTCTCGCGCAGCCGTTCGGCCTCGCGGTCCACCGCGAAGATCTTCGCGCCTTCCTCGGCGAAGCGCACCGCGGTCGCGCGGCCGTTCCCCCAACCCGGCCCCACCGAGCCGGCGCCAGTGACGATCGCTACCTTGCCGTCGAGACGCCGCGTCATCGCTTGAACCGGTAGAAGCGCCGCGGGTTGTCGACGAGGAGCGCCTGGCGCTGCTTGTCCGACGGCGCGATCTCGGCGAGCAGGTCGACCAGTACGCCGTCGTCGGGGACCGCGGCGAGGTTCGGGTGCGGCCAGTCGCTGCCCCAGAAGCAGCGGTCTCCGAATTCGGCGACGAGCGTGCGCGCGAAGGGAATCGCGTCCTCCCACGGCGGGGGCCTGCGTGAGATGCGCTCGCTGCCACTCACTTTTACCCGGAACCGGGAGTCGCGCATAAGATCGAGCAGGCGCCTGAATGCCGGCTGCTCGATGCCGAGCGACGCGTCGACGCGCCCCATGTGATCGATCACGACGGGAACCGCCGAGCGCCTGAGCCAGGGAGCGAGCTCGTCGATGAGGGAGCCTTCGAAATGCACCTGCAGGTGCCAGCCGAGCTTCGCGAGGCGCGGCGTGAGCGCGATCGCCTCCTCGATTCCCGCGCCCTTGCCGAGATGGCTCATGAAATTGAAACGTACCCCGCAGAACCCTTGAGAATCGAGGCGGCGCAGTTCGGCGTCGTCGACCGTGGGCGGCACGAGCGCGACGCCGCAATAGTCGCCGTTTTTCGCAGCGATCGCATCGGCGACCACGCGGTTGTCGAAACCGTGGCAAGTGGACTGGACGATGACGCAGTGCTCGATGCCGAGCATCGCGTGCAAGGCGAAGAGTTTTTCCTTGGGCGCGTCGGCGGGCGTGAACGGCCGGTTCTCGGCGAACGGGAAGATCCTGTGCGGTCCGAAGACGTGCACGTGCGTATCGGCGGCGCCCGAGGGCAGCCTGAGCTTCGGCCGGCTCGGCGAAGCGAGAAAAGACGGCCGGGGCTCTGCCATTTTGCTGCGCTAGTCTTCCTTGAAGCCGATCGCCTTGATGATCGCGCTCCAGCGCGCCTGCTCCTCGGCGAGGAAGGCCGCGTACTCCTCCGGCGTCGAAGGCGCGGGGATCCCGCTCACCTTGGCGAACTGCTCGATGAGCGCGGGAGAGCGCAGCGCAGCCACCGACGCGCCGTGCACGCGCCTGAGCACGGCGGGTGGCGTAGCCGCCGGCGCCACCAGCCCGTACCAGTTGTCCGAAATCACATTCGGATAACCCAGCTCGCCCGTCGTCGGCACTTCGGGCAGCGGCGGCGCCCGCTTCGCGCTCGTCACCGCGAGCGCCTTGAACTTGCCCGACTTGATGTGCGGCAGCACGACCGGCACATCGAAAATTCCCATCTGCACCTGGCCGCCCAGCAGGTCGCTCACCGCGGGCGCCGCGCCTTTGTAGGGTACGTGCAGCACGTCGATGCGCGCTTCGGCCTTGAGCAGCTCGCAGGCGAGATGCGTAATGCCGCCCGCGCCGGCGGAGCCGAAGTTGATCTTCCCGGGATTCGCTCTTGCGTAGGCGATCAGCTCGGCGAGACTCGCCACCGGGAGCGAGGGATTCACCACCACGACCTCGGGCACCTTGACTACCGTGGTGATGAACGCGAGATCCCTGTTCGGGTTGAAGGGCATCTTGGTCAGCGCGTACGGCGCCATCGCGACCGAGCCCTGGTTGTTGAACCCGAGGGTGTAACCGTCGGGCGAGGCCTTGGCGACCATGTCGATGCCGAGCACGCCGCCTACTCCGCTCTTGTTCTCGACGATGACGGTCTGGCCAAGGCCGGCGCTCAAGCCTTGAGCGAAGCTTCGCCCGAAAATATCCGCCGGGCCTCCGGCCGGAAAACCCACCACCAAGCGCACGGGCTTGGATGGGTAGGATTGCGCAAGCGCCGTACCGGGCAGCAGGCATTGGGCCGCAGCAAGCGCGAGTACGGCGATCGGAATCCTCATCGGGTGCTCTCTCCCAGGTCAACCCATCGGCTCTAGTTCGACGGAGACCGCACAAGCATACAATAAGGCGGCTCGCGTATACGTCGTCGAAAGGCAGGTGACTCCATGAGCGCACAACAGACACGGAACCGGGGTGCAACCAAGGCGGGCGACGGCCGCTTTCTTTTCGACTTCGCCGAGCTCGCGCGTATGCCCGTAGGCGAGGGTTATTCGACCGCCGAAGGGCCGGTGGTCGAAGGCGAGCGCATGCAGGTCGGCTTGATCACCATCAAGCGCGGCACCCACTCCCGCCCGCATTCGCATCCGAACGAGCAATGGACCTACGTGCTGAAAGGCAGGGCGCGCGTCTCGGTGGGCGGCCAGCCGGAAACCGTCGCCTCACCCGGTATGCTGATCTACGCTCCCCCCAACGTCGTGCACTCGGTCGAGGCGCTTCCCGAGGAAGATCTGGTGTTCTTCACCGTGAAGGACCTCTCGCACGGCATCGTCGGCACGCCCGCGAGCTAGGGAAGGTTCCCTTTCAGCCGGCCCCGCGCAGGCGCACGTTGGTTTTCCTGCTGATGACGAAGTGGTGCGGATCCATTTTCTGCTCGGTCGCGGCGATGCGGTACTCCTCCTCTGGCTGCCGGCCGGGAGCCCTGACGGTACACGATACGAGCTTGCCCTCCGCGTTGAGCTGCGAGAGCTCGAGCCCCATGCGTTGCGCGCCGACGCCGAGCTTCGCCGCCAGGGCCTTGATGCGCCAGGCGGTGGGGTTGGACGTCATGAAGGCGAGCACGCTCTCGCGCAAGGACAGGCTGGTCATGGCTCGATTCCCTACTTGTCCCACTTGGCCATATCGGCCAGCTCGACGTTGTAGCCTACGTTCTGCGGGCTTGCGGCTGCACTCGCCGCCTTCTCCACCTTGCGGAAGGTGTCGGCGAGCTGAAGGCTGAGCTTTGCGAGCTCTCTCGGATCGGGCTTGATCACCGCGGTGTTGTCAGCCCTGAGGAACGCTCGGCCGACCAATTCGACATAGATCCGCGACGCCAGGTCCTGGATGCCGGCGTTCGCTGCGGGCTGCGTGGGGGAAGCCATGAATGCCACCTTGAAAGAGAAGATGACACATACTACGCTCAACTCGAGGCGGGCAAGCGAATTTCCCTCGTCCGGGGGCCGCAAGGAGGCCGCACATGGACACCGAATCGAAATGGAGGCGCCGCGGGGTGCGCGTCGTGCACGCGAACGAGCTCGACATCAACACCGCGCAAACGCCCGGAATGAACCGCGCCGCGGCGATCACGAACGCGCGCGCGGGAGCAGAGAAGCTCTGGGCCGGGACGGTGGTCATCCATCCCAGGGCGAAGACCGGCGCGCACCACCACGGGCCGGTCGAGAGCGTGATCTACGTCGTCAGCGGCCGCGCGCGCATGCGCTGGGGCGACAAGCTCGAATTCGTCGCCGAGGCGGGGCCGGGCGACTTCATCTACGTGCCGCCCTACGTCCCGCACCAGGAAATCAACGCGAGCGACGATCAGCCGCTCTCGTGCGTGCTCGTGCGGAGCGGCCAGGAGCCCGTGGTGGTGAACCTCGATATCCCGGTGGTCGAGAAGCCGGAGGAGGTGCACTGGGTGGACAATATTCATGCGGGGCCGACGAAGTAAGGCCGGCGCGTCGACGTCAACCCGTCAACATGCGCACCACCTCCCCGGCGGTGCGCACGCGCGCCATGCGCGGGAAGATGCGCCGCATGAATTGCGCGTGATTGTCTTCCTCGGGCGAAGTGCAGGCATCGCTGGCGATAACGAGGTTGTAGTCGAGGTCGCGCGCGGCGTAGGCGGTGCTCGCCACGCCGACGTCGGTCGATCCGCCCGAGATAACGAGCGTATCGATCTTGCGGCTGCGCAGCGCGAGGTCCAGATAGGTCTGATGAAACGCGCTCCAGCGGAACTTTGGGATCATGTAATCCTGCGGCTGCGGCTTCAGCTCGTCGATCACCTGCGCCTCCCAGGTGCCCGCGGCGACTACCGGCTTCGACTCGCCAGCGCGCCCCGCGGAAATCGGCCGGAGGCGGTTGTCGGTGTCGGTGACGAGGTGAGCCGAGGTGGCATTGTCCGGCCGGTGGTCCGCGGCGGCGTACATCACGACCAAGCCGGCGTGCCGCGCCGCTTCCAATAAGCGCACCGCGCAGGCGATCACCGGCGCGTAGCGCGCTTTCGTCGCCGCATCGTTCTTCTTAACGTGCCCGTTCAGCATGTCGAAGAACAGCAATGCCGTGCGCGCAGGGTCAAGGTTTTCGGGCCCCTTCATTCCAGCCTCGCGTTTTTCGAGAAGTCGTAATCCACCGAGGACGCGCTTTCGAACTCCCAACGCACCTGCCCGGTCCCAGGCCAGCTGCCCGAGAAAACATCTCCGAGAAACGCGAGCAGCATCCCCCAGGCTTCTTCCGCTTCCTTGGCGCGGTAGCGCCCCGGCATGGTGTCGTTCAACCAGCCGTGCGGCATGCCCGGGAACACCTTCATGCGGTAGCTGCAGCGGGCCTCCTCCAGCGCATCGCGCGTGCGGCGCACGTCGGCGAGCGAGATCGTGTGATCGCATTCGCCGTAGACGAAGAGCACCGGCGCCGCAAGCGAGCGCATCATCTCCTGCATCGGCTCCGGCTGCAGATCGGACACTTGCCAATCTCGCTGCTGCGAGCCGCCGTAGAGCACCACGAAAGCAGCGAGATCGCGCCGCCGGCTGCCGATCACGATCGGATAGCGCCCGCTCTGGCACACGCCCATCAACGCGATGCGCTCGGGCGCGACGCGCGGATGGCCTTTCAGGAAATCGAGCGCCGCGTCGATCACCGCGGCGACCTCGGGATCGGGCAGCACCACGCGCTCTTTGCCGCTCCGCAGCGCCGCCGCGTCGCCCCTCCAGCGCGAGAAGAGATTCGGCGCGAGAGCCGCGTAGCCGTCGCGCGCGAGGCGCCGCGCCAGGTCGAGCGTGTGTTGAACCAGCCCGTAACGCTCGTGCAGGATGACGACTGCGCCCGCCGGCGATTCGCTTCGCGGCAAGCAGAGAAAGCCCTCGCAGTCCCCGCCGAAGCGCAGCTTGTGCGGGTCGCTGGCCACGCTTATTCCTGCCCTTTCAGGAAGAGCGTCTGCCAGCGTTTTTCCCAGGTGTCCCACTCGTCCACGACCGGCGCCAGGTCGACGATGCGGAAATGGCTTTGATTGAACGAGCTCTCGACCTTGCGGTTCACCGGAACGCGGCTTGCGGCCATGATGAAGCGCTGGCCTTCGGGCGACAGCACGAAATCCACGAAGAGGAGCGCCGCGTGCGGGTGCGGCGCCTGTTTCGCCACGCCGATGCCGTCGGCCCGGCCGAATGCGGGCGGCAGCGGCTTCCAGTCGATCGGCGCGCCCCGCTCCTTCAGCTTGTCCACCGCCTGATTGTAGAGCGTCAATGCCATCGGAATGTCGCCTGCGGCCACCAGCTCGGTCATAAGCGTGTGGCCGCTGCGGATCTGCGGCCTCATCGCCGCCAGTTTCCGGAAATAGGCGAGGCCTTTTTCCTCGCCCATCGCCTTCGCCACCGCGGCGAACCAGATGACATCGGAGGCCTCGATCCCGAAATTGCCGCTCCACCTGGGCTGCAGCAAGTCTTCATAGGACCTCGGAACGTCCTCCCGCTTGACGAGCCTGGTGTTGTAGCCCATGACGAAGAAGAGCAGATTGTCCGGCGCGTAATGGCCGTGGCGCGGGAAGGCCTCCGGTGGAATGTCGCCGAACGCGGGGCTCCAGAATTTCTCGAGCAGCGCTTCGCGGTGCAGGATCTCCATGCCGTGTCCGCTGCCCTCGTAGACGTCGACCGCGGATTTGCCCGCGCGCGCCTCGGCGAGCGCTCGCTGCACGAGCTTCTGGTTGATGCCGCGCCACATCCTCACCTTGATGCCGTACTTTCCCTCGAACGCCGCGATCATCGGGCTCGCGTCTTCCGGCGTCATGGTGGTGTAGAGGCTGAGGCCGCCTTCCTGCCTTGCCTGCGTGAGGAGCCTCTGCGCGCGGTCCGCGCCCTGATAGAGATAGATCTCGCGGTTGGCGGCCTGCCGGTCCTGCGCGTACGTCCCCGGGACTGCGAACGCGGCGAGCGCGAAGGTCAGGACGCGGGACATCCGAAGCTACTTGCCCGACGGCCCAACGGCGGCGAGCAGCCGTTTCACGAATTCGTCGATCGCCCTGCGCTCGATCCAGCGCACGACCGCCGCGATGTCGTGCTCCGGATCGACGTACAGTAGGGCGCCTGGGCTAGAGCGCAGAACGAAACCAGCAGCAGCGCAAAGAAGCTGAAGCGACGGCGGAGCACGGCAACCTCTCTTCCGATCAGGTGGGAATGCTCACGGTCTTGCGTCCCAAGGTTACCCCAAGGCCGGGTAACATGGGCGCATGACCGCACGCAAACGCGCCCAGACCAAGGCCTACCAGGATCCGGGCTTTCTCAACAGCAAGGACGCGCGCGCCTTGCGCATCCTGTCGGAGTATCTCGAGCCCAAGAGCCGCTTCGACCATCACAAGGTCGACGACACCATCGTGTTCATGGGCTCGGCGCGCATCCAGTCGCGCGAGTCCGCCGAGGAGATGCTGCGCCGCGCGAGAGCGGGCAAGGACCGGGAGCGGGCGCAAATGGCGCTCAAGATGTCCGCGTACTACGAAGCGGCCCGCGAGCTCGCTTTCCGCCTCACCACCTGGTCGAAGGAGCTCGACCGCGTCGAGCGCCGCTTCGTCGTGTGCACCGGCGGCGGCCCGGGAATCATGGAGGCCGCGAACCGCGGAGCGGCCGAGGCGAAGGGCCTCAATGTCGGCCTCACTATCTCCCTCCCGGCGGAGGAATTCGACAACCCCTACGTCACGCGCGAGCTCGCCTTCCACTTCCACTACTTTTTCATGCGCAAGTTCTGGTTCAGCTACCTCGCCAAGGCGGTCATCGTGTTTCCGGGCGGCTACGGGACGCTCGACGAGCTGTTCGAGCTGCTGACGCTGGTGCAGACGCGCAAGATGCGCAAGCCCATGCCGATCGTCCTCTTCGGCACCGAGTACTGGCGCGAAGTCATCGACTTCGACGCGCTCGCGCGCCACGGCACCATCGACGCTCAGGACATCGAGCTCGTGCACCGCACCGACTCGGTGGACGACGCCTACGACTGGATCGTTGCGCAGCTCGCCGAGAAGGCGCTCGCGCAGCCGGGGGCGACGCTGTAGCCGGAGCTACTTCCCCAGCGCGGCTTCGACCGCCTTGTGCAGGCGTTCCAGTCCGAAGGACACGTCCTCCACGGCGCCGTTGACGAAAAACCCGGGGGTGGACCGCACTCCGCTCTTCGCGCCGCCGTCGATGTGCTCGTGCACCCGCTGCAGATAGAGGTGCTCCTTCATCTCGTAGTCGTATCGATCCAGGTCCAACTCCGCCTGCAACGCGTACTGCCTCAGGTTGTTGGCCTTGAGATGCAGCTGGTGCTCGAAGAGCAGATCGTGCATCGGCCAGAACCTATGCTGCGCGCCCGCCGCTTCGGCGGCCTCGGCCGCGAGCTCGGCGTGAGGGTGCACTTCCACGAGCGGGAAATGCCGGAACACGAAGCGCACGCGGTCCCCGAAGCGCTTGAGCAGCATCTTCACTGCGGGATAAGCCTGGCCGCAGGAGGGGCATTCGAAATCCCCGTACTCGACGACGGTCACCTTGGCCGACGCAGTCCCCAGCACGTGGTCGGTGTTATTGAACGGGACGGCGAGCGTAAACGGTTTGGATGGCATCAGGTCTTCCTTCGGGTCGTCGCAGGGATGATATTGTACAGACCGCGATCAAGTTCCGGCGGACACTTGAATCCCCCGAAAGGGCGCGGTATTATAACACTCGTTATAACATTGGATCCTGCCATGGCCGCCCTCAAGCTTACGCGAATCGGCAACTCCGTCGGCGTGATCCTGCCGAAGGACATGCTCGCGCGCCTGAAGGTCGACAAGGGCGACACGCTGCACTCCGCGATGCGGGCCTGCTCGATTCGGCCCTCGCGCGCCCGCTGAACCGGGCCGCCTACGGCAAACCCGACGCCCCCGAGCTCGCCGCCGCCTACGCCTACGGCCTCGCGACGAACCATCCTTTCGTGGACGGCAACAAGCGCGTAGCATTCATCGCCCTCGAGCTTTTCCTCGCGCTGAACGGGCACCGGCTCGTCATTGACGACGTCAATTGCGCGATGTGCATGCTCGCGGTCGCCGCGGGAACGATGAAGGAGACGGCGCTCGCTGATTGGATCCGCCGTCACAGCAAGCGGCGCCGATAGTCCCGCCTCGCGTACGCATAGTGCGGCGCTACCGGGTGAAAATTTTCTTCGGGATCGCGCCGTACACCATCTGAACCTGGTCGACCGCTTCGGCGACCGTGTAGTTGACGGCGATGCTCGCGAGCGAATAGGCGTCCGCGGGTGACAAACCCTTCTCGCGCTGCAGGAATGCGACCGTCTCCAAGGCCGCCTCCTTGAGCGCCGCATCCAGGTCGGCGGCCATCCCCATGACGTAGTAGTTGTCGGCGTCCTCGGCGCGCGGCCATTTCATCGCGCCGCCCGCGCCCTTGTGCACGACGAATTGCAGGACCGGCGCGAGCGAAGCCTCGATCGCGGTCCCGTTGATCTCGCCGTCGCCCTGCACCGCGTGCGAGTCGCCCGTGTAGAAGAGCGCGCCGCGCTGATGCACGGGCAGATAGAGGCGCGCTCCGACGGTGAGCCGGTTGAAATCCATGTTGCCGCCGTAGATGCCCGGCGGCCGGGTGTTGGCGAGCGGGTCGGGCGGCATCACCGCCATGATGCCCATGAAGGGAACGAGCGGCACCTCGATGCCGGGCGCGAAGAGCGCGACGCGGCGCGCGAGGTCGAAGCGAACCACTTTCGGATACGGCTTCTCGTGCACATCGGGCAGCACGCCCGTGCCCTTGTTGCTGTTGTTCACGCCGTAGGGCACGCGGAACTGGAAATCGAGCATGCGCACTTCCAGCATGTCGCCGGGTTCCGCGCCTTCCACGAAGATCGGCCCGGTGAGCACATGCGCGCCCGCGTTTTTCGGACGCGGCGCCTTGGCGTAGATCTCGATCGCGTCCGGCAGGACTTCGTTCGGAGCGATTCCCGCCGCCCCGAAGAACTTGACCGGGTCGGTGCCGCTCAGCAGTCCCTGGTGCGAGACCGTGTCGATGCGCACCGTTTGTCCGGAGCGGATCGTGAGGACGGGCGGCCGGCCGGCAGGCAGGTGGCCCCAGACGACCGTAGCGGAGGTGGACGGGACGTGCGCATCGACCCGGTATGAGGGCCACATGGAGGCGCAGCCGAAAGCGGCGAGCGTGCACGGAATGACGCAGATGAGGCGAGGGAGCTTCATGGGTCCGTGGCTTCCGGAGAGGGACCCATTATAGCCTCGCAGAACCGGGGAGTTACCGCCGGACGCGCCGGCGCGTGGAGCTTAGCCCGCCGTCGTGGCCGCGACCTTCTCGATCAAATCCTTTGCCTTGACCGGCTTTACCAGAAAGTCCTTGGCGCCCTGGCGCATTCCCCAGACGCGGTCGGTTTCCTGGTTCCTGCTGGTGCAGATGATGACCGGAATGTGCTTGGTCGCTTCGTCGTGCGAGATGGTCCGCGTCGCCTTGTAGCCGTCGATGCCGGGCATGACGATGTCCATCAGGATCACGTCGGGCTGCTCGCTCCTGGATTTCTGGATGGCCTCGTCCCCGTTCTGGGCGGTGATGCACTGGTAGCCCTGCTTGGAAAGCGTTTCCATGAAGAAATAACGCTCGGTGGCCGAGTCGTCGACGATCAGAATCTTCTTTCCCGCCATTGCGATCTCCTCGTGTAAGCGGCGCAGAACCGTTAAATAGTCACGGCCAGGCCAACCGGCCCTCTCTTTCATTAGCAAGACCGATGCCAGATACGGGGCGCGATGGCGCTGCCGTTGCGCGTACAATGCGCGCCTTGCGAATCGCACCGACATGATCCGCCTCTCCCAAGTCACGCTCCGCCGCGGTGCGAAAACGCTGCTCGAAGGCGCCGACGTCGCGCTCAACCCCGGCGACAAGATCGGCCTGATCGGCGCCAACGGCTCGGGAAAGTCGAGCCTGTTCGCGCTCCTGCGCGGCGAGCTCCACGCCGACAAGGGCGAGGTCGACTACCCGGCGCGCTGGCGCGTCGCTTACGTCGCGCAGGAGACGCCGGCGCTGGCCCGTCCCGCGCTCGACTACGCGATCGACGGCGACACCACGCTGCGCCGCCTGGAAGCCAGACTCGCCGAAGCCGAAACCGCGGAGGATACGGAACTGAGCGGCCACTTGATCGGCGAGCTCCACGCCGCGATGGGGGACGCCGATGCGTACACGGTGCGCTCGCGCGCCGAGCAGCTCCTGCACGGCCTGGGCTTCACTCACGAGCAGATGGGCGAGCCCGTGGCGAGCTTCTCCGGCGGCTGGCGCATGCGGCTCAACCTCGCTCAGGCACTGATGTGCCCCTCGGACCTGCTGCTGCTCGACGAGCCGACCAACCACCTCGACCTCGACGCCATACTCTGGCTCGAGGACTGGCTCAAGCGCTACGCCGGGACGCTCCTCGTCGTCTCGCACGACCGCGATTTCCTGGACGGCGTGGTGGACGTGGTCGTGCACATCGACGCGAAGAAGCTCAGGCGCTACTCGGGCAATTACTCGAGCTTCGAGCGCCAGCGCGCCGCCGCCGTGGTGCTCGCCGCGGCGCAGTACGAGAAGCAGCAGCGCGAGCGCGCGCACCTGGAATCCTTCATCAACCGCTTCCGGGCAAAGGCCACCAAGGCGAAGCAGGCGCAAAGCCGCATGAAGATGCTGGCGAAGATGGAGGAGCTGGCGCCCTTGCACGTTTCCGCGCCTTTCTCCTTCGAGTTCCGCGAGCCGCTGAAGGCGCCCGATCCGCTCCTGGTGCTCGAGGACGCGGACGCCGGCTACAAAATGGAGAACGCGCCGGACAAGACCGTCGTGCGCAATATCAATTTCTCGCTGCAGAGCGAGCAGCGCTACGGCCTTCTCGGCATCAACGGCGCGGGGAAATCGACGCTCATCAAGACCATCGCCGGAGAATTGAAGCCGCTCGCCGGCAAGGCGATCTTCAACAAGGGGCTCGCAGTCGGATATTTCGCGCAGCACCAGATCGAGATGCTGCGCCACGATGAATCGCCGCTCTGGCACGTCTCGCGCATCGCGCGGAACACGCGCGAGCAGGATTTGCGCAGCTATCTCGGCGGCTTCAACTTCCCCGGCGATATGGCGACCACTTCGATTGCGACCTTCTCCGGCGGGGAGAAGGCGCGCCTGGCGCTCGCGCTCATCGTGTGGCAGCGCCCCAACCTGCTGCTCCTCGACGAGCCGACCAACCACCTCGACCTGGATACGCGCGAAGCCCTGACCGTCGCCCTCGCGCAGTTCGAGGGCACTCTCGTGCTCGTCTCGCACGACCGGCACCTCCTGCGCGCCACCACCGACCAGTTCCTCATCGTCGCCGAAGGCCGCCTCGCGCCTTTCGACGGCGACCTCGAGGACTATCGCGACTGGCTGTTCAAGACGAAGCTCGCGCCTGCGGACGAAGGCGTCCCTTTGCCTGAAGCGAGGAAACCCGCCGTCGCGGCGCCGCCTGCTCCTGCCCGCCGCGAGCAAAAGCGCAGGGAAGCGCAGGAGCGCCAGCGCCAGTCCGCAGCGAGAAAGCCGATCGAGTCGCGAATCAAGCGGCTGGAAGAGAAAATGGAGAAGCTGAACGCGAAGAAGGCCGAGATCGACGCACAGCTCGCCGACCCCGCTGCCTACGGCGAGACGCAGAAAGAGGCGCTGAAGGCGCTGATCATCGACCAGGCCTACGTCGCGCGGGAGCTGGCGCAGCTCGAAGCCGAATGGCTGGAGCAGCAGCAGCGGCTGGAGCAGGTGGGCGCTTAGTCGGACCGTCAATCCGCCGCGGAACGGATCCGGCCCCGCAGCTTCTTCACTTCGCCGCGCCGCGTCTTGCCTTCGAGGCGCTTTCTCTGAGAGCCCCGGGTCGGCCGGGTCGGCCTGCGCTGGCGCGGAACGACGGCCGCACGCGCGACGAGCTCGTGCAGCCGGGCGAGCGCCTCTTCGCGGTTGCGCTCGAGGCTGCGGTGCTGCTGCGACTTGATGACGAGAACGCCCTCGCGGGTGATGCGCTGGTCGCGGGAAGCGAGGAGGCGCGACTTGATGTGCTCAGGGAGCGAAGACGCGCGGATATCGAAGCGCAGGTGCACTGCCGAGGACACCTTGTTGACGTTCTGGCCCCCCGCGCCTTGCGCGCGGATCGCGCTGAGCTCGATCTCGGACTCGGGGATCGCGATCGCGGAGGAAGAGCTTGCCATGGCCCTCTATTCTGCCTTCGCGCGCCCGCCCGGCGGGAGACAATCTCACGGGGCCGGACGACGGCTTGCGCGCCGCGTCCGCGTCCGTTAACCTGACCCGGCCTGCCCGAGGCCCCAACGAGGAGAAGCCATGAACGAGGCTCAATATCCACCCAGACTGCTGTTTCCGGCTCTCAGGCCCCTTTACGTGTCCCTCGAGCCCTTGTCGTGGCTGCTCATCCGCTGCGCGTGCGGCCTGATTCTCGCCGTGCATGGCTGGGGCAAGATCTCCCGCGGCGCGGAAGCGATGGCGCCGACGTTCGCGAAGCTGGGGTACGAGCACCCCGTCGCCCTCGTTTATCTCCTCATCTTCGTGGAGTTTTTCGGCGGAATCTCCATCGCCGCCGGATTGTTCACGCGCTTCTTCGCGGCCGCGGTCGCGATCGAGATGGCGGTGATCACCTTCGTCCACTACCTGCCCAACGGATTCTCCTGGCTCAACCGTGGCTACGAGTTCACCTTGCTGTGGGGGCTGGTGGCGCTCGCGATTGTCTGGCGCGGCGGCGGGCCCTACTCGCTCGACCGGAGAACCGGCGTCGAGCTATAGCCCCTTGCGGCACCCTTGAAAGCCTGAGTTGACCGACCCGCATCGCGGCGGCAGGCCGCCCGCCGCCCCGCCGCAATCCTTCGCCGCGCTCCGCCACCCCGGCTACCGCGCCTATTTCGTCGGCTCGGCGCTGGCGATGATGGCCGATTCGATCGAGCACGTGATCAGCTACTGGATCATTTTCCAGAAATTCCATTCGCCGGCGCTCGGCGGATTCGCGATGCTCTCGCACTGGCTGCCGTTTCTCTTCTTCTCGGTGCTCTCCGGCGCGCTCGCCGACCGCTTCGACCCGCGGCGCATCATCCAGATCGGCATGGCCTTGTTCATGGCCGCCTCGCTCGGCTGGGGCGTGCTGTTCCTCACCGACGCGCTGGAGATGTGGCACGCCGCGGCGCTCCTCGTCATACACGGATTCGCTGGGGTCTTCTGGCACCCTTCAGCGCAGCTCCTGATCCACGACATCGTCGGAACGGCGAACCTCCAGAGCGCGGTGCGCCTCTCCGCCACCAGCCGCTATCTCGGGCTGCTCTTCGGCCCGGCGGTGGGCGGGGTTTTCCTGCTCGCCTTCGGCCCGGCACACGGGCTTCTGGTGAACGCGCTGATCTACCTCCCGCTCTTGTTGTGGCTGTGGAAGGCGCCCTACGGGCCGCGCTTCAGGAAAGGCGCGCCTGCACCGGTGCGGGCGGTGAAGGGGTTCGGCGACATCGCGTCCACGATCGGCAACATCTCCGGCAACCGCGCCATCGTCTCGATGGTCCTGCTCGCGGGCGTCACGTCGTTTTTCGTCGGCAACGGCTACCAGCCGCAGATGCCGGAGTTCGCGCACGATCTCGGCCACGGAGATCCCGACCTGTCCTACAGCATGCTCCTCGCTGCCGACGCGGCGGGAGCCCTGTTCGCGGGGTTCCTGCTCGAGAGCCGCGGCCTCCTGCAGGCCAAGCCGCGCACGGCCCTGCTGCTCGCGATGCTGTGGTGCTGCGCGATCGGCGGCTTCGCCGCCTCGACGTCCTACGCGCTCGCGCTCGCGATTCTGTTCGCCGTCGGCTTCCTCGAGCTTTCGTTCAACGCCATGGCGCAAACGCTGGTGCAGCTGCACGCGCCCGCGCCGATTCGCGGACGCGTGATCGGGCTCTATATCCTGTGCGCTCTCGGCATGCGCGCCTTCTCGGGGATCACCATCGGCGTCGTGGGCGGGCTCATCGGCATCCACTGGTCGCTCGCCCTTTCGGCCCTGGTGCTCCTCGCGGTGACCGCGGCATTGCTCGCGTTCACGCTGCGCAGAGCGCGCCTCACATGAGAACCCTCCGGACATCGCACGGCGCCGATTCCCCGTACGCCTGGACCCGCCTTTGGATCGCGCTTGCCTTGATGACGATCGGCGGCGCGGGAATGTACTCGATGGCGGTCGTCCTGCCGCCGCTCCAGGCCGAGTTCGGCATCGCGCGAGGTGATGCCTCGCTTCCTTTCACGCTCACCATGATCGGCTTCGGCTTCGGCGGCATCCTCATGGGGAAACTCTCCGACCGCTTCGGCGTAATCGTCCCGGTGATGATCGGATCAGTGTGCCTTGGCCTTGGTTTCATCTCCGCGAGTTTCGTGCAGAACCTCTTTCAGTTCACCGCGATACACGGGTTGCTGATCGGGGTCGGAACTTCAGGCACCTTTGTTCCGCTGGTCGCGGACATCACCCTGTGGTTCACGCGCAGGCGCGGCGTCGCGGTGGCGATCGTCATGAGCGGCAACTACCTCGCGGGCACGGTGTGGCCGCCCCTCATGCAGCAATTCATCGACACCGCCGGCTGGCGCGCGACCTACATGGGGACCGGCCTGATCTGTTTGCTCGCGATGCCGTTGTTTGCGCTCGCCCTCCGCCGGAAACCGCCCGCGATCTCCGGGCTCGGGCCGGCGGGTGCGGGCGCGCGGGGAGCGTCGTCGAACCTCGAGCGGCCACTCGGGTTCTCCCCCAACCGGCTGCAGGGGCTGCTGTGCGTGTCAGGGGTCGCGTGCTGCGTCGCGATGTCCATGCCGCAGGTGCACATGGTCGCGTACTGCGCGGATCTGGGCTTTCCCGCCGCGCGTGGCGCCGAGATGCTCGCGCTGATGATGGGGTTCGGCATTGCCAGCCGCCTCGCCTCGGGCTGGATCGCCGACCGAATCGGGGGATTGCGCACGCTGCTGCTGGGCGCCGCGCTCCAGGCAACCGCGCTCGCGCTGTTCCTGCCCTTCGACGGTCTGGTCGCGCTCTACGTGGTCTCGGCGCTCTTCGGCCTCTTTCAGGGAGGCATCGTGCCTTCCTACCCCCTTATCGTGCGCGAGCACTTCTCGCAGCGCGAAGCGGGCTCGCGTACCGGCACGGTGATCATGGCGACGCTCGTCGGCATGGCGCTCGGCGGGTGGATGCCCGGCTGGATTTTCGACATGACCGGCTCCTACCGCGCGGCGTTCGTCAACGGCATCGCCTGGAGCCTGGTGACGGCCGGGATCGCGCTCTTTCTCCTGTTTCGCGCGCGTCCCGGTTGGGGCCTGCCTACGACGCCCGTTGTTCGCAGCGAATCACGCCATCCATCTTGAATCCTTGAGACCGTTGGAGAACCCCATGCGCTACGAACTCTATTACTGGCCCTCGATACAGGGCCGCGGAGAATTCGCGCGGCTCGCGCTGGAGGAAGCGGGCGCCGATTACATCGACGTCGCACGAACGCCGCAGCGCGTTCCCGCGCTGACGCGCTTCCTGGAAGGGAAATCCGACGGACGCCTGCCGTTCGCTCCGCCGTTTCTGAAAGCGGGTAAGCTGGTGATAGCGCAGACGGCGAACATTCTCCTGTGGCTCGCCCCGCGCCACGACCTCGTGCCGAAGAGCCAGGCGGTGCGCCTCTGGGCGCACCAGCTCCAGCTCACCATCGCCGACTGGCTGGTCGAAGTGCACGATGCGCATCACCCGATCGGGGGCGCCTTCTACTACGAGGACCAGAAGCCCGAATCGAAGCGCCGCGCCGCGCACTTCACCGCCGAGCGGCTGCCGAAATTCCTCGGCTACTTCGAACGGGTGCTGGCGCGCGAAAAAGGCGGATGGCTTCTCGGCAGGGCATTTTCGTATGCGGACCTGTCGCTTTTCCAGATGATCGCAGGCTTGCGCTATGCTTTTCCCCGCGCGATGGAGAGGCTGGAGCCGAAATGCCTCCGGTCGGTCGCGCTGCACGAGCGCGTCGCTGCACGCTCGCGCATTGCCGCCTATCTCGCGTCGAAGCGGCGCGTCGCCTTCAACCAGCACGGCATCTTCAGGCATTATCCGGAGCTCGACGTTTAGCGATCCGGAGAATGGGATGAGTCACACGCTGAGAAGCACGGTCCTGTTGCTGGGTTTCGTCCCCGTCGCGCTGTCGCCGCTGCCGGCCGTGGCGCAGGAGTATCCGGCGCGCGAAATCCGCTCGATCTGCAACTTCGCGGCGGGATCCGGCGCCGACATCCTGGTGCGCTACTACAGTGACAGGCTGGCGAGGCTCGCCGGAAAGCCCGTCCTCGTCGAGAACAAGGTCGGCGCGCAGGGAAACATCGCCACCGAATACGTCGCGCGCGCGAAGCCCGACGGCTACACCATCATGATCACGCCGGCCAGCTCCACGCTCGCCGCGGCACGGCACATCTTCAAGCAGCTCTCCTTCGATCCCGTGAGGGATTTCACGCCGGTCACGACGCTCGCCAAACTGAGCTTCGCGATCGCGGTGGATGCGAAAAGGCCGATCCATTCGATCGCCGAGCTGACCGAGTACCTGAAGAAGAAGCCGGGCGACGGCAATTACGCCACCGGCTCGAACACCGGCCTCGTCGCAGCCGAGCTCTACAAGGAAATGGCCGGCCTGAAGAGCACGCACATCCCGTACAAGGCCGCTCCAAACGCCTTGAGCGACCTGCTGGGCGGAGAAGTGGACTTCATGTCCTACGACGTGACTTTCCTCATGGCGCAGGCGCGCGCGGGCCGCGTCCGGATGCTCGCGCTCACTTCGGCGACGCGCCTGAGCATGCTCCCGGAGGTGCCCACCATGGCGGAGTCGGGCTTCGCGGGCTACGACCTCACGCCCTGGTTCGGAGTCGTCGTTCCGGCGGGCACGCCCCGCCTTATCGTCGAGCGGCTCGCCGCCTGGTTCAACCAGATCTCGGCGAGCGATGAGACGCGCAAGTTTCTCGAGAACGTCGCGACCGACCCGTTTCCGGGCGACTCCGAGTCGATGGCGGCCCTGATCAAGGCGGAAACCGAGAATTGGGGCAAATACGTGAGGCTCGCCAAGATCGAGCCGCAGTAGGTACCGCGCGAACCGCAGGCCCTAGCGTCTCGCGACGATGATACGGCGCGCATCGCGCGCCAGGACGCGCCCGGGGAGCCCCTGCCGCCTGAGCTTCTCGTAGAAATGCGGCGTCATGATCGCGAAAGCTTCGCCGTGCCCGTCCCAGCGCCCGAGAAACTCCTCGACCGACGCGACGTATTTTCCAGGTTCGGCGGCGATACCCGGCGCGAGCTCGTCCTTGTAGCCGACCAGAGTCACGGGGCGGCCGAGATAGAAGGGGACGCTTTGATCGAAGCTCGCCACGCTGTAGAAGGGCGGCTCCCGCGGAAACCGCAGCTTTTCGCCGACCACGGCCTCAATGAGCCGCGCCGAAGAGTAGTGCTCGTCGAGAACGTGTGTGCCCGAGAGCGCAATCTGGACGGCGAGCAGGCTGCCCAGGCCGACGACCGCGATGGACGCCTCGTCCGATGCACGGCGATGCAGGCGCAGTGCGGCGAGCCCCGCCGCCGCCAAGGCCAGCCCTGCCGCGAGCAGCCAGATCGCGTAGTGCGTGTCGAATGCGGTCCACGAGAGGCGCGCGTCCAGATGAGGGAGCGCGGTCGCGAGCACGCCCAGGGCGAGGCCGCTCGCGATGCAGGCGAGGGCAGGAGCGCGGCGCGCGCGCCCGGACAGGGCCGGGTAGTGCCGGGCAAGGAGCAGCAGGATCGCCGGAAGCGCGGGGAGAACGTAACCGGGAAGCTTGGACTGCGACGCGCTGAAGAAGACCACCACCACGCCGGTCCAGATGACGAGAAAGCGATCGAGCTTGAAGCCCGCAGGAGCCGAAGCTCTCCACGCTCTCGCGAACGCGGCGGGGATGCTCGGCGTCCAGGGCATCAGCCCGACGAGAAGCACGGGAACGAAGTACCACCATGGACCGGGCCGGTGGTGATCGGGAAGCAGGTAGCGCCCGAAATGCTCGCGGATGAAGAAGAAATCGAAAAACTCGGGGTTCCTGTGCTGCGCCAGGACGAACCACGGCAGCGCGATCGCAGCGAACGCGGCGAGCCCCGGCGCCCAGTGCAGGCGCTTGAGCGGTGACAGATCGCGCTCGAGCGCGACGTAGGCGAGAAGCGCAAGTGCCGGGATCACGATCCCTACGATGCCCTTGCTCAGGACGGCGCAAGCCATCCCCGCCCACGCGAGGATCATCCACCCTCGCTCCGCTGAGAGGGCGATGCCGGCGCGCCGGCTCAAAAGAAAACCCAGCATCGCGACGGTCAGAAAGAACGTCAGCCCCATGTCCAGGGTCAGGAACTGACCGCCGAGAAAGTATCCCCAGCAACCCGCGGCCGTCAGCGCGGTCGGGAGCCACGGCGAGCGCGGAGCGAGGCGAAATCCCGCGAACGCGAGGAGCGCGATCCCGAGGAAGCCGGTGTAGGCCGGCCACAGGCGCGCCGTCCACTCGTCCACGCCGAGCACCGCGAACGCGCCCGCGGTCGCCCAGTACTGAAGCGGTGGCTTCTCGAGGTACTTGATGCCGTTGAGCCGTGGCGTCACCCAGTCATTCGAATCGAGCATCTCGCGGGCGATGTCGGCGTAGCGCCCTTCGTCGGGAGTGAATAATCCGCGGTACTCGAGCCCTGCGAACCACGTCAGGGCGCAGATCAGGAGGGCGCCCGCGATCCATCGGGACCGGGAGCCGGAGGCGGCAAACATGATGGAAGTGTCCGGTACGGGCCGCGCCGACCTCGAGCCGAGGTGGACGCGCGGAGCGTCAGCATGAACCGCGCTGCCTTGCGGGGCGCTGACGCGCAGCTGTCGGTTGCCTGTCGGGATCGCTATACAATCCGGAACGCGAAATGGAAGACCGCCGAAAAGTCATGTCCTGGGCGCTGTACGACTGGGCGAATTCCGCGTTCGCCATCACGGTGATGTCGGCGTTTTTCCCGTTGTTCCTGAAGCATTACTGGAGCGACGGCGCGGATGCCACGCTCACGACGTTTCGATTGGGCCTCGCCAATTCCACCGGCGGCATCGTCATTGCGCTCGTTTCGCCGATTCTCGGCGCCATCGCTGACCAGGGTGGGACGAGGAAACGCCATCTCATTTTCTTCGCGGCCATGGCGATCGTCATGACGGGCGCCCTGCAGTTCGCAGCGCGCGGCGATTGGCCCTTCGCGATCGCGCTCTACGTCCTCGCGGTGATCGGCTTCTCCGGGAGCAATTCCTTCTACGACGCGCTGCTCGTGAGCGTCGCGAGCGAACCCCAGCTCGACAGGGTGTCCAGCCTCGGTTTCGCGCTGGGCTATCTCGGGGGCGGCCTGCTGTTCGCCCTCAATGTCGCGATGGTCCTGTGGCCCGCCCGCTTCGGCCTCGTCGATGCCTCGGAATCGGTGCGCTTGTCGTTCGGGATGGTCGCCCTGTGGTGGGCGATCTTCTCGATCCCCCTGCTCGCCCTCGTCGAGGAGCCCGATCCGGCGGGCAGCCTCTCGGGCTGGTCTGCGGCATCGGCCGGGATCCGGCAGCTCGCAGCGACGTTTAGGGACATTCGGCGGTTGCGGATCGTCCTGCTCTTTCTGCTCGCCTACCTGCTCTATATCGACGGCGTCGGCACTCTGGCGCGTATGGCGCTCGACTACGGCATGGCTCTCGGCTTCGACGAGAAGAAGCTCATCGTCGCGCTGCTGATCACGCAGTTCGTCGGTTTTCCCGCCTCCATCGCCTTCGGCCATCTCGGCGCTCGCTTCGGCGCGAAGGCCGGGATCACCATCGGCCTCGGCACCTATGTTGCGGCCACGCTCTGGGCTTATCGGATGGAAAGCACCTGGGAGTTCTACGCGCTGGCAGTCGTGATCGGGCTCGTGCAGGGCGGCGTCCAGTCGCTGTCGCGGTCGCTTTTCGCGCGCATCACGCCGGCCGCGAGAGCCGGCGAATTCTTCGGCTTCTACAACATGCTCGGAAAATTCGCGGCAGTGCTCGGACCGCTGCTGATGGGCTCAGCCGCCCTCGCGACCGGCAGCTCGCGCGCCGCAGTCCTCGTCATCGTGGCGCTGTTTCTCGCGGGCGGGATCCTGCTGTATTTCGTCGACGAGCGGGAGGGCGCGCGGCTGGCGAAAGAAACGTGATCCATGCAGAATGGATCCGCACGGAGCTAGGCGGCGTGTTCTATTCAACTTTAATATCGAGCGCCTTAATGAGCTCGCCTTTGTAGCGGTAATCGGCTAACGCACGTTCTGCGAACGCCACGCCATTCAGATAGGCGATCCGCTGACTCAGGCGTTGCGCGGCCGCGCGGAACGATCCGGCCTGCGTCGCCTGCTCGCAGGCGCGCTCGAGCACGGCGCGCACTTCTCGCGGCGTACCCTTCGGTGCAAACAACCCGTTGAATCCGGGCGGCATCGACGGCATACCGAGCTCCGCGAATGTCGGTGCGTCGGGGAAAGCCGGGTGACGGCCGTCGGCGAATACCGCCAAGACACGCACCTTTTGTCCGACAGCCAATGCCACCGAGGGCGCGGCGAAGTCGACGCGGCCGGCGACCAAATCTGGCAGCATCGTGCTCTCGCCCCGATACGGTATCGCAGACACATCGATACCGCTGCGATAGACAAGGTTCGCGACAGAGAGATGTGGAACGGTGCCAACACCAGAGTGCCCGTGCGACAACTTGCCGGGGTTGGCGCGTGCCGCGGTGATAATGTCGGTCACAGAGCGAAAAGGAGATTCCAGCGGCACCGCGATCGTAAACACGTTCTCGAACGACTGGCAGATGTATTCGAAAGAATTGACGCCGAACTTGACGTTCTTATTGAGGTGAGGCGCGATCGAGATCGGCGTGGTGGGCCCGGCGCCGAGCGTGTAGCCATCGGGCTGCGCGCCTGCCAGCTGCCCGAATCCAATCGTCCCGGAAGCGCCGTCGCGGTTGACGACGACAAATGGCTGGCCGAGTTGCGATGCGACCACCGCGACAAGATTGCGCGCCATCACATCGACGCTGCCGCCCGCTGTGAACGCGACGATGACCTGTACCGGCCGGAGCGGATAGCTGGTCTGCGCCCGCGCCGCACCTCCAATGGCGATAGTCGAAGCAGCAACCATTACCGCCCGGCTCAGCAATCGCACGAAACTTCCATCGGGTCGTAGAAACATAGAGCCCCCTTGCACGCTGTTGAGCCTTAAGCATGCTCGCCGTCGCGCCGACGGCCGAGCCAGAGAGTGGAACCGACAGGAACGCCCCCAATTGGAGTACAGCACCGAGGTCGGGTAGAAGCTAGTTCCATGAATCCCCGTCTGTCCCGGTCATGCCGCTAGATATCGGCGGCAATGTAGGAGTTTCTCACCGTTCTCACTTTCGCTTGCTCGGTTGATAGCCGAGGCTGTCGACGCGCACCTTTGCGAACGTTGTTCGGTAACCATTCGGATCTACCAACCACACCAGCAGGTCAGCTGTAGAAAACGCCGGCACATCCGCGGCCGGGATAAAAAACACGGTTGCCCGGGCGCTTTCCCCCGGTTTTAGCGTCAGCTCACGGAACCCTTTCTCGCGCAGCAAGTTTATTGTAGTGGCGCGCTCGTCGACCTGCTGTGCGCTTTGAGCCATACCGGCAAAGACACTGCAAAGGGGACACAGGGCTGCCCCGACTCCAGGACCGAAGGTCCCGCGGTCGAGACGCTGCAGAATGGCCATCGGCGGCGGGGGTGTCAGTCTGCGACCCGTCGGCAACACCAGCGCAAAATCGTGGTCTCGGATCAATACGGGATCCGCTCCGTCATTCCTGACTGATACTGAAACCGCCACGACGCCGTTTTCGGTTAACGGCAGCAGATTGTCCGACGTTAATTGGAAAGGATTGTCGGCGCGGCGGGCCCGGATTTCGAATCGGGCGGAATCGATGCGCACAGCGACCGTCTTTGAAGTTCGCGCCGATTGGTACGTAGACCACATGTCGCGCAGGGCTCCGGGAACCTTGTCCGCGGCATCTCGCAAGTTCGCACTGCTCCATGCTGCGTACGTCTCACTGAGTTTGTGGTCGGCCGCCTTTCCACGGATGAAGCGAACGCCCATAGGGAATCACAAACGCAATTGATAAGTGACGCTTGCCAGCTCCGAGTCACCCTCGAATCCCACACGATGATGAAATGCTTCGATACGCGGCTCGACGATCACGTCGACTTCGGCCGGCGTCGCCGAGGGCCCGACTGGGATGCTGTCAAGCCGAACCACTTCCCTGAAGGAAGCGCTCAACACCCGATCGAAAAGCGGGACGCTCGCGCGGCCGAGCTGTACGGCGAGTCTCCGGCTCATGAAGGCCCGTTCGTACTGGAACGCGCTGAACTCGGGGCTGTAATACACACCGGCCTTGATCGGCAAAGGCGTTTGAGGCGCGAGGTCCTCCAAAGGCGGATCGAGTTCGATGATCGTGGTGCGCGTCACACAACCTGTTACCAGTACAAGACACATCGCAACTACCGTGTTGCGAACGAATGCTGGCGATGAGTCCAAGATGTGCAAATCGGACAAGCAGTTTGATATCTGCGCGATAGCCACGTTGTTTCTCCTCGTTGATCATGACTTCAGATCCCATGTTGCGCAGACGCCGCGCGACCTGCAATCCCATGAACCGGTGAGAAGCTGGATGCGGCTATGAACCGCCGTGCCGCCACGCCTTGCCGGGCATCTGCAGCTCCACGGCCCGCATTACCGCGGCGGTCGCGGAATGGACGTCGAGCTTGCGGTAGGCGTTCTTGATGTGGCTTCCGACGGTGTTGAGCGACACGCCCAGCTTGTCTCCGATCTGCGAATAGCTCAGGCCGACGAGAGGACTGAGCGGCGAGCCGCCCGCGGGCAGTTTCAGCGCATGTCCCACCAGCTCGCGCGCGTCACAGGGTTCAAGCACACAGCCCGAAGCGCCCGCCTCAATGGCGGCGATTAGCCCTTCCTCCCCTGCGGCCGCAGCAAGCAGCAGGATCTGGCAACTCGCCAGCGCTCGCTTTGCCGCGCGCACGAACTCGACTCCGCTCAAATCGGGCAGCGGCAAACCGACAAGCAACACGTCCGGCCGTCGGGCGGCAAGGCGCGCCAGGGCTTCCCGGCCGCTCGTTGCGCAATCGGTGAACAGGACCTGCGACTCGACGCCAAATGCCGATGCCATCCTCTCGCGCGTATCGCGGTCTTGCGTTACGAGGAGGATTCGCATGTGTCGATGCCCGGTTCGACTGCGACTGACACCGATTCAACGGTCAGCCCAGCTACGGTCGATACCTGCCGCCGGAACCGAAACGTGGCCGAAATGTTGAGCCACTGGCGTCGCTGGTACCTCCCCAGACGATCATCTCGCTGCCGGTCCAGACCGCCGTATGTTCGACCCTCCCGGAGGGTGCTCCGGAAGTTGTCATCAGCTGCCAAGTATCCGTAGCAGGGTTATACCGGGCGCCCCTAAGGGGCAGTGCATCATTTCCCAGCCCCCCGCCCCAAACAATCATTTCGCTCCCGGTCCAGACCGCTGTATGGTTTGCCATATTCGGTGCGCACGTCATCGTCATCGATCGCCAAGTCTGGTCAGTCGGGTTGTATAACCCGCCACCTAGAGCCACGTTGGCCGTGCCTCTCCCTCCCCAAACTGCCATTTCGCTCCCGGTCCACACCGCCGTGTGCCCGTACCTTTCAGAGGGCGCTCCGGAAAATGCCATCGCCTGCCAAGTGTCCGTGAGAGGGTTATATCGCGCACCCGAATTAGATAATCCAGAATAAGCTGAGCCCCCCCAGACAATCATCTCGCTCCCGGTCCAGATCGCCGCGTGCCATAACCTTTCGGAGGGCGCTCCGGAAAATGCCATCGGCTGCCAAGTGTCCGTCGCAGGGTTGTATCGCGCACCCGTACCAGAAAATCCGGTGTGATCTTGACCGCCCCAGACAATCATCTCGCCGCCGGTCCAGACCGCTGTGTGAAAGCGCCGTGCGGAAGGCGCTCCGGAAGTTGTCATCGGCTTCCAAGTATCCGTCGCTGGGTCATAACGCCCACCCGTATTAGTAAACGAGCCTCCCCAGACAATCATCTCGCTGCCCGTCCACACCGCCGTGTGTTCGATCCTCGCGGAAGGCGCTCCGAAAGTTGTCATCGGCTGCCAGAAACCCGTCGCAGGGTCAAAGCGCCTACCCATATTGGCCAATCCGCTAGGCGATCCGATTTCATACGAGCCGCCCCAGACAATCATCTCCCCGCCCGTCCAGACCGCCGTGTGTCCGCTGCTTCCGGGCAAACCAGAACCTGTAGTTGGCTGCCAGGTACCGACTGCTGGCGCCGCTGTAGTAAATGTCCACGAATAGTCGGCCGCCAGCGTGTTCCCGGCCAGATCCTTGATCCCCGTAGTCACGGTCGCCGTATAAAGCATCGAGCTCGCAAGGGCGATAGAGGGCGAGAACATGGCGGCCATCCCTCCGTTGGTCCCACCTGCCACACCGCTCACTGGATTCTGGCTGCCGTCTTTAAGGATGAACGTGCTCGAATTCATACTGCTCCAAGCAATGAATTCACTGAAATTAGCGAGTAAGCGAACATCCTCTGGGATGACACACACAGCCTCGTTCGCCGGGGAAGTTGAGTTCACCGTGGGAGGCGTAGTGTCCGGTGCAAGACCCGTAGTAAAACTCCACGCGTAGTTGGCGGCCATGGAGTTGCCGCCAAGATCTTTGACCCCGTCAGTAATGGTCGCAGTGTATGGCGTCACGTACCCAAGTGAATTGTCTGGCACGAATGTCGCGACTTGGCCCGAATAAGTCACGGTTCCATGGACGGGATTGTTGCTGCCATCCTTCAGCAAGAAGGTGGCGGAAGTTACGGTCGCGATATCCATGTGCTCGCTGAAGATGGTGGTGAGCGCGGCATTAGCCGCCAACCCCGTCACACCGTTCACGGGATTGGTGAATAGCACCTTCGGTCCCGCTGCATTTCCAGACAAGGACTCGAACACCTCGATCGAGATTGGTTGGCGCACCTCTGCACCCACGCTGTTCATTACCACCAGCGTGAAGCTCGTGCTGACGTCAAGGGAAGGGGTAGCTATATGTAAGCTACTCGTTATGGGACCGATACCCTCGATTCGTCCGCTGCCATGGAACACAGCCGTGAGCATCGTGCTCTCGCCGCGCGCTATGAAGGCTCTCTCTACGGTAAAACTTTCAATGACCGGCGGCGCATAGACGTGCACGGTCCACGACTGTGTCGCTCGATGTCCGCAGATGTCAGGTCCGGTAGCGATCGCGAACTGCGCATCAGTGTTCACCTGATTCGCTGCGGGCGTCCAAGAGACGCCGGTACCACTCGCACTCGCTCCCGCAGGCAACTGCACACCAACGATGCCCCCGCAAGTCACAGGAACAAGCGGAAGGAACCAACAGGTGTAGGCTGCATCGACGTCGTATCCGTACAGGTGACCAGCGGTCGCGGCGGTTGCCGGGTAGGAATTGATTCGTGGTGGAGGTGCAGAAAAAAAACAATCGTCGCCGCCGCTACAGGACGTCAAGGCAATCGCGGCCAGTCCTGCCAGCAGAGTCCTGCGAATGCTTGTCGACATCAACGCGACTGCCGCTTTCGCTTCGATTCTCATCAGGTCATCTCCCATGAAACTGTGATTGCCCAGCTCATTGAGCAGCGATCGTGCCAATCGCGTAACTCGTTGTTGTTTTGCACTTTTGTTTATCTCACGCAGCCATTCTCTAAGCAGTCACTAGCATTTATTGATTAGCCGTCATACATTGGATGTATGTCCACCACCCGGCTAAGCTCCTCCGACCGCGAATTCTTCGCCGCCCTCGCCGACGTCGTCTTCGGCAATCCCTTCACCCCGCAACGCGACCAGCTGATCGTGCGGCTCGCCCCTGGTGCGCCGCTCGGCGATCTGACGAGCGATCGCGAGGCGCTCGCGCGGGTAGTAGGGCCGCGCCTGGAGCCGTGGCTGCGCGAAGGCGCGTCTGCATTGCAGAAATTGAGCGCCGAGGACCGGCGCCTGCTCGAGCCGGGCTTTCTATATGTGTGCTACCACCGCTGCGTGCCGCAGCTCGACGCGCTGATCGAGCGTCAGGCGGGACAGGGCGGTGCTCCGCTCGCGGTGCCGTTCGGCGACGACGCGATCGCGGACCTGGTGCGCAGCGGCTTTGCGGAGGAGCGCGCGCTGCGTTTTTTCGCGCTCTTTTTCCAGTTGCGGCGCGCGTTCCATTTCATCGAGCGCTCGCTCGCGGGCGAATGCGAATCGATGCGGCGCTTGCGCGAGGCGCTGTGGAACAATGTCGTCACGCACGACATGCGCGGCTACGAGGCCGCGCTCTGGAATCGCATGGAGGATTTCTCGACACTTCTCCTCGGCGAAACCGGGACGGGAAAGGGGTCCGCCGCGGCCGCGATCGGGCGCTCGGAGTTCATCCCTTACGTCGTGGAGCAGCACCGCTTCGCGGCCAACTTCGCCGAGACCTTCATCACCATCAACTTGTCGCAATTCCCGGAGACGCTGATCGAATCGGAGCTCTTCGGCCACCGCAAGGGCGCCTTCACCGGCGCGATCGAGCACCACGAAGGCGTGTTCGAGCACTGCAGTGCGCACGGCGCGTTGTTCCTTGACGAGATCGGCGAAGCGTCGATACCGGTGCAGATCAAGCTGCTGCAGGTGCTCCAAGAGCGCACCTTCGCCGCGCTCGGCGGGCACGAGAAGAAACGTTTCTCGGGGCGCGTCATCGCGGCGACGAACCGGCCGCTCGCGGCCCTGCGCCGCGACGGACGCTTCCGCGACGACTTCTTCTACCGGCTGTGTTCTGACGTGATCGAGGTTCCGACGCTGAGGCAGCGCATCGCGGAATCGCCTGCCGAGCTGGAGCAACTGGTGCGGCTGCTCGTCGCGCGTGTCACCGGCGCAAAGGCGCCCGAGCTCGTCGCAGACGTGCTGGAGGCCCTGGAGAGCGGCCTCCCCCGCGGCTACGCGTGGCCGGGAAACGTGCGCGAGCTCGAACAGGCGGTGCGGCGCATCCTGCTCACCGGCCGTTATGCAGCCGATAAACCCCAGTCGGCTCCGGGCGAAGAGGAGGCGCTGCTCGACAAGCTGCGCACGGGAGAGCTCACGG
>WNGC01000293.1_pt1 | contig 28107 bp, 29 predicted proteins | sample 5400051 | NCBI WGS metagenome assembly WNGC01 (sample SAMN13153368, study PRJNA577476) | soil metagenome | isolation source: 20 cm soil or saprolite under grassland replicate 2 | place: USA:California | collected 2016-06-15
AGCGAAGCGAACGTGCGCGAGGCACTCGATCGGCTGATGGCCGGCAAGACCTGCCTCATGATCACCCACGACCTGCAGTCGATTGCGGACGCCGATGTCGTCCTGGTTCTGGAGGAAGGTCGGGTCATCGGCTGCGGCACGCACACCGAGCTGCTGGCCGGGAACCCGCGGTACCGGCAGCTGTACACGCTCGATCTGCAGCAGCCGGCCGCGAGCCTCTCGACCTGACGGAGGAGCCGGCACCCGTGCGCAAACAGGCGCTCCCCGCAGCCGTCTGCCTGGACGGGTTCCCTCGGGACCCGGATTTCCCGCAGCTCGCGATGGCCAGCGATCCGCAGCTCATGCTCCAGGTGTTTCGCCAACATCTGAAGGCGGTCTCGGGGAAGGCCTATCGCATCGAGGAGTGTGTCCCGTTCCGATTCCGGTGCCGCCAGTCCACGGCGCGCTGCGTCCTGCAATACACGCTCCGCGTCGTCGATGCGAGCAGCGGTCGCCGCTCCGAGCAGTGGGTGACTGGCCTGGTGTACGCCGCGGCCGGCGAGGCCGAGCGGCTGTGGCGGGAGCTGCGCGCCGCGGATCCACGCCGCGAGATTCCGGAGCAGTGGCTCGTGTTCGAACCGGTGGACTTCATCCCCGAGCTGGAGATGCTGGTGCAGGTCTTTCCGTTTGACCGCAAACTCCCGAATCTGCGCCTCGTGCTGGACGGCGCCGCGCACCAGCTCGAGCCACTGTTGCTCGCCGGGCTGGAGCCCGGCCGCTGGCGCGTCGAGGAACGGACGATCGAGCCGATGCGCTATCGCACGGAGCTCGGCGCCGCCCTCCGGTACACACTCGGGGCGCGCGACCCGGTGACGGGGAAAGGCGAGACGCGCCGCTGCTACCTGAAGGTCTATCGCAACGAGCGTGGGGCGCAGACGTTCCAGCTGTTGCAGGCGCTGGCCGAGAACGCGCGGGCAGGCGGCGGGCCGTACGACGTGGTGCGGCCCATCGCCTATGTGCGCGAGCTGCGCACCCTGGCATTAGACGAGGCTCGGGGCACGGCGCTGCAGCAGATCCTGCTGGGCGGGGACGACTGGTCGGCGGCCCTGCGCGCGGTGGCCAAGGCCGTGGCGGCCTTCAATCAGGAGGACCTGCCCCTCACAGAGCGCCATTCTCTAGCCGACCAGGTCGCTGACGTGAACCGCGCGGCGAGTCTCGTGCAGTGGGCCTGTCCAGAGCTGCGAGCGCAGGTCGAGGCGCTCGCCGCGGCAGTCGGGGCCGGTCTCACGGACGTGCCGCCGGCCCCCATCCATCGGGACTTGAAGACTGACCACATCTTCGTATCGGACGACCGGGTGTGCTTCATCGATCTCGACTCGGTCGTGCTCGGCGACCCCGTTAGGGACCCCGCGCACCTCGTCGCGCACATCGCGGCCCGGGTCGGTCTCGACGCACTGCCGGCGGACGAGGCGCGGCATGCTGCGGATGTATTCGCCGACGAATACTTCGCGCACGTCCCAGCGGGGTGGCGCCACCAATTCCCCCTGCATTGCGCCGGCGCACTCATCGAGGTTGCGGGCGGCATCTTCAAGCGGCAGGAGCCGCACTGGCCCGAGAAGGTCGCGGCCGCCGTCGCCGAGGCGCACCGCAGGGCGTCCGGGACGCTCTGATGAACCCCACCACCGATCTGCCCGACGACGCGGCATTACCGGGGATCGTGGCGATGCGCGCGCTCGGCGTGAGCCGGGCGTTGGGCCTGGCGCGCGCGCTCCTGGCCCTGGGGCTCGAGGATGCTCCCGTCGCCATGAATCTGGTCGGTTACTCGCCGGGCTCCCGCGCCACACTCGAGGTTCGCGTGGGGCAACGTCGCCTCGCAGTGAAGGCGTATGCCGAGGATCCTACGCCGGAAGCGGTCCTCTACCAGGCCCTCGCCGCCGCTGGCCTCTCGGGCGACTCCGGAGTCCGAGTGCCGCCGCTGCTCGCCTGGGACCGCGACCTGCGGGTCCTCGTGATCGGCTGGCTGGAGGGGCCCCCGGCGTACGATCTGGTCAAACAGGGACAGGGCCAGCGCGCCGGCGAGTTGGCCGCGCAGTGGCTGCGCTGTGCCGCGTCACTCCCGGTCCGGCTGGGGCCGCCCTTCGGCGCGGCCCGCACGCTGAACCGCGCCCGTGAATGGGTCTCGTTGCTGCGCGAAGCGGACCGGACGCTGGGAGACGCGGCCACGCGGCTCGCCGCGAGCCTGGCGCAAGTGCAGCCGCGGGAGGACACGCCACGGCTCGTCCACGGCACTTTCTATGCACGCCACGTGCTCGACCTCGGGGACGGCCCGGGCGTCATCGACTGGCAGCGCTTCGGGCAGGGGCCGCTGGAGCTCGATGCCGGGATGTTCCTCGCGACCGTCTGGCGTCTCGGCCTGGACCACGAGGCGCTGGCCGGCGAGGCGACGCGCGCCCTGAGGGCGCTACTCGAGGGGACGCGCGATGTGCTGGACGAGCGCGCGCTCGCCTGGCACCAGGCCGCGGCCCTGCTGCGCCTCGCCAGCAAGGTTTACGTGGTGAAGCGGCGGAAGACTGACTGGCTGGCGCGGGCACACGCGCAACTGGCGGAGGCGGCACGCCTGGCCGAGGAGGCGCGGCCGGCCGAGCCGGTGAAGCGCGCCAAGCCGCGGGTCTTCAAGCTAAGGGCGCTCGAACTCGTGCTCCAAGCCCTGTCCACGAGGCCGGCAACGCCGGAGGAGCTGGACCAGATCCGCAAGTTGCTCGAAGAAGCCGACTAGAGCTCGCCGAGCTTCGCCAGGGCGCGCGCCGCCTTGCGCTGCACGTCGGAGTCTCGGTCCCGACGCGCGATCTCGCGCAGGACCGGCACGGCGGTGGCCCGCGGCGCTTCGTCGCGGATGCTCTCGACCGCCTCGCGCCGCACGTCCGGGTTCGGGTGGGTGCGGGCGATGTCAATGACCACCGGGAGGCCGGCGCCGTGCTTCATCTCGCCAAGCACCTCCACGGCCTCATTCATGACGTGCTTGTCCGGATCCCGCCGCGCGATGGCGGCGAGCACGCGCACGGTCTCGGCGCCGGGGAAGGCCGCGCCGAGGCTCTCGACGGCCTCGTCCCGCACGTCGTCGTCGGGATCACTCCGGGCGATGGCGATGAGGGTCGCCCGGGTCCGCGCATCCCTCGCTCGTCGTAGCTCCTTCACGGCATTGTGGCGCACCTCGGGATCGTGGGACCTCGTCGCGAGCGCGATGAGCGAATCCACCGCAACCGGCCCGGAGCGGGGCGGGCCCCAACCGCCCCCGATCACGACAGCCAGCGCCAGTGCCACCCCTAGGACGCCAGCGCGCCAGCGTGGGAAGGCATCGCCCGCCGCCGGCAGCAGGAGGCGGCGGACGCGGCCGACCAGCGAGCCGCCGCTCGCAGCGACAGCGAGCGGCGGTGCCCCGCGCAGTTGCTCCATGCCAAGCAGGGCCGTCGCGTAGACACGCGCGTCGCCACAGGCGGCGACCGCCAGGTCGTCGCAGCAGTGCTCTCGCTCCTCGCGCACGCACGCCGAGACCCACCACGCCGCGGGGTGGTAGAAGAGCAGCGTCTCGATCACGGATTGCAGCAGGTTCACGAGGTAGTCGTGCCGCCGCACGTGAGCCAGCTCGTGGGCCAGCAGCGCGTCGAGCTGCAGCGGCGTGAGGCCGCTGCCGGTCAGCACGCTCACCGGGATGAGAATCACGGGCCGCCACCAGCCGATGACTGCGGGCACGCGTATCAACGCTGACGCCACCAGCCGCACGGGCCGACTGACGCGCAGCCGCGTTGCGAGACGGGCGAGCGCCTGCCGCCAGGCCTCGGGGACGGGCCGCGTGCCCGCGATCGCCAGCCGCCACGTCGCCAGCAACCCCGACGCCAGGCGCGCCGACAGTAGCAGGACGCCGCCGAGCCACAGGGCCACCGCCCATGGCAGCGCGGGCTCCACCGCCGCGCGCATCCTCGTCGTGAAGGCGTGGGCCCCGATGTCCGTCCAGGTCGGCCCGCTGCCCATCCGCAGGCCTGTGGCGAGCGGGAGCGCGACCATCAGGAGTAGCGTCGCGACGCTCAGCGCATAGCGACTGCGCGCCGCTCGCGCCGGCACAACGGTCAAGAGGGCAGCGAGCCCGGCCGCGGCGAGCGCACACTGCCACAACGAATGCATGAGGGTCCAGCCCAGAGTGTGTATCGCGCTCATGCTTCCTCTCCGAGACGAAGCGTTTATGCGAAGATGTTCGTCAATACACCGCCGCGAATCAACGGGTCGTGTCGCTGTCACTGAATGAACGTTGCGACCGAGCATCACCTCTTAGGAGTAGCTCGTCAGTACGCTAGTAGCTGGAGCGCCCGCGCCAACACCTCGGTCCCGAGCACAAGCTGGGCCGGATCCGTCGCCTCCTCCGGGCAGTGCGACCGCCCTCCAATACTCGGCACGAACAGCATTCCGACCTTGCACCGCGCCGCGAGAATCTGCGCGTCGTGCCCGGCGCCGCTCACCAATTCCGCCGCCGTCGAGCCAACGTCCTTGGCTGCTCGGGCCAACAATGCGCGCAACCCGGCATCCATCGGCACTGGAGCCCGTTCCTGAAGCAGGTGCACGTCGAGCTCGAGGCCGCGCTCCGAGGCAATCGTGGCGCACAAGGATCGGATCCGCTCTTCCAGCGCGCCGCGCGCGCCCAGATCGGCGTGCCGCACATCGATCGTGAAGACCACACGACCCGGAACCACGTTGATCTGATCGGGCTCGGCGCGGACCTTGCCCACCGTGGCGACCGCGGGGTTTCCCAACGAGCGCGCGATCGACTCGACGGCTTGAATCATGGCCGCCGCGCCCGCGAGCGCGTCGCGGCGCAATTCCATCGGCGTCGTGCCGGCATGGTCCACTCGACCGGTCACGGTGACCTCGAGCTGCGCTGTCCCCACGATCGCGCTCACGACGGCGAGCGGCTGTCGCGATGAGTCGAGCACGCCACCCTGCTCGATGTGGAGCTCGACGAAGGTGTCGATATCGTCGCGCGCCGCGGCGGCGACCTTGGCCGGGTCGAGGCCACGCTCTCGCATGGCGGCCGCGATCTCGGGATCCACGGTGCCAATGGCTCCCGTGATGGCACGAGATCCCCAGAAGTTGGTGTTGAAGCGCGAACCCTCTTCCTCACAGATCGCGACCACTTCGAGCGCGCGCCGGGGCTTGCCGTTTGAACTGAGCAACGTCTCGACTGCGGTTAGTCCGGCGCAGATCCCGAGTGCGCCGTCGAGCCTGCCACCGTGTCGGACTGTGTCGATATGCGAGCCCGTGACGATTGCCTTCCCTTCATTATGGCCTTCCGCGCGGCCCCAGACGTTGCCGACCGGGTCGCGATGTGCCTGGAGCCCGGCATCCTTCATCCAGCGTTCAACACGCTCGACCGCCCTGGCCCAGGCATCGCCATAGAGCGGCCGGTACGTACCGCCATCCGGCTCGGCGCCGATCGCGTACAGCTCGTCGAGCCGCCGCTCGAGCAACGGGCCATCAATCCGCATCGAAATCATCACCCATTCCCGGACATATCTACAATTGTCGATATGTCGGGGAGGGGGGGATGCACGAATTGGCCCCACCCGGGCGACCCGAGGACCTCACCGTCTGCGTAAACGGTCCTCCCGCGCACGATCGTCCGCACGACCTTGCCCCTGAATCGTCGTCCGAGATACGCGCTCACGCCGCTGCGCGTTTGCAGCTCGTCTGCCTCCAGCAGCCACGCTCGATTGGGATCCACGAGTGCGAGGTCGGCATCGGCGCCCACCGCAATCGCGCCCTTGCGCGGATAGAGTCCGAACAGCTGCGCGGGTGACGTGGCGGTGAGATGGGCAAGGTGCTCGAACGACAACCCTCGAGCGTGTACGCCCTCGGTCATCAAGACAGGAAGAGTTGCCTGAATGCCGGCGACACCACCCCACGCCTTCCAGATGTCGTCAGCGCCTTTCTCTTTGTCAGCGGCGGGGCAGGGTGAATGATCGGAGCCGATCAGGTCGACGCGTCCCGCGAGCACCTCGGCCCAGAGCGCCTCGCGAGTCGCGGCATCGCGAATCGGCGGCGCGCACTTGAGCGGCGGGCCGATACGCTCGAAATCGTCCTCGGTGAACGCCAGATAATGGGGACACGTCTCCGCGGTCATTGCGGTACCCTTGCGGCGCGCGGCATCAACGACCGCCAACCCTTCAGCGCAGCTCACATGCACGACGTGCGCGCGGACCGCTTTCCCCGCGCCGCGCATGCAGACGAGCAATCGTTCGATCGCTTCCACCTCGGCGGCCGGCGGGCGCGCGCGACACCACGACAGCCGCTCGACGCTTTGCTCCGCGCCGCGGCGGTCGAGCAATTCCTGACTCTCCGCGTGCACACCTACGATCGCGCCGAGGCGCGCGGTGGCCTTGAGGCCGATCGCGAGCACACCATCGGACACGCGAGGAAAGTCGTCGATGCCGCTATGACTCATGAAGGCCTTGAAGCCAATTACCCCCCGTTGGTGGAGCATATGGAGGTTGTCGAGGTTGTCAGGGACAAGACCGCCCCAGAGGCCAAAATCCACCAACGCTTTCTGCGAGGCGACTGCAAGCTTCTGATCGAAGGCGGCGGGCGTCGTCGTCGGCGGGTGGGCGTTGAGGGGCATCTCGAGCACGGTCGTCACGCCGCCGGCGGCGGCACCGCGCGTTCCGGCATCCCAGCCTTCCCACTCGGCGCGGCCCGGTTCGTTGAAGTGGACGTGTGCGTCGACGACGCCCGGAAGAACGACGAGATCCCGCGCGTCGATGGTCTCGTCGCCATCGCGCACTTCACTTCCGACTGTGGTGATGGTGCCGTCGATGATCGCGATGTCGGCAGGGCGCTGCCCGGTGGGAAGAACCACGGTGCCACCACGAATGACGAGCGAGCTCACCGCACTTCGTCGATACTGATCTCCTGCGCTCCCTCCCAGAGCGTGAGTCGACCGATCTCCGGCAGGTGTTCCTGCCCTTCCGTGACCGTGGCGAAGTGATTCCCAGCCAGCTGCCCCACCTTGCTCGCGAACATGGTCGATCCATACGGAAAGAGCAGCTCGGTTTCACTGATGCCACCAGGGTAGAGCAGCAGCATCCCGGGCGCGGGATGGCTGGTGTGATTCTCGAACTCGAGTCCGAGCTTTCGCTCGCCCATCGGAATCCAGGTTGACTCGCCGCTCCAGCGGCAGTGGACTATCTTGGACTTGAGCGGCAACATTTTGCGAATCACGGCGACGGTTTTGGGCGCGGCCTGCTCTTCGAGTCGCGCCGTGAACGTCAGGGGTCCCACGCGGATCTTGAGCATGCCCAACACTAACCGTCCGACGATTTCGACGCACGTCCTCGATACCACGCGGGGCGAACCTGCCGCGGGCGTCGCGGTGACGTTGTGGCGACTCGAGGGGAACGAGCACGTCTCCCAGGGCACCAGGGAAACCGACGCCGACGGGCGCATCGCGCAACTCGGGGACGGCCAGCTCACGGCAGGCACCTACCGCCTGTCTTTCGAGGTGGGCGCCTATTATAAGAGGAAGGGGACCACCGCCTTTTTGCAGCGTGCGACGCTCGATTTCGAGATCACCGATCCGAAGCGTCGCTACCACATTCCGCTGCTCATGTCGCCCTTCGCGTGCTCGAGTTACCGGGGCAGCTAGCAACCGTGCGTCGTGCGCCGTGAGTCGTGCGTCGGAGGACGCGGCACAGCGGCTGTTTGAGCGGGCGGGGCCTTTACTGGACCGGTTGGGAAACGAGGGGCCTTTTCGCGATGCTGCAGCCGTGCTCGAGCGCGCCCGGAGCATTCTCGAGTCCCTGTCCGAGGCCGAGCAGATTGCAGTCATCAATGCGCATCCGCGCATCGGCGAGCGTCCGGAAAAAGTGTCGGCCCTTTCCTTCAAGGAGCAGGGCTACGAGCGCGACACGACGCCGCCCGACGTCTTCCTGCGACTGGCGCGGCTCAACGAAGAATACGAGCAGAAGTTCGGCTTTCGGTTCGTGGTTTTCGTGAACCGGCGATCCAAGGAATCGCTGATCCCCGTGCTCGAGGCCCGGCTGCGCGGCACGCGCGACGAAGAGCGACGGACGGCGTTACGGGAGATCCTGGCGATCGCCGAAGAGCGCTTAAAACGAGAGGAAGGGTGATGGACGCGATTTCACGTCGAGCGTTCGCCGAGCAGTTGGCGCTCGCGGCAGCGGCGCCGTGGTTTTTGGAGGACCTGGGTTCCGCGAGGCCCCAGCCCCCAAGCCCCATGCCCCAAGTCCAACAAGAGCCTTCCGCACTCGCCAAAGCTCTGGCCGAAACGGTCCGCCTCCGCTATCCCGATCGTTTCACTGCCGAAGATCTCGCCGCGATCACGCGCAGCGTCGACGGCCGCCTGCGTGCCATCGAACGGCTGTATCAGACGGCGCTCACCAACGGCGACGAGCCCGATTTCGTCTACTCCGTCTATCGGGGAGCCGACTGATGGCGGACTTCGCGTTTCTCTCAGTCGTCGAGCTGGCCCGCCTGCTCCGACAAAAGAAGGCCAGCGCAACCGAGCTGGCCACATACTTCCTCGATCGCCTGGAGCGCGTCGGGCCGCGTTTCAATGCCGTCGTAACCATCACGCGCGAGCGCGCCCTCGCCGAGGCGGCGCAAGCCGATCGGGAGATCCGCCAGGGAAAATGGCGCAGCCCGCTGCACGGGATTCCCTACGGCGTGAAAGACCTGCTGGCGACGAAGGACTACCCGACCACTTGGGGCGCGGAGCCGTACCGGCAGCAGAAATTCGTCTCCGACGCGACGGTCATCGAGCGCCTCGGCGCGGCGGGCGCCGTGCTGGTCGCCAAGCTCGCCATGGTCGAGCTCGCGGGGGGGATGGGGTACAACCAGGCGAACGCGTCCTTCACGGGCCCGGGCAAGACGCCGTGGAATCCCAACTACTGGAGCGGCGGCTCGTCGAGCGGACCCGGTGCAGCGGTCGCGGCGGGTCTCGTGCCATTCGCGATCGGCTCGGAAACCTCGGGCTCAATTCTGACGCCTGCGGCCTACTGCGGCGTGACAGGTCTCAGGCCGACGTATGGGCTCGTGAGTCGTCACGGCGCAATGGCGCTGGCCTGGACGATGGACAAGCTCGGACCCCTTGGGCGCAGTGCCGAGGATTGCGGGATTGTGCTGTTTCACATGGCTGGGAAAGACCCGAAGGATCCGTCCAGCGTCGATCGTCCTCACCCCCTGACCCCCTCTCCGTCCCGGAGAGGGGGAACGAAATTCCGCATCGGAGTGCCCAAGGGTGCGGACAAGGACATCCAGGCCGAGGTGGCTGCGAATTTCAGGCAGGCGCTGAAGGTTCTCGAGGATCGGGTGGAGGTTGTGGAGGATGTGGAACTGCCGGATCTGCCCTATGGGGCAGTCGCCGGGATGATCATCGCTGCTGAGGGTGCGAGCGCGTTCGAGGATCTACTGAAGGACGGACGTCTGTCGCAACTGACCGCGCCTGAAGACCGGACGGGCGGTTATCCCGCACTCGCGGTGAGTGCTCCCGATTATCTGCGTGCCCTGCGCGTGCGGCGCCCGATGCAGCACGCGCTCGACGATTTCCTGAAGAAATTCGATGCGCTGGCGGTGCCTACCCGAACCACGGTGGCGAACCCCATCGACAAACCCTTCCGGGACGGGTGGCCCGGCGTCACGGGCGGGGCCAATGTGATCGGCCCCACGAACGTCGTCGGCGTTCCGGGGATATCAGTCCCGAATGGATTTGGCGTGCAGGGTTTGCCGACTGGACTGAGCTTCGCCTCCCGCGCATTCGACGAGGGCAAGCTCATTGCGCTCGGACGATTGTATCAGGAGCGGACGGACTGGCATCGTCGCCAGCCGGTGATCGCGTAGGCCCATGTTTGCATTGATCAAGCTGATGCAGTCGCTGATCGGGGCGCTGCATTCCGAGGGTACGCCCGGCCAGCTCGCCGCCGGGATCGTGCTGGGCTCATTCCTCGGCCTGACACCGCTCGTGAACATCCACAACGCGGTGATCTTCGCGGCGCTCGTCTTGCTCAACGTCTCGTTCGCCGGCGGGATGCTCGGCTGGGCGCTCTTCATCCCGTTCGGCTTCCTGCTCGACCCGCTGTTCGACTGGATCGGGCATACGGTGTTATTCACGCCTGCTTTAACGCCTTTGTTCACGTCGTTGTACAACATGCCGGTCGCGCCGCTTACGAACTTCAACAACACCGTCGTGCTCGGCAGCTTCGTCTTCGCCGTGCTCTTCGCGGTTCCGCTGTTCTTCGCGACGCGGTTGGGCGTCGTGCGCTACCGGGCGACGATCGGCGAGCGCGTGCGCCAGTCGCGCTTTTACCAGACGGTCATGGCTTCGAAGGTCTACAACGTCTACAAAATGTTCCGTCCATGAGCGCCCCGACTCCTGACTCCCGACTCCAGGCTCCTCGCTTCAAGATCTTCCGGTGGAAGGCAATCGGACCGCTACTCGTTTTGCTGATCATCGCGGCCGTGCTCTGGTGGCTGTTCGCCGACACGATCGCGCGGCGCGAGACGCAGAAAGTCGGGACCCAGATGCTCGGTGCCAAAGTCGAGATTCAGGATCTGCACCTCGATCTGGCTCACGGCAAAGTCCTGATCCGCGGGCTGACCGTCGCGAGCCCGCACGAGGCGCTCCGCAACCTGCTCCAGGCGGATGAGCTGGTCGCGGACGTGGACGTCGTGCCGCTCACCGAGAAGAAACTCATCATCAACCGCATCGCGGCGAACGGCCTCCGGTTTGGGACACCGCGCGAGACGGACGGTCGGGTGGCGGCAAAGTCCGGCGACGGGATTGCGGGTCGCGTCCTTGCCGAAACGCACGCGTGGGCGAGTCAATTTCAGGTGCCGGTGCTCCAACTTGCTACCGGCAAGATCACGATCGATTCGCTCGATCCGCGCCGGCTCTCGACGATCCCCGCCGCGGCGGCGCTGAGTGCGCGCGCCGATTCGAGCCAGCGCGCCTGGAAGGCGGCCTTCGACACCCTGCGGCTGGGGCCCACGCTCGACTCGGCTCAGGCGACGCTCGAGAAGCTGCGCCGCGCGCGCGCCACCGATCTCGCGACGCTCAATGAAGCCCGCCGGGCGATCGATCGGCTCAAGCGTGCACGCGATCGCGTGACGACACTCGATCGCAACATCAGTCAGGGCGCGACCGCCCTCAGGTCGGGTCTAGCGGGGCTCGACAGCGCGCGGCAGCGCGACTACGCATTCGCGCGCGGATTGCTCAAGCTGCCGAGCCTCGACGCGCCGGCGGTCGGGGCGGCCCTGTTCGCACCGGGCGCCATTAGACCGTTCGAGCGCGTGCTCTACTACGTGCAGCTGGCGCGTCGCTACATGCCGCCGGGTCTCGTGCCGCGTGCCACCACCGGGCCCACGCGCGTGCGGCGGGCGGGCGAAGACGTACGCTTTCCCAGAGAGCGCAATCTCCCGGCTTTTCTCGTGCGGAGCGCGGAGTTGTCGTTCCTCCTGCAAAGGGCGGCGGAACAACCCCAGCGCTACGCGGGCCGGCTGTCGGGTCTGACCAGCGATCCGGCGCTCTACGGTCGGCCGACTGTAGCATCGGCCACGGGTCCCGAGCTCGGCGCCGGGTTGCTGCTCAACCATCTGCACGGCGTTCCCATCGATACCGCGGGGGCGACGGTGGGGGGGATCCGGTTCCCGGCATTCCAGGTTCCGGGCGTGCCATTGCGGCTCGATCCCGGCGCCGCCACGACGCAGCTCGGCTTCAATCTCAATGGTGACACGATCCACGCGCGCTTCGTGATTCGGTCCAGCAACGTGCGCTGGACGCGCGATTCCGGATTCGCGAACAGCACGATCGGTGATCTGATCTGGCGCGCGGTCTCGGGCATCCCGAACCTCGACGTAGAGGCCCGGCTGTCGGGCGCGTTGCACCGTCCGGACCTCGCCGTGCGCTCGAATCTCGATCAGGCGATCGCGGCGCGGCTGCGCGCGGTTCTTGGCGAGCAGGTCGCCGCCGCCGAAACGCAGATGCGGGCTCGTGTCAATGCGCTCGTCAAGGACAAGGTCGGCCCCGTGCGGGCGCGTGTCACGGACATCCAGAACCAGGCCCAGGCGCAAGTCGCGCAGCAGCGCGCCCGCCTGGATGAGCTGCAGAAGCAACTCGAGCAGCGACTACGGGACCTCACGCGCATCCGCCTGCCGTGATCGCGCTCCAAACGCTGCAGCACCCGACGGCGTCTTAACATCGTGCCGGACGATCTCGTCGCCCGCGCCCAGGCCGGCGACCAGACGGCCTTCCGGGAGTTATATCGCCAGCACGCCGGCCGGGTCTACGCGCTGTGTCTTCGTCTCACCGGCGATGCCCGGGACGCCGAGGAGCGCACGCAGGATGTCTTCGTGCGACTGTGGGACAAGCTGCGGTCGTTTCGGGGTGAGAGCGCCTTCAGCTCATGGCTGCATCGGCTCGCCGTCAATGTGGTCCTGAATGAACGGCGCACGACCGGGCGGCGGGAGCGTCGCGTGATGCCGGCCGAGGATCCGGACAATGTTGTAGGGGCGCAGCATGCTGCGCCCCTACCGAGTTCGACGCAAAGCTTGAGTATTGATCTGGAGCGCGCGATCGCCGAGCTGCCCGATGGAGCACGAGAGGTGTTCGTGCTGTATGACATTGAAGGCTACGGGCATGGGGAGATCGCGCAGCTCGTGGGAATCGCGGAGGGGACGTCGAAGGCGCAGCTGTTTCGGGCGCGCCGCCTGCTACGGGAGAAGTTGGAGCGATGAACGAACAAGAGCTGTTGGACGCCGTCGGCCGTCTGCCGAAGAGCGTCGAGCCGCCGCGCGATCTGTGGCCCGGGATCTCGACACGGATCAACGCGCGCCTGTGGCGACGCTGGTACTGGGTCCCGCTGGCGGCCGCGGCGGCGCTCGCGCTCGTGTTGATCGGGCGCTCGATCAAACCAACGGCGTGGGACGTCACCGCGCTGGCCGGGCGCCCGCTCATTGGGACGAAGCGCCTGGCCGCTTCCGGGCGGCTGCGCGTGGGCGACTGGCTGCAGACCGACGACAGCTCGCGCGCGCTCGTGGCCGTCGGCCGGATCGGCCAGGTCGAGGTGCAGCCGGACACGCGCGTGCAGCTCGTGGTCGCGCGCGCGAACGAGCATCGCCTCGCGCTGGCGCGTGGGACCATCGCGGCGAAAGTCGATGCCGTGCCGCGCCTCTTCTTTGTGGACACGCCCGCGGGGACGGCGATCGACCTCGGCTGTGCCTACACGCTGGCCACCGACTCCCTCGGCAAAGGCCTGCTGCACGTCACCGGTGGCGAAGTGGAGTTTCAGACGAGACAGCGCTCGGCGCGGGTGCCGCTCGGCGCGCTCGTCCAGATACGCCCGCCCCTAGGCCCCGGCACGCCATATGTCGAGGACGCGCCGGCGCCATTCGTGCGCGCACTCATCGCGTTTGACTTTGAGAAGGGTCGTGCGCGCGCGATGCGCACCACCCTGGCGCTCGCACGGCCGCAGGACGCGCTGTCGCTGTGGCACCTGCTCCAGCGCGTCGCGCCGCCGCTGCGCGGCGTGGTGTACGACCGGCTCGCCGCGCTCGTGCCACCGCCGCCCGGCGTGACGCGGGGCGGGGCGATCGCGCTCCACTCCCGGGACTTGGAAAGCTACTGGACGAAGATCCACAGCATCCACTTCCGCCGGATGGTCTTGCGGGGAGTGCGCGAGATCAATCCGCGGACGGGACTCGCTCGCTAGATCACCGCAAGTACTGAGTCACGAAATCGAGCACATTCTTGCGGTCCAACCGAAACACTCCGCCCGTCCCACCGCACGTTCCGTTGAGCCCGAACGAGGTCACGCCCGCGATCACATTGCTGCTCGCGACGTAGTTCGGGCCGCCGGAGTCGCCGAAGCATGTGCCACCCGTCGAGGCATTGTTCGAGAGCAGCAGGGAAAAGTCGCCTGTAAAACCGGGGGTGTTGATTTGCACGAGGTGCGGCTCGGCAAACATGCGGATTTTCTCGGCTTCGATGAAGACCGGGTTGATCCGCTGCAGGCCGTAGCCGACGGCGGTGAATAGGGTCGAACTGCTTGGCTTCAACGCGTCGAGCTGGTCCTGTGTCGGAAGGCGCCCGTACTGATCCGCGGCGAGCTTGACGGCCTTCCGGAGAAGGACCACGCCCACATCGTGCCGGAAGAAAGCGCTCTCGGTGAACAGCGGATGCGCGTGCCACTCCGCGGCCTCGACGGTGTTGGGGCCGGCGAACGGGTAGTTATTGGTGCCGTTCTCGACGTCCGACTCCGTGAAGATGCGCATGCCGCTGAACTCGCCCGGCTGTCCGGCACAATGGCCGGCGGTCAACACGACCTTCGGCGCGATGAGGGTGCCAGAACAGCGGAACGCGGGCTCCCCCGCCACGTCCATAACGATGAGGACGACTGCGGGATGCTGATTGTCGTCAATGGTGCCGTCCGTGATGAACGAGGGCGGGGACATTCGCTCAGGAGCTGTGGCACCTCGGTCGCAGCCGAGCAGGCTGAGTCCGGCGGCCAGGACGGGGATCACGCAACGTGCCTTCATGGGCTCTCCTCGCTTGTGGATACGCATTGTCTGATTGTAGCGACAGATCGCGACGCTGGCCATCTTGACGCTGCCTTGACGGGCTCCGGCAATGCTGGTACGTCCGAATGTACCGGCCCTCAACCCGGAGTCCACCATGCGTCGCTGCCTCCTCGCTCTCCCTGTTGCCCTGTGCGCCGCGGCCTGCGCCGATCACGCGCCCGTCGCACCGCAGGTGTCCTACAACATCTCGTCACCGCCGCCGAGCGCGCGCGCCATCACGGTGATGACGCAGAACCTGTACGTCGGCGCCGATGTGGACCTCGTGATTCGGGCCCTCGGAACGCCCGATCCCAACGACGACTTCGCGGCCCTGCTGGTCGCGATCGAGACCGTCGGCAAGACCGCGTATCCGGCGCGCGCGGAGGCCATCGCGGATGAAATCGCCCGCGCGCAGCCGCACGCCGTGGGCCTGCAGGAGGTTTCCGACATCGACATCGATTTGCGGCCGCTCGGCGTGCCGATCGAGGTACACCAGCACTTTTTGCAAATCCTGCAGGATGCGCTCGCCCGCCGAGGCTTGAACTATCGCGTTGCCGCGATCGTCACTGACGTCAACGCCAGCCTCGTGGGAGGCTTGGTGAGTCTCGTGGATCATGACGCGCTGCTCGTGGATGGCGATCGCGTAGCGGTCGATGCCGCGAGTGGACAGACCTTCGCCGCGAACATCGGTCCAGTCCCCGGCACGCCGATCTCGTTGATTCGTGGTTGGGTGTGGGCTCGTACCACGATCGGGGGCGAGTCGTACACATTTGCCAGCGCCCATACCGAAGCGGGAACGTCCGACCCGCTCCTGAAGCAGCTTCGCGCCGCTCAGGTCGGCGAAATGGTTGCGACGCTCGGCTCGAGCACGCCGATCGTGTTGATGGGCGATTTGAACGACACACCGGGCTCGCCGATGTATCAGGTCCTGGCGGGAGCGGGGTTCGCCGACACCTGGGCCGCGCTGCGACCCGGTGCGGAGGGACTGACGTGCTGCCACGTCGCGGATCTCTCCGATTTTCTGGCGCCGTTCGATCAGCGCATCGATTACGTCTGGACGCGGGGGTTTGACGACGTAAAGGGGAGTGTCGACCGGTTCGGCAACGTGCCGGCAGACCGGCTGCCCGGCCCAGCGTACCCGATCTGGCCGTCGGATCATGCCGGACTGCTCGCATCGTTGAAGTAAACCGTGCTTAAGCGTGCGTGGTGCGTGGTGCGTGGTGCGTGAGACTATCTCCCACGTACCACGCACCACGTACTACGCACCATTAGGTCACCCTTCCTATCGGCAAACTCCGGATTCTCTTTCCCGTCGCCGCGAAGATCGCATTGCACACCGCAGGCGCCGTCGGTGGGACCGAGGGCTCGCCGATCCCGCCTAACGCGTCGGTGCTCGGCACGATGTGGACCTCGACGACCGGCATTTCCGGAATCCGCAGCACCGGGTAGTCGTTGAAGTTGCCCTGCTTCACGCGGCCGTTGTCGACCGTGATCTCCCCGTAGAGTGCGGCCGACAGCCCGAACACGACGCCGCCTTGCATCTGCGCCTCGAGCGTATCCGGGTTCACGACCGGGCCGCAGTCGACGGCGCACACCACGCGATGCACGCGCACCGTGCCGTCCGGCGCCACCGAGACCTCCGCAACTTCTGCGCACGTCGTCGGCTCCCACTCGGCGATCGCGATGCCGCGTCCGTGACCCGCCGGCAGGGGTGTGCCCCAGCCCGCCTTCGTCGCCGCCAGCTCCAGCGTGCGGAGATGACGGGGCTTTGCCTGCAGCAGCTCGCGCCGAAACTCGTAGGGGTCACGCCCGGCGGCCGCGGCGAGTTCGTCCATGAAGCACTCGACGACGAAGGCGTTTTGCGACGCGCCGACCGAGCGCCAGAACCCGAGTGGAATCGGCAAATCGGCCGCGACTTGATCCACGAATACATTCGGAATGCCGTACGGCATGTCCGCGGCCCCATCGATCAGCGTTCTATCGATGCCGTTCTCCAACGGCCCGAACTTGAGCAGGATCGGCGGCGCCACGATGTGATGCGTCCACGCGACCGGCTTGTTCTGAGCGTCGAGCCCGGCGGCGAGCCGGTTGTAGGTCGCCGGCCGATAGAATCCGTGCTTGGTGTCGTCTTCGCGCGACCAGATGACTTTCACCGGTGCTTGCACCGCCCGTGACAGCCGCACCGCTTCGGCCACGAAGTCGGACTCGAGACGCCGCCCGAAGCCACCGCCGAGCAGCGTGGTGTGGATCCGGACCCTTTCTTTCGGCAGCCCTGCCGCTTCTGCGGCGACTTCCTGGGCGCGCGTTTGGTTTTGCGTCGGCGCCCACACGTCACACCCGTCGGCGCGTACGTGCGCCGTGCAGTTCATCGGCTCCATCGTCGCATGATGGAGGAACGGCACGGCATACACCGCGTCGATCTTCTTGGCGGCACCGGCGAGCGCCGCGGCGGCGTCGCCGTCCTTGCGCGCGCTGACACCTGCCTGGCTTGCGAGTGATGCGAGCCTCCCGGGGATATCGCCGAGCGTGGCGTTGGGTCCTTCGTCCCAGGTGATTTGGAGCGCGCGCCGGCCTTCCACTGCCTGCCAGTAGGTGTCGGCGACGACCGCAACGCCACTCGCGGTTCCAACGCCCCAGGCCCCAGTCCCCAGCCACGGTGTAGCCTCGAGCTGCACCACGTGCCGCACGCCCGGCAGCGCCTTGGCGCGCGCCGCATCGAAGGTCTTCAGCTTGCCGCCGAACACGGGTGAGCGCTCGACGCTTGCGATCAGCATGCCCGGCATGCGGACGTCGATGCCGAATTGCGCCGTGCCGTTCACCTTGGACGGCGTGTCGAGCCGGTGCGTCCGTTTGCCGAGGAGCCGAAAGTCCTTCGGATCTTTGAGCGGCGGGTTTTCCGGGACCGGGATTGAGGCGGCTTTTGTCGCGAGCTCGCCATATGTCAATCGGTGACTCGTGCCCGTGTGGCTCACCACACCATTCTCGGTGCTGCACGCGGAGGGTTCAGCGCCCCAGGATTGCGCGGCTGCGGCGACGAGCATCGCGCGCGCCGTCGCGCCCGCCTTGCGGAGGATATCCCAGGATGTGCGGACGCTCGTGCTTCCTCCGGTCGACATGCGGCGCGACCACCCCGCCGGATTTTCGGGCAGCGGCCCGATCTTCACCTTCGTCCAGTCCGCATCGAGCTCTTCCGCAATCAGCATCGCGAGCGCGGTGTGATTGCCTTCGCCCATTTCGGACTTGTCTATCGTTAATGTCGTCGTGCCATCTGCGTCGATCCGCAGCCAGGCGTTCGGTGCAAACGGCAGGACACCGTGCCGGTCGGGAAGGCGAAATCCAATCACCAATCCGGCACCGACGGTGCCGGTCACGTGAAGAAACGCGCGTCGTTGCATCAGGCCCCCCCTTCCTTTGCGGCGCGATGCACCGCGGCCCGGATGCGCTGGTACGTTCCACACCTGCAAATGTTGGTCATCGCGGCATCGATCTGGGCATCCGTGGGATCACTCGTCCGTTGCAGCAGCGCCGCCGCGGCCATGACTTGGCCCGACTGGCAGTACCCGCACTGCGGGACGTCCTCGGCGATCCATGCTTTCTGCACGCGGTGCGAGGATGTCGGGCTCAACCCCTCGATCGTCGTAATCGGTCGCGTGCCGACTGCGGAAACGGGCAACACGCAGGAGCGCACCGCATCGCCACCGAGATGCACGGTACACGCGCCGCACTGCGCGATACCACAACCGAATTTCGTGCCCGTGAGTCCCAGGTTGTCGCGCAAGACCCAGAGCAGCGGGGTGTTGGCGGCAACCTCGACAGTCCGGCGCCGGCCATTCACCAGGATTGAATACGCAGGCATAGGGCAGGGCCTCGTTAAGGAGGTAAGACAAACGTGGCGGTGAGAACCAAAAGGCGCCAGACTCCTCCATGACAACCTACGCGCGACGTCTCGGGCTGTTTTCTGGAACGATGGCCGTCGTAGGTGGGATCATCGGGGGCGGGATCTTCCGCACGCCCGCGACCGTCGCTGAGCGGCTGCACTCGCCGAGCCTCGTGTTGCTGGCGTGGGTGATCGGCGGCATCGTGGCGTTGATCGGCGCGTTCTGCTTCGGGGAGCTCGGCCAGCGCCGCCCGCGCGCGGGTGGGGGGTACGTGTACCTCCGTGAGACGTTCGGGCCGCTGCCCGCTTTTCTGTACGGCTGGACTCTCGTCCTCGTCATTGCGACCGGCGCCATTGCCGCCGTGGCGGTGACGTTCGCCGACTACACGCTGTCGCTGCTGGGGCTGCCGCACCGCTTCTCTATGCCCCTGGCGATCGCGGCGATCGTCTTTCTTGCCGGCATCAACTACGTCGGCGTTCGCCCAGCTGCAGTGACACAGAACATCTTCACCGCTCTCAAGCTCGCGGGTCTGGCGGTGCTCATCGGCGCGGGTGTGCTCCTCGCCGCGCCTTCGCCGCCCCTCGCCGCCCCTTCGCCGCCGCCTCACCTCGCCGCCCTTGGTCCTGCGCTCGTCCCGATTCTTTTTACCTACGGAGGCTGGCAGCAGACGAACTTCATCGCCGAAGAAATCGTCGACCCGGAGCGCAACCTGCCCAGGGCGCTGGTCTACGGTGTCGCGATTGTCGTGACGGTCTACTTGCTCACGAACATTGCGTACCTGCGCGTGCTCGGAGTCGAGCGGCTGGCCGCGAGTACCGCGCCTGCCGCCGACACGATGCGCTTGCTCCTGGGACCCGTCGGCGGCAAGATCATCGCGCTGGGCATTGCGCTGTCGACGTTTGGATTCTTGAATCTGGTGATCCTGGTGACGCCGCGTGTCCTGCAGGCGATGGCGGCGGATGGCGTGTTCTTTCAGCGGTTCGCGCTGTTGCATCCAACGTATCAGACGCCTACGACCGCGATCGTGGCGCTCGCGGTCTTGGCGATCGCACTCACGCTTACGGGCACGTTTGGGCAGCTGGTCGACTACGTGACCTTTGGCGACTGGATCTTTTTTGGCTCGACGGTTGCTGGCTTATACCTGTATCGCTCGCGCGATCAGGGGCCTCGGCAGGGCTTTGGGGTCCCAGGATATCCTGTGACGCCGGCGCTGTTCGTCGCGGCCGCCGCGTTCGTGGTTTACAGCGCGATTGCATCAAATCCCAAGAACGCCGCAATCGGAGCGGGCCTCATCGCGCTCGGCATCCCGGCTTTCCTTTTTTGGCGGAGGCGTCCATGACACGCACTGTTCATCTCACCGCGCTCGCGGCTTGCTTGCTTGCTGCTCCACTCGCCGCGCAGCACGAACACGGTCGATCCGCCGAGCAGCTGGGACGCGTCGACTTCCGAATTTCCTGCAACGCCTCGGCGCAGCAGCGCTTCACTCGAGCGATGGCGACTTTGCATTCGTTCTGGTGGGAGCAAGCGCCGGCGGCATTTCAGGGGGTGGTGGACGCCGATTCCGCGTGCGCGATGGGGTACTGGGGGCTGGCACTCACGTCCTGGGGAAATCCGTTCGCGGGTGGCCCCGGCGGGAACGCGGGTCGGGGGGAGCCGTTGCGGCGCGGCGCGGCGTTCGCCGAGCGCGCCGCCCTGCTGGGTGCGCCCACTGCGCGCGAACGCGGATTCCTCGCCGCGGGGGCGGCGCTGTATCGCGGCTTCGATTCGATCCCCAACAGCCGCCGGCTGCAGGCGTACTCCGATACCTTGGCGCGGGTCTATCGTGACTTCCCGAATGACCCGGAAGTCGCGATCTACTATGCGCTCTCGCTGGTGGCAACAGCGCCGAAGACCGACACCACATTCGCACGGCAAAAACGCGCCGCCGCGATCCTCAATCCTTTATTCCAGCGCTTCCCGCAGCACCCCGGTCTCGCGCATTACCTCATTCACGCCAACGACTCGCCGCGGCTCGCACAGCTCGGCCTCAATGCGGCGCGGCGTTACGCCGAAATCGCGCCTTCCGCGCCGCATGCGCAACACATGCCGTCGCACATTTTCATTTGGCTTGGCCTGTGGGACGAAACGATCGCCGCCAACACGCGCGCCTTCGAGGCCGGTCTGGCATACGCGCGCGCACACAACCAACCCGTCGCGCCCGAGCGGCTGCACGCGCTGGACTACATGGTCTACGCCTATCTGCAGCAGGGCCGCGACCGGGAGGCCCGTGCTATGGTCGATACGGCGCAGCACCTCGCGACCGTGACGATCGCCTCGGACGCGCTGATCGCCAATTACAACCAGATCGCGATGGAGGCACGCCTGCCGCTCGAGCGGGGCGACTGGGCGGCAGCGTCCGAGCTGCCGGTGCGCGCCGCGGAGCTGACGATCGGCGCAGCGCTAGGGCACTTCGCGCGCGGCATCGGTGCGGCGCGTCTCGGCGATACCGCGCGGGCCGGCGCCGAGATCGCCGCGCTCGCCAGCGTCCAGGGCGACATGACCCGCCGCGGCGATACCGATTGGGCCACCGTGGTCGACATCAAGCGGCGCGTTGTCACGGCGTGGCGGGAGTTTGCGGCCGGAGACACCACGGCCGCCCTGCGAGACGTCAAGGCGGCCGCCGATATCGAGGACGTCACCGAGAAGCAGCCGGTGACGCCGGCCGAGCTGCTGCCGGCGCGTGAAATGGAAGCGGACATGCTGCTCGCGGCCGGAAGGTATGCCGAGGCGCGCAGTACCTATACGGCGACGCTGGCGCGCGAGCCGCGGCGGGCGCGCAGTCTCTATGGGGCGGGCCGTGCGGCGGAGCTGGCCGGCGACAAGGAAGCGGCAAGGCTCAGCTACGCGAGCTTCGTGAAGCAGATGGCGCACGGCGACGGCGATCGCGCCGAGGTCGCGCGCGCGACTAGTTCGCTTTCAGGACAGCCTCGATAAAGCTCAGGGTCTTGGTTTCGACCCAGGACGCGGAGACGGCCGCGATGCCGATCGTGCCGGTCCGGTCTCCCCCTTGCGTCTGATGTTGCCCCTTCCAGGGCGCGTGCTTGACTTCCCGCTGGACGACGATGCCGCGGCGCGGATCGTACCGGAAGATGATGGCCGAGGCGAGTCCACCGCCCGGGGTGAACGAGAGGGCCACGCTCGGGTAGGCGTCCTCGCGCTCGGTGTGCTCCCGTACGGCGGCATCGTGACCGGCGCTCTTCAGCTCAGCCATCGTCGCGTCGAGGACCGGCCGGACGACGGAGCGCAGCCGCTCGCCGCATGTGCGCCGGTCTGCCAGATCCTGGGGCGTTCGTTCCGTGGGCAGGACCTTTGCCGCGCGTTCGGCATGGCTTTGGAGCAGCGCCTGCAACTTGGCTTGATAGTTGTCGTTCATGGTCCTTCTAACTTACGCATCTCGCGCTCAGCCCGGCGATCAGCTTCTCCTCGAGACCAGCTTCCAGAACTGCGCCTCACCGATCACCGTGACGCGGTGTCCCCTGGCGGCCAGCCGTTTGATTTCCATGAGCTTGAGCCCGCCGTCCTTGCCGGCTACCTGCAGTGCATTGGGCCGGCCGCGCACCAGAATGTCGGTGGACGGTCCGGGACTCGCCTGGAAGACGGCGCCTGAGCGCCGGGCGGCGGCGATCGCATCGCGGCGCGGACGGTTCAGGAATCCGGTGAAGGACACGCGCCGTCCCTTGAGACTTTTGACCGCGCCTTTGCGGATCTGCTTGGGAGCATTCTGGAGCGCGTCGATCATCTCCCCGGCCGACTGATAGCGCTTGCCTCGCTCGCCGAGGCAGCGATGAATCACTTCTTTCAAGTGATCGCTGCACGGCAGCCGGCGGACATCGCGGCTCCGCATCGGGCTGTGCACATCGCCGCGGAGCAGCATCGCGATGAGCTGGCCGACCTGATAGACGTCGTCGCGCTGCTGCCACTTGCGCACCTTCCCCCACGCGATCTCGGTGGGCGCGCCCAGCGGATTGAACGCATCGGCGGTGACGCCGCGCCGGCTCGCCTGATGGGTGGCAATGCCGAAGTCGCCGAGCTTCAGCTGCTCGCTTTCGCAGACAAAGACATTGAAGGGGGTCAGGTCACGGTGCAGCGCCTGGCCGCGATGCAGCACGTCGAGGGTCTCGAGGATCGCGGCGATCTCGTGGCGGACGAATTTCTCCGCCTGTCCGCCTTTCGCCGCGAGCCACGTGCTGAGGTCGCCATGCTCGGCGTACTCCATGACCAGACAGTAGCGCGTGGTCGTGGACTCGATCTGGACGAATCGATCGAACACGCGCAGGGCGCGGGCTTGACGCGCCAGGAGCTCCGCGAAGTAGGCCTCCCGCAGCCATCCGGCAAGGCGATAGCTGATCTTCACGCACACCTGCGGCGGCATCGATCCCGCAGTCGTCGGGGTCGCGAGGTAGATCTCGCCAAAGCCGCCTTTGCCGATCAGGCGATCCAGCCGGTAGGAACGCCCCGTCTCGGTGCTGTACAGCGTGGGCAGCACCGGACCTCCCGGCAGCGGCGGCGCCGGTTTCTTCAGGCGCGTGACTGGTCTCGTCATGACGGTCCCAAACTTACAGGCGGATCAGAATCACCGTCAAAGCTTCTCGAAAAACCCAGCAACATGTCCGCGCACCATCCGAGCGCTCCACCGATGACTCCCAGGAAGACCGCAAGCAGGGCGACCGTCATGACGGTGACTGCCCTTACGAACCCGGGCGATTGCATCAGTTGCTTGCTCGCCGAATCGGTTCGCGCGGCTTGTGGGAATACCTTGGTGTACCACGCCGGCAACTTCGCCGGTTGACTCTGCGCCTCGTTCATCGCCGCGTTGAACTGTTCCTGGGAGGGGCGTGGCATCAGTGCGAAGAAGAGTCCCCAAATCACGGCCGCGACGCCGGTGGACGCCGCTACGGCGCCGAACAACGACGCGATACGATTGGCGCGTCGATCCCGGCGCCGGGCCCAGCGCCGCACCAGATGCAGGCCCAGCGGGGCCCCAAGAGCCGCGCCGAGCGATGCGAGGAGGGCGATGAGAAACACGATGACGGCACCGATGCCGCCGAGGAGCCGGACGATCGGCGGTCGCGAAGAGGTCATGACAGGGAATTCTACGGCGAAGCACCTCACGCCACCACAACTCAACTGGAAGCCCAGTTCCGCGGAGTGGAGCGTGGGGCGGCGCTCCTTTCAGCGTTTCGCCTTCCGAGCCTTGCGGGCTTTGCGCGGTCGGGCGGCTGGGAGTGTCGCGACGTGGCTCCAGGATTCTCGAAGGACATCGCTCAGCAGCGCCGGTGGCACTTCGGCGAGGCGTACGAGAACGGCGGGATAGTTGCGGTAATGGTCGGTGAAGAAGAACGCGCGCGGGTCGAGCTCCATGAGCACGTCCCGTTCGCCGATCGTGGCCAATTGCACCACGAGCACGGTATTGTCATCCCGAAACCGCGCGAGAAACCGGCCATTCAAGAGGAAAGACGGCATTCCGTAGGAGCGGCCCTCGACCACGTTGGGAAGCTTGCGCAGCAGGCGCCGGGCTTCGGCGACCTGCACGCCGCGCGCTCCGGTCCGCTTCACCTGTTCATCTTCCATTGCCAGAGCCCGGCCATGGTCGTGTTTGGCAACCGTTGGCCGATCTGGCGCGCCGCGAGGACGATCTGACCGCGATGGTGCGCCTCGTGGGCCATGAAGTAGGTGCACACGTAGGCGACGTCGAGGGAAAGGTTACGCCAGACGTAGCCCTGTGACGGCGGGACCTGGCCGTGCGCCGCAAAGCCGAGCTCGAGCAGCGCCTCGATCCCGGCACTACTTCGCTTCAACGCCGCCACGAGTTGTCGCGGCGTGACCCGACGGTGATCGACGCGGGCCGGGGCCCTGATGCCGTGCTCGCGGCCGAGCGTCTTGACCCATCGGCACCTGGCGTTGTGCAGGTGAGCAGCGATCGCGCGAATGGTTCGTGGCTCGGCCCCCGGAACCGGGAGGCCCCAGAGCTTGGACGGCAGGCGCTGGATGAATTGCATGGTGACTTGGTTATTCGTTCGCCAGACAGCGAGCAGGCTTGCACGCAGATCGGGTTGCTTCACGAACCCAACGCCTCAGCCCACCGCTTTCTTCACGAGCGCGCCGATCCTTGCTTCTTCGGCGGCGGTCAACTCCTTCAGCGCGAAGGCGGTGGGCCACAGGGCGCCTTCGTCGAGCTTCGCCTTGTCGCTGAAGCCGAACGTCGCGTACCTCGTTTTGAACTTCTGAGCGCTTTGGAAGAAGCAGACGACCTTGCCGTCCTTGGCATATGCGGGCATCCCGTACCAGAGTCTCGGCGCGAGGGCCGGCGCGCTGGCTTTGATGATACCATGGAGCCGCTTGCCCATGGCACGATCTGGTTCCCGCATCGCGGCGATCTTCGCGAGCACGGCGCTTTCCCCGTCCGCCCCGGCCGCCTTCAGTTCTTGGACGCGCTCCTTCATCGCGGCTCGTTCCTCGGCCGTGAATCCCTTGAACTTCCGCGTGGCCTTCTTCGCAGCTTGGCTCATAGCAACGTCCTCACTCTGACTGGGGTCGAAAACATCGCCGCGACATTCTGCTCGATCAAGAGTCTTGGTTGCGCTTAGCCTGAGGTGCCGCCGATATGCCCGGCAGCGATGGTTTCCAACCGTTTCTTCAGTCGGCCCAGGTAAGTAGCCGGCGGCTCCAAGAGCGGAATTGCCGGCTGAACACGCGGCTTGACCCGCGCGAGCAGGTCCAGCGCCACGGGCGCCGATAGGACGTGCGGCAGGTCGAAGTCCTTAAGTCGGTACGAAGCTGGGAGACTGTTCTGCCAATTGCTGTGATTCTCAATGTAGCGGAGGACTCGCGCCAGAACGCCCCTCGTCTTCTCGTCGGCAACGAACCCAGCGTACTGGTCGATCACGCGCTCCGGCGTCAGCTCGGCTGACCGACACATCTGTCCGAATGCGTAGATGTTGAGGGACTCAGCCTCTCGAAAGATCGCATTGGCGACCAGACCGTCCAGGCCGAGCCTGCGCCCGCAATCGACTAGAGCGCGGATGTAGCGCGTCTCGCAGGACGATTGCCCACCGGATTCGTGGTTGTTGGGTTTTATGAAGCCGTCGTCGACTTCGTCCACCAGGAAGTACGGCCAGCCAAGAAGCGGGCTGACGGCTCGCGTTCGGAGCGCCTGAATGTCTTGCGCAGCGGGATAGAGCTCTGGCTTCAGCCCCGCTCGCGAGTAACGGCTCAAGGCAAGCGACCGGTAGTAGTTATGGAGAGGGAAAGACACGCCACTCCTGGGCCCAAGCAGCCCGGGTGCCGCCACGGCAGCGCGCGACAGTTTGACCTCCTGCTCCCAAAAACGCAGGCTGGACGGCGATGGAAAGCCTTCCCACTGAGCTATGGCCCAAAGATTCAGGATGAACGTTGCTGCAGGCGCTTGCTGCTTTACGATTTCCTGCACCTGGCGACAGAACGACACGCAGTCTTCCAACGTGCTGTTGCCTTCGGGGTCTCCCCCCGGATCTCCGGGAAGGAAGACAAATACGTCGGCGCCCCGTAGTTGGGACACGGCGTGCCGCAAATGGGCGAAACGCTCGGTCAGTTTGGTCTTATCGCGCGGGCTGAAAACCCCGGGGAAGTTAGCCCCCAAAGTGCTGTCAGGCCCTGTCCACTGCTCCATACCGGCAAGCAGGACGATCCCCACGCGGAAGCCCTTGTCATGCGCCAAGGCGATCGCGCTTGACATGTCTTTGTAGTACTCGGGCAGCAGGTCGGGGCGAGAACGAAATCCGGCTTCGCAGAATTCCAGGTAGTTATAGCCGCACGCTTTGAAGAAGTCATAGACTCGTGGGTCCGTCGGCGGCGGATCGGTCGGGAGTGAGGCGTACAGACCGACAGTCTCGAAACCGCGTCCCCGCGCTGACGAGCCTCTTGTATCGCGCTCGAATATCGAGGAATCCTGAAACAGAAACGTTCCGACGGACGTTGCAACCGCGGCTCGGAGAAAGCCTCTGCGATCGAGGATTTCCTGCATACGTGAGTCTAGCCCAGTCTAATGGCTAGCTTCGCCAGGCCGCGATCGTGGATGCGCGCAAGCAGCAGCTGTGCCGAGATCGCACCGAGCAGCGCAGAGAACATGTCCCACTGCGTGTCCCATACGTCGCCTTGCGTACCCAGGAAGGCGTCCGCGGCATGACCGCCGGCGAGCGCGGACCACCACTCGAAGAACTCGTAACAGGCGCTGAACGCGAGGCACGTCGCGGTCACGAGGACGAACAGCCAGCGGCCGGGCCGTAGCGGCGACGTGCGAAGCAGGATCTCGCGGATCAGGATCGCGGGGACGAAGCCTTGGACGAAGTGACCAAGGCGGTCGTAGTCGTTCCGGGCCAAACCGAGGATGTTTTGAGCCCAGAAGCCGAGCGGCACCCGGGCGTAGGTATAGTGGCCGCCGACGATGAGGATGAGCGCGTGAATAGCGAGCAGCGTGTAGGTGAGACGGGTCAGCGGAAAGCGCCGATACGTCGCTACCAGAATCGGAGCCCCGATCAGGATGGGAAAGATCTCCAGCCACCAGGTGGTGCGGTCGTACGGCGCGATGCCCGACACGATGAGCGCCGCGCCGATGATAACCACGAGGACGCGCAGATACCGGTTGGTCATAGGGCCGCTGCCACTTTGGTGAAGGAGAGCGTTGGTTTCAACGAAACGGGATGATCACTTCGCGCCAGAATTGAACGGCAATGAGAATGAGGGCAGCGACCGATGCAACAGCCGCAACTCGATCGTCGGATGGAGCCAAAAAAAGGATGGCGATGTTGGCAGTCAGACCCAGGATGAGGCAGAGTATTCCGAGCCGTAACCCCGTGACCTTCTGAGAGCCGAGCCGGAGGTTCCGGACGAGCTGGCATGCGAGGATAACAGCGAGCCAACCCCATGCCCAGCGGTCAAACGAGAAGCTGCCGCGGGTCATAAGTCCCACCACAGCGGCCGCGGCGATGATCATGACGATATCAAGAGCGAGGAGCGGAAAGTCGTAGAGCGCTTTCTTGGCGAAGTGGGTTCTGCCCCTCCCGAAGGCGGTGGTGGTCAGGAGAGCGGCAACCGCACTGCCGAAGAGCACTCGCGGAGAGAAGAGCCCATCGAGGGTCATGAGGTCATGCGACACGACAATAAGCGCACTGATCGCGAGGCCGGCGACGAGCCCGATGACAGTGGCCATTGCCACCTGATTCATCGATTCTTTGTCCGGGATCGGCTCATCCGTCCATGTGGACAACCACTCTCTGATGCTCACGGGGCTCCACTTTCTTTGTCGGCCGCGACAGCCACACCCGTCGCCGGACGCCACCTCACTTGTGCGGCGCCCCGGTCTGCGCCTCTCGAAGCCGATGCGCACGAAAGAACGCCCACATCAGGCTCGATGCGTCGATACTGTTGCTGGTGCGCCCGACGAACCATTCCGGCAGCGGTTGCCCACCGGGCCAGGTGTGACCTCCTCCTTTAATGGTGTAGAGCACCACCGCCGCGTCGTCAGCGCACTTCGTGTATTCGAGGCGCGTGACGTCCGTCGCGACCACAGAATCGACCGGATTCGTTCCGCAGCGGTTTCTTCGGGCCCAACTCGCCGTAA
>WNGC01000295.1_pt1 | contig 28047 bp, 26 predicted proteins | sample 5400051 | NCBI WGS metagenome assembly WNGC01 (sample SAMN13153368, study PRJNA577476) | soil metagenome | isolation source: 20 cm soil or saprolite under grassland replicate 2 | place: USA:California | collected 2016-06-15
GCAAACCGCAGCAGCACATAGCGCCAGCGCGGCAACGGCAATGTCAGCGCGTGAATGTGGCGGCCGCGATGATCGGGCGCCCATGTCGCAATCGCGACGAGCAGCCCCAGCGCCGTCGCCAGGAGCGGATAGAGCACGCCCCATCCTTGCACCGAGTGGAGCAGCGCTTCCGCCTCCAGGGGACTGCGATCGGCGCGAGCGGCGCCCTGCAGCGAAACGAGCGGCAACGCAAAGCCCGCGACCGTCCCGAGGACGACGATCAAACGGGACCACTTCCACTGGCTGAAGAGAATCGCGCGGAACATGGTCAGCTCCTCACGGTAGGCTCGCGCGATGCGCGGAGCAGCTCGACGAAGCTGTCTTCCAGATCGAGATCGATTACATCCTCGAGCGACGCGCCGACGCTATCGAAGTACGAGGCCATGTCCGGCGTCCAGTCACGAACGACCCACGTTTCGCCGGCACCGTTCCCTGCCTGCCGAGCCAACAACACGAAGGGCAATGCACCGATCGTTTCCGGCGCCTGACGTACGCGGAGCCGCTTGATCCCGTTTTTGAGCGTGGCCATCGGTGTCTCGCTGATGAGCCGGCCATCGTCCAAGACGCCGATCCAATCACAGATCCGTTCCAGCTCGTGCACGAGGTGGCTGGAGATCAGAATCGTCGCGTTCTGCTGCGATACGTATTCGAGCAGCGCTTCGAGGATGTCGCGCCGCACCACCGGATCGAGGCCGTCGGTTGGCTCATCGAGGATCAGCACCTCGCCGCGCTGCGCAAGCGCCAGCAGGATCAGCAGCTTCGCTTTCTGTCCCTTCGACAGGCGGCCGATGATGTGCTGGTCGTCGAGCTGAAACTGCCGCAACAGGTCGTCCGCGCGGCGCTGGTCCCAGGACTTATAGAACGCCGCCTGGAAGCGCAGCGTCTCGCCCACCGTGAAGGTCGAGTCGAGATGTGGCTGTTCGGGGACGAAGCCGATGCGGGCGAGCAACCGCGGCGCATCCTGCGGCATCGCGCCGTCGAGCACGCGGATGCGTCCGGCCTGCGGTCGCAGTAACGCGAGCAGCAATCGAATCGTGGTCGTCTTTCCTGAGCCGTTCGGGCCGAGGAAGCCGTAGATCGAGCCGGCCGGGACATGAAGGCTGAGTCGCTGTAAGGCGAATCGTTTGCCGGCACGGTAGTCGAGATCCTCCGTTTCGATCGCGTGACTCATGTGGCCTCCACGCCGAGCTCGGCGTCGATCGCGTCACGCAGCTCGCGCAGCGATACGCCTTGGCGCCGGGCGTCGGTGACGAGGCGATGCACCAGCACTCGCGCCTGGCGCTCGCGCTCGCGGGCACGGCGCCCCGGCGCGAGCTCACGCACGAATGTCCCGGCGCCTTGCCGGATTTCCACGAATCCTTCGGCTTCGAGATCGCGGTATGCCTGGACGACGGTCGCGGGGTTTACGCGCAGCTGCGCGGCGAGCTCGCGCACGGAGGGCAAGGCGGCCGCGGAGCGCAGCTCGCCCGCGGCGATGGCGACTCTGATACGCGTCGCTATCTGGGCATAGAGGGGAGTGGGACTGCGCGGATCGATGCGTTCGAACAGTGGCGGCTCGCTGTATTACTGTAGTAATACAGTATAGGTCTCGAGGCCGGAGCCGTCAACTCAAACGATCAGGAACAGTGATTACGCGCCCAGCCCACCACCGACTCCAAGCGCAACGGCGCGCGGAGCCGCTCTCGCCCGGGCAGGTCGGTTACCACAACCAGCACTGCCGTATTGTCGAGAAAAGCGGCGCGGGCGCGCTCGAGCAGTTCGGCCGCATCGATTCGTATCAGGGGATCGCCCAGGAAATAACCGGCCCCCATCGGATTCGGGCCAACCTCGGCAAACGTGCCGGCTGGATCTTCCAAGTGGGCGCTGAGCACATGACCCCGCAGTGGGCCACCGAGAGAATCCCCCGGGGCAGCGTCCCCGTACACCACGAGACGGCCGAGAATCGTATCCGGCCGTTCCTCTTGGAGCTCGACCCGGATGAGCCCGATCACTTGATTCCGGCTCAAACTATCGGGCAACCACCCTGCAACTGTAGTGACCCGAACCTCCGGTCCACAGCGATCATCGTACGCGAGGGGACTGCAGCCGTACAGCACAGCAATGCCCGCGATGGCCGCGACGACCAAGAGACGCATGCGCTGTATTACCCGATCGAACGAGGCGGGTTACCTGGGATTAGACGGCGCACACCTGCACTGCGGCACGCAGCGAGCGCAACGGATCCCGCGTCGGCACGAACTCGTGCGCCATGAATCCCGTAAAGCCGGTATCGGCAATCGCGCGCGCTATCGCGCGATAGTTCAGCTCCTGCGTATCGTCCAGCTCGTGGCGCCCGGGAACGCCGCCGGTATGGAAATGCGCGATGTGCGCGGCGTGCTGCCGAATCGTCCGGATCACGTCGCCTTCCATTATCTGCATGTGATAGATGTCGTATAGCAGCTGCACGCGCGCTGACCCGACCGCTTCGATGACGGCAGCGCCGAACGCCGTGCGGTCGCCCTGATAATCGGCGTGATCGACTTTGCTGTTGAGCAGCTCCACGCAGATGGTCACGCCATGCCGCTCGGCGAGCGGCGCGATACGGCGCAGTCCCGTCGTGCACGCTTCGATCGCCTGCGCGTCGGAACGTCCCTGTCGATTGCCGAACATCGCGATCAGGTTGGGCACGCCGTGCTGCGCCGCGAGCGGCAGCGCATGCTCCAGCTCGCCGACCAGCAGATCGTGATTCGCCGGGTCGTTGAAGCCGCGGGCGATGAAATCGTCCCGGATCGCCGCATATCCCATCGAACAGACGAGCCCGTACTGGCGCACCACGGGCCATTCGTCGGCGGCGAGCAGGTCGATGCCGGCGAGGCCCATCCCTTTCCCGGCGCGGCAGAAATCGGCGAGCGGAATCGCCCGGTAGGGCCAGCGGCAGGCGGACTGCTTTAGACGGCTAGAGGGTTGGACGGTTAGACGGTTAGACGATGTCTCGAGCGGACGTACAGCCAGACCTGCGATGGCGCCGGTGGAAATTCTAATTGCATCGCGACGTGTAACATCCACTCTGGCCTCCTAGCCGTCTAACCGTCTAACCGTCTAACCGTCTAACCGTCTAACCGTCATTCTCAAAACTCCAGATTCTTCAAATACCGATAACTCGCCGCGATGTCGTCGAACGGCTGCGGCGGCTGATCGTGCTCGACGAAGAAGTGCTTGATACCGGCCTGCTCCTTCTGCGCGAAGATCCGCTTCCAGTCGATCGTCCCTTTGCCGACGTCGACCATCTTGTGCTCGGGCGGTCCCGCCGAGTCCTTCACGTGCACGAGTGGAATACGGCCGGGCCAGCGGGCGAAGTAGGCGAGCGGGTCCTGCCCGCCTTTCGTGATCCAGTAGAGATCGATCTCGAGCTGGACGAGCTTGGGATCCGTGTTCTGGAGCAGCACGTCGTAGGGGATCTGCCCTTCCATGCGCTGGAATTCAAAATCGTGATTGTGGTAGGCGAACTGAATGCCCGCCGCATGTGCCGCCTCGGCCGCGCGGTTCAAGTCGGCGGCAACCTGCTTCCACGCATCCAGCGTCATGCGCCGTTCGGCGGGAATCCAGGGCATGACGATGTATTCGTGGCCGATCACGTGCGCCGCGTCGAGCGACGCCTTCCACGCCTCGGGCTCGATCGACTCGGCATGCACCGAGGGTGCGATGAGACCATGGCGATCGAGGATGGCGCGCACTTCGGCCGGCGAGTGATTGAAGTATCCGGCGAACTCGACTTCCTTGTATCCGATCTCCGCGACGCGGGCGAGCGTCCCTTCGAAGTCTTTCTCCAGGACGGTGCGTACCGTGTAGAGCTGGAGGCCGACGCGATCGAGACGTGCGGCGTGCGACGTGCGACAGGCGGGGGGCAGGAGGCTGGTCAGCGTAATGGAGCCAGCAGCGCCCAGAAACTCGCGCCGATCCATCACAACTCCTTCCGTTTCATCGCCTCGACGGCATAGGCCGCCGCGCGTGCCGTCAATGCCATGTAGGTGATCGACGGATTCTGGCAGGCCGTAGACGCCATGCAGGCACCGTCGGTGACGAAGATGTTCGGCACGTCGTGACACTGATTGTGCGCGTTCAGGACCGACGTCTTGGGGTCTTTCCCCATCCGCGCCGTCCCCATCTCGTGGATGACGAGTCCCGGCGGATTGTTGCTGGTGAAGGGCTCGATGTCGTGCGCGCCGGCCTCGGCCAGCATCTCCGCGCCGGTGATCGACATGTCGTGCACCAGCGCCTTCTCATTGTCGCCGTAGGCGCAATTGATCCTGAGGACCGGAATGCCCCACGCATCGACCTTGGTCTTGTCGATCTCGACATAGTTCTCGGGTTTCGGCAGCATTTCGCCGAAGCCGTAGAACTCGAAGTGCCACGAGCCCGGACGGCGCAGCGAGCGCTTGAAGTCCGCGCCGAATCCCGATTGGTCGACGCCACGCTGCCAATCGGTGCGGCCGCCGCCCCCCTGGAAGCCATAGCCGCGCAGGAACGGTGCCGTGTTCTTTCCGACGTTGCGGAACCGTGGGACATAGATGCCGTTGGGGCGATTGCCGATCACATCCCGGTCCATCGGTGCGTCGATTCGCCCGCGCGCGCCGCCACCCATGATGTGATCCATCAGGTTCTTGCCGACTTGTCCGCTCGAATTGGCGATCCCGGAGTTGAGCAGAATCCGCGCCGACTCGAGCGTCGAGGCGCACAGGAAGATGATGCGGCCCTGAAATTCGAGCGCGTGCTTCGTTTGGCCGTCGATCACGCGCACGCCGGTCGCGCGGCCGCGCTTCGCGTCATAGATGACGCTGTGCACGACGCTGTAGGGACGAAGCGTGAGACGGCCCGTGGCGCGCGCCGCGGGCAGTGTCGCGTTCACGCTGGAGAAGTACGACCGCGTGATGCAGCCGCGGTGGCACGGGCCGCAGTAATGGCACGCCGCGCGGCCGTTGTGTTCCTCAGTCAGCACGGCACAGCGACCGATCGTCAGCAATCGCTCGCCGGCCCAGCCCCGGGCGACCGCATCCTTCACTACCTGCTCGGCGCAGTTGAGCGGCATCGGTTTGAGGAATTTTCCGTCGGGCAACTGGGGCAGTCCTTCCGCCTGGCCGCTGATGCCGACGAACGTTTCGACGTAATCGTACCACGGAGCGATGTCCGCATAGCGAATCGGCCAATCCACGCCGTTCCCGTCGCGCGCGTTCGCCTCGAAGTCCAGATCACTCCAGCGATAGACCTGCCGGCCCCACATGATCGAGCGCCCGCCCACCTGGCGCCCCCGAATCCACGAGAACGGCTTGTCGGGCGGCGTGGTATACGGATTCTCCAGGTCGTTGACGAAAAACTTGTAGGCCATTTCGTCGCAGGCGTAGCACGTGCGCTGGATGGGTTGCTCGGCCATCAGCCGCTTGCGGTCGTTCTGGCCGCGAAATTTCATCTCCCAAATGGGGACGTGCTCGACGTAATCGGTCTCGGGGTTGATCGGCCGGCCCGCCTCGAGCACCAGCGTTTGCAGGCCGCGCTCCGCCAGCTCCTTGGCCGCCCAACCGCCGCTGATTCCGGAGCCCACTACAATCGCGTCGTAAGTTTTCATGACTCGAGGGGGTAGCAGGGTTCGTAACGGCCGGGAATGATCTGGTAGTGTTGCTCGGCCGTCGCGCCGGCTTCGGACGTGTAGTAGCCGATCAAGGTCAGGCGCTTGATCACATAGAAGAAGTGCTGCGACGGCTTGGCGCCGGTGTCCCGCAGCCGCGCCACCTCTGCGTCGAGCGCGGTGAGTATCTGTGCCTGCTGCGGCGGCGCACACGCGGTGAAGTTTTTGCCGAACAAGTCGTTGCTCCGTTGATCGACGGACGCGAGCCCGCTGACCACGCGCTGGCGATCTGCGTCATCCGCCCACTCGGTGAGTATGACCTCGATGAACGCGGGCACTCCGGCAGCGCGCGCGCCCGGCGTGTCGGTCTCCGGAATGATCAGCTCGGCGATTGTGGCGACGGTCTCGTCTTGGTGGACGTTCAATGCACGGAGGGTACTGGCGCGCGCGCGACGATGGACCGCGCGGCCGAGGGCCATGAGCTCTTCGGGAACCGCCAGCGTTCCGGCGAGCAGAGCAACTAATTCGCGCCGGTGCATCGCTCTTCCTCTCAGAGGGAAGGTCTAATGTGGCCCGTCAGCGACCACGTCGCAACGCGCCACAGGTCGCGGCCAGACTGTCGGTCCGATGCGCACCGAGCGGCTGTCGCACGTCGACGGCGAGGGTGTCAGCGGCCGTGCGTGCGGCAGCGTATGCGTTCTCGCAATCACGTCGTTCCAATAGTTTCAACGGTGTACGCCGTGCCTGGATGTACCACAGGATGACGACGACGGCCACGAGAACGGCAACGAGCTGTTTCATTTTCCGCCGTCACGGGCGAGGCTGAGGGACAACGTAGTCCTGCGCGCCGGCAATCCGCCAGCGGTTCCGGCGCTTCACCCAGGTGTCCGTGAATCGATAGCGACGATCGAACGCCCCCTCGGCACCGCGACCCTGCACCACCAACCACCCCGTGACGATGGCTGTCGGTCCGAAGCGATGCACCTGCATCTCCTCGTTGTGCGCCGCCGTCACCGTATCCGATCCGGAACCGACTTCATGCAGCACCTGGTCACGCGTCATGGTACGATCGTCCTCGGTGTAGACGAAACCTGGTGCAAGAAGGCGCTGAAAGACCGCCGTATCGCGCCGCACCAACGCTCGCGCCCAGTCATCCTCCAGACGCAGCAGGGTTCGCGTGTCCGAGGTGTCCTGCACGTTTGCGACCAGGAGCACAACAGCAAGCAATGCGTTCATGATTACTCTCCCAGCACTTTGATGATCACGCGCTTTTTTCGTTGCCCATCCCACTCTCCATAAAACACGCGCTGCCACGGCCCAAAGTCGAGCTTACCCGCGGTGATCGGCACGATGACCTCGTGGCCAATCGTGAGACTGCGCAGATGCGCGGCCGCATTGTCTTCTCCAGTCTCATTGTGGCGATAGCGCTTGGGATCCCACGGCGCGATGGTCCCTTCGAGCCACTTCAAGATGTCGTCCCACAGGCCGGATTCGTGATCGTTCACGAAGACCGACGCCGAAATGTGCATCGCGCTCACGAGCACGATCCCCTCGCGCACGCCGCTCTGCTCCACCGCGCGGGCGACCTCGTCGGTCACGTCGATGATTTCCTGGCGCCGTTTGGTATTGAACCAGAGGTAGTGCGTATGGGATTTCATGAGCGCCCCTCATGCGTTGATTTACCGTGTCGATTTGTCACAGCCGGTCTGATTCCCTAAATTGCCGCCAAATATGGCGCTTCCCTTTCGGCGGCGAATCTTCCTCATCCTCGTCGTGATGACGGCGGTGCCCACGGTGCTCGCCGTGGCGGGGTGGGTGCTGTCTGTCCGGCGACTGCTCCCGGCAGCGGGCGCGCGCGCATCGACGGAGCGTGTGGCGGCAACGGCCCGCACGCTGCTGGAAGGCGTTGATACTCTGCACCTCACGGTGCCCGAGCGGGCTCTGCTGCGGAACCATCTCGATCAAGTATCGGCGTCGGTCAGCCTGGCGCGCCGCGCCGAGACATTCCTCCGCTATTACACGGCCGGCTTCGCCCTCGTGATCGTGTTGCTCGGCGCCGCCGTGTTGTACGCCGCCGTCAAGCTTGCTGGTCACCTCTCGCGCCAGCTGTCGCGTCCCATCGACGAGCTGGTCGGATGGACGCAGCTCATCAGGCGCCGTGAGGCATTGCCCGTGGCACCCCTGACGCGCGGCGCGCCCGAGTTCGACGCCCTGCGGCAGGCGCTGCGCGAGCTGGCGACGACATTGGCCGCCGCGCGCGCGCGCGAGCTCGAAGCCGAGCGGCTGCGCGCATTCCGCGAAGTGGCGCGGCGCGTGGCGCACGAAATCAAGAACCCGTTGACGTCGATGCGCATCGCCGTGGATCAACTCGGACGGGTGGATGGCCGGGCGGCCGGGCGGTCGGAAACGGCGCTTCAAGTATTGGCGGCGGAGACTGATCGCCTCGATCGCCTTGCGAAAGAATTCTCCGAGTTCGGCAGGCTGCCGGAGGGGCCGCAGAGTGAAGTCGACCTCGTCGAACTGCTCGATGAATTGGGGCGCACGAGCGTGCCCAACGGCGTTTCCGTTCAGCTCACGGCGGAGAGCGCCCATCGTACGGTCCTCGGCCATTACGAGCCGCTGCGCCGGGCGTTCGCGAATCTGTATCGCAACGCGGCTGAAGCGATGCAGGGCCGGGGGGCGATCGACGTGAACGTCACGGACGACGCCAGCGGTCTCGCCGTCACGATCGCCGATCACGGACCAGGCATTCCAGCGGACCTGCGCCAGCGCGTGTTCGAGCCGTACTTCACGACCAAAGACGATGGCACGGGACTCGGGCTCGCGCTGGTGCGCGTGACGCTCGAAGCGCATCGCGGCACGATCGCGGTTACCGAAACGCCCGGCGGCGGCGCCACATTCGCCATTCTATTCCCGCCGGGCGGCGACGCATGAGTCCCCGCATTCTGCTCGTCGATGACGAAGCAAACATTCGCCGCATGGTCGGCGCGCTGCTGCAATCCGAGGGGTTCGAAACCCTCGAAGCGCCCGACGGCAACGCGGCCCTGGCTCGCGTGGTGGGCGATGCGCCCGACGCCATCATGCTCGATCTGATGATGCCGCCCGGGCCCGACGGTCTCGCGACCCTCGAGCGGATCCGCAAACGCGCGCCGCACATCCCCGTGGTAATGATGAGCGGCAAAGCAACGCTTTCCGACGCGGTGCGCGCAACGAAGCTCGGCGCGTTTCAGTTCCTGGAAAAGCCGCTGACCCCCGAAGGCGTGCTCGTCACGCTGCGCAGCGCGCTCGAGCTGGGTCGCACGCTCGCCGAAAACAAACGGCTGCACGAGCAGCTGGGCCACTCCGATCCCCTCGTCGGCTCGAGCCTGGCGATGGACGAGCTGCGCGCATTGATCGCGCGCGTTGCGCCGACGGAGTCGCGGGTGCTGATCACCGGTGAGTCGGGCACGGGAAAGGAGCTCGTGGCGTCGGCCATCCATCGCCACAGCGCGCGCTCCAACAAGCCGTTCGTCACGGTGAACAGCGCCGCCCTGCCCCGCGACCTCGTCGAGTCGGAGATGTTCGGGCATGAGCGCGGCGCGTTCACCGGGGCGACCGAGCGGCGGCAGGGCCGCTTCGAGCTGGCCGACGGTGGCACATTGTTCCTCGACGAAGTGGGGGACCTCGGCGCCGAGGCGCAGGCGAAGCTGTTGCGGGTGCTGGAGAGCGGCGTGATCGAGCGGGTCGGCGGCGAGCGTCCGTTCGCGGTAGACGTCCGTGTGATCGCGGCCACGAACAAGGATCTCACGGAAGCGCTGCGGCTCAATCATTTCCGGGAGGATCTGTGGTTCCGGCTCAACGTCCTCCCGATTCATATCCCGCCGTTGCGGGAGCGCCTGGAGGATGTGGTCCCGCTGGTACGCCACTTCGCCGCCCGGTCGGCGGCGCGCCTGGGGCGTGCGGTGCAGTTCGACGCCGGCGCGTTGCCGCTGCTCGCGTCGTACGGCTGGCCCGGCAATGCGCGCGAGCTCGCCAACATCGTGGAGCGGCTGGCGATCCTTGCAACGTCGGAACTCATCACGGCGGCGGATGTCGCGCGGGTGCTGCCGCAGGACGGCGTCGCGCCGCGCAGCGCGTCCACCGCTGCACTCGAGGGGAATACGCCGTGGCGCGACATCGCGCTGACCGAGACGCTGGATCAATACGAACGTGAGCTCATCGCCCGCGCGCTGTCGATTTCGCGCGGCAATGTCGCGGAAGCGGCGCGGCGCCTGCTGACCGACCGCGCCAACCTGTATCGCCGGATGCGGCGGCTGGGCATCGAGCCCCCGCGCACCACGACGGAGGCCGTATGATCGCGCTGCTGCTGCTGCTGGCCGTGCAGGACACGACGATCGTCATCCATCCCGACAGCTCGAGCGCGTCGCTCGAAGCGCTCGCGCTGCCGCGGGTGGTGTCCGATGAAGTCATCCGCTTCTACAATGCCGCCACGACGACGCGTCTCGTGGGGCGCACGCGGCTGCCGCGCGGCAACGAATGGCGCGGCGACGTCGCCGTGCGGAACGGGCCGGTGATCATCGGCGGGCGCGTCCAGGGTGCGCTCCTCGTCATCAACGGCGATCTGCTGTTCGAGCCCGGCGCGGAGGTCAGCGCCGGCGTGATCGTCGTCGGCGGAACGGTGAGCGGAACGGCCGACGCGCGCATCGGGGGCGAAGTGCGGCAATACCGGGAGCCGCTGCTCTATCGCCTGCGTAATGAAGGCGACGAAATCGCGTACGCGCCGAATCTGCGGCGCCGGCTGTGGAACCCGGGCGCGCGCGTCTCGTGGGGCACGGCGGATTCGCGCTCCTCGCTCACGATCGCCACGGGTGGCACGTTCAATCGCGTCGAAGGGCTGCCGGTCGTCTTTGGCCCGCTGTTCGACTGGAAGCTGCACGAGAATTTTCGCCTGCGGGCGGATGCGCTCGGCGTGTTCCGCTCCGCCGGCGATCTCTCCGATAAGCGCAGCGACCTGGGCTACATGTTCCGCAGCGAACTGCGCTCCGGCGATATTCGGCCCGTCGGCATCGGGGTGCGTGCGTTCGACGTGGTCTCGCCCATCGAGGAGTGGGGACTCCACAACGCCGAGATCGGGTGGAGCGCGTTTCTCTTCGCGCGCGACTATCGCGATTACTACTTGAACAAAGGATGGGCGGCGCGAGTCTTCGCCCAGCCGGAACGGCAAGTTGCGCTGTCGCTCGAATTGCGGCGCGAATGGCAGTCGAGCGTCGCGAACCGCGATCCGTTCACCCTGTTCCGCAACTCGGACGCGTGGCGCCCCAATCCCCCGATCGACGACGGGCACTACACCACGCTCGGCGCCACCGCGCAGCTCGATACCCGCAACGAAGCCGAGGACCCCACGTCGGGATGGCTGGTGCGCGGCACGCTGGAGTACTCGCGCAGTAAGGACGTCGTTCCCAATTCCGGCGTGCCGGTGACGCTGCGCGATCCAATCCCCACCGATGGATCGTATCAATTCAATCGGTTCTTCTTCGACATCCGGCGTTACGCCCGCGTGAGCCCCGCGGGACGCGTGAACCTTCGGCTGGTGGGCGGCGGATGGATGGGGGGCGATGCCCTGCCATTGCAACGGCGGCTCTCCCTCGGTGGGCCGGATCCCATGCCCGGGCATCCGTTCCGGGCAAGCTCATGCAATCGCGACTTCACGAGCGCGGAATTCGCAGGCACGCGGGTCGCCGCGTGCGATCGCGTGCTTGCGTTCCAGGCGGAATACCGCGGGCACGTGAAGCTCAACTGGAGCTACAACCCCTGGGGTGGCCGCGACGAGAAATCGCAGACCGATGAGTCCTCACCGTTCTGGCTCCAAGGGCTGGACCTCGTCGTGTTCACGGATGCGGGACAGGCGTGGCTCGTCGGGAACGGACCAGGGCGCGTGCCTGGTACGAAGATTCCGACGTTCGCGAGCTGGCTCGTGGATGTGGGCTTGGGCGTCGATTGGGGTGGATTCGGAGTCTACATCGCCAAGGCGGTGACTACCGGCGAACGACTGCGCTTCACGGCACGGCTGGATCACCGGTTCTAAGGTGCGGCGCGCACCGCTGGCCCTGAGCGCACTGCTCTGCGGTGCGTCGGCCATCGCTACCCATCCCCGCCCCGCTTTGGCGCAGGCGCAGGCGGGACCGCTGCTCACCGTCACTCTGCAAAGCGACATCCCGCGCGTCCGGAGCACCGGGCTGCTCAGCGACGGAAAATTCATCGCGCTGATGCGCTCCGGCTTCCCGCTCCGCCTGCACTACCGGCTGGAGCTCTGGAAAGTGCGGGCGAGCTGGTTCGATCAATTCATTCGTGAAGCGAACTGGGACGCGGTCGCTCGGCACGATCCGCTCGCGGACGATTTTGTGCTGATCCGGCAAGGCGGCGCGGTCACGCGCTACGCCACACCCGAGGAACTGGAGCACGCCCTGGAAATTCCCTATACCGTCACACTGCGCCCTGGCGGGGCCGGCGCCGGGCGGTACTACTTCCTCTCCCATCTCGAAGTCACGACGCTCAACGATACTGATCTCCAGGAGCTGTCGCGCTGGCTGTCGGGCGACGTAGGCCCGGCGGTGTCGGGCGAGGGGAGTCTGGGAGAGGCGTTAGCACGAGGAGCACAGCGAGTATTGGTACGGCTGGCGGGGTTGCCGCGTCAGCGGCTGGAGGCGCGCAGTCCTACGATCCGAATTGACGGTCGATAGCCGCCCGAATCTCCTGGAGTGACTCGCCGCGGCCTGCGAGCTGGCTCGCCAGCGTGGCTTCGCCCATGCAAATGTCGCAGTACGCCGCATGCTCAGACTCGAAGCAGGTGAGCAGTGAGCGGTGCCCTGCATGCTTTGAACAATCACAATGGCAATAGACGCCATCCAGCGTCGCAGGCGCGCGGCGCGCCGCGATGTAGGCTTCCAGCGCTCCCGGGGTTCGCGGGATCGCCGCGTCCGGCAGGATCTTGGCTGCCGTGATCCCCGGTCGTGGCTCGGGGTGCGTCGAACCGCTCGCTGGGCGGGTGCAAAAAAGGATTCCCGCGAGCGCGGCGGCTGCCGCGCCCGCGACTATCCAGGGAGCCTTTGCGGTCACATCGCCTCGAGGGTAGCGAGCACATCCGCGCCGTAGAACAGCCGGATGTACTTCGCCTGCGTCCGCGTGAGGCGGCGCACCGCCCACGAGAGGTGCACGAAATGCGGCTCGTGCGGCGGACGCAGCGGATGCATTCCCACTTCCTCGGGCAGGAGGTTGCCCTTGCGAGTGTTGCAGCTCGAGCAGGCCGTGAGGACGTTCGTCCAGGCGTTGGTACCGCCGCGGGACAAGGGCACCAAGTGGTCGCGCGTGAGGCACTCGCGCTGCCGCAACTCCTGCTGCGAGCGCCCGCAGAACTGGCAGCGGTAGTTATCGCGTGCAAACAGGAACGTGTTGGTGACTTGGCGACGGAAGCGGCGAGGGACGTGGACGAAGCGAACCAGTCGAATTACAGCTGGGCGTGGCACCGCCATTCGCTCGGAATGGACCGGCGTGCCCTCCGCCTCGACGACCTCCGCCTTGCCGTCAATGACGAGCCGCAGCGCCCGGCGCACGGGCACCATGGTCAGCGGCTCGAATGAGGCATTTAGAGCAAGGCAGCGCACCACAGGTCTCCTCGAAAAAAGGCCGTCTCGGGCACTAAACGAGGCGGCCACATATGCTAATACCGAATGTGAAGTTGCGGCAAGTGATGAGCTTACGAACCCGTTCCGGGCGCGAACGCGCGCCGTAAATCCTCGATTTGCGACTCGACCGAGTTTCGCGAGGCGCCCCCTGGCGTGCCTCGACTCTCGACGCTTTGCTCCCAACTGCCCAGGTGCGACAACGCCGGACCGAGCGCAGGATGGATCTCGGCCGCGACGGCGGGCGACAGCTTGTCGAGTGGCACCCCCGCTTCCTCCGCCGCTCGTACCAGCCGCCCGATCAATCCATGGCTATCGCGGAACGGCACCCCTGCTTCCACGAGCAGGTCGGCCAAATCCGTCGCGCGCATGGCGGGATCGAGCGCCGCCGCCATCCGCTCCGTGTTCACCTTGAGCGTTTCGATCGCGCCGGTCACTGCCGGCAATACCGCCGCGAGCGTGTCGCACGCGTCGAACAGCAGCGACTTGTCTTCCTGTAAATCCTTCTGGTAGCCGGCGGGAATTCCCTTCAGCGTCGTGAGCAGGGCGACCAGATCACCGAGCATCCGTCCCGCCTTGCCGCGCGCCAGCTCGAACACGTCGGGGTTGCGCTTCTGCGGCATAAGACTCGAGCCCGTGCTGAACTGATCGGCGAGCGTAACGAATCCGAACTCCCCGCTCGCGTAGAGGATCAGCTCGGCGCCGAGACGCGAGAGATGCGTGCCGATGAGCGCGATCGCGAACAGCACATCGGCGACAAAATCGCGGTCACCCGTCGCGTCGAGCGCGTTGGACGCGACCGCCCGGAATCCGAGCGCTTCCTTGAGCAGCACGCGGTCCACGGGAAAGCCGGACCCGGCCAGCGCGCCGGAGCCGAGCGGCAGATCGGCGGTGCGCCGCCGCGCGTCGGCCAGACGTTGGCGATCGCGGACAAGCGGCCAGGCGTGCGCGAGCAGCACATACGCCCAGCGCACCGGCTGCGCCCGTTGGCCGTGCGTGTAGCCCGGCAGGATCGCATCGAGCCCGTCCCGCGCGCGCGCGACGAGAGTACGACCGAGGGTCGCGACCGCGGCATCGAGCTCAGCGATGGCGTCGAGCGTCCACAGGCGCAGATCGGTCGCGACCTGGTCGTTGCGGGAGCGGCCCGTGTGCAGCTTACCGGCGACCGCGCCGACTTCGGCATACAGGAGTCGCTCGACGAGGGTGTGCACGTCTTCGTCCGGCGCGCCGACGCCGGCGCCATCGGCAAGACGCTCGGCGACCCGGTCGAGCCCGCTCAGGAGTTGCGCTTCTTCCTGAGTCGTTACAACTCCTGCCTGACACAGTGCGTGCACCCACGCTTTGCTCGCGGCGACGTCCTGCGGCCACAACCGATGATCGACGGGAAGACTGCGATTCAGCGCGTCGAGCGCCTCGCTCGGCCCCGTGCCGAGTGCGAAGCGCCCGCCCCACATCTGATGTAGCTCAGCGGGTTGGGACATCAGTCCGTTCTGCTGCCAATCCCGCGCCAATGCGAATGGCGAGCCCGTAGAGCCGGATAAAGCCTTCGGCGTCCTTCTGGTTGTAGACGTTGTCCTTCCCGAACGTCGCGTAGGACGGCTGGTAGAGCGCGAACGGACTCTCGCGGCCGGCGACGCTCACGTTTCCTTTATAGAGCTTGAGGCGCACGGAGCCGGTCACGTGCTTCTGCGTTTCCGTGACGAGCGCATCGATCGCCTGCCGTTCGGGTGTCCACCAGCGACCGTCATAGACGAGATCGGCGTAGCGCAGTGCGACCTCGTCCTTGAGCCGCAGCGTGCGCCGGTCGAGCACCATCTGCTCCAGCTCGCGATGCGCGGCGTAGAGCAGCGTGCCACCCGGCGTCTCGTAGACGCCGCGCGACTTCATGCCCACGAGCCGGTCTTCCACGACGTCGGCGCGCCCGACGCCGTGCTCGCCGGCGATTTCGTTCACCTGCTCGAGCAGCTCGACGGGGCCGAGCGGCACCGCGTCGACGCTGACGGGATTCCCTTCCTCGAACCCGACCGTGACGACTACCGGCTCATCCGGCGCGTCGACGGGATTCTTCGTCATGCAGAAGATGTGCTCCGGCGCTTCGCGCGACGGATCCTCGAGGATCCCGCCTTCGTGCGAGCAATGCCAGAGGTTGCGATCGGTCGAGTACGGCTTCTCGGCGGTGGCCTGGACCGGGACGCCCTTCGCGTGCACGTAGGCGATCAGATCCTCGCGCCCCTGGAATTTCCATTCGCGCCACGGCGCGATGATCTGCAGATCGGGTGCGAGCGCCGCATAGGTCAGCTCGAACCGCACCTGGTCGTTGCCCTTGCCGGTGCAGCCGTGCGCCAGCGCATCGGCGCCCAACGCTCGCGCCAGCGCAACCTGGTGTGCCGCGGTGAGTGGCCGCGCCATCGAGGTCCCGAGCAGATAGGTGCGCGCGTACACCGCGCCGGCGCGCAAGGTGGGAAAGACGAAATCCCGGACGAACTCTTCGCGCAGGTCTTCCACAACGCAGTCTTCCGCGCCGGAACGCTTCGCTTTTTCGCCGAGGCCCTTCAGCTCACCGGCGCCTTGCCCGACATCTGCCGCGAAGCAGACCACGCGCGCGCCATACGTCTCGCGCAGCCAGGGGACAATCGCCGAGGTGTCGAGCCCGCCCGAATAGGCGAGCACCACGAGGGGGCCGGGTTTACCATTGTGTTGTTTATGCATAGGTGTGAATAAAAATACATGCCATCGTAGCCGTCACGCAAGTAGGGGCACGCCGCCATGGCGTGCCCCTACAATTTCACCACGCCCATCCCTGCCTGTATTTCGGTTTGATGTACTCCTCCGGTATGCCCGCCGTGAGCACGGCACCCGTCTCCGGATTTACATCGATCGCCTGACCGCTGCGGACGGCGAGGTTGCCGAGCAATACCATTTCGGTAAGTGGGCCGGAATGATCGGCGAAATTCGATCCCGCCGGGGTGCCCCCTTTGCATGCCGCGATCCATTCGGCGTACACGCCCTCAGTGCGCGGGTATTTCTGTGCGGGTGGATGCGCGGTGATGTCCGCCTGGCGCGCGTCGTCCAGCAACCGCGGATTCTCGCCGTAGATGCCGGCGACCATCTTGCCCGAATCGCCGATCCACATCTGTCCGCTCGTATCAAACGGCCATGCGCTCGGGTCGGTAATTTCCTTCGGGCGCGGTGGATACAGGCTCCCGTCGCGCCACACGACCTTCACCTCGGGGCGGTTGCCTTTTGCCGGAAACGCGTACGTGATGCGCGAGCAGGCGGGAGCGCTTTCGGCGTAGAGCTTGGTCGATTCGGCCTCGATGCGCGACGGGTAGCCGAGGTTCAGCGCCCAAAACGACGCATCCATGGAGTGACACGCGATGTCGCCCAGCGCCCCGGTACCGAAATCCCACCACCCGCGCCATTTGAAAGGTGCATATGCGGGGTGGTAGGGACGCTCCGGGGCCGGGCCGAGCCACAGATCCCAATCGAGCCACTGCGGCGTATAGAACTCATCGAGCGGTCGATCCAGCGCTTGTGGCCAGATCGGGCGGTTCGTCCAGAGCTGAATTTCCCGCACGGTCCCGATCGCCCCGGCCTCCGCCCACTCGCGCATCAGTCGGGTCCCTTCCTCCGCGTGCCCCTGATTCCCCATCTGCGTCGCGACTTTGTATTTCCGGGCCGCGTCCTCCAGCTGCTTTACTTCCCACAGCGTGCGCGCCAGCGGCTTCTGGATGCGGGTGTGCTTCCCGAGCTTCATGGCCATCATGCCGGCGACGGTGTGGGTGTGATCGGGCGTCGAGACGGTGACGGCGTCGATGTTCTTTCCTTCTTTCTCGAGCATCTGGCGAAAATCCTTGAACTTTTTCGCCTTCGGAAATGCGCTGAACGATTGCGCGCCCTGGCGGTCGTCCACGTCGCACAGCGCATAGATGTTCTCCGTCTTCCCCACGCCACGGACGTCGTTCGCGCCCATCCCACCAACGCCGATGCACGCGATGTTGAGCTTGTCGCTCGGGGTGAGACGGCCGCGCCTGCCGAGGACCTGCGCGGGCACGATGGTGAACGTCAAACCGGTGGCGATGTCGCCGACGAAACGGCGCCGGGAGATCTTCTTGCGGCTCATGGCAACACTCGGAGTTTGATGTTGCGGTAGGCGACGACGTCGCCGTGGTCCTGGAGGCCGATGTGCCCTTCGGCATTGCGTCCAAAGCGCGGATGCGGCGCAAACTTGCTCGCTTTCACCTTCGCCTCCCAATCGGGACTGCCGAGCTCGTACTCGAGCAGCTTGACCCCGTTGAGCCAATGCTCGACGTGGTTGCCGTTGACGACGAGCCGGGCCGAATTCCATTCGCCGCCCGCGTGCACGACGCCGGCCGGCGCCGGGTACAGACCGTACGCGGCACCCGCCGCCGTGAGCCGCGACTGGCCGTCCGGGTGCTTCGCATCGTCGAGCACCTGCATTTCCGGCGCGTTCCAATAGATGTCGTCGCTGTCTTCGCTCGCGCGATAGAAAATGCCGCTGTTGCCGCCGGGCTCGACTTTCCAGTCGATCGTCAACTCGAAGTTCCGGAATTGCTCGTTGGTGATGATGTCCCCCGCCGCTCCGACACGCGTGAGAGCACTATCCCGCACCGCCCAACCGTCGGAAATGTCCTTCTTCCCGTAATTCCTCCAACCCGCCGTCGTCTTTCCATCGAACAGCGACCGCCACTCACCGCCGCGTGTACAACCGCCCACGAGCACTACCGCCGCGGCGAGAGTTGTCCTGAGGTGTGCCATGTTCATGCGGGGATTCCTGCGAGCTCTCGCAGCCGCACTTGCACGGCGCGGCGGCCTCGCTCGCTGCGGGTGATTACCAGAATCGCATCGTCACCAGCGATGGTGCCGATGATCTCACTCCACCCAGCGCCGTCGAGCGCGAGCGCGAGAGGCTGCGCGCTCCCGGTCGTCGTCTTCAGCACGAGCGCCCAGCCAACGCCCTCGGCTGAGACCAGCATGCTCGGCAACAGCTGCTCCAGATGCGGTCGCACGCCTCCGCCGCCCCCACCGTCCGGCCCGGTCGCGTAGTGCGACCCGCCATCGGGAGCGGCGACCTTCGCGAGGCCGAGCTCGCGGATATCACGCGACAACGTCGCCTGCGTGACGTTGAAGCCTTCGGCCTTGAGGCGCTCGCGCAACTGCTCCTGACTCCCGACCGTTTCCTGGCGCACGATGCGCAGGATCGCCGCGTGGCGCTGCGTCTTCATGGGGCGGAAATCTGATGCACGATGCGTCCGCTGACTACTGTAAGAAGGGCGGCGGAGGGCGGCGAAGGGCGGCGGAGGGCGGCGGAGGGAAAAACCGCGAGATCTGCGGACTTGCCGACCTCGAGGGATCCAATCTCCGATTCCCAGCCAAGGGCGCGCGCGCCTTCTATCGTCAGGATGCGCAACGCCTCGTCCCCTGAGAAGCCGGCGTCGTGCGCTTCGCCCCACAGGTCCAATTCCCCAACACTCACGACGGAATCCGTTCCCAACCCCACGCGCACCCCGGCGTGGAGCAGCTGGCGCAGAGGCGCTAGTCCGTGCTGATGCGCGCGATTCGATCGCGGGCAGTGCGCGACCGCCGACCGCACGACGCGCAGCAGCTCGATGTCGGCATCATCCACCTGCACGCAGTGGATGCAGAGTGTGCCTTTGCGCAGCACGCCGCGTTGCAGCAGATAGGCGACCGGCGAGCAGCGGCGTGGCTCGACCGTGATGCCCCGCGCCCGCAACGCATCGGCGAATGGCCCGTCGCCATCCCGGATAAGCGCGACTTCCTCCTTCGATTCCGCGATGTGCGCGGCGATCGGCAGTCGCTCGCGCCGCGCGAATGCGGCGACGGCCTCGTACAGCGCCGCGCTCACCGTGTACGGCGCATGCGGTGAGACGCCTATTTCAAGTTGCGAAGTTGCAAGACGCCGAAGTTGCAAGACCGCCGTCTCCAACTCCCCCATGCTGGACGCGCATTGTCCCGGATCGGGGCCGAAGACTTCTTGATACACGATCCCGCGCCCGCCGAGATCGTGGAGCGCCCGCATGACCGCTCCGGTGCTCCCGGTTTCGGCAATACACGTGACGCCTCGCGCCCAGCAGTCGCGCACGCCGGCGACGGCGGCCTCGTAAAAGGCGTCCGCGTTCGTCGCATCTTTCAGCTCGCGGATGCGCCGGATCCACAGGACGAACTCCGGCTCGTCGTGCTTCGCGCCGCCGCCGAGATGCGTGAGCTCGAGATGCGTGTGACAGTTGACGAGTCCGGGAACGAGCTCGGCGTCGGGAAAATGGAGTGGCTCCGCGCCCGCGGGCGACGGCACGCGCGCATGCGCTCCGACGGCGGCAATCTTTCCCGCGGCATCGATGAGAACGGCGCCGTCCTCGATGGACGGCGCCGTGACGGGATGGACCCGACCTGCGCGGATGCGCAGCAAAGGCTAGGGCGTCACGCCCACGCCAAACGGTGAATGCACCTGGCACACTTGCGTAGGCTCGGTGCCCGGATAGAACCACTCCCAGCGCCGCACCTCGAGTGGGCAGAACGGCGTCGCGAGGAAACCGTTCGACCAATCCACCTCACGCGTCACCAGATCGTCGGGGCGGCTCCAGTCGGCCGGAGACGGACGGCGTTCGTAGACATCGCGCATGAACTTCGTCCATGCGGGCGCGACGATGCGGCCGCCACCGGCGTTGTTCATGATCCGATGCTGGAGATCGTAGCCGATCCAGATCCCGGTGACGATCTCCGGCGTGAAGCCGACGAACCAGGCGTCGGTGTACTCGTCGGTCGTGCCGGTCTTCCCCGCCATCGGTATGTGCAACCCCGACACCGCACCCGCCGCCGTGCCGCAGCGATGCGGACCGGAGCCGGGCTGGCAGCGCATCACGTCACGCATCATGTCGAGCATCAACCAATTGTGCTCAGGATCCAGCACTTGCTCGCGCTTCATCGTGGACTGATAGAGAATATTTCCCTGTCGATCCTCTATGCGTTGAATGCCAATGGGCTCGACCCGCACGCCGCCATTGGCAAAGACCGTGTACGCGGCTACGAGCTCGATCGGTCTCACCTCACGCGACCCGATATGGATTGATGGATACGGGGGGAGCGGCGTGGTGATGCCATAGCGCCGGGCTTCGCCAATGACCGTCTGCTCGCCCAGGGTCATGCCGAGCTTGATCGTCGAAAGGTTACGTGACAGGTAGAGCGACTGCCGCATCGGGATGAGACCGTACGTCGTGTCGTCGTAGTCCTTCGGCTGCCAGAGCGAGCTGTCCAGCTGAGTCACGGGCGGATTGAGCGGTGAATCATCCAACATCTCGGTGACGGGATGACCGGCGCGCACCGCCGCCGAATAGACGAAGGGTTTGAAGGTGGATCCTGGCGGCCGCATCGATTGCGTCACACGATTCCACTTCGAATCGACGAAGTCACGGCCGCCCACCATGGCCAGGATGTTGCCGGTCTTCGCATCCACCGCGACCAACGCCCCCTGTAAGTACGGACTGAACCCTCCCTGCTCTTCAGGAGTGGCGCGTCCCTGCTCGATATACTCGCGATAGGATTTGCCCTCGAACTTCCCGTTCGAATACGCGCCGGACTCGATCTCATCCAGTTGCGACTCGAGCGCCTGCTCAGCCGCTTCCTGCATGTCGAGGTCGAGCGTCGTGTAGATGCGCAGGCCCTTGTCGTACAGATCGCGCCCAAAGCGCGGCTCGAGGAACGCCGAGCGCAGCCATTCGACGAAGTAGGGCGCGACGTCGCCGTAACTCGTGCGCCGGGTGGTCAGCACGAGCGGGTAAGACTTCCAGTACTCTGCGTCCACGGGGCTCAGGAAACCCTGATCACGCATCAGGTTCAACACGACGTTCCGGCGCCGGATGGCGCGATCCGGGTGAATGCGTGGATTGTAGGTACCCGGGGCTTTGGGGAGCGCCGCGAGTGTGGCGCTCTCGGCCACGTTGAGATCGCGCGCCGACTTGCCGAAGAAAACCTGCGCGGCGGCTTCAACGCCGGCCACGTTGGGCCCGAGGCTGATCTGATTCAGGTACAGCTCGAGAATCGTGTCCTTGGGGAAGTTGCGCTCGAGCTCGACCGCCACGCGCGCTTCGCGCAGCTTGCGGGCGAGTTTCTTCTCGGTGCCGAGGTGGTCTGGGAAGACGTTGCGCGCCAGCTGCATCGTGATCGTCGAGAAGCCCTGCGCGTAGTGCAACGTCGTGATGTTGGCCTTGAGCGCCCCGAAAATGCGCCAGTAGTCGATGCCGTGATGGTCATAGAACCGCTTATCCTCGACGGCAATGAACGCCTGGCGCACGTATACCGGGATCTGGTCGAGCGGGAGGACCGTGCGCAGCTCGATCCCGAGCTCCGTGATCAACCGGCCGTCGGCCGCGTACACCTTGGACGTTTGGGCCTGGGGCCGATGGCCCGGGTCGATGCGCATGATGCTGGGACAGCGCTCGGCGGCGCAGACGCGCGACCACGATCCGTAGGCGACGCCGCCGAAGTACAGCAATGCCAGCACGGTCCCCAGGAACACTCGCTTGCGCTGCACCGGGTCGTACCACCAGCGAATGAAAAACGGGCGGCGCGAGATGGGGGCGGCGGAAGCGGGCGAAGGGGGCGTCGATGAGGCCATCTGCACTAAAACCTAGTAAGGTCGTAGATTCGCCGCCATGACCGACGTGTTGCAGGAACTGGAATGGCGCGGCTTTGTGCAGCAAGCGACGCCCGGCCTCGCCGCGCACTTCGCCAAGGGTCCGGTCACCGCGTACTGCGGTTTCGATCCGACTGCTCCGTCGCTGCAACTCGGCAACCTGATGCCCTTGATGCTGCTCGCCAATCTGCAACGCGCGGGCAACCGTCCGATCGTGCTGATGGGCGGCGGCACCGGATTGATCGGCGATCCGTCGGGGAAATCGAGCGAGCGGCCGCTGCTCTCCAAAGAGCAGATCCGCGAGAATGTTCGTCGCCAGCGTGATCAGACGGCCCGCTTCCTGGAGTTCGGCACGGGACCAACGTCCGCGATACTGCTCGATAACGCGAAATGGCTGCTCGAACAGCGACTCGTGGATTTCTTGCGGGATGTCGGGAAGCACTTCACGGTGAACGTGATGCTGCAAAAGGAATCGGTGAAGGCCCGACTGGACGCCGGCGTCTCCTACACCGAATTCAGCTACATGCTGTTACAGGCGTACGACTTTCTGCATCTCTACCGCGAGCGTCAGTGTACACTGCAAGTCGCCGGGAGCGATCAGTGGGGAAACATCACGGCCGGCGTGGAACTGATTCGTCGCGTCGAGAATGCCGAAGTGCATGGCTTGGTCGCACCCCTCGTGACGCGCGCCTCGGGCCAGAAGTTCGGCAAGACCGAAACCGGCGCCGTGTATCTCGATGCGGAAATGACCTCGCCGTACAAGTTCTACCAGTTTTGGATCAATGTGGACGATCGCGACGTCGAGAGCTACCTGAAGCTGTTTACGCTGCAGTCACGCGCCGAGATCGACGCGCTCATGGCCGAGCAGACCCGCAATCCCGCCCCGAGAGCGGCGCAGCGCGCACTCGCCACCGACGTGACGACCCGGGTGCACGGCGCGGATACGGTGAAGGGCGTTGTCAACGCCTCTGCCATCCTCTTCGGTGAAGCGGAATCGCGAGGCGCCGATCCCGCCGTGTTCGAAATCCTGGCGCAGGAGATTCCGACGGCGACCGTCGCCGCCGAGACTGCCCCCCTGGTCGATGCGGTGATCACCGCCGGGCTCGCCAAGTCGAAGAACGAAGCGCGGCGTGCCATCGAGCAGGGCGGTATCTACCTGAATCAGGAGCGCATCGACGATGTCGCCCGCACGCTGGGTCCGGGCGATTGGATCGCCGGTCGCAATGCGCTACTCCGCAAGGGGAAGAAGGAATACGCGCTGCTGCGGCGCGAGGGCTGACTGATGAAGCGACGCTGACATGTTCATCGGCCATTACGCGCTCGGCTTCGCCGCAAAGCGCTGGGCGCCGCGCGCCAGCCTCGGGACGCTGTTTGTTGCTCCCACGCTCGCCGATCTGTTGTGGCCGGTCTTTCTGCTGCTCGGCTGGGAGCACGCGCACGTCGTTCCGGGACCGAATCCGTTTCTCACGCTCTGGCTGGACGACTATCCGGTTTCGCACAGCCTCTTCACGCTGATCGTCTGGGGCGCGCTGTTCGGCTATCTGTACCAGCGGCGCAGCGGGGACAAGCGCGCCGCCGTCGTGATCGCGCTGCTCGTCGTGAGCCATTGGGTGCTGGATTTCGTCACGCATCGACCCGATGAGCCGCTGTACCCGGGCGGACCGAAAGTGGGACTCGGTTTGTGGAATTCCGTCGCGGGAACCGTCATCGTCGAAAGCGCGCTGTTCATCGCCGGAGTGGCGATCTACGCGCGCGCGACGCGGGCACGCGATGCCATCGGTCGCTGGGGTCTGTGGGGATTGGTCGCGTTGCTGGCCGCCTCGTACTACAGCTCGTTGTTCACGCCTACTCCGACCGACATCCGGGCGTTGGCTGTTGGCGGCATCTTTTTCGAGCTGGTGTTTGTAGCGGTTGCGTGGTGGGTGGATCGACACCGAGCAGTTACGTCAGATCCTCCAACACTTCGATCACCTTCTCCATTTCCTCGACCGTGTTGAAGCAATGCGGGGACAGGCGAATCGCACCCTCCCGCAGGCTGCACACGACGTGCGCGCGTTTCATGGCATGATAGGCTTCCACCGGTTTGGCGGGCGCGACACAGAGAATCGCGGAGCGGTGGCGCTCGTCGAGCGGTGAGGAAATCCGCACACCGTTCTCATGCGCCCATTTGATGATCGGCTCGTGCGCGGCGCGTGTGACTTCGGCGACGTCGCGAATCCCGATCTCGAGCAACAGCCCGAGCGACGTCGTCATCCCGAAGAAATCCTGGTACGGCAGCGTGATCATTTCGAAGCGACGGGCGTCGGCACGAAACGTGGGGTTGTACTCGGTGAGCCGCGAGAAATCATCGGTCCCTTCAAACGCCATCCATCCGGTGACCGCCGGCTCGAGCTGCGAGATCAGCTCCTTGCGCACGTACACGAATCCCGACCCCCACGGCGACAACAGCCACTTTTGTCCTCCGCACGCCAGTATGTCCACCGGCGTGTCGCGCACATCGAGGACCGAGTTCCCCACTCCCTGAATCCCATCGACGACGAGATAGGTGCCGTTCGCCCGGCACGCGGCGCCGAGGCGTTTTAGGTCGGCCCGATAGCCGTTGGAGAATTGCACGAACGACACGGCGAGCACCCGCACCTGCGGGTCGCGCAGCCGCTCGAGCAGATGCTCCTCGTCGGGCCAGCCCTCGGGGCGGCAGCGCGCCATCTCGACGGTGATGCCCTTGTTCTTGAGCAACAGCCACGGATAGACGTTGGCGGGAAACTCCTTGTCGGACAGCAGCACGATGTCGCCCGGTTTCAGGGGAAGCGCGCCCGCGGCAAGGTGCAATCCAAAGCCGGTATTCGTGGCGAGCGCGATTTCCGACGGCTCGGCGTTGATGAGCTGGGCGATGCCGAGCCGCGCGGCCGCGAGCCCGGCGAACAGCTCGCGATCGGGAAGCAGGTGCGGCGCCGTCCGCTTCGAGGTGAATTCGTCGAGCGCGCGCCGCGTGCGCTCCGGGATCGGTCCGATCGAGGCGTTGTTCAGGTAAATCGTGTCCGCGGTCCAGGGAAACTCCGCCGTGCGCAGGGCGCGGAAGCTCTCGCGCAACGCGCGCACGTGCGTCGGGTGGTAGGCGATTTCCGTCATACGACGCGGCCCCCCCTCAGCGCGCGCACGTCGAGGGCGTCGCGCAATCCGTCGCCGAGGAGATTGAGTCCGAGGACCGCGAGACCAATGGCGACGCCGGGCACGATCGAGACCCAGGGCGCGACGCGCAGCAGGTCGCGGCCCTCGGCCACCATCGCGCCCCAGGACGGCGTCGGCGGTTGCGCACCGAGGCCGATGAACGACAGCGCGGCCTCCGCCATGATCGCGCCGCCGATGCCGAGCGTCGCCGCAACAATCACCGGCGCGATGACGTTGGGCAGCAGGTGCCGCCCAATGATCCGCACATCCGACGCCCCCAGCGCACGCGCCGCGTGAACATACTCCAGCCCGCGCGCCAGCAGGACCTGGCCGCGCACCAGCCGCGCCATGCCGGCCCATCCCACGATCCCGATCACGACGAAGACCGCCGGCAGCGAAGGCTTTACCGCGGCCGCGATCGCAATCAGCAGCAGCAGCGACGGGAACGCGAGCGTCACGTCCGCCGCGCGCATGATCATCCCGTCGGTCCAGCGGCCGTAATAACCGGCCACGAGCCCGAGCGTGACGCCCAATGCCAGCGCGATGGTCTGACTGATCAACCCAACGGCGAGCGACAGCCGGGCGCCGTACAGCACGCGCGACAACAGGTCCCGTCCCTGCGCGTCACTGCCCAGGAGGAATGCATGCGAGGGGGGTTGCAAGCTCGCCGCGAGATCGCCGCGAATCGGATCGGCCGGAGCGAACCAGGGGGCGAGCAGCGCCAGGACGGCGAGCAGGCCGACGAGCGCGAGGCCGAACCGCGCCCAGGGGTCTCGCACCAGTCGAGTGAAAAACAGTGGCGCCGCCATAGGGGTCTCGACTACGTTACTCGGAACTTCACCCCACAAGCAAGCGGAACGACGACGTGAACCGAGATACACCGTACACCCTCGTGCTGGGCGGCGGCGGCATGAAGGGGCTCGCTCATGTGGGCGTGCTCCAGGCGCTGCTCGAGCGCGGCCATCGTCCCAGCCGCATCATCGGGTCCAGTGTTGGCGCGCTGGTCGGTGCCGCATGGGCCGGCGGTATGGGGATCGCCAAGCTGCGCGAGATCGCGCTGAGCCTGAAGCGGCGCGATATCTTCGCGGTCGCGCATGCCGACATGGCATTCAAGCGGATGCGGTCGCCGGCGCTCTTCAAGCGCGAGCCGCTCGAGCACTTGATCGAGCGGACGGTGGGCGACGTGCGCTTTCACCAGCTCGATCCGCCGGTCGTCGTGAACACCGTCGACCTGAACTCCGGGATGCAGGTGTTTTGGGGTCTGCCCGGGCTGGACGACATCCGCGTGGCGGACGCGGTATTCGCCTCCTGCGCGCTGCCCGGCTACTTCCCGCCGCACGAGATCGGCGGCCGCTTCTACGTCGACGGCGCCGTCGTCGCCAACGTCCCGTTCGTCACCGCGCGCGCCCTCGGCCCCGAGATGATCGTGGCGGTGGACGTGTCCGCCTCGAGCGTGCTCACCGCGGACGCCCAGGACGAAGGGTTTGCCGGCGTGTTTGCGCGCGCCACCGAAATCCTGATGCAGACCTTACTCGAGACGCGCGTGCGCACGTGGACCACGCCGCCGGTCTACTATATCCAGCCGCGCGTCGAGCACGTGACCATGTTTTCGTTCGACCACCTGCGGGAAGAAGTCGAAGAAGGCTATCGCGCCACCATGGCCGCGCTCGACCGGCCCGACGAATGGCCCGAGCCCGGCGACAGCGGAATCTTTCCCAAGCGCCGCGTGGTGGTGCGCGTCGAGCGCGAGCGCTGCATCGGCTGCGGGTCGTGCCTCGTCCAGGCCCCGCAAGGGATGTTCGTGCTGGATGCGGAGCAGAAGGCGGTCGTCACGCAACCGGAACAGGAATGGTCGCCGATGGACGGCGGCTACATCCGGCACTGCCCCACGTACGCGATTATCGCGCGGCCGGCGGAACAGGCAAGCGGTACGCTGCGTCGATCCGGATAAGATCGGCAGCAACGCGATCCCAATTGAAGTACGTCTCTACGGCGCGGCGCCCCGCCGCGCCGAAGTTTTTGCGCAGCTCGGGATTGGCGAGCAGTTGATTGACGCCCACCGCGACGGCGGCTGGACTCTCGGGATCGACCAGAAGACCGGTCTCCCCCTCTCGCACCGCGTCCGGCACGCCACCCGACCGTCCGCCGACCACTGCCAAACCGCACGCCGACGCCTCGACGAGTGCGATGCCGAACCCTTCCGCCAGAAGATCGTGCCGGCGCGACGCGCCGACGTACAGATCAGCCGCATTGTAGAGCGCCGGCAGCTCGGCGTCGGGGACCCCGCCCAGAAACCGCACGGCATCTCCGAACCCCAGATCGGCGACAAGCTGCTCGAGCTGCGGGCGACGGTCGCCCACGCCGGCGATCGCATAGCGCACACCGGGATGCGCCGCACGCACCGCGGGAAGGGCGCGAATCATCGTGTCGATCCCTTTGTGCCACTCGAGGCGAGCGACGGTCAACAACCAGGGTCCACCATTCAAGCCGTATTTCTGCCGCACCGATCGCGTATCGATTCCCGGCCGGAACTGTGAGGGTGACGTGCCGAGCGGAACGGTCTCGATGCGCGACGCGAGATCGTCGAGGTCGAGCAGCTCGAGGACAGATCGCGCCAGTCCAGCGGTCCAGCGACTGATCGCCACGATCACCGCCGCGTTGCCCAGTAACGCGGCGGCGCTGCGCCGCTTGAAGCGGCTGCGGCGAATCTTCGCGTCGATCAAGAGCAGCTCAGTGCCGTAGACGATCACGCCATACGGCACGCCGCGCCGGGCATGCACCCAGCGCGCCGGATAGCCCGCCGGTTTCAGCTCGCCGCACCAGACGAAGCCGGGGCGCAGATGCCGCGCCAGAGTACTCGCCCGCCAGCTCCACAGCGCGAGGCCCTGGACGGTGCGCAGACGGGAGGCGCG
>WNGC01000296.1_pt1 | contig 28036 bp, 19 predicted proteins | sample 5400051 | NCBI WGS metagenome assembly WNGC01 (sample SAMN13153368, study PRJNA577476) | soil metagenome | isolation source: 20 cm soil or saprolite under grassland replicate 2 | place: USA:California | collected 2016-06-15
CTACCCTGTGCGGCTTTGCCGTCCATGTCGCTCATCCCACTCGCTCCATTTTTCGCTTCGCTCAGAATGACATACTAGAATGGCTTTGGATGCAGCCGTTCGCCGTCATTGCTTTGCTTCTGATTCTTGGGCGCGTCTTTGCTGAATTGTGGCTCAGCCGATTGAACCGAAGTCATGTCTGTGCACACGCGAATGAAGTGCCGACTGTATTTCACGGGATAATTGACGAGCCGAAGTATCGCCGTTCGATTGATTACACGCTGGCCAAAAGCCACTTTGGAGACATCGTCAACGAGTTCGATGCGGCAATACTCATGGCAGTGCTTTTTAGCGGCGTATTGCCATGGGCGTTTGAAAAATTCAGCGCGAACTTTGGCAGTTCGGTCTGGGCAATGGCCGGATTTCTTTTCGTCGTGGGCATTGCGGTGAGCGTGCCCGCATTACCGTTCGATTGGTACGCGCAATTCAGAGTCGAAGAGCGATTCGGCTTCAACACTACCACATTAAAGACCTGGATCGTCGATCGTATCAAAGGATTGCTGCTCGCAGTGCTGCTCGGTTATCCGTTGCTAGTGCTGGTATTGACAATGATCGAATGGACCGGCGCTAGCTGGTGGCTCTGGGCGACGGTGGTTGTTATCACCTTTCAATTGCTTTTGATGCTAATCGCGCCCGCGATCATCATGCCGCTTTTCAACAAGTTCACCCCGCTGCCGGAAGGGGAGTTACGCGAACGCCTGATTGCATTGGCGCAACGAACCGATTTTCCCGCGCGTAGAATCGAAGTGATGGATGGCAGCAAATGCTCGCGCCACTCCAATGCGTTCTTTACCGGGCTCGGAAGTTTTCGAAAGATCGTCCTCTTCGACACATTGATCGGACAGCTCACCCATGCGGAACTCGAGTCCGTGCTCGCACATGAAGTTGGCCATTGCAAGAAGCGCCACGTAATTAAGATGCTCAGCGTTTCCGTCGCTGGTGTTTTTCTCGCATTCGCCGTGATCGCGTGGCTTGCGCGTCAGCAGTGGTTTTATCACGCGTTCGGTTTCGCATATCAGGGAGGGTTTGCCGCCATAAATGTGGTTCCTGCGATACTGCTGTTTTCGCTGGTGGCGGGAACGATCACTTTCTGGGCTTCGCCGTTCATTCACAGCTGGTCACGCCGTTTTGAATTTGAGGCGGATGCTTTCGCCCGTGGGGCGATGGGTGAGACGCAATCGCTAATTCAAGCATTGCGGAAATTGAGCGAGAAAAACCTGAGCAATCTCACTCCCCACCCGCTCTACAGCAGCTTTTATTATTCGCATCCGACCTTGCTCGAACGGGAACGTGCGCTGCGAATGACCACGTAGTGCGACCGAGCGTTTTTGTAGGGCAGGCGCTCCGCCTGCCTTCGCCGGCGACCTGAACGGTCGCCCTACAAATCACAAGATCGGAGCTTGACACAAATGGCGCTACAACGTGCCGTGTTCTAACATGTCGAAAGTCGTCATTGTTGGCGCGGGAGTTAATGGAGTTACCGCCGCCATCGAATTAAAGAAACGCGGCCATCAAGTAATTCTCATTGATCCGGGGCCGTTGCCGCATCCGTTGGCTGCATCTACCGACATCAGCAAAGCTGTTCGCGCGGCTTATGGAGCGGATAATGACTACACCGAGCTCGCGGAGCGCTCGATCAAACTGTGGCGCAAATGGAACGAAGAATTCGGAATTGAATTGTATCACGAGGTCGGCGTGATGTTCGTGCGCCGTCGGGAGATGGAGCCTGGCGATTTCGAGTACGAAAGTTTCAAAATGCTGCAAAAGCGCGGGCTCAAGGTAGAGCGCATGAATTCAGCGCAAGTGTGGAGGCGATTTCCAGCCTGGAATCCAGAATTATTTCGAGATGGCGTCCTTGAGGTTGAAGCAGGCTATGCGGAAAGCGGGCGCTCAGTCGCGGCGTTGATCAAACGAGCAAAGTCGTTAGGCGTTGAGCTGCTGGAGCGGCATAAATTCGAGGCGCTAGATGATGTGAACGGCCGCATCACAACCGTCATTCTGAGCGAAGTCGAAGAATCCCGAGGCGAAAGCTTAAAGGTAACTTCTCGGGGTCCCTCGACTCCGCTCGGGATGACGCGCATCGCGGGCGATCGCGTTGTGATGACGGTCGGCGCGTGGACGCCGTATCTGCTGCCTTTCACGAAAAAGTTCTTCCGCGCCAGGGGCCAGCCGGTATTTCACTTAAAACCCCGGCAACCTGAACTGTTCACACATGAACGGTTTCCCGTGTTTGGCGCAGACATTACGGCGACGGGTTATTACGGATTCCCGCTTAATCGTGATGGTATCGTGAAGATCGCAAACCACGGCCCCGGCCGCGAGATGTCTCCCGAATCTTCCCAACGCACCGTCACTTCGGAAGATGAAGCGAACCTGCGCAATTTTTTATCGTGGGCGTTCCCGGACCTCGCCGATGCGCAAATCGTCTATACGCGCGTGTGCATGTATTGCGAAACGCATGATGGAAATTTCTGGATCGCGCAGGATCCGGAACGCCAAGGATTAGTGATTGCCGCAGGCGATTGCGGGCATGGATTCAAATTTGCGCCCGTGCTCGGTGAAATCATCGCCGATGCCGTTGAGGAAAAATCCAACCCAATTCTTGAAAAGTTTCGTTGGCGACCGGAAGTGCGTGCGGGAAGCGGAACAGATGTTGCGCGTTTCCATGGCGAGAATGAATCGACAACGCGACTCTCAGAATAGGAGTTTAAATAAGGTCGCGCCTATCGGGCGGCAATGATACTGCGATACAGTGCTTCGTAGCGAGGGACAACGCGATCCGCTGAGAATCTTTTGCGTACCCGATCGCGACTCTGTTCACCGAGTTCGCGGGTCAAATTCGGAGATTCGACTAATGCGTCTAGCGCAGCAGCAGCAGCAGCCACATCGCCAAAAGGATATAGAGGAGAAGATTCCCCTACGACTTCAGGAATACCACCGACGCGAAAGGCGATCACAGGCTTACCATAAAACGCCGTCTCGAGAATACTCAAACCGAAGCTTTCGTATTCGGATGTGTAGAGTCCCGCATCTGCGGCCTGTAAATACTCTTCCACCGCAGCTGTGTTCCGCCGAACGATCACGCTGTCGCGGAGTCCCAATTCGTCGACCAGTCCCTCGTAAGGGTCAAAAGGGCCGCCTGCTAAAATGAACAAACGAAGGCGCGCCCGGTTCTTCGACAAAGCAATCGTGCGCAGCAGTAGGTCGATGCGTTTAACGGGTCGCAAATTCGACATGTGCAGCACAAGAAATTTGTCGTCGATGCCGAAATCACGTCGAATTTCTTCGCGGGTTCTCTTTGGTTTATTCGGAGTGAAGAAATTTGGAATCACTTCAATCGGTCGTTTCAAACGAAAGATTTCCTGGGTTTGTTTCCGAAGACTTTCTGATACTGCCGTGACCGCGTCGGAATGCACGAGGGCATGCTCGATGGCGGTGCGGTAATCGGGATCCTGGCCGAGCAGAGTGGTATCGCTCCCATGCAAAGTTGTGACGATGCGCGGAGCTGACGTTCCTACGATTTGCGAGGCTAGACAGGCGGCCAGCGCATGTGGCACTGCGTAATGAACGTGAAAAAGATCGAGCCGCTGTGAACGCGCCACCTCCGCCATTTTCACTGCGAGCGGCAGAGTGTAATCGGGACACGGAAATAAGGTGTTGTCCGCAAATACAATCCGATGGAAGTGAAGGCCCTCCTGCGGCAGGTCCAGTCGAACGGGTAACGCGTAACTAAAGAAGTAAACTTCATGCCCGCGGCGCGCCAGTTCCGACCCGAGGGCCGTCGCCAAAATCCCGCTCCCGCCAATCAGCGGAAAACATGCGATCCCAATTTTAAGCGGTGCCGATTCCATTACAGCCCCGTATAAGCTCTGTCGAAGTCGGAAATCTCGTCGCGTGTGATGAATTTCACGTCGGGAGCGTCTTCCTTGTTAACGTAATGCTGCTCGCTCGCACCAGCGACGTAATGAGTGCATCGAATTACTGATTGCATCCAACGGAAACGCGTGTCGCGGGTCGGGCTGATTTGCTCCGGACCAAATTCGTCTCCGGGAATTTCTAAAAACCGACCGCCTCCCTTATGCAGCAACAATTTCCCGTAGCGGTAACGGGCGCGAACCATTTCTCCTTCATAAGGCTGATCGACAAAATAATCTGAGACTGTAACAGCACGCGCCCGGAATTCCGGTGTACTGGATCGCTCTACTCGCACACCTTCGAGCAACCCCATTCGTTTGTACATCTCGAGACAAAAGTCGGCGACATTCGAACATTTGGTCTCCTTAAATTGCGTGACCAGAGACTGCTCCACATAATTTGGAAGTTGGCGCGCAGTTTTCTCCTGCCATTCCGGAAGGACGCGTTTGGCATATAGCGGCGAAAACTGCTTTTGAATCCGATTTTCAAACTGAAAGTTCAGGGCCACTTCCTGGTTGTTGTTTTGGTCTCGCAAAATGGTAATTGTCTCGCGCGGGTCGTGATCGCTGTCATGAAAGAAAAAGACGATTTCTCCCCCGATTTCCTTTTGAAGCCGACGGGCCGCCGTAATCTTGGCGAACAAAAATCGTTTTGGAAAAAATCCGCACGGTTGCTGGCCGAAACAAATAATCGGGTGATCCATCGTCCAGAATGAATTTCATACCCCGGCCGGAACTTCCGTACCGCGAAAGATGGTTTGCTGCAGGACCGGCGCCAGGATCAGCACCGCCGCGCATCCGATAAAATTGTACCAGAGGTATCCGATATTCGTTGTAGCGAACAGGACGAACACCAGCATTTGTGCAAGGAGCGCCGCGAAAAACACGGGGGATCCCGAAACTCGACGAATAAAGAAACCTGCTAGAAAAAGACCGAGAATACTGCCATAAAACACCGAGCCCAGAATGTTGCCCGCTTCGATTAGATTTTCGACCAGACTTGCAAACGAAGCGACGCCGATCGCCATCAATCCCCACGCCGCGGTTAGCGCTTTCGCCGCGACGACATAATGGTGATCCGTCGCGTGTGGGCGAATCAACGGACGATAAAAATCGATCGCGGTGGTGGAACCGAGAGCATTCAGAATTGCTGACGTCGCCGACATGGTCGCGCACAAGATCACTGCGATCAGTAATCCGACAATTCCGTGCGGCATCTGTTGAAGAATAAAAGTAATAAATACGTAATCCGACTCCTTGCTTTTTGGATCAACGCCCGCTTGTCCGAGAACTGCCTTGGTTCGATTACGCAATTCATGCGCCTGCGCATCGAGTTCGCGAAGCTTGGTCGTTGCCTGATCGCGCTCGCTTGACGATGCACTGGAAAGCGCCCGAATAGCAGCGCGTTTTTGGGTGAATACGTCATCGGATTGCGTTTGCAACGCTTCTAACTGCGGCGCGTAGCCGCTCGCCATCGCACGTTGGTACGCAGGCTGATTGAAATAAGCCGGCGGCTTTTCGAATTGATAAAACATGAAAACAAGCGCGCCTAGCAGCAGAATGAAAAATTGCATCGGCACTTTCACCGCGGCATTGAACAGCAATCCGAGACGGCTCTCCTTGAGCGAGCCTCCCGCGAGATATCGTTGTACCTGCGATTGATCCGCTCCGAAGTAGGAAAGCGCGAGAAAGAAGCCTCCAATCAGACCCGACCAGAATGTATAGCGCTTATGCGGATCGACCGAGAAATCGACTGCTTCCAGCTTGCCCATTTTGCCCGCGACCGACAGCGTATGTTCAAACGACAGGTCGGGCGATAGCCGGTAAACCACGACCGCAAATGCAATCGCCATGCCGACCAAGATCACGATCATCTGGTATCGTTGGGTGATGCTTACAATCTTGGTCCCGCCCACGACGGTGTAGATGATCACTACTCCGCCCGCGAGCCAGATGGTCAGATCCAGGCGCCATCCGAGTAAAGCGGAGAGAACAATCGCCGGCGCGTAAATCGTGATTCCAGCAGCGATGCCGCGTTGCACGAGAAACAGGAATGCTCCGAGTAGCTGCGTCTTCCGGTCGAATCGCTCACCGAGGTACTGATAGGCAGTGTAAACTTTCAGCCGCTGATAGATCGGAACGAACACGGCGCACACAACGATCAATGCGAGCGGCTGCCCAAAATAATTTTGGATGAAACCTATGCCGCTCTCATACGCCTGCCCGGGCATAGAGAGAAACGTGATCGGTCCTGCTTGCGTCGCGAGCACGGAGAGCCCAATCGTTGCCCACTGAATACTCGAATCGCCCTTGAGATATTGACCTAACGAGGCGCTTCCGCGCGTTCGCCATAGACCATAAAGCGGGATCGCCAGAATCGTGGCGATGAGAACGAGATAATCCAGCCGGTTCACGAAAACCGGACGGTGAAGAGGTAGAGAAGCACCACCTCCACTGCAAAAAGGGAAAGCGACAAGCCATATGCTTTGCGCCAGGAACGCGGGTCTGGTTTGTTATCACTCAAGTTCATTTCCCCAGCGACAACATGTTCGCGAATAACCGGTAAGCTCCCGGCACTCCGGCCGGTAACTGCCGAAACCAGGAATAACTCGTGTAGATAAAGTAGCCTTTGCCGAACTTTGCAACCAAAAGACCGCCATCGAGTGGCTTTTCGTTCGGGTCGTTGCACGACAGGATCTGCGTCCAGGCTGGATCCCATTTTTTAGCAAAGTAAAGCCCGCGTTCCTGAACCCAGCCTTCGAAATCTTTCGATGTGATTTTGTTTGGCGAAGTCATGAGTGAATGATTCGGTGCCAAAATACGCACGTCCGCTTTTTCGTCAGTGACGCGGTCGCGCGAGATTTCCAACGGATATGGCCCAAACTGCTCGATCTTGAGTTCTGCCAGGGTGTTGTACTGTGCAATCACTACGCCTCCAGCCTTTACATAGGCAAAAAGCTCCGGCAACCAATTGGCAATTCGCTCTTGCGTGTTATAGGCGCGGATCCCGAGTACCACAGCGGAGAACTGCGCGAGGTTTTTCGCTGTGATATCGTCTTCGCTCAAGATTTTCACCGAGTAACCGATCTGTTGCAGGCTTTCTGGAACGTCATCGCCGGCACCCGGAATGTAACCGATGCGTTCGCCTTTCTTGCGAATATCAGCCCGAACAAGTTTTACTTCTGCCGGCGGCATCAGCGTTTGAACACCAATGTGCGGATAGGAGATGCGCAGACGCTCGAACGAATAATCGCGGCCGCCCGTAGAAACGATGGCTCGCAAGGTCCCTTCGCTATCGTGGTCTGGTGGACTGACGGTGAACGTTGCTACCGTCTCGGCATTGGCTCCCTTCAAATCTATCGGTACAAACGTCGGATCGATTCCCCACCCCTGCGGCACAGCCAGTTTAAGTTCTCCTTTCACAGGACCGGTTGTCGCAGTGACACGCACCGAAACGGGTTTTGGCTGCTTTGTCGCGAATACCAATACGTTGTCAGCGACCTTCACGAAAACGGGTGGCGCAATGACCAAGGGTTGGCGGACCTCCCCCGCCACCGGATCGACCGTGCGGTACTTTGTGTCCAAGGTATAGCGGAGTTCCTGTCCGTTCACTTGCAGCACCATTTCCACAGGAAACTCGGGCGGATTTTCGGGCAGGCCGACCAATGTTTGGTCATCAACAGCAAAGGCGCCGAGCGTTCCAGGTTTACGCAGCCAATAGGGTTGCGAATAGGGAGCATTCTCCGGGATCTTGCACGAGAGTTCCTTCGTAACGAGTTCGTTCGACGGAAGCGCCGCATCGATTTTCATCGAGCCACCGGAGTTGGGACATCGTACCTCCTGTAACGTGATTGGAATACTGCAGCGGTTAATCGCCTCCAGCTTTATTGTCGTCGTTTGCCCCGGTGTGACAGTTTCGTTGGTCGTCGACGCTTCCACATGCAGGCCCAGACATGCCGCGATGATTTCGTCCAGCTCCGCTTTTTTCTCCGGAACCCAGGAGTCGCCCTTAATTTCACTCATCGTCTGCCGCAGCTTCAACAACTCAGGCACTGATGCTGCCGGATCGACTGGATGGAAGTGCGAAATAATCTTACCAATTTCTGCAGCAATCGATTCCGAATTGGGGACGCGCGACCAGGTCGTATCGATGCCTTCGAAGAGCGAGCTCGTCATCGGCTGACCTTCCAACGGTTTGAAATATTCCTTTCGCACTCCGCGTCGCGGCGGGCTGCCAACGCCCTGGCTTTTGTGCATGCTCAAACTGGCTGCTGCGATTTCTGTGTACGCCTTCCCGAGAAGCGGATTGTAACCACCCGCTTCCAAAACAGTTAGACCTGTTGGATCGAAAGGAATGTTGCGGTTCGAAAAGAAAAACGGAGACGTGTTCCAAACCAATCGCGTCGGCTGCCATGGCTTCACGAAAGCCAGTTGCTCTGAGAAGCGATTTGGGTCAGCGGCAGCCGAGAATGCTTCGAGCGCCAGAATGGCTGACGCCGTGTGATGGCCGTGCGTCAATTGATCCTCCGGACTGAAGCGCGTCACGATTACATCCGGTCGGAACTTCCGGATCACCCAAACTACATCGGACAGAATCTTGTCATGATCCCAGATCCGCATGCTTTCTTCAGCCGTCTTCGAAAACCCGAAATCGATAGCTCGTGAGAAGAACTGTTTGGCGTGGTCGATACGGCGCGCTGCTAGCAATTCTTCGGTTCGAATAACGCCGAGGCGTTCGCGCAGCTCCGACCCGATCAAATTCTGACCGCCATCCCCGCGGGTGATCGAAAGATAGGCAGCGTCATAGAGTGAGCCATTTGCCCACAACGCCATGAGATTTGTGTTTTCATCATCGGGGTGAGCCGCAATGTAAAGAACTCGACCAAGCACGTTGAGCTTCTGCAGTGCGAGCTGAATCTCGCCAGCACTCATTTGTTCCGGAACTAACAACGGTGGCGCATCGGCCGAATTGGCCGTGCCCACGACCGCGAGCATTGCAACAACAACTACTGCGCACCAACAGCGCTCAGTCCTGTGGTGCATCATGCGTAGCGGCGCACTTTCCGGTGAGCGTCCCATCGAGACTATCGTCCCAAGTCCGAGATAGCCGCGTTATTTATTGATGTCCTGCTTCGCTCCGAGCCGATCGATGAGCCCCTGGATAGCCTGCTTCTGCGCATCACTGGGAGCGGCAGCTTGCGCCTGTTTCGCATCGTTCAGCGCGCCAGCAAAATCACCAGACGCAGATTTGATGCGGGCCTGAGCTAAATATCCGAACACTCCGTTCGGAAACCGTTTGGCGACCTCTTTGAAGATCTCCATTGCTTCAGCCCCCTTTTTCTGATTCTGGAGCTGTCGACCATATGTGTATAGCTGCGGTGCAGCGGCCTTCCCAAGCGCCTGGTCCCAGGTTTTCTTCGCCTCATCCTGCCGATTCAGCGCCTTAAGGATATCCGCTTTCGTGCTGAGATTTTCGAATCTCTCCTCATTCTGAATTGAGAGATCTGCCCAACGCAGTGCTTCATCCAGATTAGTCTTTTTGGTCAAGCAAAATTGCGCCGCCTGGTCTGGGGCTTGCCAGGCAAACTGGCCTGCGCCTTTCATTTGAGCGCGAATATTCTGCAACGTTTGATCCGCATCGTTGATCGAGACGGTGAAAGGAACACCTAACTTTTCCCATTTCAGCGTCACCGCCGTCGAATCTGGTTTCAAATTTTCAAATTCGTATTCAAGCGCCTCTTCCGATTGAGCGAGGGGTTTCGGTTTCACATCTACACGTAACGCATCATCCTTCTGGTCGTAGCTGTAGCTTCCCCATCCGGTGTTTGTTTTCGAAAAGATAACCGTGCACGAATCCGCATTCGGGATCATGTGCAGCCCATAAGTTCCTTTGTCCAACGGCTTGCCCTCCACCGAAACCGGATCGCTGAATTCAATCGTGGTGTTTTCGTTAGCGCCCGCGCGCCAAACCTTACCGTACGGGACGAGCCCTCCCCAAATCTTTCGGCCGTTCACTAATGGGCGATGGTATTTAATCGTGATATCGGTCAGAGCGATGCGCTGTTTAACCTCGGCAGCCTGGCTGACATCAGGCAGCTTCAAATCACTTTGCGCGGAAACAGTCCCGCAAAGTCCTAGGATGACGAGACAAAGAGCAAATGATTTAACCGTAAGTGTTTTCATAATTTAGGCGATTACCCTTCTCAGATTTTCGACACTCCGCTACCAGATAATTTAAGATTTCTTTCGAGATCGGCTGCCCAATTGGCTTTCCACACAGGTGGAGTTCATGTCTTATCGCCGAGTCTGGCTTGAACTGTCGGATTATTGTCGCAAGACTTACGCCAACATCGACGGCAAAAACATTGAAGGCGTAAAACATGAATAGCGGCCCAACACTCAGTCTCGGCGCCGCCTTACGACGGTGTGATTTGGCCGGGCGATGGAGTGGCTTTCGGAATGCTAGCGCAGCCATTAATGCGCCCTATTACAGTAGCTAACCGGTAATCTGCGACTCTGAGCGGGATCGTTCTCCCGCGACTGCGGGATCAGGATGACATCTGTGCTTTTTGCGCCGCTTCTTTTTTTGCCTGTCGTTTGACCAGAGTGATTTGCTTGATACGCGCCGAATCGGACGGGCTCCATGTCGCTACTTCGGGATCGTCTTTGAAGGCATTATGGACCAGACGGCGTTCGTACGAATTCATCGGCTCCAGTTGAAGCGACCGACCGGTTATGCGGACACGTTCCGCTAACTCCCGAACTCGTTGCACGATGCGATCTTCGCGCATGGAGCGGTAATGCTCACAATCGACGATGACTTTTTCAGCGTCCTTGTCCCTGGCTTGCAGCAGTCGATTGAGCAAAAACTGAATAGCCTCGAGCGTCTCGCCGTTGCGGCCAATCAGTCGACCACTTTCCTCGGTATAAATCTGCAACGTCGGGTTGCCGCCCTCGTTTTTCGTCTCTTCAATTTGAACAACGAAACCGAGATAGCCTAGCAGCGTATCGAGTAGATCCTTTGGCGTCATCATCGTTTCCGTTTCCCCGGCGGCGCAACTTTTTCCAATGTCGGCATGGGTTGTCCTCTATTCTGATAAAATTGCAAGATACTGAAAAGATTTTGTGCGGTGTAATACAATGCCAGAGCCGCGGCAAAATTGTAGCAGATAAATAAGAAGATCAGCGGCATGAACATCATGATCCTGCGCTGGGTGGGATCGCCCGTCTTTGGTGTCATTGCCATGAGCCAAATCTGCGTCGCAGCCATGCAGAGCGGAATGATGTTGACCGGCCAGCCGAGCAACGGCAGGTGCGCTACTGTGTCCGGCTGGGAAAGGTCTTTTACCCACAGAAATTTCGCATTTCGCAATTCAACCGCCTGGCCCAGCATTTTGAACAACCCGAAAAAGATCGGAATTTGAATCATCATGGGCAAACAGCCGCCGACCGGGTTGATGCCGTACTGTTTGTAAAGCTTCATCAACTCCTGGTTCATCCGCGTCGGATCGTCTTTGTACTTATCCCTCAACTCCTGCATTTTAGGGTTGAGCGCGGCCATCTGGCGCATGGACCGGTTCGCCCGGTTTTGAATCGGCCAGAGCGTGAGCTTGATAATCGTGGTGAGAGCCAGAATGGCGAGGCCGTAATCGTGCAGCCAGCTGTTCAACAGGTTCATGAAGTTGAGCAAAAACTGGCAGACGATCTTGAATATCCCGAAGTCCATCACTTCGGCTTCATTGTGTGGAAGTTGCGAGAGCCGGTGATAAAGTTTCGGGCCGGCATAGATTTCAAAACGCGCGCTGTATGTTTGCCCGGGTTGCAATTGAAAACCGGGCATCCCAAGTGCGCCCTCGATAGCTGGCAGTTTTTGCTCGGGCGAATATTCGACGTCGAAACGGCGGCCCCATACGCCGGTGGCCTTGGCTGTGAGGGGCGCCATTAGCGTGGCAAAAAATTGATTGCTCACGGCAACCCATTCCGCGCCGTGAATACTCTCCTCGTAGTAGGGTCGCGCGGCGCGCTGGCCCAAGCCGAGGAAACCGCCGCTGCTGCCAAACCAGCCAACATCGATTCCTTTTGCCCGCCCATCGATGCACCAGACCAGTCGCGTGTACGACGGATAATCCTTGGGATGAATGGGCGCTGCCGAGCCAAGCGCAACAAAATAACCAGTGTTTTGATATGGCTTGGTCCCACGGTTTTCGAGATCGACATCCATCTCGATCACGTAGTTGTCTTTCGGCTCTGGAGATTTTTCGAAGAAGAACTTTTTCCGAATGGCGATTTGCTCCGGCGTTGTCCGCTCAAATTGCACAACCGAACTTGATTCCGTTGATGCGGTGAACTCCGGCAGCGTTGGCGCGGATGGCTGCTCAATGATTGCGCCGATCGGCGCGCTTTGCGCCGAATTCAACACAACGTTTCGCCCTTTCTCAGCTATCTGCTTGAGAAGGATCGCTTCCCGAATGCCACCTCCGCGATTCGTCAAGCGCAGCTCGATGTCCGAATTTCGCAGCGTTTCCGTCTTCTCGGCAAAGCTTGGAACTGACTCGGGGCTCTTTGGTGTGGCTTCAGGGGAAACAGGCAGCGGGGATGTCTCAAAAGTTCTCGGGGTCGCCGTGGGCGACGGTTGCCCTGATGCGACACTCACTGGCGCGGGTCGCGGCGGCACCTGTTTCGCTATGTAAATCTGCCACGCCACGAGTCCGATTACGCAAAGGCCAACGACAATCCATGCAGTTCGATCCATAACCGATAAGTCGTCTTCGAGCGGCTATTGAGCAGAGCCGGGCCCAGCGGTCAAACTGGATTCAAGATGCTTAACGCCGACCGCTCGCCACGGCGAGCCAGCTTTGAGTAAGCTTGACGTTAAAGTTTTGTCACTCGGGACCGGGTCATATCCACATCCTCCCCACGGGTGACATCGCGCGAGGCGTCTTAATCCCAGCCAGCTCCCACGGCAGATGCCGTGCGTCTCGACCGCTTCCAGAAAATATGCCGAGCACGTCGGCATAAACCGGCAACCGGAGTCAGGTCCGCATAGCAAACCGAGCAGCGGCGAAAGCGTGCATTGATAAGCGCGAATGATAGAACGGAGCAACCAGAGCATCACAGCAGGATAGAAGCGCGCCTCGCGAGACGCAACCATTCATCTTCCAACGAACCATAGCTCGCGCTCGCAGCATCGCGCTTTGCAATAAGCACGATCCAAAGATCTTGTCGCAAATCATGCTGGTGCCGGCGCACAATCTCCCGCAAACGGCGCCGGACACGATTGCGAACTACCGCGCTTCCAACGCGGCGAGAAGTAATCAAGCCAATGCGACACGGGCCGGAATTATCGACCACTGCGGCGCTGAGCATTAGCAATCTACCGCGTCGGACCAGGCCCTTGGATTTTACATGCTCGAATTCGGAGGCGCGCGTCAAGCGGCGAGCTTTTGGAAAAGAGAATGAACCTGGCGGCGCCATGTCACTTTGGATTTCTTTCCTGATTCAACATTCGTACTTCGTCATTCAATCCGCAGCCGTACAGCAAAAGTCTTCTCCCGCAGCATCTCGGGAGAAGACTTCGCGAAGAGGAAAACCGATGAATTTACGGAGTCGGTGAGATCTCAGCAGGAGATTCAGTGGTTGTCGCAGGAGATTCCGTAGTCGAAGCCGGGCTCGTTGCTTCAGTGGTCGCCGCTGGCGGACTCGTGGCTGCTGGGCTTGCCGCGGGTTCAGTTGTCTCTGTCTTTTGCTCGCACGCCGCAAGAAGCGCGGCACTGGCCAGGATGCAGATGTATTTTTTCATAGTTTTAATTCGAAGAGCCATATTGCTTTAACAGACTAATCGGAGCAAGGCGGTTTTTGACCGCATTGGAGCGTCATTCCGAGCGCAGTCGAGAATGAAGGGGCCGGGCAGCCGCGACATGGATGGGAAGGCCGCGGGCTGAGCGAAACGGGGAAGTGAGCGAATCAAATCTCGTGGCATTACCCAAGATTTTGCATCGGGAATCCTCGACTTTGCTTCGCTTCGCTTGGGACGACCTTAAAGAGGGGCTTCGTATTCGAGTCCGTGTGCCTCCGCGACCGCTTTACAAGTAAGGCGTCCGTCGCGGGTATTGATCCCACCAATGAGCGCCGGCTGTTTCTTACAAGCGCCTTCGAGACCGAGATCGGCGAGCAATTCCACGTAACGAAACGTGACATTTGTAAGCGCCTGTGTGGCTGTGCGTGAATAAGCTGCCGGCATGTTCGCCACGCAATAATGCGTAACACCTTCTTCGACGTAGACAGGATCAAGATGCGTGGTGGGTCGCGATGTTTCCGCGCAACCGCCTTGATCGATGGAAATATCCACGAGCACGCTGCCCGGCTTCATTTTTCGCAGCATCTGGCGCGTGATTAACTTCGGCGCCTTTGCTCCGGGTAGCAGCACCGCGCCAATCAGTAGATCGCAATCCGCCATCAAATCCTGCAAGTTTGCCTCGCTTGAATAGAGCGTGTTGGTATTTTCCATTGCCAGGTCGAGATAACGCAGACGCTCAAGATCGACATCGAGTATTATGACTTCCGCGCCGAGGCCTGTTGCCATTCGCGCCGCGTTTACACCGGACGTTCCGCCACCGACAACGACCACGCGTCCAGGCAGAACCCCCGGTACCCCGCCCAACAAAACTCCGCTGCCGCCATTGTATTTGGCGAGAAAATTCGCGCCCATCACCGCTGACATGCGACCTGCGATCTCGCTCATCGGCTCGAGCAGTGGCAAACGATGATTGATCTGAATCGTCTCGTACGCCACTGCAGTCACGCCTGATTTCAGCAACGCCTCCGTAAGAGATTTACTCGCCGCCAGATGCAGATACGTAAAGAGAATTTGACCCGTGCGCAGCAATGAAAACTCCGCCTCAAGCGGCTCTTTCACTTTCACGATCATGTCGGCCCGCGCGAAAACTTCTTTCGCCTGATCAACAATCTCGGCGCCGGCTTTTAGGTATTCGTCGTCCGGATATCCCGAGCCAATACCCGCGTTCTTTTGTACCACTACGGAATGACCTCGCCGGGTGAGTTGACCCGCAGCAGATGGGAGCAGCGCGACGCGCTGCTCCTGCTCTTTAATCTCTTTCGGGACACCAATGATCATGGAAAACAGTCAGAAGTGATTAGTGAGAAGTAAGAGGTGGAATCAAGCTAAATCACTTCTCACGTCTCACCTCTCACTGCTCACGTCAATTCAAGGACGGATCGTCTGGCGCCGCGGCTAGCATTTTATACCACGGCCCCAGGCTGCGCATGATGTCGAACCAGAGGTTCGGAAGCCGATCAAGTTTGAGCACCGAGGGATTGGCTTTTTGGAGAAGCCAGGATTTCTGCTTCATCTCGCTTTCAAGCTGCCCTGCCCCCCAGCCCGCATAGCCTACGAATGCGCAAACCGTAATGATCTTTTTTTGTTCAATTGTATCGCTTGTTTCCTTTAGACCGACGTCGTGATTGAGTTTGAGCCCTCCGCTCTGGTGCCATTCGAAAGCCGCAAACATCAGTTGATTTTTGCCAACAGGTCCGCCGAGAAAAACAGGCACCTCAGCAAGGTCCGGCGGCGGCGTCTCGGTCACCAGATCCGCGACCTGTCTGTCGAGTGGACGATTGATGATCACGCCAAGAGCGCCCTCGCCTGGATCATGCTCGGAAATAAAAAGCACGGTGCGCCGGAAATTGGGGTCAAGCATATTGGGATGAGCGACCAGCAATGAACCGGCAAGGCTGCGCGAGGCTGGCCCGTCATCCAAATTGCGCATCCAAAACTAGAAACTGCGCGACGCGCTTCCGCAAGCTCGGTTCCAACAACAATGTTGCTCCGTCTGCGGCGCAACACCCGCCTGGAAAAAAGAACGAATCTTCGTTTTATCGTCGATTTTCATTTGTTAATTTGTTGTCATGGCACGCACCCGAATTTTTTAGATAAAATTTTGTTGCGGTCTGCTGGAAGCTCGTTTAGTAGCTCCAAGTTTTTCACGATTGTTCTGGGGGGAACAGCCGCCCTTCACGCCTATCGGGTGTGGGGGGCGGTAATTTTTTGGGGGCGAAATCCGCTGGTTCTTCTTGCTCTTGCTCGCGCTCATGCTCGTGCTCGATTAAAGCCTCAGTAAAACAAACGCTCAACGTCCAACGCCCAATGTCGAAATCAGTAATCTCGGGCCGAATTTCGTGGCCGCTCGCGTTCACTCTAATTGCGCTCGCCATTGCGACTGTCGTCGTGATCATTTTCTGGCGAATCGAAACCTGGCCGGCCCGCACAGCGCAACAAAGCACCGCCGAGCTCGAGAAGCTGGGCAAGGATTTACGCGCCGCTTTCATCGACGTCACACATTTGCAGCCGCGCGTCACGATCAACAGCCGCGTCTACATGGAGCAAACGACGCCGACCAGCGAACTCGTTGTTTTGTCACGAAGGATCGAAGTTGAACACGAGCTCCTTCACACGTGGGTTGGCAGTTCGAAGCGTGTGAAGTTGCATGGCACATTCGTCGTCAAAGCCGGCTTCGATCTGCAGCACAACCTCTCGATCGATATTCGCCCGAATGAAATCATCGTGCAGCTGCCGCGCGCCCGGGTCCTTGGTATCGAACAGGATCAGGTGGATGTCCTGGCATTTGAAAATGGATTGTGGAACCGCATTTCAGGAGAGGACATGCAAAGCGAATTATCGATCCTGCCTCAACTTGCACGGGAAAAAGCAGCTGAAAGCGATTTGCCGGCCGAAGCCGAGCGCACGTTGCAGCGGCAAATCGAGGAACGCGTGCACGCGCCGCAACCACTACGCCTTATCTTTAGGAACGAAAAGGAAGGTGGATAGTGAACAGCTATCAATCAGGATTACCCTTCGTCTAGCCAATGCGCTTCAAGAGTCGACTTCCTCTGGTTGGTTTGCTTCTTTTGCTCGCGGCGCTGCTGGCGGTCTGGCTTACTCCATTCACGGTTTCCCATGGCGTTCGTTGGTGGATTTGGTGGAGAGCGCGTCAGGAGGGCTTTACTGTTAATATCGACAAGATCGATGCGCCGTTTCTCCGTCCGGTTTCGATCCAACAGCTTCGTCTGACAAACGCGCATGATGACACGCTTCGCGTCGATCTCACAATCGCGGACGTGACGTTCGACCTGGATTTCAAGCATATCCTGCTGCATAGGCGGGGTCGAGCCATTCGCACGCTGTCCATTCGGGAATTGCATGGAGAATTGCGTCGAAGCAATCCAACTGTGCGAGCAATAACCCGGCGCGGATGGGCAACACTGCACCGAATGCTCCCCGAGAATCTGACCGTCACTGACTCCGAGGTGCGGATCGAAAATGGGCCGACGCTTATTCTGCTGCGAAACGGATTTCTATCGACGAATCAGACCGAAGCAGGTCGTTTCAGCGCTGCCGAGGTCATGATCGCGTCGCCGTGGTTTCATCAGACATTTTCGCAATTGCACGGCGCGACTCATTGGGAAGATGATCATCTGACAATCGCGGGGCTCACGTTAACTCAGGGCCTGGACCTGCAGTCCGCTACGGCAGATTTGTCGCGACTGGGGAACCAACGCGTGGGATTGCAGTTCGACACTGACGCGTTCGGCGGAAAGATTCGCGGAACCATTTCGCACGAATGGCGTTCCCAGCATTCCAATTGGAAAATCGCCGGCGGAGCTACCGACATTTCTCTCGAGCAAACTTCGGAAGCTTTCGGATTCGCCGACCGCATCAGCGGCTTACTCCACGCCGGCAACTTCACTTTTCGCGGAAATCTTGCCGAACCCGATCGGGTGACCGCGTCGCTTTGGAGCGAACTGACCGGGCTTACCTGGCGCAATCGCACGGCCGAGGCAATCATGCTCGGCGCAGCGGTGTATAATCGGCGGATTCAGCTGCAGCAGCTGTATATCAAACAACAAGCAAATCAGTTCACTTTAAGCGGTGAAGCTGCATTTCCCACAAGCGCATCCGGCTGGCTCAGTCCGGATTTTCGCGGCAACATTTCCGCGTCGATCGATCAGCTGGGCGAGTTCGCGTCTCTGTTTGGCGCGAACGCCGGCGACTTTGCAGGCAAAATCACAATCGATGGAGCGATGGACACCCGCGACCGCAAATTTGGCGGCCATCTGGTGGTCGAGGGCGCGTCGCTCACATTTTTCAAAACTGCTATCGATAACCTGAGCGCGAAACTGACTTTGAAAGCAACGGATCTGGAGATCGAACAACTGGCGATGACGCGCAAAAACGATTCACTCAGCGGACAAGGCAAAATTGATCTGTCGCACGACCACAACTATTCGGGAACGCTCGAAGCCAGATTGAATAACTTGCTCGATTATCTGTCGGTTCCGCGCGGAGCCGGCGAAAAACCAAACCCCGTCCCATCGGATGTTCAGGCAACTATCGATTCCAATAACTGGGATGTGCGCGGCGTGATTCACATGTCCAATTCCAGTCCGATAAGCTTTACAGCGAACTTTCCTTTGCGAATCGGGACGGATTGGAACGTCTTTCGGATATCGCCCTTGAATATCACGCTCAACTTTCCATCCATTTTCCTCGCGAACGCCCCTCAGATTTTTCATCCACAAGTTTTCACCGACGGCATTCTGAGCGGGAATGTTTCGCTCTCCCAAACGTTGCAACATCCCTATCTTGATGGTGACATCCAGTTGGTGAACGGAAAGCTGTCGCGCGAGAAGGCAGGTCCTATCAACCTTACCGAAGCAAGCGCTCATATCATTTTGGGAGGCGATCGCGCGTCGATAGATTTTCTCAATGTTGCGACGAAAGATACGGATCTCTCACTTCGCGGAGAGATCGACTTTCAGGATTCGAATAATGTGACGTTGAGGATAAGCGGAGCGATGCCGATCTTTGATCTAACGTCCCACCCGATCGACTGCGCGAACAAGATCGAATTTGCGTCGGTGCCGTTCACTCTTGCGCCCGCTGTTGCAGAGTTACAGTTCAGCGGAGCCCTCTTTCAACCCAACTGGACCATCGCTCTAAGAGAGCGAATGATCGCAGAATCCTCCGTCGTCCCAGATCCACACGGCATCATCCGGGAATTTCCGCTCTGTTTCTCAGGCAGCGCCTTGGGAAGCGCGACATTATTGCTGGGAGCCCTTCCGCGACTGGAAACGCATCCCGCAGCGACACCTCGCCCCAAAAAAAGCACAAAAGAACGCTAGTACCGTGTGGGTCGCCTCGTATTTCTAATTCAGCCCGGGTTCTCTTGCGTCATCCCGAACGACGCGAGGGACCCCGCATCGCCACCGTGGAAAACTCCTCGTCTGAGCGTGATCTACTCTTCCTGGGTGAAGTGCTTCGCTTCGCTCAGCATGACACGCGGGGAAAGTAGTTCAGGTACGTCTCAGGGTTACGCAGGGCGCAAGCGTTGCTACGACTTCTCTGTCACGAGCCAACGCGAAAGCCTATCCTCAAGCTCCCGCGTGAGATTGACACTAAACTCTGCGCCCGCATCAAGACGTAGCGCGTTGCCAGCTGCGCGATCAAACAGCAATCGTACTGGTCGTCGGCCTGGAGAGCTGGCAAGAATCCTGCGCACCTCGCGTAGTTCGTCCCCCGTTGTGGCGGGAGAGAATTGCAAGAGTACCGCGGATTGCTGACTGGAGTCGGTCGGCTCTGCAGTCGCGCCATTGGGCTTTCGAGGCGAAAGAGTTTTAATTTCCTGCGCCACCGCGCGGGGAATCTCGTCGCGTTTGTCCAGCGTCCCTCTAATTTCGATAACATGGCCCGCCACCAAGGCGGCAGAGGCTTTCAGATAAACTTCATTCCACACTACTACCTCGAGCATGTCTGCCCGGTCTTCGATCCAGACCACTGCGAATGGTTTTCCCTCTTTTCGTGTAAACTTTTTCTCAACCTCGACAATTGCGCCGGCAATCTTGAACGGCGCGCGATCATCCAGCGCGCCTAGTGAAGCGATCGATCGGTAATTTTTCGCCGCGAAAACATCTGCGTACGCATCGAGTGGATGGCCGCTGACGTAAAAACCGAGCAGTTCTTTCTCGTAGAAAAGTTTTTCATGCTCGCTCCAAGGCGTGGTCTGCCTCTTTCTCGACGTTGTGGAAGCAGTTGCTTCGTCGAAAAGTGAAACCTGACCGGCCATCCGGTCGCGTTGCGCTGCAGCGGATGCCATCACCGCGTCATCAATGCAGCCAAAAAGTTCGGAACGGTCGCGGCCCAGAAAGTCAAATACGCCAGCCTTGATCAGGCTTTCAAGCATCTTGCGGTTGGCAACGCGCGAATCCAGTCGCGCACAAAAATCCTCCAATGAAGTGAAATCACCTCGCTGTTCGCGTTCGCGAATTGCCGTTTCCATGGCGGCCTCGCCAACGTGTTTAATAGCGGCAAGACCGTACCGAATGGACATGGTAGCGCGAGCGTCCCCGCTTGCGTCGCCTTTGTTCGCAAGCGAGACGCATGCGCTACTTTCCGGCGTAAACTTCAAGCCGCTCTTATTGACATCGGGCGGCAGGATGGAAATGCCCATCCTTCTGCATTCGCCGACGAAAACGGAAATTTTATCCGTGTTATTGATTTCGTTGCTCAGCAATCCCGCCATGAATTCCACGGAATAATGCGCTTTGAGATACGCGGTTTGATAACTGATCACGCCGTACGCTGCGCTATGGCTCTTGTTAAATCCGTAACCGGCGAACTTTTCCAACAAATCGAAGATCGCGTTCGCTTTTTTCTCAGGAATTTTGTTTGTGCGCGCACAGCCTTCGATGAAATTTTTTCTCTCTTTTGCCATCTTCTCCTTGTCTTTCTTGCCCATGGCGCGCCGGAGAAGATCGGCTTGGGCGAGTGAATAACCGGCGAGTTTGCTCGCCGCAGCCATCACCTGTTCCTGGTAAATCATCACACCGTACGTGTCGGCGCAGATACTTTCGAGCAATGGATGCAGATACTTGATCGGCGTGACGCCTTTTTTCGCTTTCACGTACTCGGGGATGAGTTCCATCGGACCGGGCCGGTAAAGCGCGATCAATGCGATGATGTCATCGAGCTTCTTTACGTCGAACTGCTTGGACAAATTCGTCATCCCACCGGACTCCATTTGGAAAAGGCCAATCGTTTCGCCGCGGTTATAGAGCGCAAACGCAGCGGCGTCATCGAGTGGAATGTCTTTCAATGAAAAGTTTGGTTCGCGCTGGTGAATCAGGGCCAGTGTATCCTCAATAACCGTGAGCGTTTTCAACCCGAGGAAATCCATCTTCAGTAGGCCAAGGTCATTGAGCGGTCCCATGGCGTACTGGCTGATCACGTCGTTGCCTTTTACGTCGCGACAGAGCGGGATGTAATCGGACAGGTCCCGGTCGGCGATCACCACTCCTGCAGCGTGTACGCCGGCGTTCCGCGACAGGCCTTCGAGAATCTTTGCGTAATCGAAAAGCTGCCGTGTCGGCGGCTCGGTGGCGACGGCTCGTTTCAGTTCCGGATTCTTTTCCACGGCTGAATCGAGCGTGATGTTCAGCTCGTTTGGGATCATCTTTGCAATGCGATCCGCATCGCGATAGCTCCAGCCCATCACTCGGCCCACGTCCCGTACGACGCTTTTCGCCTTGAGTTTGCCAAATGTGATGATTTGCGCGACACGACGTTCACCATATTTCTGCCGCACGTATTCGAGGACTTCTCCGCGACGCGCTTCGCAAAAATCAACGTCGATATCTGGCGGCGAAACACGTTCTGGATTCAAGAACCGTTCAAAAAGCAATCCGAACTGGAGCGGATCGATATCGGTGATCCCGAGAACATAAGTAACCATCGAACCGGCGGCCGAGCCGCGCCCGGGACCTACGGGAATGTCTTTCTCTTTGGCAAAATGAATGAAATCCCAAACAATGAGTAAGTAACTGACGAACCCGGTTTTTTCGAAAACACCCAGTTCATAATCGAGTCGTTTGATTAATTCCGGGTCGCTCGCCGCGCGTTCGCCGTAGCGCTGCCGCAAGCCCTCGTAACAAAGTTCACGCAAATATTCTTCGCGCGATTTGCCTGCCGGCGCCGGATACTCCGGATACTTGGAGCGCCCAAACTCGAGATCGAGATGACAACGCTCGCCAATTTCCAGCGTGTTCGCAATTGCTTCGGGAAAATCACGGAACAGCTCGCGCATCTCGGCCGGTGATTTGAAATACAACTCGGGCACGTAACGCATCCGGTTTTCGTCCTGCACCATTTTCCCTGTACCGATGCAAAGCATGACGTCGTGCGCCTGATGATCGCTCCGGCGCAAAAAGTGAACATCATTAGCCGCGACCAATCCGACGCCGATGTCCCGCGCAATTTGCGGCAGCGCTGCCATGCATTTGCGCTGTTCCTCGATCCCGTGATCGTGCAATTCGATGAAGAAATTCTCCGCGCCGAGAATGTCCCGATAATCGGCCGCGCTCTGTTTCGCCTTCTCGATGTTGTTTGCCTGAATTGCGGAGTTGATTTCACCCGCGAGACAGCCACTCAGCCCGATCAAACCCGCCGAGTGCGCGGCGAGCAGCTCCTTGTCGATCCTGGGCGCGTAATGAAATCCTTCGAGGTGCGCTGCCGTCACCAGTTTGACGAGATTTCGATAGCCGGTCTCGTTTTTCGACAACAGAGTGAAATGATAGGCTGAATCACGCCGCGATCCGGGACGGTCCTTATTTGATCCCGGGGCAATATAGGCTTCGCAACCAATGATCGGTTTCACCCCAGAGCGCTGCGCTTCCTGGTAAAACTCAATCGCCCCAAACAAATTGCCGTGATCGGTGATTGCGACGGCCGGCATCTTAAATTCAGCCGCTTTTTTCATCAGCTCTTTCATCCGAATGGCGCCATCCAGCAGCGAATATTCAGTGTGCAGGTGCAGATGAACGAAAGAGTCGTGGGCCATCAGTTTTCAGTATTAAACGTCAGACAAATTTGGCAAATTTGCCTGCGTACGCGGCAGCGTGAAGAGTTAAAGGGTTGAAGCATTGAAGCGGGATGACCGCCTAGAGATAAGCCGCTTTAACGATTCAACGCTTCAACGATTTTAACGGCATCAAACAGTGCTTGCATTCGCATCGCGGCATTGCTAAGAGAGCGCGTGCTGCGTTTAGGTTTCGATTGCAAGATCCCGCACGATGCTGAGTTTACTCTGAGATGAAAAAACTGGAAGCCATCATCAAACCCTTCAAGCTCGAGGAGGTCAAAGAGGCGCTGGCTGAGCTCGGGATCGAAGGGATGACCGTCACCGAAGTCAAAGGATTCGGCCGTCAAAAGGGACACACCGAAATCTATCGAGGGAGCGAATATACGGTCGATTTTCTGCCTAAAGTAAAAGTCGAAGTAGTAATGGCGGACGACATGGTGGAAAAAGCCGTCAGCGTGGTAGTGGCCGCGGCGAAAACCGGCAAAATCGGAGATGGAAAAGTGTTTGTGCTCCCGGTCGAGCACGCAGTGCGCATCCGTACAGAAGAGATCGGCGAAAAAGCGGTGTGATTTTAATGACGAACCTCTAATGACGAATGACGAAATAATGACGAACCGCGAATGACGAAATCCCGTTACGCACGGACTTCGTCATTTAGTCATTCCTTCGACATTCGGCATTCGGGTTTCGTCATTGTTCTTTCTCTCAACTCTCAACTATCAACCATCAACTCCTGAACATGGCCAAAGACAAAACTCCATCCGACGTCAGCAAAATGATCAAAGACGGCAACGTGAAGTTGATCGACTTCAAATTCACGGATTTGCTCGGCACCTGGCAGCATTTCACGACCACACTCACCGAATACAACGAGGAAATCTTCACCGATGGCCTCGGGTTCGACGGATCGAGCATCCGCGGCTGGCGCGTCATTAACGCCTCGGACATGCTCGTCATCCCGGATGCCACCACCGCATGGATCGATGTTTTTAATGCCGAACCGACGCTCAGTTTAATTTGCACCATCGTCGATCCGATCACTCGCCAACCGTACGATCGCGACCCGCGCGGTGTTGCTGAGAAAGCGGAGGCTTATCTCAAATCGACCGGCATCGCGGACACTGCGTTCATCGGACCGGAAGCGGAATTTTTTATTTTTGACGACGTACGATTTGCGAACAGCGGCCACGCCGCGTCATACACCGTCGATAGCGTCGAAGGACATTGGAACAGCGCGCGCGAAGAATTTCCAAACCTCGGTTACAAAATTCGCGCGAAGGAAGGTTACTTCCCGGTCTCGCCGATGGATTCGTTGCAAGACATCCGCAACGAAATGTGTTTGGAGCTTGAGAAAGCAGGCGTCGCGATTGAGCGCCAGCATCACGAAGTTGCAACGGCAGGCCAGGCGGAAATTGACATTCGGTTCGCACCGCTCAAACGCATGGGCGACAACATGCAGTATTACAAATACATCCTGCGCAACGTCGCCAAGCGACACAACAGAACGGTGACGTTCATGCCGAAACCAATCTTCGGAGACAATGGCAGCGGCATGCATACGCACATCTCGCTTTGGAACGGCGATAAACCTCTCTTTGCTGGAAACGGTTACGCCGGGCTATCGGAGTTGGCACTCTTTTTCATTGGCGGAATTTTGAAACACGCGCCTGCGCTCACCTGCCTCACAAATCCGACCACGAACAGTTACAAGCGGCTTGTCCCCGGGTTCGAAGCGCCGGTGAATCTCGCCTATTCCGCGCGCAATCGATCCGCCGCGATTCGAATTCCGACCTATTCACCCAGTCCGAAAGCGAAACGCATTGAATTCCGCACACCGGACGCCGCCGCAAATCCATATCTCGCTTTCTCAGCGATGCTTCTCGCGGGTCTCGATGGAATCCAAAACCGCATGGACCCCGGCGATCCGCTCGACAAAAATCTCTACGAACTCCCGCCCGAAGAACTCGCGCAGGTAGCCAGCGTGCCCGATTCACTTCGGGGCGCGATCGAAGCGCTACAGGCCGATCATTCCTTCCTGTTACGCGGCGACGTCTTCAACGAAGACTTCATCGCCAACTGGATCGACATGAAACAAAAAGAATACGACGCCCTGCGCTTGCGACCGCATCCTTATGAGTTCGCCATGTATTACGACGTCTGATTCAGGAATGGCGACCCATTCCGCACTTTTCCGGCGGAAACTGCACGCGAATTAGAAGAAGAAGGTTCGTCTTTAATTACGAACTTTCGTCTAATTCTCGTTAGGTCAAAACGCATACCGTGCGAACACTCAACCATCTCTTCGACAACAACAAAGCTTGGGCCGCGCGCATACGGCAGCAGGAGCCGCAGTTCTTTGCCAAGCTTTCCCACCAGCAATCGCCCAAATATTTGTGGATCGGTTGCTCAGACAGTCGAGTTCCTGCGAATCAAATCGCCGGGCTAAGTCCGGGAGAACTATTCGTTCACCGCAACATCGCTAATCTCGTAGTTCACACCGACCTTAATTGTTTGTCGGTGATGCAGTTCGCGGTCGAGATCCTAAAAGTGGAACACATCATCGTCTGCGGACATTACGGGTGCAGCGGCGTCCAGGCCGTGTTGCGCGGTGACCGGCTAGGCTTGAGTGATAATTGGCCGCGTCACATCCAGGATGTTCGACAAAAGCACGAAAAAGCTTTGGCGGACGCCGGTGGCGAAGCTTCGGACCGGCTCTGCGAACTGAATGTTGTCCAGCAGGTAGCCAACGTCCGTGACACGACGATCGCGCGCGATGCATGGGAACGCGGCCAGGAGTTGGCCGTGCACGGCTGGATATACGGATTACACGACGGCCTGCTGCGAGATCTTAACGTAACGCGAGATAAGCCAGCCTAACGATCTTTGGGACGCGAAGGACCTAACCAGGCGATGCAGCCAACCACCGGCCGGCGTACAGCCTTAGTTTACCATGACGTGACATCCAGAGCCAAGAGTCTCGCGGCTGCAATTCTCTTTGTCGTATGCGCAATAGCAGCCATCACCTACGCGGCCGGTGACACACCAGATAGAATCGAGAGTGCGGTGGTTGCCGCTATACAGCCGGTAATGGCGAAATACCGCATTCCCGGCATGGCAGTAGCTATCACTATTGCGGGTAAGTCCTCCGTCTACAACTATGGCGCGGCGTCAACCGAGACCCGTCAGCCTGTCACCCGTGATACGTTGTTCGAAATCGGATCGATAACCAAGACATTCACCGCGACGCTGGCATCTTATGCACAAGTTTGCGGTTACCTTTCGCTGTCAGACAAGACGAGTAAGTATTTGCCGTCTCTGCGAGATAGTAGGTTTGGTGAGATAAGTCTTCTCAATCTAGGGACGCATACGCCCGGTGGCCTTCCTCTGCAGGTGCCGGATAAGATCGAAAACAACGACCAATTGCTGCAGTATTTCAAAGAATGGCAGCCCACCTATGAACCGGGAACATATCGAACTTATGGCAATCCCGGTATTGGAACGCTCGGCTTAATAACGGCGAAGAGCATGGGACAGGATTTTGTTGGGCTGATGGAACAGCGCCTGTTCCCCGCGCTCGGCATGAAGAGTAGCTACATCAACGTTCCGGAAGCCAAAATGGCTGATTACGCGCAGGGCTACACGAAGGAAGATGCTCCGATCCGAATGGCGAGGGGCGTGCTGTGGTCTGAAACCTACGGCATCAGAGCGACCGCCACCGACCTGATTCGTTTTGTGGAAGCCAACATCAATCCGATCGGATTGGACGAGAAGCTCCAGCGCGCGATCTCAGCAACACACACTGGTTACTTCAAGGCGGGGCCGATGACTCAGGACCTGATATGGGAACAATATCCGTATCCGGTTGCGTTGAAAACGCTGCTGGAAGGGAACTCGCAGAAAATCATCTTCAATGCAACGCCAGTTACGCAGTTGAACCCGCCCGAGCAACCACGCGATGACGTCTGGATCAACAAGACCGGCTCAACCAATGGCTTCGGAGCATATGTGGCATTCGTTCCGAACAAGCGGCTGGGGATCGTTATTTTGGCCAACAAGAGTTACCCGATCGCTGATAGAGTAACTGCCGCGTACCAGATTCTCATGTCGCTTGTTGATGGAAAGAGTGGAAACGGTAAATTGCGCTCGAGTATAGGCGATGTTAACCCTTAACGAGGCGATGCGGCGGAACTGCGAGCCGCACTGGGTTCCGCCGTCTACGTGTGTGTTATCCACCCTTTGCCTTCGTGGCGCGGTGCTCGGGCTCGCGCTCGCTGATCTTTTTTCTCGCTAGGCGAATGAGCACGTTATGACCACCGAGCTATGGCTCTTAGTCGCGAGCGTCATCCTTGGTCTCGTTCATCTCATAGCGGCTTCCCACCTGATTAGCTTTCAGTATGGTTACCGCTGGACCGCCAGCAGCCGAGAGGAGCCAGTGCCGCCCCTGCGCGGCCTCGCGAATCGGGTGGACCAAGCAACGACCAATTTTTTAGAAACCTTTCCCTTCTTTGCCGCTCTCGTTTTAGTGGCGCATGTCACTCAACATAACAGCTTACTCACTTTCTGGGGTGCGCACCTGTATTTCTGGGCCCGCTTAGGATATTTGCTCGCTGCGGCGGCCGGATATTCTCTGCTGCGTTCGCTTGTTTTCTGGAACACCGCACTGATAGGTGTTGCCTTCTTCGTCATCGCGCTTTTCCGGTAACGTGGTCATGAAATTACGCCTAACCAATCGACCAACGATCCCTTACCGGAAAGTTGCGAGCATGCTTGCCACCGACCCCGCCCGTGGCTTATATCTATCTCATTAGGTCCCGTGTGGCGCGTCCAACTCCAAAGAAGCGAATCGCAAGCTCAGGAGAATCCCATGTCTGGCTCGAAATTTGTCTACGTTACCTACATCCGCATAACACCCGAGAAGCTGTGGCATGCACTAACAACGCCCGAGATAATAAAGCGGTATCGGTTCGGAATGAGCGTCGAAAGCGAATGGAAGGTCGGTTCCACGTGGAGAATGTATGCTGACGGAAGCCTCATGGACTCGGGCGAGATTCTCGAGAGCGTTTCGCAGAAGCGGCTGGTGATGAGTTGGCTAAATGAATGGAAGCCCGAGTTCAAGGCAGAGGGCAACTCCCGTTGCGTCTACGAGATTGAGCC
>WNGC01001038.1_pt1 | contig 28032 bp, 25 predicted proteins | sample 5400051 | NCBI WGS metagenome assembly WNGC01 (sample SAMN13153368, study PRJNA577476) | soil metagenome | isolation source: 20 cm soil or saprolite under grassland replicate 2 | place: USA:California | collected 2016-06-15
AACGTTCTCTACGAAGACAGCGGTGCGTTCAAAGTCGCGACGGTGCTCGTCGACAGCGACAACACCCTCCAGGTCGAGGCGCCGCATGGCAAGCGAGCCAAGATCAAATCCAAGGACGTCCTGCTGCGATTTCCGGAGCCCGGCGCAGGCGAGCTTCTCGCGCAAGCCGAGGCGTTGGCGGTCGGCATCGACGCGGATTTCCTGTGGCAGTGCTGCGGCGCCGAGGAATTCGGATTCGCCGAGCTCGCGCACGAATATTGCGGCCGCGCGCCTTCGTCGGTGGAGGCAGCCGGTATTCTGGTGAAGCTGCACTCGGCGCCGATGTACTTCTATCGTAAGGGCAGGGGGCGGTATCGGGCTGCGCCGCCCGAGACGTTGCGTGCCGCGCTTGTCGGAATCGAGAGGAAGAAGCAGCAACAGGCGCAGATTTCAGCGTGGGCCGAGCGGCTCGAACGCGGCGTATTCCCGGAAGAGTTCCTGCCGTTCCGGGAACAGCTCCTGTACAAGCCCGATCGCAACCGCGCGGAAACCAAAGCCCTCGAGGAGGCCTGCGCAAAGACCGGCCTGTCACCGGCGAAGCTGGTGGAGCGCTGCGGCGCGCTGCCTTCCAGCCACGAATACCACCTCAACCGATTTCTCTACGAATACTTTCCCAAGGGAACGGATTTCCCTTCGAAGTTCGAGATAGCCGAGCCCCGGGGTTTGCCGCTCGCCGAAGCAGAGGCATTCAGCCTGGATGACATGGCTACGACGGAAATTGACGATGCATTCTCGCTGGTCCCTCTTGCGGGTGGCCGCATTCGCGTCGGGATTCACATTGCCGCTCCAGCTCTCGGGTTCGCGCCCGGATCGGCGCTCGACGCCGTGGCGCGCGAGCGGCTCTCGACCGTGTACATGCCGGGCCGCAAGATCACCATGCTGCCGCCCGAAGCGATCGAGCGCTTCTCTCTCACCGAAGGCGCCGGCCGCCCGGCGTGTTCTCTCTATTTCGATGGGCGCGCCGACGATTTCGTGGTCGAATCTCATCACACCCGCGCCGAGCGGGTGCGCATTGCCGCCAACCTGCGCCACCAGGCGGTCGAGGAGCTTGATGCGGCCTTTCTTTCGGACACCTCGCGGGAGGACATCCCTTATTCGAGCGAGCTGAACACGCTTTGGAAGTTTGCCGGCGCACTCGAGCGGGGACGTGGCAAATCCTCCTCGGGGCCTGAACGTCCCGATTACAGCTTTCGTGTCGAGGGCGACGGGGAAAATGTACGCATCAACATCGTCGAGCGCCGCCGCGGCACGCCCCTCGACAAACTGGTCGCTGAGCTGATGATCGCGGTCAACAGCACCTGGGGCAAGCTGCTCGACGATCACGATGTCGCGGCGATCTACCGCGCGCAGTCGGCCGGCAAGGTCAGGATGACCACTTCGGCGATGGCGCACCAGGGCCTGGGAATCAGCCACTATGCCTGGACGAGCTCGCCCCTGCGTCGATACGTGGATCTGGTGAACCAGTGGCAGCTCCTCGCGCTCCTCGACGGGCGGGCGCCGCCGTTCTCGCGAAATGCAGACATCATGCTCGCTGCGGTACAGGATTTCGAAACGACCTACGCCGCCTACGACGAATTTCAGCGGCGCATGGAGCATTACTGGTGCTTGAGGTGGCTGCTGCAGGAGGCGATCGGCGTTGCAGGGGCCGAGGTGGTTCGCGAAAATCTGGTCAAGTTCCACGGCTTGCCGCTTTACACCAGAGTGCCGTCGCTGCCCGAACTCGCTCCGGGCACGGGCGTTGAAATCGCCGTGACCGAAATCGACCTCATCGGGGCCGATCTCAAGTGTGTGTTCCGTCGCTGCAAGGACGCTGCGAGCGGCACGGCGGGCGGCGTACATGAGACAAAACTCGAAAGAGAGCCTAGAATCACATGATTCTCCAAGCTTTTAGGGGCTAGAAAATTGAGCGTTTCTAACGCCCTCGAGTGGCAATGGCCGCAGCCGCTTGCCCGGCTGGATCCCGATTCGCGCGTGCTGGCGATGGCGCTGTCCATCTCGATCGTTCTCCACGCGATCGTGCTCTCGATCCATTTCAAGCTGCCCGACGCCTTGCGCAGGCTCACGCCGTCACAGCTCGAGGTGGTGTTGGTGAATTCCAAAACACCCTCGAGGCCGACCCGCCCGGAGGTCCACGCCCAGTCCAACCTGGACGGGGGCGGGGACACCGATCTCGACCGCCGGGCGAAATCCCCGCTTCCCGTACTGGAGCCGACGGAGCGCGGCGACGACCTGAAGCAGGCGACCCGCCGCGTGCAGGAACTGGAGGCGCGACAAAGACAGTTGCTCTCGCAAGTGCAATCCCGCCAAGAGATCGCGTCGGCCGAGCCCGAACCCCAGGCCGAGGTGAAGTCGCAGGTCTCCGGAGCTGATCTCGTCGACAGCGCCTTGATCGTCGCCCGGATGGAAGCGCAAATCGCGCGCCAGATCGAGGAATACAACAAGCGTCCGCGCAAGACCTTCGTGGGCGCGCGTGCCGCGGAGGTTCGCTACGCACTTTATGTCGAGGACTGGCGCCAGAAGATCGAGCGTATCGGCAATCTCAACTATCCTGAGAGTGCGCGCGGCAGAATCTACGGCAGCCTCAGGCTCACCGTGTCGATCAACTCGGACGGCACGTTGGCGGCGATGGATCTCGAACGATCCTCCGGATACAAAATCCTCGATGCCGCCGCACAGCACATCGTTCAACTGGCGGCGCCCTACGCCAGATTCCCCGCCGACATCCGCAGGGAAACCGACATCCTGGTGATCACGCGCACCTGGCATTTCGCGCGCGGTGACAAGGTTTTCAGTGATTAGGAAGGGATGGGCCCTTTCCGCAATGCGAGCTGAACGGCCCGGGTAGCGTAAAGCGCCTGCAGAATGAGGCTGCTCGTTTCGTTGTGGAAGATGTTCTGCTATGCCGCCGGGACGGCGGTCATCGGCCTCGCCGTCTACGAGTTCTGGTTCTTGGCCCAGATCCTCTACTGGGTCGAGCACAACCCAGCGACCACGCGGGTCATGGATGCTCGCCTGGAGGCCTTACGACAGAACAAGCTCAGGGTGGCGCTCGATCAGAAATGGGCGAAATACGAGCGAATTTCGATCCATTTGAAGCGCGCCATCATCGTTGCAGAGGACGCAAAGTTCGTCGATCACGAAGGCTTCGATTGGGAGGGTATCCAGCGGGCATTAGGCAAGAACCAGCGGCGCGGGAAAATCGTCGCCGGGGGCTCGACCATCACGCAGCAGCTCGCAAAGAACCTGTTTCTTTCGGGCGAGCGCAGTCTTCTGCGCAAGGGTCAGGAGGCGATCCTTGCCGCGATTCTCGAGGCCGCCATGGACAAGCGCCGCATTTTCGAAATCTATCTGAACGTCGCCGAATGGGGCGAAAACGTCTTCGGAGCCGAAGCAGCGGCACGCCACTACTTCGGCGTGGACGCAGCCGCCCTCGAACCCGAGCAAGCGGCACGTCTGGCGGCGATGCTTCCGCGGCCGCGCTATTACGACCGCAACCGCGGCTCACCCTATCTCGCGAGCTATAGCGAGAGCATCTTGGAGCAGATGCCCGCCGCACAGGTTCCCTAGTCTCAGTGGCGAGGACTGCTAGGACCGTCCTGCAGCGAGCCGACCGCGGGGGACGTTTATCCCTGCCAGCAAGAGAAGGCCGGCAACGAAGAATCCGCCTGTGGCCAGCATGGCGAGACGATGGTTGCCATCGGTCATCCAGGTCACCGACCCGTAGGTGATCGGCCCCAGAATCGAGGACAGCTTTACCGCCAGTCCCCAAAGTCCGAAAAATTCCGCGCGCCTGTCGGCGGGGCTCAGGTATCCGATGAGCGCCCGGCCTGCTGACTGCGAGGAGCCGAGGCACAGTCCCGCAAGATTGGCGGCCACCCAGAAAAGTCCCGACCCCGACGCGAACCAGGCTATCAAGGTCGTTGCGATCCACAGCACGAGAGTGAGGGCAATGGTTCGCACATGCCCGAGTCGATCCTGGATATTGCCGAAGGCGAACGCGCCGACCGCGGCAGTCACGTTGACCACCAGAATCAGAGCAATCGTATCCTTGGTCGTGAAGCCGAGCGCCTGCTCGGCGTAAATCGCGGCGAGCGCGATGACTGTCTGGATCCCCGCTTGATAGAAGACGATGCATACCAGGAACCGCGCGAGGTCGCGATAACGCGCGGCTTGGCGCACCGTCTGCGCGAGCCGCGCGAAGGCCGCCCGCACCAGGTTTTCGCCGGCGGCGACCGGCGTCGGGCGGGCGCGCTCCTTGAGCACCAGGAAAGTCGGCAGGCTCGCTAGGGCGAAAATCGCGGCGGTGATCAGCATCGTGACCGGCACGAACTGTTGCGGCTCCTGGCCGTGAGCCTGCGCCCAGCTGACATAGCCTAGGCAAAGACCGAGGGTCAAGAGCCCGCCCAGATAGCCCAGACCCCAGCCCCAACCCGAGACCCGTCCCAGGGACTCGCCCTGGGCGAGCTCGGGCAGGAACGCGGCGACCAGGTTTTCCCCGGAGCCGAAGCAGAAGTTGGAAAACACCAGCAACACCACCGCAAGCGCGAGCGTTCCAGGCCCGGTGAAAACAAGAAGGGCGGTCGCAATCACGCAGCCGGCCGTGGTGAGAAAGAGCAGGCGCTTTTTTGCGGCACGCAGGTCGGCGTACGCTCCCAGGACGGGTCCGGTCAGCAGGATCAAAGCGTACGAGACCGACAAGGCCGCCGTCCAAGCAAAAGTCGCCCAAGGCGCGTTGCCTGCGACCACCGCGACGAAATAGGCGTTGAACACGGCGGTGATCACGACCGTGGTGTAACCCGAGTTGGCAAAGTCGTACATCGCCCAGGCGAGAACCTCCCTGGGGCGCACGTCGTCGGCAAAATGATTTGAGGCCGTCACGTCGAGATTTTTCTATCGCCATCATACAGCCGGCTGCTAGAATCGCCGCAGCCGCGCGCGGCGCGTCGCGCGTTGTCCGTGGCAGGATCCAAATTCACGGCGAAGGGCCGACACGCATGATCGAATCCCTCAGCCCGAAGAAGGAGCTTGAGGACCTCCAGGCCGACTTGCGCGAGGTTCAGGACCTCCTGCGGCGGCACCGCCTAGTTGAGGGTCCGGTGGAGCGCGAGGAGATGCCCAAGCACGAGCTGGTGGAGTCTCTCGTGCACCGGCAGAACGTCGCCGAACTTCGCGCGAAACTCGACTCCATGCACCCGGCCGACATCGCTTACGTCCTCGAGTCGCTGCCGCTGGAGGAGCGGCTCGCCGTCTGGGATCTCGTCAAGGCGGAGCGCAACGGCGAAATCCTGCTCGAAGCCTCCGATGCCGTGCGCGAGACGCTCATCCGCGACATGAACTCGCAGGAACTGGTCGCTGCGGCCGAGCAGCTGGAGGCCGATGAGATCGCCGACCTCGCGCCGGACCTGCCCGAGGAGGTCATTCACGATGTCTTCCAGGCCCTGCCCGTCGAGGAGCGCGAGCAGTTGCGCTCGGCGATGTCGTACCCCGAGGATGCGGTCGGCGCGCTGATGGATTTCGACGTGGTCAGCGTGCGCGAGGACACCGCGATCGAGACCGTCACGCGATATCTGCGGCGCTTCGATGCGCTGCCGCACCATACCGACCAGATTTTCGTAGTCGACCGAGACGAGCGCTTTAAGGGCGTATTGCCGCTCTCCAAGCTGATCGTGTCCGAGCTCGAACACAACGTCGGCTTAGTCATGGTGAGCGACGTCGTCGCGCTTCAGCCCGGCGACAAGGCGCAAGACGCCGCCAAGGCGTTCGAGCGCTACAACCTGGTCTCGGCCCCGGTCGTGGACGAGCAGGGTAAGCTCGTCGGCCGGGTGACCGTAGACAAAGTGGTCGATTTCATTCGAAGCAAGAGCGAGAGCGAGCTTCTCACGCAGGCCGGATTGCGCGAGGAGGAGGACGTTTTCTCCTCGGTCTGGGCGAGCGTGAAGAACCGCTGGTCGTGGCTGGCGATCAATCTCGTCACCGCTTTCTTTGCCTCGCGTGTTATCGGTGCCTTCGAGCACTCGATCGAGAAGCTGGTCGCGCTCGCTGCACTCATGCCCATCGTAGCGGGAATCGGGGGAAATTCGGGCAACCAGACCATCACCATGATCGTGCGCTCGATCGCGCTCGGCCAGGTGCAAAGGGAGCACGCGAAGAAGCTGCTCGCAAAGGAGCTGGGTGTGTCCCTTCTGAATGGCCTTATCTGGGGCAGCGCACTCGGTCTGATCGCCTTTTGGCTCTACCAGAAGGTGTCGCTCGGCCTGGTCATGACGGCGGCGATGACGCTGAACCTTGTTCTTTCAGCGACCGCCGGAGTGCTGATCCCGCTCACCATGATGAGGCTCGGGCGCGATCCGGCGCTCGGCTCGTCGGTCCTGATCACTGCGATCACCGACAGCGGGGGATTTTTCATTTTCCTCGGCCTGGCGACGCTCTTTCTGGTGTAAGGCGCGGGCGCGCCGCCGGCGGAGGGCTAGGACATCGAAGCAAACGCTGCATCGGCCGCGGCGATCGTCGCCGCGATGTCCGCTTCGGAGTGCGCTGCAGAGACGAAACCCACCTCGTATGCCGAGGGCGCAAGGTACACGCCGCGCTCGAGCATCGCGTGGAAAAAGCGGTTGAAGGCCTCCTTGTCGCACTGCATGACCTCGGAGTAGGTCGAAGGCTGCGTGGGACGAAAATACAGACCGAACATCCCTCCCACGGACTGCGCCGAAAACACAATCCCGCGCTTGCGCGCGGCGGAAGCCAGGCCCTCGCAGAGCGTGCGCGCTGTCGCAGCAAGGCGCTCGTAGAAACCCGGCGTCCCGAGCTTTTTCAGGGTCGCAAGTCCCGCCGCCACTGCGAGCGGGTTGCCCGAGAGCGTGCCGGCTTGGTACACGGGCCCTAGCGGCGCGATTTTCTCCATGATGCCGCGGCGGCCGCCGAATGCTCCCAGGGGCATCCCTCCGCCGATTATCTTGCCGAGGGTGACGAGGTCCGCCCGCACTCCGTAGAGCTGCTGGGCGCCTTGCAGCCCGACGCGAAAGCCCGTGATCACTTCATCAAAAATCAGAACGGACCCATAGCGCGTGCACAGGTCCCGGATACGCCGGAGAAACCCGGGCCGCGGCGCAATCAAATTCATGTTCCCGGCGACCGGCTCGACGATGACGCAGGCGATGGAGTCACCCAGCTCGTGAAACGCCGCGTCCAGCCGCGCTAAATCGTTGTAGTCGAGAACGAGCGTCTGCGCCGCGGTCTCGGGTGTGACTCCGGCCGAGCTCGGATTGCCCAGAGTGAGCGCGCCCGAACCGGCCTTGACGAGCAGGCTGTCTGCATGGCCGTGATAGCAGCCTTCGAACTTGACGATACGGGGCCGGCCGGTGAATCCGCGCGCAAGCCGCAGCGCCGACATGGTCGCTTCGGTTCCCGAGCTGACCAGTCGCACCAATTCAAGCCCCGGGACGAATCGCGCGAGCTGCTCGGCCATTTCGGTTTCGGGCTCGGTCGGGGCGCCGAACGAAAGGCCGCGGCCCGCCGCCTCCCGCACCGCGGCGACGACGTCCCGGTCCGCGTGTCCGAGAACGAGCGGTCCCCAGGAGCCGACGTAGTCGAGGTATTCGCGACCGTCGACATCCCAAATGCGGCTGCCTTCGCCGCGCGCTATGAAGCGGGGTGTGCCGCCGACCGCACGAAACGCACGCACTGGGGAATTGACCCCCCCGGGGATGGCTTTTTGCGCGCGAGCGAACAGCGTTTCGTTCTTGCTCACGGGTTCCTCTCGTCGAAAAGGCGACTGAAGCTGCGCGCGGCCACCTCGATGTCGGGTGCGTCGAACAGCGCGCTGATCACCGCAACGGCGTCGGCCCCTGCCTCGATGACGGCATGCGCGTTTTCGGTCGTGATGCCTCCGATCGCGACGATAGAGAGATCCAGACGCGCCCTCGCCTCGCGATAGAGCGAAAGCGGCGCACGCGTTGCTGCTGGCTTGGTTGCTGAAGGGAAAGCGCTGCCGAAGGCGACATAGTCAGCGCCGGCTTCTCGCGCAGCGACAGCGAGTTCAAGGCTGTCGTAGCAGGAGACCCCGAGCAGCCTGTCCCTGCCCAGTTGCGCGCGCGCAGCTGCGATCGGCATGTCGTCGCGGCCAAGGTGTAGGCCGTCTGCGCGGATCGCTCGGGCCAAATCCAGGTCGTCGTTGACGACGAGCGGAACACGCGCTTTGCGACAGAGGGCAAGCAGCGCCGCGCCCTGCTCGCGGCGCTGCGCGGCATTCGCGGATTTGTTGCGGTACTGCAGGACCCGCGCTCCACCGGCAAGAACCTTGCGCACTTTGCGAGTGAGCAACCCGATGTCGGGCTCATCGGGCGTCACGGCATACAGACCGCGAAATCTCCCGTGCGAAACCACGCGTTGCTCAGGCTTTGCCTGTGCCTGGCTCATCCATTTCCCGCGCCCAGAAGAACCGATCCGGTATGTGCTGACCCATGCCGGGACGAAACCCCGCGTTGAGGGTTTGCCAGGTGTATTCCTGAGCCTCGCGCACTGCCTCGGGAAGCTCGAGGCCATTGGCGAGCGTCGCCGCGATCGCTGCGGCAAGCGTGCAACCCGATCCGTGATACGTTCCCGGCAGTCTTTCCCAGCTGTCTGAGCGCACCACGCCTTCCGGGCCGTAGAGCGTGTTCACGACTTGCGGCGTGTTCTCGTGCGTACCGGTGATGAGCACGTACTCGCAACCCAGGCCGAGCAGTTTCTCCGCAGCGCCAGAGAGTGCCAGCTCATCGTTGTCCTCGCCATCGCCTTGAACGAGGCGCCGAGCCTCACGGCTATTGGGGGTGAGAATCGTGGTCTGGGGCAGAAGCAGCTCGCACATCGCCGAGATCATGTCCTCGGTCGCAAGCTCGTCGCCGCGCCCGGAGGCAAGTACCGGATCGAAGATGAGCGGCACGTCGGGGTAGTCGGACACGACCTCAGCGATCGCCGCGATGTTCTCGATGCTGCCGACCATTCCGACCTTGAACGCGGCTACTGGCATGTCCTCGAGAACCAGCCGCGCCTGGTCGACCACCCACTCCGAATCCACCGCCTGCAAGTTCTCGACGCCGGCCGTGTCCTGAACTGTGATCGCCGTAATCACGGAGAGCGCGTGACAACCCATTGAAGCGAGCGTCAACAAATCCGCTTGCACGCCCGCACCACCGGTCGGATCCGCAGCGGCAAACGCGAGCACGATAGGGGGGAGGGCAGAGGAGGACATGGGCAGAACCGGCGGTACCTGGCAGGCGGCTCGTCGCTCAGGTTATGATGCGACGGCCCATTGTAACCCATCCCAACCTGATGACGGAAAAGCAAGATTTCAAAACCTGGATGTGTTTGATCTGCGGTTTCGTGTATGACGAAGAGGAAGGCCTCCCGGAGGAGGGGATTCCGCCGGGGACGCGCTGGGAGGATGTCCCGATGAACTGGACCTGCCCCGAATGCGGCGCCCGTAAGGAGGACTTCGAGATGATCGAACTCTAGATTCGGGCACGTCCCATGCTACATCTCTGGAACGATCGCGTGGGAGCGATCAGGGTGATCTGTGATTCCTGATAGTGCTTCTGAAATACGCCGCACAAGGCTTTGTTTTGACTGGATTTGGTTGTATAGTGTAGAAAGGCGTACCAGGGGAGTGGAACCCACTGCTTAGGAGAATCCGACGAAAATGTCGGAATAAGAGACTCAGGACGTTTGCGAGGGTAAAGAGAGTGAGCGAAACGGCGAATCTCGCTGGCGTCAAAGTGATGGTGATTGACGATTCGAACACGATTCGCCGCAGCGCGGAGATTTTCCTGGTGCAAGCTGGCTGCAGGGTGATCCTCGCCGAAGACGGTTTCGACGCGCTCGCCAAGATCACCGACCACCAGCCCGACATCATCTTCGTCGACATCATGATGCCGCGCCTGGACGGGTATCAGACCTGCGCGCTGATCAAGAAGAACCCGCACTTCGCCACCACGCCCGTGGTCATGCTGTCTTCCAAGGACGGGCTGTTTGACCGGGCGCGTGGCCGAATGGTGGGGTCGGACGAGTATCTGACCAAACCCTTTACGAAGGACAGTCTTTTGAAAACCGTAGGGGCGCACGCGCCCGTTCGCACTTAGGAGGTTGCCATGGCCGTAAAGAAGATCCTGATCGTCGATGATTCGCCCACCGACCGGCAGTTTTTCATGGAAACGCTGTCCAGAGGGGGATACCAGTGCGTGACGGCGGAAAATGGCGAAGAGGCGATCACCAAGTCGAAGTCGGAGAAGCCCGATCTCATCCTGATGGACGTGGTCATGCCGGGCACCAATGGCTTTCAGGCGACGCGCGCCATTACGCGCGATGAAGCGACCAAGCACATACCGGTGATTGTCGTCACGAGCAAGAATCAGGAAACCGACCGCGTCTGGGGAATGCGTCAGGGCGCGAAGGATTACTTGATGAAACCGATCGACGCCAAGGAGTTGCTGGCGAAGGTCGCCGGGATCAAATAGGCGCACCGCCCGTGGCAAAACAGCTCAGCCTGCGAGACTTTCAGCAAGGACTTGCCCAGAGGTTGCGGGAGGCTCAGGCCGAAGCCGAGCCCACCTCACGGCTCGGCGTGCAGGCGGGTAGCCTCAACTGGCTGCTCAAGCTAGACGAAGCCGGAGAGATGCTGCCGTTTCCGGAGATTTCCGGCGTTCCGCTCACCAAGCCCTGGTACATGGGCCTGGCGAACATCCGCGGGGTGCTCGCGAGCGTCGTGGACTTCGCCGCCTTCATGGGAGGAGAGCAAACGGTGCGTACGCCCGATTGCCGCTTGTTGCTGATCGCCGAACGCTTCCATTCGTTCAGCGGACTTCTGATCAGCCGCATGCTCGGGCTCAAAAACGTGCAGGCCATGCAGCCGTCGGAGGAAGCGATCGACCGGTCTTGGATCGGAGCTGTCTACCGCGACAACGATGGACGCCCGTGGCGCGAGCTGGACATCGGCGCTCTGGTGGTGCACGAAGATTTTCTTCAGGTGGGCGCCTAGGGCGTCCCCGGTAACCCGAACACAGGAGGGACCCATGGCATTTCTCAGACTTCCAGCCAAAACGTCAACCAAGAAGGACGCGACGCTTGCGCCGCAGGCTCCGAGAGCGATTCCCCGCGCGGTGCCCAAGGCCGTTGCCAGACCCGCGCCCGGCCCGACAACCGTCATCGAAGGGCCGAAGCGACGGATGATCGGCGTCGGCGCCGTACGCGTCGGCCGGCAGTACACGGTTCTCGGCGCGCTATTTGCAGTGCTCTTTGTTGCGGCCGCGTTCATGGTGTTCAAGGACAACCGCGAGGCGACCTTTGGCACGATCTACGTCTCCACTTCCGCGCAGATGCGCATGCTCAGCCAACGCATCGCCAAAGCTGCGCAAACCGGCCTCATCGGCAGCCCCGAGGCGTTCAAGCAGTTGCAGCAGTCGCGCGATGAGTTCATCGCGGCGCTGAAGCTGCTCGCGCAAGGCGGGCAGGCGGGCGACGTTTTCCTGCCACCGACATCGGACACGGTGAAGCCGCAGCTCGATGCCTTGACCAAGGAATGGGAAAAGACCGACCGCAGCACGCAGCTCGTGCTCGCGCAAAGCAAGAACCTTATCGGGCTCGCCAACGCGGTACGCCTGATCAACAACAATAACCCCGTACTGCTCGATCTCGCCGAGCAGATTCAAGCGCTCAAACTGCAGTCCCAGGCGCCCGCGCGCGAGGTCTCCCTTTCAGGGCAGCTGGTGATGTTGACGCAGCGGCTCGCGCGGAACGCGAATGCCATGCTCGGTGCAGACGTGATCGACCCGGAAGTCGCGTTTCTGATGGGCAAGGACACCACCACCTTCCGCGAGTTGCTGCAGGGCTTGACGAAGGGCAGCGACGTGCTTCGCGTCGCTGCGGCGAAGGACCCAGAACAGCAGGCAAAGCTCGCCGAACTTGAGAAGGCCTACCAGGAATTCCAGGGCGCGGTGGCCTCGATTCTCGGCAACCTTCAGGCGTTGGTGAATGCAAAACAAGCCGGCCGTAGGGTGGTGGACGACTCCGAGCAGCTGCTTGCCGCGTCGCAAAAGCTTGCTGACGCCTATGAACAGGAGCTCGGTGAGCGCACCACCAACTTCGTCATTCTCGCCGTGTTGATCCTGCTTGGCATCGGCAACATTGCTCTTCTGGTGTTGGTGTACCTCGGTGACACGGGCCGGCGCGCCCATGAGGCCGAGCGCCAACGCGCCGAAACCGAGCGCACCAACCGGTCGAACCAGGACGCGATTCTGCGACTGATGAACGAAATGGGGAACCTCGCCGAAGGTGACCTCACCGTCAAAGCAACAGTGACCGAAGAGATCACCGGTGCCATCGCCGACTCGGTGAACTTCACCATCGACGAGCTCAGAACCCTCGTCGGCCGGATCAACGCCGCCGCCGCCCAGGTGACGAACGCCACAGCATCCGCGCAGCAGACCTCCGCCCAGCTGCTCGCCGCAGCGGAAAAGCAATCCGTCGAGATTCGCCAGACCAGCGCTTCGGTTCTCAGCATGGCAAAGGCCATGAACGAGATGTCGGAGAGCGCGTCCCAGTCGGCGAGCGTGGCGCGCCAATCGCTCGCTGCCGCGCAAAAGGGCACGCAAGCGGTGCAGAACTCGATCTCGGGCATGAACGAAATCCGCGAGCAGATCCAGGAGACGTCCAAGCGCATCAAGCGACTGGGTGAGTCCTCGCAGGAAATCGGCGAGATCGTGGAGCTGATTTCCGACATTACGGAGCAAACGAACGTTCTTGCTCTGAACGCCGCGATCCAGGCGGCCTCGGCGGGTGAAGCCGGGCGCGGCTTCACGGTGGTGGCCGAGGAAGTGCAGCGGCTCGCAGAGCGCTCGGCCGAGGCGACCAAGCAGATCGGTGCGATCGTCAAGACCATTCAGACCGATACGCAGGACGCGGTCTCGGCGATGGAGAAAAGCACCCAAGGCGTGGTCGAGGGCGCGAAGCTCTCGGACGCAGCAGGCCAGGCGCTTTCGGAGATCGGGACCGTGTCGCAGCAGCTCGCTCAGCTGATCGAAGGCATCACGACGACCACCGAACAGCAGGCGAGATCCGCGAACGACGTCGCGACCAGCATGAAAGACATCCTCAACATCACTCAGCAGACCACGGAGGGCACCAAGCGCACAGCGGTGTCGATCGGCCAGCTTGCCGAGCTGGCCAAAGAGCTGAAAGGTTCGGTGTCGGGCTTCAAGATTGCTTGAGGCGGGAGAGCCGGGTCGCGAGCGATGACTGCACGCGCCGATTTCGACGTCGGACCGCTTTCCTGGGTCAAGGGCGAGATCGACCACGCCATCCAGCGCGCCCAAGAGGCACTGCGCGCGTTCGCCGCGAACAGCGCTGATGCTGCGCAGCTCAGGTCGAGCCAATCGCACCTGCACCAGGCACACGGTGCGCTTTCGATCGTCGGTCTGGAGGGCATCACGCGCGTGTCCGAGGAGCTAGAAGGCCTGCTCGCCGGCATCGAAAAGGAGGCTTCGCTCAGGAAGACTGAGATCTTCGGGCTGGTCGAGCGCGCCCTTAACGGAATTCGCGCCTACCTCGATCAGCTGATGGCCGGCAACTCCAATCAGCCGCTTAGGCTCTATCCGCTGTATCGCGAGGTGGTCGCCGCTCGCGGCGGTCAGGCTAACCCCACCGATCTTTACTTCCCGGACCTGTCTTTCCGTCCGCCCAAGCGCGAGAAGACCCCGGTTCCACTGAAGGCGGGCGCCGCGGACAAGAGCCTGCGCGAACAGCGCGGCCGCTATCAGCGCGGCCTGCTCAAATGGTTGAAGAACGACGCGAGCGGGGCTGAGGACATGCGCACAGCGGTCGAAGCGATCGAGGCCGCGCAGGGTCCCGGCGCGCAGCGTGCGTTCTGGTGGGTGTCGCTCGCCTTCTTCGATGCGCTCGCGCACAAGGCGCTGCCCCTGGATCCCGACACCAAGCAGCTGTGCAACCGCATCGAGCAACAGATCAAGCGTTTGGTCGAAGGGATGCCGAGCGTCGCCGAGAGGCTGATGCGCGAGGTCTTGTACTACGTAGCCCGCGCCGAACCGGCGAGCGGGCGCGTGCGCGAAGTCCAGGAAGCCTACCATCTGGGCCAGACCATTCCGGCGGCCGAGAGCGACGGCAGCACGGTCGAGGAACGTCCGGCGCTGAAGTCGGCGCGCGAGCACCTCGCCCATGCGAAGGATGCCTGGAACAAGTTCGCATCAGGCAATCCTCCGTCGCTGCTCGCGTTTCGCGACAGTGCAACGGCGCTCAAGGATGACGCGGGGCAGCTGGGCAACACAGATCTCACTGCCCTCGCCGGCGAAGTCGCCGGAGTCGCCGCGTGGCTCACCGCGAACCGCGAAAACATGAGTGAGGCGGTCGCGCTCGAAGTCGCAACGGCGCTCTTGCTGCTCGAGAATGCCCTTGCCGGATTGACGAACCTCGCCGGTGAGTTTGCCCGGCAGGCGCAGCTTCTGCGTTCGCGCTTGAAAGATTGCATGCTCGGCAAGCTCCGGCGCACCGCGCCGGAGATTCCCCTGCTCGATGAGATGTCGCGCAAGGCGCAGGAACGCTTGCTCATGAGCCAAGTAGTCTCGGAAATGCAGGCCAACCTGCGTATCATCGAGCAGGTATTGGACGCATTCTTCCGCGATTCATCGAAACGCGACGAACTCGCCTCGCTCGACAAGCCCGTGCGCCAATTGCTTGGGGCCCTCGAGATGCTGGGCGAGCGGCGCGCGCGCGATTCCCTCGCAGCGGCCGCAGAGGAGATCCGCCGCTTCTCCGGCGCGGCCCACAGCGCAAGCGCGCAGGATTTCGAGCGTATCGCCCAGACGCTCTCGGGTCTGGGTTTCTACATCGAGGGCCTCGCCCACGGCAAGGCCGACTTCGAAGCCGCGATGCAACCGATCGCGACGGCGAGAAAAGAGGAAGCCGACTTCGCCCCAACGATTGCCAGCGTCGAGGCGCAGGTCGCCGAGCAGCAGCGCGAGACGGCGAGCCTGTACGAGGAATGGAAGACCAAACCCGAAGACGGAGTCCTCCGGGCCGAACTGAAAAAAAACCTCGCGGCCCTGCAGAAAGACGCAGGACTCATCGCCGACCAGAAACTCGAGTCTTCCGCCGGGAAAGCCCTCAGGGCGCTCGACAAGGCGAGCACCATGCCGCTTACGCCTTTCCTCAAGGAAGCCATCGAGAAAATCACGGCGGCGGCGCCCTCTCCCTCCCCTGAGGCGGCCAAGCTCATAGACGCAAGCACCGAGGCGGTCGACGCCGAGCTGCTGGGGGTCTATCTGGAGGAGTCCGACGAGGTGCTGGCGACGATCCGCGAACATCTCGATACGGTGCGCGAGCAGCATGCCAACAAGGAGGCGCTCACGACGATCCGTCGGGGTTTCCACACCTTGAAGGGCAGCGGACGCATGGTGGGCCTGATGCGCCTCGGCGAAGCCGCCTGGGCGGTCGAGCAAACCATGAACGCGTGGGTGCAGGAAGAGCGTGCTGCCACCCCGGAGCTGCTGCAGCTGATCGGGTTGGCGCACGATTACTTTTCCGACAACGTCAAGCGCCTCAAGCTGGGGGGGGCTTCAAGCGACGAGCACGGCCTCGTCGCGGCCGCCGAGCGCGTCCGCCTGAGCGAAGCACCGGCGGCGCAGTCAGCTGCGGCGCTGGAGAAAACCGAAGCCATCGCTGCGCACGCGGCTTCAGTCCCGGTGCCGGATGCGCCGGGGGAGCGCGAGGAATTCGTCGAGATCGGCGGGAACCGGGTCTCGACTACGCTCTTCACCATTTTCAGCGGAGAAGCGCGCGCGCACGTCAGCGCGATCCGGGAAGAGCACGAGACCCTGCGCCAGCACGGCGTGGTCAGCGACGCGTTGCTGCGTTCGGTGCACACGCTTGCAGGCACTTCCGGGACGGTCAAGATCTCGGACCTCTCGGATCTTGGCTATGCGTTGGAGAAGGCGCTGCAAAAACTCGCTACGAGCGAGCTTTCCGAGGAAGAACAGTCGCTGGTCGGGGAAGCGATCGACACGATCGAGACGATGGTCGCGAGCGTGGTCGAATTGCGCGTTCCGCGCGCCGTCCCCGAGCTGGTCGCGCAGCTCGAGCGCATCGGGGAGCAGGCGGACGTCCGGCAGGAATCGAAGCCTGAAGAAGGGGCGGATTTGACGCGTGCCTCCTCAGCCTCTGCCGGCGAAACGGAACCCGTCGCCGCCGCGGAACCCGACGCGACCGAACCCGAGCCACTCGAGAGTCCCCTGGACGACCTCGACCTGGACATCACGCTCGAGCGCCGCCAGCGGCGGCTCGACGACGACCTCGATCCGGAGCTGCTGCAGATCTTCCTCGACGAGGCCCACGAGCTGGTTCCCTCGGTGGGCGCGGCCATGCGCGACTGGCGCGACAATCCGGGCAATCCCGCGCTCGGCCAAGCGCTGCAGCGCGTGCTGCATACCCTGAAAGGAAGCTCGCGCATGGCGGGCGCCATGGCGATGGGCGAGCTTACCCACCACATGGAGACGCGCGTCGAGAACGCCATGTCGGTCAAGACGCTGCCCGCTGGCCTGTTCGCGGAGTTGGAGACGTCCTGGGACCGGATGGGCTTCTTGTTCGAGCAGCTGCAGAAGCCCCGCGCGCTGCAGGACAACCTGGCCGCAGCGGTGGCGGCTCCCAAGGGACCGGAGCCCGCGAGCCGCGGCGAAGGCGGTACCGCTCGCTGAGCGCGAGCTGCAGCCGAAGGCGCTGTTGCGGGTGCGCGCCGATGTCGTCGACCGGCTGGTCAACCAGGCGGGCGAAGTCGCCATCGCGCGCAGCCGGATCGAAGGTGAAATGCGCTCGCTCAAGGCAGCCATGCAGGAGCTCACCGACAACGTCTTGCGCTTGCGCGCCCAGCTTCGCGAGATCGAAATCCAGGCCGAGTCGCAGATGCAATCGCGCCAGGAGCTCGCCAAGGAATCCATGCGCGAGTTCGACCCGCTCGAATTCGACCGCTTCACGCGCTTTCAGGAAGTGACGCGGCTGATGGCCGAAAGCGTCAGCGACGTGTCGACGGTGCACGGAAACCTCGCCAACGCGGTGGACGAAACCGAAAAGGCGCTGCTCGCGCAGGCGCGGCTCAACCGCGACCTGCAACAGGACCTGATGCGTGTGCGCATGGTGCCGTTCGGCAGCCTCCAGGAACGGCTTTACCGCGTCGTACGCCAGACCGCGAAGGAAGTCGGCAAGCGCGCCAATCTGGACATCAAAGGCACCCAGGTCGAGCTCGACCGCTCGGTACTCGAGCGCATCACCGGGCCGTTCGAGCACCTGCTGCGCAACGCCGTGACGCACGGCATCGAGTCGCCGGACAAGCGCCGGGCAGCGGCCAAGCCGGAAATCGGCGAAATTCGCCTCGAGCTGAGGCAGGAAGGCAACGAAGTGCAGCTCTCGCTGTCCGATGACGGCGGCGGCCTGGACATCGACCGGATCCGCGAGAAGGCGATCGAAAAAGGTCTCATGCGGCCGGACGCCATGCTCTCGGAGGCGGAAATCGCCGATTTCATTTTTCATGCGGGAATCTCCACAGCCACCGAGGTCTCACAGGTGGCTGGGCGTGGCGTCGGCATGGACGTGGTGCGCAGCGAAGTCGCCGCGCTCGGCGGACGCGTGGAAATGCGCTTCACCCGCGGGCAGGGCACCCGTTTCATCATTTATCTGCCGCTGACGCTTGCGGTGACGCAGACGGTGCTAGTGCGCGCGGGCAGCAAGACCTACGCGATTCCTTCGGTGATGGTCGAGCAGGTGATGCAACTGAGGCAGGAGCAACTGGTCGCGGCCTATGCGTCGCGCCAGACCGAATGGCAGGATCGGCGCTACCCGTTCCACTATCTGCCGCACCTTCTGGGGACATCCGAGACGGTGGCCGAACGGAAGCGCTTTTCGCCGACCCTGTACTTGCGCAGCGGGACCAACGCCATCGCACTGCACGTGGACGAAATGGTCGGCAGCAACCAGGAAATCGTCGTGAAGGGGATCGGTCCGCAGCTGCAGCGGGTCGCCGGTATCACCGGTGCCACGGTGCTGGGCACGGGCGAGATCGTGCTCATACTGAATCCGGTGCTGCTTGCGCTGAAGGAAGTCACTGCTCGGCCGGCGATCGTCTACGAAGCCCCCAAACCGCTGGCCGCCGCCACGCAGCCCACGATCATGGTGGTCGACGATTCGCTCACGGTGCGCAAAGTCACCGGGCGGCTGCTCGAGCGCCATGGCTATCTTGTGGTCACGGCACGCGACGGCGTCGAGGCGATGGAGAAGCTGATGGAGCTCGTCCCCGACGTGATGCTGGTCGACATCGAGATGCCGCGCATGGACGGGTTCGATCTCACGCGGAACGTCAGGGCGGACAAGCGCCTCGCCCGGGTGCCGATCATCATGATCACCTCGCGTACCGCCGACAAGCACCAGAACTACGCGAAAGAGATCGGCGTCAGCCACTTCCTCGGCAAGCCCTACCAGGAAGACGATCTGATTGAGAAAATCTCCGGTTTTCTCAAGGACCGGCGAGCCGCCGCCTGAAAATCCCGCGTTGGTACGACACCCGAGCGCGGAGTGTCGGGAAACTGAGACACCACCGAGCGCGGCGCAAATTGTGCGCGATCCTGCCGAGGGATTACAATAAGGACTCGCCTCCATGGCCCAGGTCAATCTCACCAACCATTTCCTGATCGCCATGCCCAACATGGCCGATCCGTATTTCGCCCGCACCCTGACTTTCATCTGCGAGCACAACGAACAGGGAGCGCTCGGTGTGGTGGTCAACCGCCCGATCGAAATGACCTTAGGCGCCCTGTTCGACCGCTTGAGCCTGCGGCTCGAATCCCAGATTCTGGTGAACGAGCCGGTCTACTTCGGCGGACCGGTCCAGACCGATCGCGGCTTCGTTCTGCACCAGCCCCTCGGCCAATGGCAGTCCACCCTCTCGGTGCGCGACAAGGTGGGCCTCACCACCTCCAAGGACATTCTGGAAGCAGTCGGGCAGGGGGGCGGCCCGCGCAAGATGCTCGTCACTCTGGGTTACGCAGGCTGGGCGGCGGGACAGCTGGAAAACGAAATCAAGCAGAACGCCTGGCTCACGGTCGAAGCCAAGGATGCGATCATTTTCGACACCCCGACCGAGGAGCGGCTGCCCGCCGCGATGAAGTTGCTCGGCCTCGACTTCGCCACGCTGTCCGAGGAGGCAGGGCACGCGTGAGCGAGGCGGCCGTGGCCCCGGCTAAGGTCTCCGGCCACACCATACTGGCTTTTGATTTCGGCGCGCGCTGGATCGGCGTCGCGGTGGGCGACACCGAAACGCGGCTCGCCCATCCCCTGGGGATGTTCGAGGCCGAGAGCGGCGCGAAGCGCATGTCCGAAGTCGAGACTCTCCTCAAGCGATGGCGGCCCGAACGGCTCCTGGTCGGCCTGCCTCTCGCGATGGACGGCAGCGAGCATGCCATGTCGCAGCGTGCCCGGCGCTTTGCGCGGCAGCTCGAGGCGCGCTTCCGACTTCCGGTCGAGCTTGCCGACGAGCGCCTGTCTTCCGTGACGGCGCGAGCGCACCTGCGCGAGACCGGCCGCGGCGGACGCGAACACAAGAACGCCGCGCACGCGCTCGCGGCGAAAATCATCCTGCAGAGCTACCTCGATGAACCTCCCCGACGCTGAGCTGTTGTGCCAGGAGCTCGTACGGAAGCTGCGCTCCGGGGTCACCGATTCCACGGGAATCGTCGGTATCCGCACGGGCGGCGCTTGGCTTGCCGAACGCCTGCACCGGGAATTGGGCCTCGCGACGCCCCTGGGAGCCCTGGACATCTCGTTTTACCGGGACGATTTCGACGCCGCCGGACTGCGTCATCAAGTGAAGCCCTCTCAAATTCCGTTCGACGTTAACGGCCGGCACATCGTGGTGATCGACGACGTGCTCTACACCGGCCGCACCGTGCGCGCAGCGATGAACGAGTTGTTCGACTACGGGCGCCCGGGAAAAATCGAGCTCGCAGCGTTGGTGGATCGCGGCGAACGGCAGCTGCCGATCGCCGCGCAGTACGTCGGCGCCACGCTTGCGGTGCCGGCAGGCAAACTCCTGCGCTTGGAGCGCGACGAACGCGGCAAATTCATCTTGCGACTCTCCGATGCGAAACCCGCAGCTTAACGGCGACGGAAGGCTCCAGCACCTGCTCACGATCGAGGGGCTCCCGCGAGAAGTCCTCCTGCACACCCTGGACACGGCTGCCTCCTTTATCGGCGTGACCGAACGCGAAGTGAAGAAAGTGCCGCTCCTGCGCGGCAAGTCGGTGTTCAACCTGTTCTTCGAGCCTTCGACGCGCACCCGCACCACATTCGAGATCGCCGCGAAACGCTTGTCGGCCGACGTCATCAACCTGAATATCGCCGTCTCGTCTTCGACCAAAGGCGAAACCCTGCTCGACACGGTCGACAACCTTTGCGCCATGCACGCCGACATGTTCGTGGTGCGGCATTCCTCCAGCGGCGCCGCCCACCTGATCGCGAACCACGTCGCGTCCCATGTGCACGTGATCAACGCCGGCGACGGGCGCCACGCGCATCCGACTCAGGGACTGCTCGACATCTACACCATCCGCCATTACAAGAAGGACTTCACCCGGCTCTCGGTCGCCATCGTCGGAGACGTGCTGCACTCGCGCGTCGCGCGCTCGCTGATCCACGCGCTCACCACGCTCGGCACGCCCGACGTGCGCGTCATCGGCCCGAGGACCCTGATGCCCACGGGCGTGGAGCAGCTCGGCGTCTCGGTGCATCACGATATGCGCGAGGGACTCGCCGGTTGCGATGTCGTGATGATGCTGCGCCTGCAAAACGAGCGCATAAAAGGACCGCTACTGCCCAGCGCCCAGGAATTCTTCAAGTCCTACGGCCTGACGCCGCAGAAGCTCGCGCTCGCCAAGCCCGACGCCATCGTCATGCACCCGGGACCGATGAACCGCGGCGTCGAGATCGATTCTTCGGTCGCAGACGGCCCGCACTCGGTAATCCTGCCGCAGGTGACCTTCGGCATCGCCGTGCGCATGGCGGTGATGAGCATCCTCGCCGGAAACTGACCGTGGCCAAGCCTCTTGCACCGGCCTTCGATCCGAAAGACCTGCCCGAGCAGTCGACCACCGGCTACCCGGAGCCGTACAAGAGTCGCGTCGCGGGCCGACACAAGCGGCGCCTGGGCGACGCGGCAGGGCTCGCCAACTTCGGCGTCAACCTCACGCGCCTCGACCCCGGAGCGGAGTCCTCGATGCGGCACTGGCATTCCAAGCAGGATGAATTCATCTACGTGCTCGAGGGCGAAGTCACGCTCGTCACCGATGCCGGAAGGCAGAAAATGACATCCGGCATGGCGGCTGGATTTCCGGCGGGCAAGGCCGACGGGCACCAGCTCGTCAACGAAACAAAGAAGCCTGTGCTCTATCTCGAGATCGGCGATCGCACCCCGGGTGACGGCGCGATTTACAGCGAAGCGGACCTCGCGGCAAAGCTCGTGGACGGTAAATGGGTCTTTACCCACAAGGACGGAAGCCCCTACAAGTGACCAACGTCCACATCAAGAACGGCCGCGTGATCGATCCGAGGAACCGGGTCGACGCGAAGCAGGACGTATTCATCTCCAACGGGAAAATCGCCGCGCTCGGCAAGGCTCCGGCGGGATTTCGCGCCGAACGCACGATAGACGCGGCCAATCTGGTAGTTTGTCCGGGACTGATCGACCTTTCGGCGCGGCTTCGCGAACCGGGGTTCGAATACAAGGCGACGCTCGCATCGGAGATGCAGGCCGCTGTCGCGGGCGGCGTCACGAGCCTCGCCTGTCCGCCCGACACCGACCCACCGCTCGATGAGCCGGGCCTGGTCGAGATGCTCAAGCACCGCGCGAGGAGCCTAAATCTCGCACACGTCTACCCGGTCGGGGCGCTCACCTGGAAGCTCGGCGGCGAGCGGCTCACCGAGATGGCGGTGCTGCGCGACGCGGGCTGCGTTGCCTTCTCCCACGCCGATACGCCGCTTCCGGACACCCAGGTGCTGTGGCGCGCGCTGCAGTACGCAGCGACCTTCGGCATCGCGGTCTGGCTGCGGCCGCAGGACGGCTATCTTGCGCGCGGCGGTGTCGCGCACGACGGGGAGGTCGCCACCCGGCTCGGTCTGCCGGGGATTCCCGCGTTCGCCGAGACCATAGCGCTCGCGACCATACTGCAGCTCGTACGTACGACGCGCACGCGCGTGCACCTGTGCCGCCTGTCTACCGCGGAAGGCGTCGCGATGCTGCGCGCGGCCAAAACAGAGGGGCTGCCGGTCAGCGGCGACGCGAGCGTCCATCACGCGCACCTCTCGGAGATCGACCTCGGCTACTTCGACGCCCACTGCCACGTGGTCCCGCCGTTTCGCTCCTTGCGCGACCGCGACGCGCTGCGCTCGGGAATCGCCGATGGGACCATAGACGCGCTGTGCTCGGATCATGCGCCGGTGGACGAGGATGCAAAGCAGCTTCCCTTCGCCGAATCCGAACCTGGGGTGACGGGCCTGGAGCTTCTGCTGCCGCTCACGCTGAAGTGGGCCGAGGAGATGCGTCTCGCGCTGCCCGAATCGCTCGCCGCAGTGACTTCCAAGCCGGCGGCGATCCTGGGCGTGCCGGCGGGGGATCTTGCTGCCGGCAGGGATGCTGATGTGTGCGTTTTCGACCCGAACGCGCACGTCAAGATCACCGCGGATTTCTTGAGGAGCCAGGGAAAGAACACGCCATTTATCGGCTATGAACTCCCGGGCCGGGTGCGGTACACGTTGGTCGGCGGGCAGGTCGTGTACGAGGCCTGACGGCCTCGCAGGAAGGTCAAACCCGCAGCCAGCCCTGCGGAGAGCGTTTTGCCCGTGTGCTCAAAACTTGCCCACTACGTCGCCGATCAAATACAGGAGTACCTGCGCGACGATCAGTACGAAAATAGGGGACAGGTCCACGTTGCCGATCGGCGGAATGAAACGCCGGAAAATGGCGTAGAACGGACGCGTCAACGTATCGAGCAGCGGCCCAATCGGCGTGTGGGGGTTGAACCAGCTGAATAGAACATGCAGTACTACGACGCCGATCAGCAGATACAGTGAGGCCTGGAGGAGTTTGACGGCCGCAAGCCCGAACAGCAGCCCGGCCCCTGCTCCGGAAGCGCTCGCGAGCGTCTGGCCGTGCGACAGCAGGAGCAGTGTGAGAATCAGCGCCTCCACCAGCCACGCAAGAAGAATCGTCGCGAGGTCGATCCCCATCAGGCCGGGAATGACGCGCCGCGCCGGAAACACGATCCAGTTGGTCAGCGCCGTAACAAACTGACCCACAGGATTGCGGAACGGCGCGCGCAGCAGCTGCATGTAGAACCGCAGGAGCAGCACGTAAACGATGAGCCCGAATATATTCAGGATCAGCAGATCGGCGATCTGGACGAGCATCACTCTTTACCGAGCTCTTCGCCCAGCTCCTTGCCACGCTCGTTGGCGGCATGGATCGCGCGGATGACCGCTTCCTTCACCTCGTCCTTGGCCATGCTCGCGAGCGCCCGCTCGGTCGTGCCTCCCTTGGAGGTCACCCGTTCGCGCAGCACCGCCACCGGATCGGGACTGCTCGAGGCGAGTTTGGCCGCACCGCTGAAAGTGTTCAAAACGAGCTGGTGGGCGATCTGGACCGGGAGCCCCAGTTCCCGCGCAGCGTCTTCGACGGCCTCGATGAAATAGAATACATAGGCCGGGCCGCTCCCCGAAATCGCGGTCACGGCGTCCATCTGCGATTCGTCGGTGATCCAGACGGTGGCGCCGACGGCGCCCAAGATGGTCTCGGTCTGCTCGCGGTCCTCGCGGGTGACCGCTTTCGAGAACGGAAAGAGGCCGGTGACGCCCTCGCCGATCATCGCCGGCGTATTGGGCATCGCCCGAACCAAGCGCGTATGTCCCTTGAGCCATTTGGAGAGGTTGGCGAGGCGCACGCCGGCAGCGATGCTGATGACGAGATTGGCGTTGTCCGCGATCCCGGATTTGGAGGCCGCTTCCCGGAGGTGCTGGGGCTTCACCGCGAACACGACGATGTCCCCCGCGCGCACCGCGTCCTTGGGCTTGTCGAAAGAGGTGACGCCGTACTTGTCCACGAGCTTGCGGCGTGCCTCGGCGCTGATCTCGACGACGCGCAGGTCGTGCAGCGGGAAATCCTTGCGCAGGAGTCCGCCGATAAGCGCGTCGGCCATATTGCCGCCGCCGATGAAGGTGATTCTCATGACAGGCTCAGTCCCGTCTTTCTCCGAAAATCGCCGTGCCCACCCGGATCAGGGTCGCGCCCTCGGCGATTGCCGCTTCTAGGTCCGCCGACATGCCCATCGAGAGCGTGTCCATGGCAAAGCCGTCGCGGTTCAGCCGGTCGCGCAGTTCGCGCAGCTGCGCGAAGCGCGCGCGCTGCAGTGCCTCGTCGGGCGTCGGCTCGGGCACGGCCATCAGCCCGCGCAGCTTCACACGCGGCAGGGCCGCCACCTCTTTCGCGAGCTGCGCCGAATCCGCCGGATCGACGCCGCTCTTGGTCGCCTCGCCCGACACATTGACCTGGATGCAGACCTGCAGTTCGGTCTGCCTCGGGCCGCGGACTTCCGAGAGTCGCACTGCGATTTTCGCGCGATCGATCGAGTGCACCCAGTCGAAATGCTCCGCGATCGCGCGAGTCTTGTTGCTCTGGATCGGACCGATGTAATGCCAGGTGAGGGCGAGCGACGAAAGCTCGCGGATCTTTGCTACGCCCTCCTGCACGTAGTTCTCGCCGAAATCCCGCAATCCCGCTTGCGCCGCTGCGCGCACGGCTTCCGGCGGAAACGTTTTGCTCACCGCGAGCAATCTCACCGAGTCGGCAGGCCGGCCCGCCGCCCGCGCTGCGGATTCGATGCGCTGTCTCACGGCTTGCAAGTTGGCGGTAATTGAGGACATAATCAGCGCGGTGATGCAAGCGCGGCGCATCCGAAAACACTCGCTCTTTCATCTGCTTAGGCCCTTGCTCCCGAAGCTGTCCGGGCCTCACATTGGAGGGGAATTATAGTGGATATCTCGGAACTTCTCGCCTTCGTCGTCAAGAACAAGGCCTCCGACCTGCACCTGTCCTCGGGTCTGCCGCCCATGATCCGCGTGCACGGCGACATCCGCCGCATCAACCTGCCGGCGATGGAGCACAAGGACGTGCACGGGATGATCTACGACATCATGAACGACGGGCAGAGGAAGCACTACGAGGAAAATCTCGAGTGCGACTTCTCTTTTGCGATACCGGGTCTCGCGCGCTTTCGCGTCAACGCCTTCGTGCAGAACCGCGGGGCGGCGGCAGTGATGCGCACGATCCCCTCGAAGATCCTGTCGCTCGAGGAGCTGAGGACACCCAAGATCTTCGCCGAGATCGTCGATCAGCCGCGCGGCATCGTCCTGGTGACCGGGCCCACGGGCTCAGGCAAGTCCACGACACTCGCCGCCATGGTCAACCAGCTCAATGAAAACGAGCAGGGCCACATCCTCACCATCGAGGACCCGATCGAGTTCGTGCACGAGTCGAAGAAGTGCCTGATCAACCAGCGCGAGGTCGGACCGCACACGCTGTCGTTCGCCAACGCCTTGCGCAGCGCGCTGCGCGAGGATCCGGACATCATTTTGGTGGGCGAGATGCGCGATCTGGAAACGATCCGCTTGGCGCTGACCGGCGCGGAAACCGGACACCTCGTGTTCGGCACGCTGCATACGAGCTCCGCGGCGAAGACCATCGACCGTATCGTGGACGTTTTTCCGGCGGCGGAGAAGGAGATGATACGCGCGATGATCTCCGAGTCGATTCGCGCGATCATCGCCCAGACGCTGTGCAAGACCAAGGACGGCTCGGGCCGGGTCGCCGCGCACGAGATCATGATAGGCACGCCGGCGATCCGCAACCTCATCCGCGAGAACAAGATCGCGCAGATGTACTCGGCGATCCAGACCGGCCAGCAACTCGGCATGCAGACGCTGGACCAGAACCTGCAGGACCTGGTGCGCCGCAACGTCATCTCCTCGGCCGAGGCGCGCGGCAAGGCTGCGAACAAGGACAATTTCCCAGGCTGACGTGAATCGGTCTGGACATTGCAGCTCAGGCTAACTTAGGCTAGCCAAAGTCAAAGGGCTCGCCGGTGTAAGGCTTCAGAAAGGCCAATATGGAACGCGAACAGGCAATGAAATTCATGTACGACCTCCTTCGGCTGATGCTGTCGAGGAGGGCCTCGGACCTCTTCATCACGGTGGGCTTTCCGCCGGCGATCAAGATCGACGGCAAGATGACGCCAGTCTCCAACCAGCCGCTCACCCCAGCGCACACCGTGGACCTCGCCCGCTCGATCATGAACGACAGGCAGGCCGCCGAGTTCGAAGCGAGCAAAGAGTGCAACTTCGCCATCAACCCCGCGGGGATCGGCCGGTTTCGCGTCAACGCCTTCGTCCAACAGGCGAACGTCGGCATCGTGCTGCGGGTGATCACGACCACCATACCCAAGATCGAGGACCTGGGCCTGCCGACCGTGTTGAAGGACGTGATCATGACCAAGCGGGGTTTGGTGATCATGGTGGGCGCAACGGGCTCGGGCAAGTCGACCACGCTCGCCGCGATGGTCGGCTATCGCAACGAGAACTCCCACGGCCACATCATCACCATCGAGGACCCGATCGAGTTCACCCACCCGCACAAGGGCTGCCTCATCACCCAGCGCGAAGTCGGCGTCGACACCGTGAACTGGCAAGCCGCGCTCAAGAACACCCTGCGGCAGGCGCCCGATGTCATCCTGATCGGCGAGGTCCGCGACCGCGAGACGATGGATCACGCGGTCGCCTTCGCCGAAACCGGCCACCTGTGCCTCGCGACCCTGCACGCGAACAGCGCCAATCAGGCCCTGGACCGCGTCATCAACTTCTTCCCCGAGGAGCGGCGCCAACAGCTGCTGATGGACCTGTCGCTCAATCTGCGGGGGTTCATTTCGCAGCGTCTCATCCCCTTGAAGGAAGGCAAGGGCCGCTGCGCCGCGGTCGAGATCATGCTCAACTCCCCGTTGATCTCCGATCTCATCTTCAAAGGCGAAGTGCACGAGATCAAGGAGATCATGAAGAAGTCCCGCGAGCTCGGCATGCAGACCTTCGATCAGTCGCTGTTCGACTTGTTCGAGGCGGGCAAGATCAGCTACGAGGACGCGCTCAGGAACGCCGACAGCGTCAACGACCTGCGGCTGAACATCAAGCTGCACTCCAAGGAAGCGAAGAACCGGGACATCACCGCGGGCATCGAGCACCTCAACATCGTCTGACCCTACGACGCTGTTTTGCGGCGCGGGATCGGACGCGCGGGATGGATCGGACAGGTTCACCGTGCTCTCGGATTTCAGGAGACCGAGCGCGTGGTCTTCTTTCGCAGGGTGCTGTAGTCGGGCTCTCCGAAACGAATGGTGCTAATTCGAAAGAATGTGGAAGCGGATTTGGCGGCGATGTTGGCAATCGTCAACGACGCGGCGCAGGCTTATCGGGGAGTGATACCGGTCGACCGGTGGCGCGAACCTTACATGCCGTCAGATGAATTGGAGAAAGAGATCGCCGATGGCGTCGTTTTCTGGGTGGCGGAGCAGGAAGGACGGCTGTTAGGGGTGATGGGGATTCAGGACAAAGGAGAGGTCGCTTTGGTGCGCCACGCGTATGTCGCGCCAACTCTGCAGAGGAAGGGCGTGGGAACAAGGCTCCTGCGCCATGTGGAAGGCCTCAGTGACAAGCCCATTTTGATCGGGACCTGGGCGGACGCGTCGTGGGCCATTGAGTTCTATCGGCGGAACGGATTCACGGTCGTCCCGAACAGCCACAAAGATCGCCTGCTCCGGACATACTGGTCCATCCCTGCGAGACAGATCGAAACGTCGGTAGTCCTTGCCGATGGGCGAT
>WNGC01000297.1_pt1 | contig 28029 bp, 26 predicted proteins | sample 5400051 | NCBI WGS metagenome assembly WNGC01 (sample SAMN13153368, study PRJNA577476) | soil metagenome | isolation source: 20 cm soil or saprolite under grassland replicate 2 | place: USA:California | collected 2016-06-15
AGCTCGCAGTTGCCGCCTTGCTCGCCGGCGAGATCGACTATGACGGACCCCGGCCGCATTGCTCTCACGGTCTCGGCGTCGATCAGCCGCGGCGCGGCCTTCCCAGGCACAAGCGCGGTCGTGATGATCACGTCCGACTGGACCGCGCGATTGTGAATCAACTCTTTCTCGCGGCGGATGTGTCGCTCACTGAGCTCTTTGGCGTAACCGCCCGAGTCCTGCGCGTCCGCGAGGTGTACGTCGATCTCGACGAATGTCGCCCCGAGGCTTTGAACCTGTTCTTTGACGACCGGTCGGGTGTCGAACGCTTCGACTACTGCACCAATGCGCCGAGCCGTCGCAATCGCCTGCAAACCCGCGACACCGGCACCGATGACGAGCACTCTAGCCGGACGTACCGTGCCCGCCGCGGTCATCAGCATCGGAAAGAATTTCTGCAGCGCGTTCGCGGCGAGCAGAACCGCTTTGTATCCCGCCACTGTGCTCTGTGACGAAAGCGCATCCATCATCTGCGCGCGGGTCGTGCGAGGCACCAGCTCCATGCTGCAGGCGACGATGTTTCGCTCGGCGAGCTGTTGGAAGAGCGATGGATCGGCGGCGGGCTGCAACAGACCGATGAGCACAACGCCATCCCGGAGCATGTCGAGCTCCGCTTCACCGCTGTTCTCGTCGCGTCCCGGACGCTGGACTTTCAGGACAATCTGCGCAGTTGAGTAGATCTCCTCGACTGCGTCGATCACTTCACAGCCCGCGGTTCGATATGCATCATCGGTGAACCCGGCGCGAAGCCCGGCGTCGCGCTCGACGATTACGCGATGACCCGCGCGCGTGAGCTGGGACACGACTTCGGGCACCAGCGCAACGCGTCGTTCGCCGGCCGCTATCTCTCGCGGGACGCCTATCAGCATTCCGAAGGTTTATTTGCGGGCATTTATCCGCAAAAATCTAACAAAAACCTGTAGCTCCCGATTGTGGTCTGAGTGCTGCTGCCGACCGCGAACCACCTTACATTCGTAGGGTGCCACGCCAACTGCATTGGAGCGAGCTCAAGACAGGAGTGATCGCGGTCGCTGTAATCGCGGCGTTGACTCTTGCCGTGTTGCTGTTCGCGCGGGTGGGTGGTCTTCACGGCGACAAAGTCACGCTCTACGTTGTGACCAACGAAGCGCCGGACATACTGGCGGGCAGCGAGGTGTGGCTCGCTGGTGAGAAAGAAGGCCTCGTCAAAGAAGTTTCGTTTCGCCCTCCGACCGTAGACAGCTCGGAACGATTGCTGATCAAGACCGAGTTTCTAAAGGAAGCGCTGCCCGCCGTACGCCGCGATTCGTACGCGCAGATTCGTCCGGGCGGCAGTCTGATCGGCACCCCAGTGGTGTACATCTCGGCAGGAACGGCCGCCTCGGCGCCTCTCCACGACGGCGACACGATCACGGAACATCCAAAAACCGCGATGAGCAGTCTCACGACAGATATAGGAACCGTCGGGCCCGAGTTCGCCGCGCTCGGCATTGCCACGAAAAACCTCAGCGAAAAAATCGCGCAGCCGGTCGGGACTATCGGCAACTTCCGCGCGAACGGACTTGCCGATCTCGAGGACGTGAAAGCGGGAGTCGCCAGTCTTAACGCGAGGGCTCGGGGAAATGGAACTCTCGCACTGGCCACGCGCGGCACCCTGAGAGAGCGCGCGTCGCATGTGATGGCAGCCGCTGATTCGATCCGCGCCCTCGTGTCGTCTAACAAGGGAAGCATCGGCCGGTTCAGACGCGACTCGACGCTCAGCACGAAAACGAAGCACGTCGCGGCCGAGCTCGACACGCTGCGCGGGCTTCTCCGGAGTCCAGTCGGTACGATTGCGGCGGTACATTCCGACAGCGCTCTCGCTCGCGAGCTGGATCGGCAGCACATCCTGCTCACCGCGCTCATGAAGGACATCAAGAGTCATCCGCTGCGCTACATCCGATTCTGAGTCGCCGGCTTGACCGCATTTTTGAGCGCAATTACCTTCGGGTGAATAAGGCGCAGCGATGGCGCGCCGCCTCCCTCCTCTCTACCACTCGCATCTCCCTCGCACCTTCTGAGCTCGAACGGGCTCACTCCCCAAGAAAGTCCTAACTTCTTTTCCTCCGCACAGCGTGGATATCGCCGAGTTAAAGCGAAAATCCGTGACCGAGCTTCAGGAGATGGCAGACGGCCTCAAGATTGACGGCTCGTCGGGTCTCCGAAAGCAAGATCTCATTTTCCAGATCGAGCAGAATCTCCTCGACACCGACATCATGCTGCATGGTGATGGCGTTCTCGAGATTTTGCCCGAAGGCTATGGATTCTTGCGCAGCCAGGACTGGAGCTACCTCCCGGGTCCGGACGACATCTATGTCTCGCCGTCGCAGATAAAACGCTTCGGACTGCGGACGGGCGATGATGTACGCGGACAAGTGCGTCCGCCAAAGCCGTGGGAACGCTACCTCGCGCTGCTCAAAGTCGAGAGCGTCAACGGCGAAGATCCGGAGAAGGCGAAGGATCGCGTTCCGTTCGACAACCTCCGGCCGCAGTACCCCGACGAGAGACTGCGGCTGGAGATGAAGGACGGCGATCTGAGCATGCGGGTGGTGGACATCATGGCCCCCATCGGCAAAGGTCAGCGCGGAATCATCGTTTCGCCGCCACGGGCAGGAAAGACGATCCTCCTGCACAAGATGGCGAACGCGATAGCCGAGAATCACCCCGAGGTGACGATCATCGTGCTGCTCATCGACGAGCGCCCGGAGGAAGTGACGGAGATGATCGCGAGCACCACCCGCGCCGAGGTCGTGAGCTCTACCTTCGACGAGGGTGCCGCCCGCCACGTACAGGTGTCGGACATGGTGCTCGAGAAAGCGAAGCGCCTCGTCGAGCACGGCAAGGATGTCGTCATCCTGCTCGACTCGCTGACGAGATTTGCCCGCGCCCACAACACCGTTGCGCCCCAGTCGGGAAAAATTCTCTCAGGTGGTGTAGACGCAAGCGCTCTACACAAGCCGAAAAGATTCTTCGGATCGGCGCGCAACATCGACGGCGGCGGGTCGCTCACGATCATTGCAACGGCGCTGACTGAGACGGGCTCGCGGATGGACGACGTCATCTTTGAGGAATTCAAGGGCACGGGCAACATGGAGCTCGTCCTGGACAGGAAGATCGCGGATCGCCGCATTTATCCGGCAATCGACATCTTTCGATCGGGCACGCGCAAAGAGGAGCTCCTCCTCAGTCAAGCGGAGATCAATCGAGTGATTCTGCTGAGGCAGTTCCTCGCCGACATGCCCGAAGCCGAGGCGATCGAGTTCCTGCTGCGCCAAATGGCGAAGTCGAAGAACAACAAGGAATTCTTTACGCAGATGGCGCAGGGATAGGTCCAGTGAACGCCGCGCTGGCTCGTTTTCTCGCCGTAGACTACGGCCGGAAGAGAATCGGCCTCGCGATCAGCGATCCCCTCGGCATCATCGCGTCGCCGGCGGGTTTTATTGCGCGCCGTGAAGGCAAAAGACCCCCCATCACAAAGATTCTCGCGCGCGCAACGCAGCTGGGCGCTCAGGGGTATCTAATAGGCCTTCCGCTCGACGGAGAGGGCAACGAGACCGAATGGACGGCGGAAGTGCGTGATTTGGGGGCCGAAATCGCGAAACGTACTGGCATGCCCGTTCGTTTTTATGATGAACGCTTTACCACGGCGGCAGCCTTGCGTACAGTCAAAGAAATGGGGGAATCAACCCGCGGCAGAAAGGGCGATGTAGACGCGCTCGCCGCGGCAATTCTCCTCCAGCATGCGCTCAATGCTCCGAGCTGACCTTCGCTTAGCGCTCATCGCGCTGTGCGTCGTTTCAGGTGCGTGCGTTGGTCAACCGCACGGTGCTCCGACGCGCGTTATCATCCCGCGCGGCGCCAACTTCGGCCAAGCCGCGGACTCCCTGGCGCGCAACGGTGTCATTGGGTCGCCAAAGATTTTCCGCCTCTACGGCCGCATCACGGGCGGGGATCGCAACATCAAGCCGGGCACCTACCTCCTCAAGCACGGGACACCGTGGAAGGATATTGTGGGCGCGCTCAACGGCGGGCACGGCCTCGTCAACACCGTCACGATACCCGAGGGCTACACACTCGCGGACATAACGCCGCGCCTTGCGCGCACGCTCAGAGTTCCGGTCGACTCAGTGGAGGCCGCGGTGCGTGATACCGCGCTGCTTGCACGTCTGGACATTCCCAACACGACGCTCGAAGGCTACCTCTTCCCCGACACCTACGCCTTCCCCGTCGGCACGACGGCACGGCAAGCGGTGCGCGAAATGGTTTACTCGTTCGAGCGTCGCTGGAGGCCGGACTGGGATTCGAGCGTGGTCGAGCTCAAGATCAATCGAAACGATCTCGTGACGATGGCTTCCATCGTCGAGAAAGAGGCGCGGGTGCCGGAGGAGCGGCCGGTGATCGCGGCTGTTTACTACAACCGCCTGCGCAGAGGCATGCTGCTGCAGGCTGATCCGACCATCCAATACGCGCTTAAACACCACGTCGGACGCGTGCTATACAAGGATCTCACGATCGAATCGCCCTACAATACCTACGTGCACAAGGGCCTGCCACCCGGACCAGTGGCATCGCCAGGTGTCGCTAGCCTCGCGGCGGCGGCCAATCCAGCCAATGTGCCCTATCTGTATTTTGTCGCGACCGCGGATGGCCATCACGAATTCCGGATGACGCTGGAAGAGCATACGAGCGCCATCAGACAGGTGCGCGCGACGATGCCGGCGAAGAAGACCGCGCCGCGCATGCTGGCGATGGCCGCGCCTTCGGCACCAGGCGTCAGGGCGCCGTCGAATTCCACGAAAGCGGCGCCAACCAAACTGACCTCGACGAAATCAACGTCGACAAGACCGACTTCGACCAAATCGACATCGAAAAAATCGAGCTCCGCGAAGTCGGCATCGACAAAATCGAGCGCCAAGAAGCCGGCCAGCCACGGAACTACAAAGAAGCGCTCCAGTCGCGCGACGATCGCAACTCGCTAGAACGAAATGCTCGATCCAAAGATCCTGCGTCTCGTAGCGATTACGGATGACGCCGAGGATCGACGCGCGACGCTGGTCGATCGCGTGGCCGCGGCAGTCCGCGGCGGGGCGACGAGTGTTCAGGTACGAATGAAGACCGCGGCGCCGCGCGAAGTGGTTGAAATAACCCGCGCCATCATGAGCAAAGTCTCAGTGCCCGTGATAGTGAACGATCGCGCCGACATCGCTCTCGCCGCGGGTGCGGCCGGCGTCCATGTGGGAGAGGCGGATCTGCCCGTCGCGGCGATCAGGCGATTTGTCCCCGAGGATTTCATAATTGGCGCATCGCTTGGGAGCGACGCTGAGCTGACCAACGCCAAGGATGCGGATTACGTGGGGATCGGTCCGGTGTTCGGATCCGACGCGAAGTCTGACGCGGGCTCGGCGATCGGCGTCGAGGGATTCAAGCGATTGGCGGCGCTCGTGACCCATCCGGCGGTAGCGGTCGGAGGAATTACCGCCGACCGTGCTCTTCAAATCATTGTGCACGGCGCGGCTGGTGTTGCGGTGATCAACGCGATCTTCAAGGCTGACGATCCCGAGACCGCCACTCGTGCTATCGCGTCCGCCATCGGAAAGTGACGTCGGGCGGGCGCTGCGTTTTCCCCCGGCGCCTGTGATTACGCTTCCGATGCGGCATGTGCGCCTCACGCATTGTTTTCTCGACCCTGGCCAGCGCGCGTGGGCTGAGAAATAGATCGACGAGATCGGGATCGAATTGCGTTCCCTTTCCCTCGCTGATCGAGCGCACGGCTTCCTTGAAGCTGCGTGCGTGACTGTAGCGGCGGCGGTGTGTGATCGCGTCGAAGCTGTCGGCGATCGCGACGATCCGCGCATGAATCGGGATTCTTCGCCCCTTTAATCCGCGTGGATATCCGCTTCCGTCCCACCGCTCATGGTGCGCGGCGACCGCCTTCCCTAGCTCGGGATAAAATCTGGTGAGGGGCTCGAGGACCTCGGCGCCGCGCTGAGGGTGGGTCATTACGGCGCGACGCTCCTCCGGCGTGAGCTTGGATGGGTCGTGGAAAATATCCGTGAGGGCGCCGTGGAGCTTGCCAATATCGTGAAAAAGTGCGACGCGCTCGATGCTGTGACGCGTGGGCTCGTCGACGTCGGCGGCTTCACCGAGGATGACCGCGTAGGCTGCAACACGGCGCACGTGAGCACCGGTCTCGGCATCGTTGGCGTCGATGGCGTTGAGCAGCGTTTCCAAAGTCGCCGCGCCCAATCGCTCGGCCCTGATGCGAATGTTGTGTTCGCGGTAGAGCAGTCCGGTCGCCGCCGCGCCGACGGATAATGGAACGACGTCCCGCATTCCTTTCGTTTAGGCAAAAAGCGTACGCTCACCTGCAGCGTTCGCCCGAGAAAGCGACTGCTCTCGAACGATTACATTCACGCATGACTGTGGCCCGCGTCAACGTGAAAGGAGCGCGCCGGTGGCTTGACGGACATCCGTGGATCTACCGCTCGGATGTAACCGAGCGACCCGTGATGGATTCCGGTGCAGTACTTGTCCACGACAATCGCGGCAAGCCAATCGGGTGGGCGCTCTGGAGTCCGCTTTCCGAGATCTCGCTCCGTCTGCTTGACCGAGACCCCGATGCAATCATCGACCAGGCATGGTGGGACGAGCGTATTGCGTCGGCGATAGCACGCCGAGTGACGCTGGAGGACCACACCAACGCCTTGCGGCTGGTCCACGGGGAAGCCGATGGTTGTCCATCGCTCGTCTGCGATCGCTACGACGAATGGCTCGTCGTGCAATTCATGAGCGCGGGTCTGGAGCGTTTCAGAGAGGAAATCCTCGCATCACTGCGATCACTGGTAGACCCCTCCGGGATTCTGGCGCGGAATGACGTGGCGCTGCGCGCGAAGGAAGGATTGCCGCGAGAGACGGTCGTTTTGCATGGGGAAGTGCCGCGCGAGATCGAGGTGCACGAGTACGGAATAAAGTTTCTCGCCGCGCCATGGACCGGCCAGAAGACCGGCGCGTTCCTCGACCAGCGCGAGAATCGACATTTCGTCGGCACAGTCGCGCGCGGGAGAGCGCTGGATTGCTTCAGCTATCACGGCTCGTTCGCCCTGCATCTGGCGCGGAAAGCGACGCACGTAATGGCGCTGGACGCGTCTGGGCCCGCGCTCGCGCGCGCGGCGGAGAACGCAGCGCGGAATTCACTCCACAACATTTCGTTTGTCGAGGCGAACGCGTTCGACTACCTGCGTGAGAAAGAGCGCGAGGGCGCAATGTTCGATACGATCGTCCTCGATCCGCCGGCGTTCGCGAAGACTCGCGCGGCACTGCCGGGCGCAATGCGCGGTTACAAGGACATCAATCTCCGAGCGATGCGACTGCTTGCCCCAGGCGGTTTACTCTACACCGCGAGCTGCAGTTTTCATCTGACAAAGACGCTGTTTCTGGAAATGCTCCAGGATGCGGCTATGGACAGCGGACGCCGCGTCTCGATCCGCGCGCTCACGGGTCAGCCGCTCGATCATCCTGAGGTCCTGTCCATCCCGGAGACCGGATACATCAAGGGCGCGCTGCTCGAGGTCATGGATTAGCACCTCGCCGTCGCACCCGATTACTTCCGCTGGCAATCGGGACAGAAGTAAGTCGAGCGGCCCGCTTGAACGACGCGCTGGATCGTTCCGCCACAGCGGCGGCATTCTTTTCCCTCGCGATCGTAGACGGCGAAGCGACCGGGACCGCGCGCGTCGGTGTAGCGTCCGGGCAACCGTTTTTTCGGGCTCAGGACGAGTCTGATCGCGGACAACAATCTGTCCAGGTTATCTCGACCAACCAGTGATGCCGGCGTGCGCGGATCCATTTCTGCTTCCCAGAGCGCTTCCGCAGCGTAGATGTTTCCAAGTCCGGCGACGACGGACTGGTCCATGAGGGCGGCCTTGATCGCGATCTTCTTTTTCCTGAGCGCTTCCAGTAAGTAGTCGCTATCGAGCGATTGGTCGCTGGCTTCGCGGCCGAGCTTCGGCAACGACGACGCGCCCTTTTTGTCCAGAGTTATGGAGGAGAGCGCGCGGGGATCGACGAGAGAAATCCGCGTCCCATCGCTCAGTTCGATGACCGCGCGCGCGTAGCGGTCGAGCGGATCGGAGGTGGCACCGACTTCCCAGTCGCCGTTCATCCGAAAGTGCACGACAAGCGTATCGCCACTGTCCAGGCGCAGGAGCTGGTGCTTCCCGCGTCGCTCGATGCTCTCGATTCGCCTTCCTTTCACCGAGCGCGATTGCGACGGCGGCAATTTGCGCTTGAGGGAAGGATGGATCGCCTTGACGGCGGCGATCTTCTTTCCGACAGCCGCGCGAGTCAGTCGGCGGGCGGCGCGTTCGACTTCGGGAAGCTCAGGCAATGCTCTTTCCTCGCACGTTCCGGGACTGGTGGTCCGCTTCGCGCGCTCCCGTTGCATACTGGTGCGTAGCGAACTACAGTAAGTTTAAACCATAGCGATGGCGGAAAAAATTCCGCCGCCCGCGAGTGCAGCCGCCCCCGAAAATCTTTTGGAGATGTTCCCAACGTGTCCAGTAGCTCAGAGACCACGAAAAAATCGTTGCGCGTCCTCCTGATCGAAAACAGCAAAGCAGAATGCGAGCTCATCAAAGCGCAGCTAGAGAAGAGCGGCATTAGCGCACTTATCGAGTGCGTCGATACGGAGAACGGATTCGTTACCGCTCTAAAGGGCTTCGCCCCTGATGTGGTGCTGTCCGACTACCCGCTCGCACAATTCGATGCCGACGCCGCGCTCAAAGTGTTGCGCGAGCTCAGTCCGACGACGCCGCTCATCGTCGTGACCGAGTCGCTCAATGGCGACAAATCGGTAGCCTTCGTCCGCGCGGGAGTGGAAGATCTCGTCCTAAAGCGAAACCTCGGTCGCCTGGCGGCCTCGATCGAAAACGCCGTCAGCCTCCGCCAGCCGCTGGAGAAGCTGACCCGCCGTCAGCTCGAGGTGCTCAAGCTTGTCGCGGAGGGTCGTCGCACACGAGAGATAGCAAAGCAGCTCCGACTGAGCGAAAAGACGGTCGAGAGTCACCGCGGCGAGGTAATGAAGAGACTCGACTTACCCGACGTCGTCAGGCTCGTTCATTACGCCGTGCGCGTTGGTTTGATCTCGATGGCGGCGTAGGCTCACGGCAGAGCTCCGCACATTCGCACTTGCGACCAGAGGCGGGTTCTCTACTTTAAACACCTGGCTGCCGCACGTTCCTCCTGCTCGACGCCATGGCCCAACAAAATCCTCGCTCTCTAAAGTACGAATACGAGCTGTACGTAGAGAACGAGATCGAGAATTACAAGGAGTCGGTGTCGCGCTCAGCCATCCTCAAAATTGGCGACGAGGCGGCTGCGTCGCTCCGGTCCGGGGAGCAGTTCGCGATGAACGAACTGCTGCTGTGGGCAGAGGTGGATCGCATAATCCGAAAGCGCCTGCGCATTCCGGGTTACGATACGTGGCGCAGAAAGCGAATCAAGATGCTCGAGGAATATCGTCGTCCGGAACATTGGGGGATTCGCCCGGATGGCATTCTCGCGCGCGAGATCCATCCACCCGCTGAATCCAAAGTTCTCGTCGCGGGCGGCGATATCGATCGAACGGCGCTCTACCTTGCCGCGCATGGGTGCGATGTCACCGCCGTCGATCGCGAGGTGAATTCGCTCGAGCGAGTCATGAATGCGGCTCAGGCCGCCGGGTTGGCGGACCGCATCCAGGGTTATGTCGCCGATCTCGGGGACTGGAGTCCGGACGTCCCCCTCGGCGCGCTTGTCTGCACATCGGAAGCTTTCACCGGGCTTTCCGCCGAGGAGCGCGGGCGGGCATTCGAGCTTCTCCAGGGAGCGACACGAGATGGGGGCGTACATCTCGTTGGAACGATAGTCCGCGGAAATCGCGGCGTCTCGGTAACCGAGCTGCGACGTCAGTACAAGGGTTGGTCGATCTCGGTAGAAGACGACTCCAGCTCGACAAAGACCTTTCTGGCGAGAAAGATCGCCAGCTGACCTCGTGTCCTAAAGACACTGGTGTCCCCGATAGGAGTGTCATTTAGCGACACTCTGCTTCGTCTCTCTCAGGCTGATTCCCTACAACCTCCTTTATGACAAGGACTTGGATATCCCGGTCCGCTCGGCATGTTGGCTGCTTCAGGAAGGACCAACTGATCGTGCGACAACCATCAAGTGAGAGATTTATGAAGAAGGATCGTAAGGAAACGAATTCGTCGGAGCCGCTCGGAATTGTTATTTCCGGGGGCGACAAGACCCAGCCGGTCCCGGTTTTTTCAGCTTACATCTGGGGACCCGTTCCCTCAGAGACCGAAGAATCAGCGACGCGCGCCGCGTAGGCGGGCGCCGCTAGTAGCCGCTACTATAAGAGAGTAGCGAGAGAGAGCAGCCGGAGCTGGCGCAGCAAGCCGGAACAGGAATCAAATCGATGCAGGCCCCGTCAAGGATGGCGGGGCCTTTTGCATCAGGGGATACTGCAACTCGTTGTCACGGAGCCTTTAACCGGTACGGCGCTTGCCCGATCCGATACCGTGGAACACCCGGCTCCCAACTGGGAAGGCGAGCGTCACGCGCTCTTGTCGCAACGCATCTCCGATATCGGCCTGGAGATCCGTGGAACGCTGCTCGAGAAGCTGGTCAATCAGCTCTATGACGAGCTGGCTGCGCGGGGCCTCGCGTTTCGCCCGCCAGTTTATCTGAGCGATCAGTGGGGATGTCCTGATGGGACGCCTTTGATCGGTGTGCCCTTCTATCTTGCCGACGCCCGTCTCTCGAAAATCGAAGAGGACTACTCGGCGGCAGTCGAAGGCGCCGAAGAATCGATGCGCTATCTGCGTCACGAGGCAGGTCACGCTTTCAACTATGCCTATCGACTTTATGACCGTCCCGATTGGCGAAAAATGTTCGGACCGTATTCGCGTCCGTACAGAGAGCGATACCGCGCCGATCCATTCTCGCACGACTTCGTGCGTCACATTCTCGGCTGGTACGCGCAAAAGCACCCCGACGAGGATTTCGCGGAGTCCTTTGCTGTGTGGCTTACGCCGGAGCTGGATTGGCGGCGCGCGTACGAAGGCTGGGGGGCGCTCCGGAAGCTGGAGTACGTGGACAGAGTGATGAAGGAGGTCGCGCGGAAAGTGCCCGACGTGCCCGAACCGACGGCGGATGATCTGCCTGTGGCGGCGATGCAGTACACGGTCGCCGAACATTATGAAGAGAGCGAAGAACGCATCCCGATTCGCGATCCGCGGATCTTTGACGGCGACCTCAAGACGATCTTCGTGGCGGTTGAGCAGGCGCCGGCCGCCGCGGCGGCCGCCGACTTCATCGCCAGACACAAGCGCGAAATAGTGACACGCATCGCGTACTGGACCGGCGAGAACGCATCCTCCGTTCGCCAATTCGTCGACTTTCTCGCCGAGCGCGTCAAGCAGCTCGATCTACGGCTGGGCGGTCTCGAGGCGTCGACCCTCATCGAGCTCACCGCGTTTGGAACCGCGGTGATGATGAACTACCGGCACACCAACGCCATCGACGGCACCGAAACGGCCGACGACACGTGAAGATCACTGTCCTGCACAGCAAGGACGCGGCCGATCCGCCGGCCGATCCACTGCTCGATCAGCTCGACGCCGCTCTCACAGCGAGCGGTCACGCGCCGCGGCGCCTGGCTGTCGACGATTCAGTGCAGCCGCTCATCGAGCACCTGACGAATCCACAGCCAGAGCTCGTTTTCAACCTCGCTGAATCTTTTCGGGGGCGAAGCGCGCTGGAGTCGAATGTCGCGGCGCTGCTCAATCTTCTCGATCTTCGATATACGGGCTCGAGTCCGGCCGGTCTCATTCTCGCCGGCGACAAAGCGCTGGCGAAAAAGGTCCTGGCGTTTCACGGAATTCAGAGCGCGAAGTTCGCAACGGTGTATCGGGGGCAGGTCGACTGGTCAGGCGACATCGCCTTCCCGCTTCTCGTGAAACCCCCGCAAGAGGACTCCTCACTCGGCATCAGCCAGAAGTCGGTGGTGAACGACGTGAAGGAGCTGCTCGACGTGATCAGCAGCACCCAGCAGGAATACCAATCGCCGGTGCTGGTTGAGGAATTCATCGACGGCAGGGAATTCTACGTGGGTGTCATCGGCAACAGCCGGGTTGAGGCGCTGCCGCTGATCGAGCTGGATTTTTCGGGATTTCCACCGGGATTGCCTAAGATCGCGAGCTGGGAAGCGAAGTGGGGCGACGAAGGCGATGAGAAGGGTGCGCAGTTCGAGGGAACACGGTCGGTTTTTCCGACGGATCTTTCGGAGCAGCTGACGGAGAAGATCAAGCGAGTCGCGATCGATTCTTTCCAGGCGCTCAGAATGCGCGACTACGCGCGCATCGATCTGCGCGTGACTTCGGCCGAAGAAATCTACGTCATCGAAGTAAATCCGAATTGCTATCTCGAGAGGAACAGCGAGTTCGCGCGCGCGGCGCAGAAGTCGGGGCTCGAGTATACGGCGCTGATTGCGCGGATCGTGGAGCTCGCGAGCGCGCGGTACTCCCGCTAACAAAAGACAACTGCAACTGAAGACTACCGGCTCGGAGCGCTCGGCGGACCGGCTGGCTGCTACGAGCGACTACTCGAAGTCGGCACTCGATTCGATGGCTTGCGCCCCTCGTTTGTATGAAAAACAAAGCGCCATTCTGCCGGCGTCCATGTATGAAAAAAAAGCCGGCATTGTGCCGGCTTTTCCGTGAATTCGAGGAAACTCTGACGCTAACGACTCTTACGAGCGCTCTTTCTGCGGCCGCCCTTGCGGGCAGACTTCCGGCCGGCTTTGCGTCCTGTGGTCTTACGACTCGATTTTCTGCGCGAGCTCTTGCGCGCGCCGCCCTTCTTTCGTCCGCCCCTCTTCGCTGCTGCCATGTGTCGCTCCACGATGAAGTAGAACTCTCACCAATTCCCTGGTGAAACTGGCGAGTCCTGCATCGCGTCCGGACCGGCCGCGGGTTACAAAGGAACTCACTGCGACGAGATCACATCAGCGTGAGTGATTCGTGGCGAATATAGATAGCAAGAGATGTGCGTGCAATCCGTCAACTCGCCGATTCGTTCGATGTGATCATCACTTCCAAAATCAGCGCGCAAATGGCAGGTTAGAACTCCCGCGTGAAAAACATCCTCGACTCTCAACGGAGTAGTCGCTTGTGAAAGCGCTCGTAAAGGAATCCGCGTCGCCCGGCTTCAAACTCAAGGATGTCGCGGAGCCCAGAATTCGTGAGGACGAAGTTCTCATTCGCGTGCGACGCGCGGGAGTCTGCGGCACTGATGTGCACATCTACGAGTGGGACGCGTGGGCCAAGGGCCGGTGCAAGCCGCCATTCGTCGTCGGACACGAGTTCTCGGGAGATGTCGTACAAGTCGGTCGCCTCGTCACCGATGTGAAGGAGGGTGATCGCGTGACTGCGGAGGGGCACATCGTCGACGGGCGCTGCCTTCTCTGTCGAACCGGTAACTCGCACGTGTGTCCGTTCACAAAAATCATCGGCGTCGATCGCGACGGATGCTTCGCAGAGTACATCTCGATGCCCGCCACGAACGTGTGGCACCTCGACGATGCGATTTCATACGACGTCGGCAGCATCCACGACCCGATGGGAAACGCATTCCACACTGTTCTCACCGCCGACATTCCCGGTACGGTGGTCCTCGTCACTGGTTGCGGGCCGATCGGAATCTTTGCCGTCGGGATCTGCAAGGCAGCCGGTGCATCGCGGATCATCGCGACCGATGTGAACGACACCCGGCTCGCGCTCGCGAAGAGCATGGGCGCCGACGACGCGGTGCATCCGGAAGAGGCCACGAAGATCGTCAAGGACGCGACCGACGGTTTTGGCGCCGACGTCGTGCTGGAGATGTCCGGAGTGCCGGCGGCGATTCATCAGGCCTTCGCGCTGGTGCGCGTCGGCGGGCGGGTGCAGATGCTTGGCATTCCATCGAGGAAAGTGGATTTCGACCTCGCGACCGAAGTCATCTTCAAGGGCCTCACCATTTATGGTGTCGTCGGCAGACGAATGTACGAGACCTGGCATCAGATGACGCGCTTTCTGCGCTCCGGCTCGTTCGACCCGACACCGGTCATCACCCATCGTTTTCCGTTGACCGAAGCAGATGCCGCGATCGCGGCGATCAAAGCGGGCGAAGCTGGCAAAGTGATCTTCGAGATCGCCTAACCTACCGAATCAGCGAGAGACTCAAGTGGCCCTGAACACGAATTTCGATTCCGAGCTCAACGGCGCGATCGAGAAGCTCAAACAGGAGCGCGTTTACAAGCGTCTCAACTATCTCTCGTCGCCGCAGGGCGCGCGGGTTCAGATGGAAGGACGCGGCGACGTCGTGATTCTATCATCGAACAACTACCTCGGGCTCAGCAACGATCCTGCAGTGGTAGCGGCGGGCATCGACGGCTTGAAGAAATTCGGTGCGGGGACCGGGAGCGTTCGCTTCATTTGCGGGACCTTCACGATCCACCGCGATCTCGAGCGTGCGATCGCTGATCTCGTGGGCACCGAGGCATCACTCAGCTATGTCTCGGCGTGGAACGCCAACGAAGGACTTACCGCGACAATAGTCGAACAGAACGACTTCGTGGTATCGGACGCGCTCAACCACGCGTCGATCATCGACTCCATTCGACTGGCGAAGGCAATCACCAAGTGCACGACCGCAGTGTACCAGCACTCTGATCTGGATGACTTGAAGTCGAAGCTGGAGAGCGCGAAGAGCGCGCGGCGGCGGATCATCTGGACTGACGGCGTGTTCTCGATGGAGGGAAGCATCGCCAGGCTTCCGGAGATTCTGCAGCTGGCGAGAGACTACGACGCGATCGTAGCAGTGGACGATTCGCACGGGACAGGAGTCCTCGGTGCGACGGGGCGTGGGACGGCTGAGCACTTCGACGTGCTTGGCGAAGTCGACATCATCACGTCGACACTTGGCAAGGCACTCGGCGGTGCGGCGGGCGGTTTCGTCGCCGGCGCTGGCTCCTTGTGCGACATGCTGACGCAACGGTCGCGTCCGCAGCTATTCTCCAATGCGCTGCCCCCGACAGTCGCAGCCAGCGCATTAGGCGCGATCAGACAGCTCGAGCACCACCCGGAGCTGGTGAAAAAACTGCGCGACAATACTCGCTACTTCCGCGCGGCGATTGCCGAGGCGGGGTTCAAGCCTTTGCCGGGCGAGACGCCAATCGTCCCTATAATCGTAGGGGAGACAGCCATCGCCATCAAAGTGAGTGACATGTTGCTGGACGAAGGCGTCTTTGTGACAGGGTTCGGCTTTCCGGTCGTTCCTCAGGGACAGGCGCGTGTGCGTTGTCAGCTCAGCGCGGCCCATTCACGCGACGATCTGGATCAGGCTATCGAGGCCTTCAAGACCGTCGGGACAAAGCTAGGCATAATCTAGAGGACGCCTTTCATGCAGAAGCTCAGAGCAGTCGCCGTGGCGATCGTCGCCACGATCGTCGTTTCCGCGAGCGCCAACGCGCAGGAGAGGCGGAACTTCGATAACTCCTGGTTCTGGGGATTCAAGTCCGGAATCAACACCTTCACGGTGCCGGGCCACGGTAACACTTCGACGGTCGACATGGGCATCGATTGGCTCATCACGAGAACGAAGGGCGGCCTTTACGTATCGGGCAACCAGTCCATTTTCCAGCGCGACGAGCAGGTGGCCGATCAGGCCTCCAGGACCGGCGAGCGCACCGTACGCGTGCATGACTTGCGACGGGTTTCTTTCGCGGCTGTCGTCTTTCCCAAGCATTTTGGCGGCATCACGCCATACGGCGGCCTCGGTTACACGATTGCGGTCCTCGGGGATGCACAGGTCTTCGTCGACAGCGCGAACACTTTCCCGAACAATGCGTTCCTCGACAATGTCGAGTCGATGCGCAGCCGCAGCGCAGTGATGGGAATGGGCGGTGTTCAGATTCAGACCAAACGCGCGGCGATCTTCGCTCAGGAGACGCTGCTTCCGAGCAATACCAACTTCCTATACTCGAGCGTACTCTCGTTCTTCGAGTTCGGCGTTCGCTGGAACTTCGGCAGCTCCATCGATCGGGAATAGCAGCTTTCGGCGCACCCGACGATCGGACGACGGCCCCGTAAGGGGCCGTCTTTTTTTTCGCTACTCGGGTTGGCGCGTCCCGGAGACCTTGCCACGCGACACGAAGTGGTTGCCGCGAATGAGCCAACGGAGCGGCCAGTCCGCGGAGCGGGTTATGCCGATGCGGGTAGTCACTTCCACTCTGTCGTCGGTGACCGGCTCGCCTTCGCGGATGACCAGGGGTTTGCGCTGCAGGCTCTTGCCGCTCATCCAGCCGGCGATGCCCAGGGCGGTGCAAAGTTTACCCGGGCCGTTGGTCAGTTCGATCGTGTTCCTGATCCTTGAACGGCGCTTGTGCATCAGCGCCAATCCATCGAGCGGCTCCAGGCCGCGCACCAGAACCGCGCTCGGTAGCCCCTGTTCCCTCGTCACGGCATTGAAGCACCAGTACATCCCGTAGATGAAATAGACGTACGCGATTCCGGGCGGACCATAAAGATGCTGGGTGCGCGGCGTCCGACCCGCGACCGCGTGGCAAGCGAGATCGTGCTCGCCGAGGTAGGCTTCGGTCTCGACGATGATGCCGCTGGCGAAGCCTTCCTCCGTCTCACACTCGAGGACGGTGCCGAGCATCTCCCGCGCGACGATCTCCGTCTCGCGCTCGTAAAAGCTTTGCGGGAGCAGTCGACCGCGGTGGAATTGGACCCTTGGTCTCGAGCCCAGAAGAGTCGATTGCGAGGCTTCCGTGCTCGAGATTTGTTGTCTGCCCACGTTACTCGCTTGACGTCTTGCTGCGGCTCTTGCGGGCACTACGTCGCGGCACCGCCTTCTCGCCCTCGCTTTCGGATGGGGCCGATTTGCGCGCGCTTCGTGCTTTTGCGGTCCCAGCCGAAGAACGCTTCCTGGCGGTACGCGGTTTGGCGTCGCTTTCGGCCAGCGCGTCTTCTCCCGTCACCGGGAGTTCGGTTAGCGGCGCAATGAAGACGGGCTCGGCGGCTGGTCTCGTTGTTTCGACTACGCCAACCGAAAGAAGATTGGGAGGCACCACACCGACCCGTGCGCCAATCGAACCGCGTCCACGTCCGCGTGCGGGGCCACCAGCCCGAGCGCCCATACCCGTCGGCGTCGACGGTGCAGTTGGAGCAATGGGCTTCGGCGGTTCGGCAGCCGCGAGCTGTTCGCTGACCGAGGTAGCAGCTGCGGCGGGTGCCACTTCGTAGTCGGCGCCGCGACGACGCAGATCGATGACGTCGGCGTCGTGAGCGTCCTGCAGAATGCGTGTAAAATTGCGCTCGCTCAAGCTCTCGCTATCGCGGCCGAGCAGCTCGCGCGCAGTCGTGCGGACCTGACTGGCGCGGACGGGGGCGCCGCCGTTGGCGCCAACCGCGCGACGCACCAAATCGAAAGCTTCCTCACGCCGCAGGCGAAGGCCGCTCGAGCCGATTCCGTCACCGGTGAGAGCGGCCGGCTCGGCGCTGACGACTTCGGGCGACGGAGCTGCCACCGACTCAGTCAGAGTCGAAGGGGTCACAGCTGTCGCTGGGCGACGGGTACGTCCATCACGATCGCGGCCCCTGCCGCCGCGACGTCCACGGCGCGGGCGTTCAGCTTCACCCTCTTCAGCGACGGCGAGTCTTGGCGCGGCGACGCCAGTGGTCTCCTGGCCGGCCGGCAAAGTAGCGCCCGCACGCGGCGGCCCGACTTCGAATTGGCCGTTCTCCAGCTTGGTCAGAGTCAGCAGGCCGCGGTGCGCGGCTTCGGCGACGAAGCGTGAGAACTTCGACATGCCGAGGTTTTTCTCGTCGAACGAGCTGTCGATCTGCTGCATCACCTGCTTGAGACGATCGGCGCGCATCACGTCGCCGTTACGCTTCATGCGGGTAATGGCTTCGGTGACCAGCTCCCACGGATCTTTCTTGACGACTTCTTCTTCGCCCGACTTCACCAGGCCGGCGAGCGCGTTGTAGCTGTAGTACTCGTCGCAATTCATGACGAGCAGATCGCTCGACGACTCGCGGATGCCGACGCCGATGACGTACTTGCCGTACTCTTTGAGCTTCGTCACGAGGCTCGCGAAATCAGAGTCGCCGGAGAGGAGGATGAACGTTCCGATTTCCGGCCGCGTGAACACGAGCTCGATGGCATCGACTGCGAGTCGAATGTCGGTCGCGTTCTTTTTCGCCGAGCCGTATGCGGTCGCCATAATCATGTCGATCGACGATTCCGCGAGGGGGACGATGTACTGCGGGTAGCGACGCCAGTCAGCGTACGCACGCTGAACGGAGACTTTGCCCTTTACGATGTCGGAGGAGAGGAGGTTCTTCAGCTCCGTCTGGAGCTCGGAGCGAATGCCCATCGTGACGTTGTCGAAATCGATGAGCAGTGCGGCGTTGGGAGCGTGGTGGACCTGGCTGCTTAGTGATGACGCGTGGGAGACTGCTTGCGGCCCGCGATGGATCGGGGCGATTGCCTGCGGCCCGCGATGTACCGGGCCGACGTGTCGGTGCGCGCTCGATGGCGCGGACCGATGTGGTCGAGAACTCATTTTTTTGGGAATTACCTGTGCGAGGCTGCGTGCCTGCGTTTTTTTGCCGCGACGGCTGCACGCCGTATGAATCCTGCGACGGATGCCGCAGGCGGTGCGTCTTCAGGTCCATGCGAGCGCGTCAACCCTCAGTTGACCGGTCGCCGGATCCTCGAAGTCGCGCCGTACGGGTATAATTTATACCCAAACCCCCATGAATCAACTGCGTTTCCGCACGCGACTGGTGTTAATCCTCTCGCTGTTCGCGATCGTGCCCGCCCTGCTTCTGACTCTCCTGTGGAGCGGGACGGTCAGCACTGCCCTGCCCTTTGTCACGGGGCGGGCGGCTTGGGACAGCGTTGCCGCAAGCGGCGAGAAGGCGATCGCGGCGGCGCGTCAGGCGCCGCTGACACCGGCGCAGAGACGCGCCGTCGACGCCCACGAGCGTGAGCTCAGAACATCGGTGGAGCAAGCGCGTCGTTACAGCTTTCTAGCCGGGCGTACCGTTCGCGTCATCGCCGTCGGCGGTGTTCTGGCGCTCCTGATTCTGACTGGTACGGCGTCGCGCGTGGCCGGACATCTTAGCCGGCAACTGAGTCGCCCGCTCGACGAGCTGGTGCGATGGACCGAGCTCATTGGTCATGGACAACCGCTGCCGCCGCCACCCGAGCCGACCGTCGTCGCGCGCCCGCGCAAGAATGGAGATGATGGGACAGGAGGGGGCACAACCATCGAAGTCACAACGAGCAGAGTCCGTGGCGCACCGGAGTTCGAGACGCTGCGCCGCAGCATGCGCGAGATGGTTTCGGAGCTCGAACATGGACGCCGACAGGCCGTCGAAGCCGAGCGTCTGCATGCATTCAGGGAAAGCGCCAGAAGGGTAGCGCACGAGATCAAGAATCCGCTGACGCCGATCCGGTTCGCTCTGGCACGTCTGCGCGGTCAGGGCCCAGAGGCGCTTCAGGAGGACGTCGATGTAATCGCGATGGAGTCTGACCGACTCGATCGCATGGCGAAGAGTTTCGCGGAGTTCGGACGATTGCCCGAAGGTCCTCCCTCAGAGATAGACATGGGCGAGCTCGTTCGTTACACCGCGCGCAGCAGCGTGCCTCCGGGGATTGCTCTCGATCTCGAGATCGACGAGAATCTTCCGCGCGTGCATGGCCACAACGGCGCGCTGGCGGGAGCATTGAGCAACGTGCTGCTCAACGCCGTCGATGCCTCGGCGGAGAACGGCCGCATAACGGTCAAGGCGCGTGCGGCGAAAGTCGGAGGTCGCGACGGGGTGAGGATCACTGTCGCCGACACCGGCAAGGGCATTCCGGCCGACAGTCTCGAAAAGATATGGGAACCGTACGTCACCAATAAACCGGGCGGGACCGGCCTGGGATTGGCGATTGCGCGTCAGGCGGTGTGGGCGCACGATGGAACCGTGAACGCGACGAGCACGTTGGGCAAAGGTACAGAGATACAGTTCACCATACCTGCTAACGGCGTCGCCGCCGTGAGGACTCAATAATGGGACCGGAGATAGCCGTGCCACTCGGCGCTTTTGCTACAGCGATCATTTGCGCCATCGGAATCCCCCTGGCCAGAGCGTATTCACGCAGAATGGACGCCGAGTCGAGGAATCCCCGGATCCCGACGGAGGTGAGCGCGAGGCTGGAGAGGATCGAACAGTCGCTGGACGCCGTCGCAGTCGAAGTAGAACGAATTTCAGAGGGACAGCGCTTCACCACGAAGCTGCTGTCCGAAGGCAGAGGTCCAGGAGAGGCGCGTCAGATCCCGCCATCCGCGTCGTCGGCGCAGGGCAGTAGCAGCTAAGTGCCGATTGTTCTCATCGCCGACGACGAGCCGAATATTCGGCGCATGGTCGGCGCGCTCCTCACAGGCGAAGGCTACGAGGTAACCGAGACGCCGACCGGAATCGAGGCGGTTGCACGCGTCAAGGAAGGAGAGCCTGACGTCGCGCTTGTCGACCTTATGATGCCGGGCGAGCTGGATGGAATGGCCACGCTCGGAAGACTCCGCGACGTCGCTCCGGATCTGCCCGTGATCATGATGAGTGGGCGCGCGGGACTCGCGGACGCCGTGAAAGCGACGAAGCTGGGCGCGTTCAACTTTCTGGAGAAGCCGCTTACACCAGAAGGGGTGCTACTGGCTGTCTCGTCGGCGCTGGAGCTGAGGCAGACACGCCGTGTCGCGCGCGCGTTGCGGGCCGAGCTGGGTTTCGGTGGACAAATGGTGGGCAAAAGCAGCGCGATGAATGCGGTGCGCCAGATGATCGCGCGGGTCGCGCCGACCGACGCGCGAGTGCTCATCACCGGAGAATCGGGAACGGGAAAAGAGCTGGTCGCCAGCGCCATTCACGACGCAAGCGCCCGGCGTGAGAAGCCGTTCGTGAGGGTGAATTGCGCGGCAATTCCGCGCGATCTGGTGGAGAGCGAGATGTTCGGTCACGAGCGGGGCGCGTTCACCGGGGCGACGCAGATGCGAGTCGGACGCTTCGAGCTGGCGCATCGGGGCACGCTGTTCCTGGATGAAGTTGGGGATCTTGGACCCGACGCGCAGGCGAAACTGCTTCGCGCGATCGAGGCCAAGGAGATCCAGCGCGTTGGCGGCAACAAGGTGATTCGAACCGATGTGCGCATCATTTCGGCGACCAATCACGACCTCCAGCGTGCCGTGCGGTCCGGCGCATTTCGAGAGGACCTGTACTTCAGACTGCAAGTAATCCCGCTCGCCATTCCGCCGCTCCGGGAGCGCGGTGACGATATCCTCGAACTGGTGGACCATTTCTCGGAGCAGTTCCTCCAGCGGAGCGGACAGGCCAAACCCCGCTGGAGGAGTGATGCTTTGCATCTACTGCGGGACTACCCGTGGCCCGGCAACGTTCGCGAGCTCGCGAACATCGTCGAGCGACTAGCTATCCTGCATCCAGGTGCGGAGATCACGGGACAACAGGTGGAGGACGTTCTGATCGTCGATCGCGAGGACGAAGCCGCTCTTCCTGTTACTACGCCAACGCAGGCGCACGAGCGCATCGGCGGAAGCGAGGCGAGAGACTCCATCGCGCGGGGTCCGACTTCTCTGGCCGACAGGCTCGACACCTTTGAGCGGAGCGTGATTGCACGAGCGCTCGCAGAGGCGGGCGGCAATGTGGCCGACGCGGCGCGAAGACTACAGACCGACAGACCCAACCTTTACCGGCGGATGAAGCGACTCGGCATCAACGCGACCAGGGGTGTGAAGGCCACATGACGAATAAAGTCAGCAGAATCCGGGCGGCCTGCATCATCCTCGGCTGCGCGATCCCCTTGGTCGCGACCGCGCAGAAAGTCGACACGGTAATGAGCGACACCGCGGCCGCGAGGCTTGGCTTGTGGTCGAGAACGAGTCGAAGCAGCGGTTTGGTCCTCAGCTCCGGTAAGACCTACAACCGCGTCGAAGGGCTCCCGGTTTTCGTGGGGCCCATTTTCCATGACAGCATTGGCGCGGCTGACCTCAATGCATCGGTGTTCGGCATTATCAGGAGCGCTGACACTTTTCACTGGGACGACCAGAATCTCGGCCATCGGATCGTGGCGCAGATGCGCGTCGGCCATGGCCGAGGTTACGGGCTGGGCGTCTCGTCGTACGACGTGGTTGCGCCGGTCGAGACGTGGCAGCTGCCCGATCCCGACGCAGGGCTCGCCGCGTTTTTTGACCACCGCCATTTCCGTGACTATCTCAATCGGCACGGATCGAAGGCGAAGGCGACGTTCAACATGAGCGCGCGCAGCAGCATTGACGTCGACTGGAGTGATGAGCGCTGGAGCTCGGTTAGCGCGCGGAAGGTGTTCTCAGTGTTCGGGAACGGCAAGGCGTGGCGCGCGAACCCGATCGTCGACGCCGGACGATTTCACCTCGGCGTCGCGCGGGCGAAGGTCGATACCCGGAACGACCAGGAGAATCCGTCGACGGGTTGGCTGATCCTCGCCGAATACGAGCGTGGCACGGGACGCATGACCGATGTCGGACCAACATCACCACTGGCGCGCACGATCGTTTCTCCGGATGTGACGTACGGTCGCGGGCTGGTCGACCTGCGTCGCTACAACAGGCTTTCGCCGACGACGGTCCTCAATGGAAGGTTGGTGCTGGGCGGCTGGCTTCACGGTGATCCGCTCCCGCTCGAGCGGCGATTTTCGGTTGGCGGAATCGGAACCGTGCCAGGATTCGATTTCAGGAAGTACGAACCGGGAACTCTCGACGTGTCGCAGTGCAGCGACGGAGGTGCGCCACCGCCGGGAAATCCGGCGCAGTGCGAGCGCGTCGCGCTTGCGCAGCTCGAGTACCGGAACGAGATCCATTCGTCGTTCCTTGATTTTCTCAACGCGCGACCGATCCGACTGCGGGGCATCGGCTTCACGGTACAGCCGACGGCGGTGGCGTTCGTGGATGCAGGACGTGGCTGGCTCGTAGGCCAGCCATCGGGAACGCTTCAGTACTCCAACAACAGCTTCCCACGATTCGGAACGTTCAGGACTGACGTGGGGCTCGGGATTGATTTTGGAATCATCGGCGTGTACGCCGCAAAAGCCGTGTCGAGCCCGAAGGAGCCAGCGAACGTGTTTCTCCGACTGCACCGAAGGTTCTGATGATGCCGCTGGCACATCAGGTGGTCGGGCATGGCCTGGAGTCTCGGTGAGGCTGAGGATTCTCCTCGGTTTGCTGATTGTATCGGCAACCAGGTCGCCGCTCGGCGCGCAGAAGGTGCGGCTCGAGGTGTTGCCGCCGTTGCAGAACGCGTGGGCGGAGGAGCCGCCGTATGTGTCGTCGGCGGGTTTGCTTTCCGATGCTTCAATGCGCGATCTGCTCGCGAACGGATTTCCGGCGCGTCTCCACTACCGACTCGAGCGGTGGTCGTCGGGGCGGTGGTTCGACGACATCAAGGCAGCCTTCGAGTGGGACGTAATTCTCAAGTACGACGTCCTCGGCAAAAAGTATCAGGTGGTGCGCGTCGTGAACAACAAACCCGAATCGCTCGGCGAGTACCTGGTAGAAGACAGCGCCGCACGTGCGGTGGAAGCGCAGTACAAGGTGGGAATCTCGCTGCCGAAAAAGGGGCAGCGCGGCTACTACAATCTGCTGCTGGATGTGGAGACGCTGTCGCTGAGCGATCTGGACGAGGTGCAGCGGTGGCTGCGTGGGGAGCTAAAACCGGCGGTCAGCGGGAAGAAGAATCCCGGTACGGCGCTGGGGCGGGGGGTCCGGACTTTAGTTGTCAGATTGCTTGGAGGAGAGAAGAGGCACTACGAAGCCAGGACGGGCACTTTTAGACCGTAGATCTCATTTAACTGCAACTGAAGACTACCCGCGAGGAGCTTTCGGCCGAGCCGGCTTGCGGCTTCGGGCGGCCGCGAGACGCATTCATAGCAAGCTCGCAGCCGCCGGCCGGTCCGCCCACCGCTCCCAGCGGGTAATCTTCAGTTGCAGTTAACTGACTCTGTGCGGCGCGTGATGCTGCCCGTGAGGGTGCCGCTGCTCCAGGTCTTCGAGATGATGCAGCGTCTCTTCTCCGTAGAACAGCTTGATGTACTTCGCCTGAGTGGCGGTCAGCCTTCTCACGGCCCAACTCAGGTGAACGAAGTGCGGTTCCACTGGCGCGTGCATCGGGTGCATGCCGATCTCGCTTGGAAGGTTGTTCGCCTTACGCGTATTGCAGGGACTGCATGCGGTCACCACGTTCGTCCAATCGTTCGCACCGCCGCGTGAGAGCGGGATCAAGTGGTCGCGGGTCAGGGATTCGCGCGGCTTGAGCTCGATTTGAAGGCGCCCGCAGTACTGGCAGCGGTAGCGATCACGCGCGAACAGGAAGGTGTTCGTTACCTGGCGGCGGAAGCGCCGCGGAACGTGGATAAACCGCGTCAGGCGAATCACTGCCGGCCGCGGCAGCGTCAGGCGCTCGGAACGAACTACGCGATCAAAATCCGCTTCGACGATCTCCGCTTTTCCATCGATCACCAACCGCAAGGCGCGGCGCAGCGGCACCATCGTCAACGGCTCAAATGAAGCATTCAGTGCCAGACAACCAACGATCAAGCACTCCTCCTTGGCAAACCCACCCAAATATACAACTCGTACACCGGTACTACCCGTCTAATGCGACGATTGGCGGGCAGGCATCGTTACCCGCTTAGTCTTTTGGAACTGCAAGTTAAGACTACCTGCTGGGGGCTCTGGGCCGAGCCGGCTGGCGGCTGCGAGCATGCTACGAATGGGTCTCGCGGCGGCCCGAAGCCGCAAGCCGGCTCGGCCGAAAGCTCCTCGCGGGTAGTCTTCAGTTGCCGTTCCGGTTCCTTGGCCCTGAACTAGATGGCCGACGCAGACATATCTCCTACCGCCTCTCTCGACACTTTCCCGCGAGTCACCGATGCGGTCTTCCGCGCCGGCACCGGAGTCAGCCAGCCGTAGCGGTCTTCCAGAGTCCCGCTCGCAATCCCCATGTATTCGCGCTGGATCCGGAGCGTGATCGCGCCCGGCTTTCCGGGCCCAACCGGAATGCGATCCACTGACCGAATCGGGGTTATTTCCGCCGCGGTGCCGGTGAAAAACAGCTCATCGGCGATGTAGAGCATCTCGCGAGGGATCGACTGCTCGACGACCTCGATATCCATGTCACGCGCAATCCGAATCACCGAGTCACGAGTGATGCCGTTCAGAATTCCAGCACTGATCGTTGACGTGAACAGCTTTCCGTCGCGCACGAGGAAGAGATTCTCGCCACTTCCCTCGGACACGAGCCCAAAGGAATCGAGCATGATACCTTCGACGTAGTTGTCGACGCGCGCCTGCATCTTGGACAACTGTCCATTGAGATAATTGCCGCCCGCCTTCGCCATCATCGGGATCGTGTCGGGGGCAGGACGTCTCCAGCTCGAAACACAGACGTCAGCACCGTTCTTGAGAGCGTCAGCACCCAGGTACGTGCCCCACGTCCAGGGGATAATGAAAACCTCGAGCGGAGTGTCGGACGGCAGCACGCCCATCTGCTCGCCGGTTCTTATTGCAACCGGGCGCAGGTAACAGTGCGGCAGCTCATTCTCCGCGACCGTTTCGACCGCCGCTTTGGACATGTCCTCGATCGAGTACTGAAGCGGCATGCGGTAGATGCGGCACGAATCCGCAAACCGTCGCATGTGGGCGTCGAGTCGGAAGACCGCGGGGCCGTTGGGCGTCTCGTAACAGCGAATACCTTCGAAGACGCTCGAGCCGTAATGAACGACGTGGCTCATCACGTGAATGGTCGCGTCTTCCCAATCCACGAACTTACCGTCGCGCCAGATACGGTGGTGGTTATCTACCGCCATGGAACAGGCTTCCTATCGGTGGGGAGAATTGAAGATACTGGCTACACATGCGGGTGCGCCACCCGGGCGTCGGCGTTGCCTAGAGAGTGCGCGACGTAGACCATTCAGCGAGAGCGGTGCCAATCACCGCCACGCGGCCGGCGAGCAAAGGATCCACCGCCTTGCATCGACCACGCTCAACCAGGACACGGCCGCGAACCGTCACCAGCTCGGCGGAGCGACCGGGGAGGGCAAAGATGGCGGTGGAGTATGGATCGCCCACCGGGGTCGTGCGGGGAATATCGACACGAAACGCCGCGAGGTCGGCGTCCTTGCCGGCCTCGAGAGATCCGATGCGAGAGTCCATTCCCAGTGCGCGGGCGCCCCCGATCGTCGCCAGCTCGAGTGCCTGGTGGGCTCCAAAAGCGTCGTGACGGCGAGTCGCGGCGCGGTGGATGAGGACGGCGAGACGCGCTTCGTCGAGAATGTCCATTCGATTGTTGCTCGCCACCGAATCAGATCCCATTCCGAGGGGAATCTGCGCGCTTATGAGCGAGAGCAGCGGCGCGATTCCGTGTCCGAATTTCGCGTTCGACGCGGGGCAGTGGGCGACCGAGCAGCCGTTGCGCGCGATCGTCGCAATGTCGGCGGCGTCGACCCGCACGCAGTGGATGAGCAGTGCGCCAGGTTGGAGCGCTCCACTCTGCTCGAGCAGCGCGATGGGTGATCGCGCTCTTCGTCCAACGGGAATTCCGCGGCGGCTCCATCGGTCGGCGAAGTCGCCCTTGCCCTCAGTCACCAAAGCGCTCTCGGGCTCGCTCTCGGCGATGTGCATCGCAAGCGGGAGACGACGTGCCTTCGCGAATCCAGCCGCCGCCTGGTAGAGGGGATCGGAGACCGTGTACGGTGCGTGGGGCGAGACACCGAGCGAGACGAGGGCGGTTTGCTCGAGTTGGAGCTTCTCGACGCGATCTTCCAGATCGCGCATCGCGAGGTCAGACTGCGACGGATCCGGACCGAATACTTCCTGGTACATGATCCCGCGCACGCCCAGCTCGCGCATTGCTTGCATCACGACGCCACTCGAGCACGTGTCGGCGTAGGACGTGATGCCGGCTTCGAGCCCTTCGATAATTCCCAGGCGCGCCGAATCCAGCAGCATCTCGGCGTCGAGAATCTCGTTCCGACTCTGACGAAGCGTGTCGATCCATTCCGCGAACTGACAATTCTCGAGGAAGCCGCGCATTGCGGTGAGCTCGAGATGCGTATGGCTGTTCACGAGGCCCGGCAGAAGAATCGCTTCGCCGAGCTCGTAGTCGTCGCCGGCGGGGGCATCGGCGCGCGGACCAACGTAAGTGATAAGTCCGTCGTTCTCGACGACGGTTCCATCCTCGATCGGCGGCTGGGTGATCGGCAGCACCCAACGCGCGTGATAGCGCATCAGCGCGGAATCGGGCGAGGAATCGGAGGGCGGGCGGGCGACGGAATGGTATCGGTTCGCGGGCTCGTCGTATCGCGTCGCGTCGTATCGCGCAGCACGCGCGCGCGCCGACGCGTTGTATCGAAAACTGTCGGCCGGCGCACCGCGCCGGTGTCCCGACGGGTCGTGGTGTCGAATACGGTCGGTACTCGTTGCGGCCCGCGCCCCGGCACCGGCTCGTACCCAGGCTGGATGGTGGGAGGCGTCACCGTGATCGGCGTGCGTGCTCCGCCGGCGGGCGGCGGAGTGAGCGGGATTGTGCTAAAGGTGTCGACGGGGGTCATACCCGGGTTGGCGTACGGTCCGTGTTTGTCGCAATCGCGCGTTGGTTCGGTGCCCGAGATGTAGAACTCGGTCGTCACCAGATTTCGGGGGCAATAAGGCGTCTGCAGGAGTCCGCTGCTGATGTCGATCTCGCGCGTTACGATCGACATTGGCCGCGGCCAGTCCGGCGGCGGCGGCTTCCGCCGGTAGACTTCGGTCATGAATGCTGTCCACGCCGGCGCGGCGAGCACGCCTCCCTGGGCGTT
>WNGC01000856.1_pt1 | contig 28017 bp, 22 predicted proteins | sample 5400051 | NCBI WGS metagenome assembly WNGC01 (sample SAMN13153368, study PRJNA577476) | soil metagenome | isolation source: 20 cm soil or saprolite under grassland replicate 2 | place: USA:California | collected 2016-06-15
ACCCAGGCGCTGCTGTCTGCGGTCCCAGTCGCCGATCCGAAAGCTCGCAAGCAGCGGATCCTGCTGCAGGGCGATGTCCCATCACCGGCCCATCCGCCGTCGGGCTGCGTCTTTCATCCGCGCTGCCACCACCCGGCAAAGGACGCCGCGTGCGCGAACATCGTCCCCCCTCTGGAAGAAAAAGCTCCGGGACATTTCGCCGCCTGCATCAAGCAGCCGCCAACGACAGTGACGTGGGAGCAACAAAAGGAAGTTGGTGGCGTACATCAACCTGAGCGGTATCTTCCGCTCGCCGCCCTCCACGCATAACGATCCACCCTCTTTCCGCTTCCCGCTCCCCTCTACTCCTCCGACCATGGCCCGAAACTCGAGAGACGTTTTTCAGCAGCCCTCGGCAGGAACCGTAACGCACGACGAGCCACCTCCGGGATTTGTAGGCGCGAGCAAGCGCACTTTCTTCGGACATCCGGTCGGACTCTCCACTCTCTTCTTCACCGAGATGTGGGAGAGGTTCTCCTACTACGGCATCCGCCCGCTCCTCGTTCTCTTCATGACGGCCGCGCTGGCGTCGGGCGGATTCGGGCTGGATCGGGCGACGGCGTCATCGATCGTCGGTATTTACGCAGCAAGCGTGTACCTCGCCTCGCTCCCCGGCGGCTGGATCGCCGACAGGTGGCTCGGACTCAGACGCTCGATCTGGTACGGGGGCATTCTGATCGCGTTGGGACACCTGTCGATCGCCCTCTCGATCGTCTTCGCGCACGCCGCGTTCTACATCGGACTGGTTCTCATCGTGATGGGCACCGGACTGCTCAAGCCGAATATCTCGGCGATCGTCGGTGACCTGTATCCCGAGGGCGGATCGCGGCGCGACGCCGGCTTCTCGATCTTCTACATGGGAATCAACATCGGCGCACTCGTCGCCCCCCTTATTACCGGCATACTCGGCGAGCGGGTGGGCTGGTCGCTCGGCTTCGGCGCGGCCGGGCTCGGCATGGTGATCGGACTTGTTACCTATCGCCTGCGCGGCGACAAGACGCTCGGTGACGTCGGCGTTCTCCCAGGTTCGATCGACCCCGCTGAACATCGTCGCGTCAGGCTCTCGGCGATTATCGGAGTCGGTGTGATTGCCTTGTTGGTCTTGTTGACGATGACCGGATTTATCCATATCAACGCTGTTTCACTGGCCCAGAAGATGACATACGTCATCGTCGGCTCGGCGCTGTTGTATTTCATCTACCTGTTTGTCGGTGGCGGACTGACCAGCGAGGAGAAGAAGCGCGTCGTCGTCATCATTCTTCTGTTCTTCTTCGCGGCGATTTTCTGGTCCGCCTTCGAGCAGGCACCGACCTCGCTCAATCTGTTCGCGCGGGATTTTACGAATCGAGTCGTGTTCGGATGGGAGATGCCGACGCTCTGGCTCCAGGCAGCTAACTCCGTATTCGTGATCGCGCTCGCCCCGGTGTTCGCCGCGATCTGGATAGCGCTCGGCAAGCGTGGAAAAGCTCCGTCGAGCATTGCCAAATTCGCGTGGGGCCTGTTCTTCGCGGGCGTTGGCTTCGTTGTGATGGTATTCGCCGCGAACATAGTCATCGCGGGCGGGGGCAATGTCCGCGTTTCATCCTGGTGGCTGGTATGGAGCTATTTCTTCCAGTCGGTTGGCGAGTTGTCGCTCAGTCCCGTGGGGCTAAGCTCAATGACCAAGCTCGCGCCGATCAAGTTCAAGGGACAGATGATGGGTATCTGGTTCATGGCTAGCGCGCTGGGCAATCTGGTGGCGGGACTCGTGGGTGGTCGCGTGGATCCGGAGAAGCTGCCACAGATGCCGATCCTGTTCAGGCAGACCTCGATGTTCCTCTTCATCGCCGCGGTCGTGTGCGGATTGCTCGTCATCCCGGTACGTAGAATGATGCGCGACGTTCCGGCGGCGAATCGCTAGCTCGCAAGGCCTGTGCGTCATTCAAGTGGGTACTTCTCGATGTGCAAGTTTTGAATGGTCTGACGTCTTCTCTCTATCCAAACGCCTAGACCGGGAGAACCAATGGTCAGACACCTTGTTGGAATCGCCTTATCGCTGTCCGCCTGTTCGTTGGTGATTGATGTTAGCTCCGCGGGAGGACAGACGTTCTCGCCGGGTCCTACCGCGCGCGAGCCCGAGATTACCGCCACCGGGCGGGGAGAAACCCACCTCGCTCCAACCTTTGGGGTGGTGATGATCGGAGTTACGACGCGTTCCGGTACCGCCGCGGAAGCAGCGACACAAAATGCGGCGAAGGTCGCCTCAACGCTTGCCGCTCTGCGCCAAGCCGGCGTTGCCGCTGAGGACCTGACGAATCAAGGGTATAGCATCGAGCAGGCCTACGAGGATAACGGCCGACGGCGTAGCGGCTTCACCGCTCGCAACACCATTCGAGCGCGCGTAAACAGTGTGGACCAGGTCGGAAAAGTCATTGATGCTGCTGTGAGTGGCGGAGCAGGTGAGATTTCTTCCGTTCAGTTCGGCGCGACGAACATAGAGGAGGCGCGTCGTTCTGCAATGACTGAGGCTGTCAAGCAGGCTCGCATTGACGCCGCTGTCCTGGCGACTGCCGCCGGGGGGACTCTCGGAAGGCTGATTACTCTTTCTTCGAGCAGCTCGATCCCCAGCGGCTACGGCGCGTTTCAGCTGGACGCCGCCGTATTGACCAGCGGTATGTCCGTTCCGACTGTCATTTCGCCGCGGGAGTTGACCGTTTCTGCGCAGGCACTTGGCCGATGGGAATTCGTTCCCGGCGCATCTCGCTAAAGACAGCGGCTACGGCCAATTGAACACCGAAGCAGGAATCGATCGCTCGCGATTTCTGAAGATATCCCGCGGCTCGATCCGGAAGATTCTGGTGAAATCGGTCACGGTGAGCCGCGCCTCCCAGCCATGAGCGCGCGGCCCCTTCACCGGAAACGCAAAATCTGCTCTGAAAGTTCGACGCGATTGCGGCGGTGAGGCCGCAAGAAAGCTCACGCCCGCCGACGCCGAAATCGGGGTGGTGACACCGAAAGGCGAATCTCCGGCCCAGAGCTTCCCCGCTTCCGCGAACCCCGCGACCGCCATTGTTGCGAAATCTTTGTACCGGCCAATCAGATAACGATCTTCCGTTCGCGCTACCAGCCTGCGGCCACCGCCGACGTCCGACGCTCTGAACCCGCGAAGGCCGCCGTCGCGGTCCGCAAAGGTGAGCTGAAATGGAATTCGCTGCTTCCATCCCCCGCTGAACGTCAGGTCCGAGGTCACGGTATGGCGGTTGATGGGCTTCACGTAAATCGCTGCACGACCGTGCGCGAGCATGCCATCCCAATTCCCATCCTCATCCCTGCGACCCTCTCCTGCGATATCGAGTGCCGCGTACGAGATCGGGGTCGCCACCCCGGCGTAAAGGTCGGTGGATCCGAACCAATCGCGCTCCTTGCCGCGCAGAAAAATCGCGCCCTTGCCGAGAAGCGTTGCCAGTTGAACGCCCGTCCGCAAATCCTGGGTGCCTTCGAGCGCGTCGAACCCGCTCACCCGGACGAAGTGAACGTTGCGAAAACCCGATAACGCGTTGAGTCGCGCCGTCTGGTGCTTCGTATACCTGTCGATCAACGCCTGGCTGGTGTCGGGAAGAACGCCTGCGTCACTCACGATTACAGGTTGGTTGGCCGGGTCTTCGTCTTCGAAAGATATGGATCCTCCGATTAGCCAGAGGTTCCCGAGCGGCGGACCGATGCGAACGAGACCTCCAATGTCGCTGTACGAACGGTCGAGTTTCAGCGCCGCCTGCAGCGCGCCCGGCCGCCGAAAATAGAAATAGGCGTTCGTATTGCCGGCGGTTGTGCGCCACGAAATGCGTTGCAAGTCCGTAAGAAAGGGATGACTCAGCTCGGTTCCCCAATCGCTTCCAAGCTCCCGCCGTCCGGCCTCTGCGCGCAGCTGGTAGGGACGCCCAAGGAACTGATAGTCGATCACCTTCCCCGCATAGATGTCGCGAAATCGCGCACCCTTCTTCCAGCTTCCCTCGACGTGCAGCGCGCTTCCGAGAAGATTGTCCTCGCCGAGGAGAAGCGAGTGGACCGCGGGCGCTCCGCCGCCAATGCCGGCGCCGACGATCACCGAGACTTCGTCTACGGTTGTGACGCTGAGCACGACTCCGCCCTGACCGTCTGCGTACGCGATCACGCTCGCGTCGGCAATGAATGGTTGCACCCGCAGAATGCGCTCCGATTCCGCGCGACGAACCTCGGTGCAACGGTCACCCAGCTGCAGGGCGAGGTAGCGACGGATCACCGCTTCTCGCGTCGTCACGTGCTGCTTCGCGGCGTAGCGCAGGGCGCGCTGCCACATGGCAGTCCCCGTGATCTCGAACGGCGGAGCTGCATCGATGTCTATCCGACTGATACGCTCCCCCTTGCAGGTGACGGGGAGCCCGTTCAGACTTTGGGGCTGTGCAATTGTCGCCGACGCGGCGGCGAGCAGCAGTGCCAACGTACCCTGTCGAAGAGAGATCACTCGTGTCGTCCGCGCGCAAGCCGGTTCCAGCCTGCACAGTTGCTGTTACCGCTAGCATTCGCCCCGATGGCGATACCAGCCGGGTTCGATTGACCGCCGCCTACGTGACGGCCCTCGAAAACGCAGGGCTCGTACCACTCATCGTCCCTCCGCTTTCGAGCGCTGATGCTGCCGCGGCAATTCTGGATTCAGTCTCCGGTCTCGTACTGACCGGCGGCGAAGATGTCGATCCCGCTCGTTACGGCGAAAGCCGCCACGAAAAAGTACGGTCCATCAACCCCGCGCGCGATGCGACCGAAGCGGCGCTCGTCGAGGAGGCGCGAGCCCGTGGAACTCCTGTGCTCGCGATTTGCCGCGGCATCCAGATGCTCAACGTCGCACTCGGCGGCACTCTGGTGCAGGACATTTCATCGCAGTGTGAGACCCACATCGCGCATGATGAGGAAGGCCCAAGAGATTCCCGCTCACATGAAGTTTCGATTGAGCCTGGGTCGCTGATCGCCAAAGCGGTTGGAGCAGAGCACGTCACCGTGAACTCGTTCCATCACCAATCGGTCAAGCGCGTCGCCGACGGCATGCGGGTCACCGCGCGATCTCCGGACGGAATCATCGAAGGGCTCGAGTCCACCGAGGAGGACTGGTGGGTGATGGCGGTGCAGTGGCACCCGGAGGAGATGACCGACTCGGCCGAGCCGTGGGACCGAGGCCTGTTCAAGGCGTTCGCGCGGCAAGTCGAAGCGTAGTGGAGCTACCCCGGGTTCTTCACGTCGACTCCGGGCGTAGCTGGCGCGGCGGCCAGCGCCAGGTATTCCTGCTTGCGACCGGACTCCGCGATCTCGGCTACCGCACCCTTGTCGTCGCGCCAACAGGTTCGCCCCTGATCCGGCGCGCCGAGCACGCTGGCCTCCCGACCTACCGCCTGACGCTGCGCGGAGAATGGGACATACGGTCCGCCCGAGAGCTCCGCGCCGTCGCTCGCGAGTGGGGCGCCGCAATCGTCCACGCACACGACGCGCGATCACACTCGATCGCGAGACTCGCGCTGATTGGGAAGCGAAAGACGCGACTCGTCGTCACGCGACGCGTGGCATTCCCGCCCAAACAGGTGCGGCTGAAGTACCGACACGGGGTCGATTTATTCATCGCCATCTCGCAGGCCGTGAAGGCAGTGATGGTGAAAGCAGGAGTTCCGGCTGGGCTGGTCGAAGTCGTTTACTCGGGAGTGCCGGCTCCGCAGGTGAAGCGACCGCGGAATTGGCGCCGCGAACGGGGCTGGCCGCCGAACACCGTGATCTGCGGAATCGTCGGCGCGATGACCCAGGAAAAAGGCCTGGACATGGTCGGCGGGATTGCGCGCCGCTTGCCCGGCGAGCTTTTCCGGCGCACGCGCATCGTTCTGCTCGGCGGAAAGGGGAAAGGCGGCACGACCGTGTCGGGCGTGGAGGGATTCGACGCCGGATTCGTGGAAGAGATTCACGAGGCGATGGCCGGCCTCGACGTTCTCTGGCATCCAGCACGGTCAGAAGGACTCGGCACATCCGTGATCGACGCGATGGCGTTGGGTGTCCCACCGATCGCGTTCTCCGTCGGCGGTCTGCCCGAGCTTATTGAGGATGGAAAAAGCGGCTTGCTCATCCAGCCGGGCGATGTCCCCGGATTCGTCCGCGCCGCCGCCGCGCTGATCAGTGACGACGGGCTTCGCACCATGCTCGGCGAAGGCGCCCGGCAGCGCGCGCGGGATTTCGACGCCAAGCGGATGATCGAACGCACGGCAGAGGTGTACGATAGAGTTATCGCGGGGTAGCGACGACTCGCCTGGGGCTCCTATCTTGCCGGTAGAGCTAACGGACTCACGCTCGGCATTGCCGGATAGGCCCGGCCCCGCCCGACACCTAGCAGCGGACCTGACTTGATCTATATCTGTATACCGACTTACAACGAAAGCCAAACCGTCGGCGTGCTCCTGTGGCGCATTCGCCGCGTGTTCCAGGATTACTCGCGCGAATACGAAATCATCGTCTACGACGACGCGAGCACCGACGGTACGCTCGAGACGCTTCAGCCGTATGCCGACGTGATCCCCTTGACCATTGTGCGCGGCGAGCAGCGCAAAGGATTTGGCGGCGCGCTGGATAAGCTCGTGCGCGAAGTCTCGCGCCGGACGCGGTACGCCCGCCGTGATGCTCTGATCGTCATGCAGGCCGATTTTACCGATCAACCGGAGCACATCCCGGAGCTCGTAAAACGCTTCGAAGGCGGCGCTGACATCGTCGTGGCGAAACAGGAAATGACGGAAGCGCCGGCTCCCGTTCGCCGGCTTCGCCGGTTCGCGGATTGGCTCCAACGCGCGGGTATGCCGAAGACCGACGCTGCCGATCTGTTCACGACCTTTCGCCTGTATCGCATCTCCGTGCTGCGCGAGCTACTCAAGACCCTCGGCGACAAGCCGACAGTTACAAGCACCGGCTGGGCAGCCAACATGGAGCTGCTACTGAAAGCGCGCCGTTTCGCACGTCGGATCGATAACGTCGATCTCGCCCCGCGATATGACGTGCGCACTCGGGAGACCAGGGTTCGCCCAATCTCAGACGCTTTGAATCTCTTTCGATCCAGTCGCAAGGCACGCGTTCTTGCCGCTCCAACGGGAGGCGCGGCGTGAAAGCGACCATGATTCTTGGCGCGGCTGTTTTCGCGGCCGTAGTCACTATCGAGTCGCGGGCGCAAGTGTCTCCGACGTCGCCTAGCGTTGTGTCGCCTGCCAAGCACACGAAAGTTCCATTCGGGCCGGGCGAGCGCATGGAGTACGACGTCCGCTTCGGCGCGCTGCACGTGGGCAGCGCCCACATGGAAGTCGTATCACTTGACAACCTGCGCGGACGCGCCGCCTGGCACACCGCCTTCTGGGTTCAGGGCGGAAATTTCCTCTATCGTGTAAACGACGTGTACGAGAGCTGGATGGACGCGGAGACGCTCTCATCGCTTCGCTTCGTGCAGCAGCTCGAGGAAGGTGGAAAGGACACCGAGCGGCGATTCGAGATCTATCCGGAGCGCGCGATCTTCATCCAGACTTCGAAAAAGCCTCCCAAGGAAGAGAAATCAGTTAGCCAACCGCTCGATGACGGATCGTTTCTGTACTTCATCCGTACCATTCCGCTCGTCGTTGGCCAGACGTATGACTTTGACCGCTATTTCCGTCCCGACCGGAACCCGGTTCGGATCCGGGTCGTCCGGAAGGAGCAAGTCAAAGTCCCCGCTGGAACTTTCAATGCGATCGTTCTTCAGCCGGTCATCAAGACGAAGGGCATTTTTTCCGAGAACGGTCACGCCGAGATCTGGGTGACGGACGATGAAAGGCACATCATGCTGCAGCTGAAATCGAAGCTGTCTTTCGGTTCGCTCAACCTTTATCTCAAGTCCTACTTCCCATCGCCGAATTCGTAAGCGGTAGCCGCGGGCCCGGCCCAAAAAAACCGAAGAGCGCGTCTTCCGCGAAGTCTTCGCCCTCACCCGCGGAAGTCGATCTCTCGAAAGTGCGTACCGTCCCGATCGCGCGACGTCCCAACAAAGTCGCCGCCGCGGAGTTCGCCACACCGCCCGGAACCGATCGCAGCTTTGGCGCCTTCCTCAAATCGCTGCCCGATGTCCTCGTCGCCCGGGATTTTCTCCGCGTCGTGGACGCGATTGCGTCAGCCGCGAAGAATCGGAAAGGCGTCGTCGTTATGCTCGGCGGACACATCGTAAAAACCGGGCTCGCGCCGCTCCTCATCGATCTGATGAATCGCCGCGTAATCACGCACCTTGCCATGAATGGTTCCGCCGCGATCCACGACTACGAAATCGCGCGATTTGGCGCGACATCGGAGGACGTCGCTCGCGGACTCGTCGACGGAACGTTTGGGATGGCGGAAGAAACGGGGCGCGGGATGAACCACGCCTTTACCAAAGGAATGAAAAGCGGCTGGGGAATGGGGGAAGCGTTGGCTCGCTCGCTCGAGGAACTTTCGCTATCGAACGGAGAGCTGTCAGTGATTCTGGCCGCTCATCGCCTCGGCGTCCCCTGCACCGTGCACGCGGCGTTGGGCGCCGAGATAATTCATCAGCATCCAGCCACCGATGGCGCCGCGATCGGCGACACCAGCCACCGGGATTTCCGCCGTCTCGCCGCATCGCTTCCGTCGCTGCAGGACGGGGGTGTCGTTCTCAACCTCGGCAGCGCCGTGATAATGCCGGAGGTTTTTCTCAAGGCGCTGACGATCGCGCGAAACCTCAACGACGGCAAGCCGACCGGATTCACAACCTGCGACCTCGACATGCAGCGCCACTACCGCCCGCGCGTGAACGTCGTGCAGCGGCCGACGCAGGGGAGCGGAAAAGGCTACGAGATCACCGGACACCATGAGATAATGGTGCCTTTGCTTGCATGGGGGGTTGTTGAGGCGCTGGACTCGGTGTAGGGGCTGCGCGGGCCTTCTGGCCACACGAGTACATAAGCGGGGAGCCTTTAGCCTTTTAGCTGTTTAGCTCGGAGTCTTTCACTTCGGTGCTTCTCGTCTCAAGCCTGCTCCGAAGAGAAAACAAGGAAGACGGAGAACAACGAAGTGCGAATCGCTCAAGATGCGCCCGGCCGCTTTCCGAAGTCGCTCCCCGCTGAGAAGCTAAGTAGCTGAGAGCTCCCCGCTTTTGTACTCCTGTGGCCAGCGAGCGAGAGCAACTCAGTCCTGCGGCTTCTTCCGCTTATGTACTCCTGTGGCCAGACGGCGAGACGCGATCGATACAGACAGACTAGTATCGAGTGAGCCGAGTCCCCGCGAACCTCTCCCTGAGTCGAGCCGCCGTCCCGGGCGCAAGAATCCGAATCCCGAAGTAAAGTAGCCCGCCGACGATCAATACCTTGAGCGCAAGCCCGACGAGAAAGAACGTGAGACCGACCAGGCCGCCGAAAAGCTTGAACACCATGCCCACGGCAAAGAGGCCGAGCAGGGCGAATAGGCCGATCATGAAAATGGCGCGTAACATGATGTTCTCCGATACAGTGTCTGGAATCACTACGATACACCAATTCAACTTGTTTCACGAGAGTGGAAGGCGCACTTGAGTGACGACGCTATCGTCGTTGGCGGAGGCCTGATTGGGCTCGCTGTCGCCGCGGCCCTGGCGGAGCGCGGAGTAACGGTCACAGTCATGAGCGAGCCTCGGCCCGGCGAAGCATCGCCCGCTGCCGCCGGGATGCTGGCGCCGTCCGTCGAACGCGCGCCGGGCCCGGCGTCCGATTTCGGAATCGCAGCCCGGGATCGATAGAACAGGCGTCAAGGTTCCGCTCAATCGGCGGGGAATTATCCAGGTCGCATTCAGTGAAAAAGGAATAAAGGGACTGACAAAAACCGCCCTTCCGACGAGTCGCTGGCTCGACGCCGCGGAGCTGCGCCAGCTCGAGCCCAACCTTTCGCATGGGCTCGGAGCGATGTTCAATCCCAGCGATGGAGCCGTAGACAACACGATCCTGCTCACGGCGCTCGAAAAGTTTTGCCGTGAGAATCCGCGTATAAAACGCTTGTCGGCCGCGGCGATCGCCGTCGAAGCGGAAGCGGATTCGTGCACCGTAGTGACGGCTTTGGCCGAGCGGTACCAATCCCGTCGGGTTGTCATCGCGGCTGGCGCGTGGGCCGGAAAAATCTCCGGAGCAAAGTACGCACGCCGCGTGAAGCCGGCACGCGGTCAACTTGTCTCCTACAGTACGACACCTCTTCGCCACGTTGCATATGGACCGCGCGGCTACGTCGTGCCGCGAGGCAATCTCACGATTGGCGGGAGCACGATGGAAAGTGTCGGGTTCAATCCCAGTACCACGCCGAGCGGCGTGAAAAAAGTCCGCATCGCCGCCGAAGAGATCTGCCCGACGCTCGCCGCGTCGGAAAAAATCGAGGCGTGGGCCGGCCTCCGCCCAGTAACGCCGGACATGTTGCCGATGCTCGGCTCCGATCCCGAGCATCCTTCGCTTATCTACGCGTGTGGCCACTCGCGCAATGGCGTGCTGATGGCCCCCCTAACGGGGGATTTAATCGCCGATCTCGTGACAGAATCACCACTTAGCCACGATCTGTCACAATTTCGCCCCGACCGCTTTTGATGTAGATTCCGTAAGCTCGACGGATTCTCTCCTCCCCGTCGGCCCCAAACGATGCCAGAAACTTTTTATCAGATCATGGGGCGTCACCGCGCCGAGCCGCTCCCCGAGCGAAAGCCGTCGTGGCTCAAGGTAAAGGCGCCCGGAGGCCCCAACTACGTTCGACTCAAGCACTTGATGCGCGAGCTCGACCTCCATTCGGTGTGCGAGGAAGCCCACTGCCCGAACGTCGGCGAGTGCTGGGAACATGGTACTGCGACCTTCATGATCCTGGGCGACGTCTGTACTCGGAACTGTGCTTATTGCGCCGTGGCACATGGACGGCCCCCCAAATACGACATCGCCGAACCGCACCGAGTAGCAAAAGCAATCGCCGAGATGGGACTGCAGCACGCTGTCATTACTTCGGTGGATCGGGACGATCTTCCTGATTTCGGCGCCTGGGTTTTCGCCGAGACCATCCGCCAGATCCACGACCGGGTTCCTGGCTGCTCGGTGGAGGTCCTGGTACCGGATTTCCAGGGCAACGAGGACAGCATTCGCGCGGTTCTCGAGGCCGGTCCCGAGATCTACAATCACAACACCGAAACAGTGCCTCGACTTTACAAGAAAGCGCGGCCCGGCGGTCGGTATTCGCGGGTGATGGAGATTTTCCGCTACGCCAAGCGAATCGCTCCCGAGATCCCGACCAAAACCGGAATGATACTCGGCATGGGCGAAACGATCGAAGAGGTAGTTGCCGTCATGCGCGACCTTCGCGAGGTCGACGTCGATATCCTTACACTGGGACAGTATCTCCGTCCATCCGACGCGCACATCGCCCTCGACCGCTACTACACGCCGCAGGAATTTCGAAAGCTCTACGAGGTTGGAATGGAGATGGGCTTCCGCCACGTCGAGTCAGGACCACTCGTTCGCTCCAGCTATCACGCGTGGGAGCAGGTACAGGCAGCAGGCGTATGAGCACAGAAGCGAAGCGTCCACCGGTGCAGAAGCGCAAGGACAAAAGCGCGGCAGCGGATGGTCAGGAGAAAGGCGCGCTTACAAATGATGGGAATGGCGCCGGTACACTGAGGGACCCTGAGAGGGGCAACGTGATCGAGAACGAGGCCGCGCCGCAAAATGTCGCGGGGACAACCGTCGAGCAGAGACGCGAGCTGCTGCACTCGATGCTCCTCCAGCGCCGCTTCGAGGAGCGATGCGCCGAAGCCTACGCGCTCGGCAAGATCGGCGGGTTCTGCCACCTGTATATCGGACAGGAAGCCGTCTCCACCGGCGTCATGTCGATGATTCGCCCGGACGACTATGTGATCACCGCCTACCGTGACCATGGTCAGGCGCTGGCGCGTGGAATCAGTCCCCGAGCCATCATGTCCGAGCTTTTTGGGCGCGCCGATGGATGCTCGGGCGGCAAAGGTGGATCCATGCACCTCTTCGACGCCAAGACCAACTTCTTTGGTGGACATGGAATCGTTGGCGGTCATGTGCCGATTGCGGCTGGCGTGGGCTTCGCGATCAAGTACCGCCGCGGCAATCAGCTGTGCATATGCTTCTTCGGCGAGGCCGCGGTGAACATCGGGGCGTTCCATGAGGCGCTCAACATGGCGTCGCTCTGGGATTTGCCGGTGATCTTCATCGTCGAGAACAATCGCTACGGGATGGGTACTGCGATATCACGTTCGACGGCCAACGAGGACGTGCTCGTCCGCGCCAAGGGTTATCGAATGGATGGAGAATCCGTCGACGGCCAGGATGTTTTCGCGGTCCGGGAGTGCATGGCCCGCTCGATCGAGCGCGCGCGAAAGGACAAACGTCCCAGTCTGATCGAGATGAAAACTTACCGCTTTATGGGCCACTCCATGTCCGACGCGGTTAGCGGCACTTATCGCACGAAGGGCGAGCTCGAAGAGAACATGAAGCGCGATCCGATTATTCTGCTCCACAACAAGATGTTCGAGGCCGGCGAGCTGACCGAAGGCGAGATGCACAAGATGGACGACGAAGCGAAGGCGACCGCCCAGGATGCCTGGGATTTTGCCGACGCGAGTCCGGAGCCGCCGCTCGAGAAGCTCTACACCGACGTGTACTCGGAGACGACCTCCTGATGGCGGTAATGACCTATCGAGACGCGTTGACGCAGGGGCTGCGCGAGGAGCTGCAGCGCGACGACCGCGTCTTCCTCATGGGAGAAGAGGTCGCCCAATACAACGGCGCTTACAAGGTGTCGAAGGGATTGCTCGACGAATTCGGACCAATGCGGATCGTCGACACGCCAATCACCGAGCTGGGGTTCGCCGGAGTCGGAGTCGGCGCGGCGATGGCCGGACTTCGTCCAATCGTCGAGTTCATGACGTGGAACTTCGCGCTTCTCGCCCTCGACGAAGTAGTGAACGCCGCCGCGAAGATGCTGTACATGTCGGGCGGCCAGTTCAAGATGCCGATGGTGTTCCGCGGCCCGAATGGCGCCGCGTTGCAGCTCGCCGCACAGCACTCGCAAGCCTGGGAGAGCTGGCTCGCGCACATACCGGGGTTGAAGGTTTTGACGCCGGGCACGCCCGCCGATGCGAAAGGACTTCTCAAGTCCGCCATCCGCGACGACAATCCTGTGGTGTTCCTCGAGGGCGAAATGCTCTACAACACCAAGGGCGAGGTCCCCGACGGAGAGCACGTCGTGCCAATCGGCGTGGCGGAGCTCAAGCGCCAGGGCGATCACTGCTCGGTGATCACGCACGGGAAGATGGTACTGGTTGCCATGCGCGTGGCCGACGATCTCGCCAAGGAAGGAATCAACATCGACGTCGTCGATTTGCGCTCCGTCCGGCCGATCGACGTCGAAGCGATTGCAACTTCGGTTCAGAAGACCAACCGCGCGGTCGTCCTCGAGGAAGGCTGGGAGATATGCGGCATGGGCTCACAAGTCGTCGATTTCATCCAGCGCGAATGCTTCGACGATCTCGATGCGCCGGTCCTGCGCGTTCATCAGGAAGATGTGCCGATGCCGTACGCCAAGAACCTGGAGCGAGCCGCGAAGCCTGACGCCGGCAAGACGATCGCGGCGATCAAGAAAGTCATGTACCTAGACTGAGCTGCTATGGCAACCAAGGTGGTAATGGAGGCGCTCTCGCCGACGATGGAAGAAGGCCGCCTCGTCAAGTGGAATAAGAACGAGGGCGATCAGGTCAAATCCGGCGACGTCCTCGCCGAAGTCGAGACGGACAAGGCGGTAATGGAGCTGGTCGCGAGGGGAGATGGTGTCTTGCGCAAGCGTCTCGCGAACGAAGGGGACGCGTCTCCTGTCGGAACTTTGCTCGCCGTCATCGCGAATCCCGACGAAAACATCGACGCAATCGTTGGAGGCGCGTCCGCTGCAGCTCCAGCTGCTGCTCCGGCCCAGACGGGGCAAGCCGCGCAAGGTGGCCAAGGTTCGCAGTCGGGAGGCGCGCCGAATCAGGCAGTTGCAGATACGAGAGAAAGCGCGGGGAAAAGTCCTGTTCCGCAGTCTCCACCTCAATCGCAAGGCGAAGCGTCGACACCGCCACAGCAAAAGTCTGGCGGGCAGACCGCGGTACCCCCGACTGCGCCACCGCGTCCCGCCGCACCGGCCGCTGTGCCCTCACGTCCAGCAACACCGCGTCCGTCGGGCGCTCCGGCCGGACCTCCGCGAGGAAATGGTGCCGCGCGTCCCGGCGCGGCCACGGCCGGGGGACGGCAGCGCTCATCACCCCTCGCGCGCCGGCTCGCGACGGAAAAAGGAATTCAGCTCGGGGGCATCCAGGGCACTGGACCGGGTGGCCGCATCGTCAAGCGTGACATCGAGAACGCCAAAGCGACGGCCGGCGCGGCGCGGTCAGCGGCCGCCGAACGACTGGCTACCGAAGGCGATTACAAGGACGTGCCGCTTACACAGATCAGGAAAACCATCGCGCGCCGCCTTTCCGAATCGAATGGACCGGTTCCGACGTTCTTCCTCACCGCCGAGTTCGACGTGACGCGCGCCGCTGAAATGCGGCAACAGCTCGCCGAGATGGGCGACGAGTACAAGGCGTCGTTCAACGACATCGTCATCAAGGCGGTGGCGCTGGCGTTGGCCGGGCACCCCGAGGTGAACGCGCACTGGCTCAATGACAAGATCCGTCACTTCAACCGGATTCACGTCGCGATGGCGGTCGCTGTCGAAGATGGCCTGATCACGCCCGTGCTGTTCGACGCAGATCGAATGACTCTCTGGGAGATCTCGGCCAAAGCCCGCGAACTCGCCGGCCGCGCGCGCGACCGCAAGCTCACGCCCGAGGAGTACACGGGCTCGACGTTCTCCGTCTCCAACCTTGGCATGTTCGGCATCGACCAGTTCACCGCGATCATTAATCCCCCCGAAGCAGGCATCCTCGCTATAGGAGGCGCGGAAGAGAAGCCGGTCGTAATTGATGGCCAGCTGGAAGTACGTCAGCGCATGCGCGTCACGATGAGCTGCGACCATCGGGTCATAGACGGCGCCACTGGCGCCAAATTCCTCCAGACAGTCGGACGGTACATCGAGAATCCGCTGAGTTTGATTATCTGAGGATCGCTCTCAAACTGCGGACTGCGGACAAAGGCACTGCGGACTGCGGACCAACGGCATTGCGGACTGCTGACTAACTACGCATTGGGGGACTAACTGCGGACTGCGAAACTAGCTAGTCGCTCGTTTGCAGCTTCAGTCAGCAATCCGCAGTGGTCATCAATCCGCAGTAGGTGTCCCAATCCGCAATTAGTCAGCAGTCCGAAGTGCACTTGGTCCGCAGTCCGCAGCCAACGACTTAGATTATTCTGAACTCCAACGCACAAAGAAATGGCAAGTTATGACGTGATTTTCATAGGTGGCGGGCCCGCCGGCTACGTTGGCGCTATCCGCGCCGCCCAGCTTGGAATGTCTGTCGCCGTCGTCGAACGCGAAGGACTGGGCGGCACGTGTGTTCTTTGGGGCTGCATCCCCGCCAAAGCGCTGCTCGAATCGGCGTCACTCGCGACCAAAGTCTCGCACGCAAAGGATTTCGGCGTGACGGTCGGCGAAGTCCAGCTCGATTACGGCGTCGCGATGAAACGCTCCCGCGCCGTGAGTAACCAAAACTCGAAGGGAGTCGAGTTCCTGTTCAAGAAAAACAAGATCACCTGGATCAAAGGCACGGGGAAAATCACTGGTAAGAATGCGGTAGTGGTCAAAGTCGACGGCAAAGAAGAGAAACACGAGGCGAAGAAGGCTGTCGTCGTCTCAACCGGCTCTCGCGTCAAAGGACTCCCGCAAATAGGCCTCGAGCTCAATAAGACCACGGTTATCTCTTCTGACGAGGCTTTGATTCTGGAGCAGGCTCCGAAGACGATGGCGATCGTCGGCGCCGGAGCGGTCGGCTGCGAATTCGCAGACGTCTTCGCTGCCTTCGGCACCCAGGTCACTCTGATTGAAGCCCTTCCTGGCATCCTCCCGCTCGAAGACGCCGACTGCAGCGTCGAGCTCACGCGAAGCTTCAAGAAAAGAAAGATCGAGGTCGTACCCGCCGCCAAAATCAGCGATGTGAAGGTCGGAAAGAGCTCCGTCAGCATGAGCATCGAAGTCGGTGGCAAGAAGCAAAACCTCGAAGTCGAAAAAGTTCTTGTCGCCGCCGGCCGCGCGCCGGTCGTTGAAGACATCGGCATCAAGGAGCTCGGCGTGCAGCTCACGGATCGCGGCTTCATCAAGATCAACGAGCGCATGGAGACGTCGGTGAAGGGCATCTACGCAATCGGTGATGTCGCCGGAGCGCCGATGCTCGCGCACAAAGGACAGCGCGAAGGCGTGGTGTTCGCCGAGTTTCTTGCCGGCCAGCAGCACGTGCACACGGTCAATTATGGCAACATTCCGAACGCCACCTACTGCCATCCCGAAGTTGCGTCGATCGGAATGACCGAGGCGCAGGTAAAAGAAAAGAAGATCGATTACAAAGTCGGGAAATTTCCCTTCATGGCGAACGGACGCGCGCGGACCTCAGGCGACACGGAAGGCTTTGTCAAAATCATTCGCGATTCCAAGTACGGTGAGATACTCGGCGCGCACATCATCGGTGCCCACGCGACGGAACTGATCCACGAGCTCGCCGTCGCGCGCGAGAACGAGTTCACCGTCGAGGAGGTCGACCTGGCGATTCACGCCCACCCGACCCTCTCCGAAGCCGTCGCCCAGGCCGCCCTCGACTCGCTTGGCAAGGTTCTGGACGCGTGATTTCGGTGATGCACAGTGGCTGAGCGCGAGTTATGGGCGGTGTCCCTCGGCCGATTCGGTTACGGCGAAGCGCTCGAGCTGCAGCGTAACATTGCCCGCGACAGAATCTCGGGCGCCATTCCGCAGGACGTCCTTCTTTTTCTCGAGCACCCGCCCGTCGTCACACTCGGACGTGGCACAAAGCAAAAGCACCTCGTCGCCTCGCCGGAATTCCTGCAGAGCAAAGGCGTCGAGCTATTCGAGGTCGAGCGCGGGGGTGATGTCACGTTCCACGGCCCCGGACAGCTCGTTGGATATCCGATCATTGACCTGAAGCGCCACCGTCAGGACCTGCACTGGTACCTGAGAACGATCGAAGCGGCGCTCATCAACACTCTTGCGGACTATGGAATAAAGGCGGAGCGAAAAGCCCCGTATACCGGAGTGTGGACGCAAGGAAAGAAAATCGCATCCATCGGAGTTCATGCCCGCGACTGGGTCACGTGGCATGGATTCGCGCTCAATGTCACAACGGATCTTTCGTATTTCGATCTCATCATTCCGTGCGGCATCGATGGAGTCGTCATGACGTCCATCGCCCGTGAGCTGGGCTCCGAAGAGATCTCGCAGCAGGACGTGAGAGATCGTGTGACCGCGAAGTTTGCTGAGGCCTTCGACCTAACAGCGGTAGTCACTCCGCGTTCCGCGCTCCTCGAAACCGTCGCGTGACTGAGACTCTAAAAATCTACCCGCCGCGGCTACGCCCTGAATCGACCGGGACGCCCCGCGATTTTGCATCGGAGCTGAATCCGCAGCAGGCCGCAGCCGCGACGCACGCTGATGGACCGCTCCTCATCATCGCGGGGGCTGGAACCGGGAAGACTCGAGCTCTCGTATACCGTGTCGCGCACCTCATCGAGCGGGGTGTCGCTGCCGATCGGATTTTGCTTCTCACATTCACGCGACGCGCAGCGCAGGAAATGTTGTCGCGCGCCGAGCGATTGGTCGGGAGCAATAGCAAGAGAGTGCATGGTGGCACATTTCACGCGACCGCGCATCGACTCCTCCGTCGTTACGGCGGGGCAGCCGGCCTCCCCAAGGATTTCACCATCATGGACCAGGGCGACTCGGCTGACCTGATGCAGCTTTCGCGAGCCCAGCTTGGCTACGCCGCGAAGTCGAAGCGCTTTCCGAAAAAAGAGACGCTCCAGTACGTATACTCCCGGCACATCAACACCGGGATCTCCGTCGACGACATCGTGCGGGACGGATATCCGCAGTTCGTTGATTATCTCGAGGACTTCGGAAAGATCTACGGCGACTACACGCGTCGAAAGCAGGAACGGAACCTTGTCGACTACGATGATCTGCTGCTCTTCTGGGCGTTGCTGCTCGAAGCGTCTCCGGAGCTGGGCCAGAAGATTTCCGGGTTATACGACCACATCCTCGTCGACGAATATCAGGACACGAACGTGCTCCAGGCGCGAATACTCCGCGGGATGTGCAGGTCGCACAGCAACATCACAGTCGTCGGAGACGACGCCCAGAGCATCTACTCCTTCCGCGGCGCCAACTTCAGGAACATCCTCGACTTTCCGAAGCAGTTCGCCGGAGCGACGGTGGTGGCGCTCGAGCAGAACTATCGCTCGACCCAGCCGATTCTGAGCGTAACCAACACGCTGATCTCGCGAGCAGCAGAGCGTTTCACCAAGAATCTCTGGACCGAGAGATCGGGTGGGGAAACGCCGTGGCTGGTCGCCGCTCGCGACGAACAGCAGCAAACCCAGTTCGTCGTCGATCGAATCCTCGAGTTGCACGAAGAGGGAACCGCCCTCGCCGAGATCGCTGTCCTGTTTCGCGCCGGGTATATGTCGGCCGACCTCGAGATCGAGCTGACCAATCGCAAGATCCCGTTCGAGAAGTGGGGCGGCCTCAAGTTTCTCGAGGCGGCGCACGTCAAGGATGTGCTGGCCTTTCTCCGCATTCTGGAGAATCCGCGCGACGAGGTGAGTTGGTACCGGCTTTTGCTGTTGTTACCCGGAATCGGAGACGCCACCGCCCGTGCCGCTATCGACGCGATGGCCGCTGCCGCGTGGGAATCGAACGCCTTTGGCCGCTACAGTCCTCCACCGAGGGCGAAGGCCGCGCATGCGGCGCTCGTCAACCTGCTCGACGGACTGCGATCGGGGCCGGTTCAGGACGAGAAGCAGGTCGCGGCTGACATCGCCCGTGTCCGCCTTCTATACGACAACATCCTGCGCGAGCGCTACGACAAGGTCGAGCCGCGGCTGGCCGATCTCGACCAACTTCAGATCATCGCCGCCGGTTATCCCGACCGCGCCACCTTTCTCTCCGCGCTCGCACTCGAACCGCCGCAGGCCACCCAGGATTTCGCCACTGGAACCCGCGAAGAAGAGGACTGTCTGATCCTGAGCACCGCGCACTCCGCCAAGGGAAAGGAGTGGGACGCCGTATTCGTCATCTGGGCCGTCGACGGCTGGTTCCCGTCGGCACGCTGTCTAAATAGCGATGAGGAGACGGAGGAGGAGCGTCGGCTGATGTATGTCGCATTGACTCGCGCCCGCAATCATCTGAGCGTGAGCTATCCACTCAACGCCTACTCGTCGCGACGCGGAGCTGATTACTCGCTCGACCAGCTTTGCCGCTTCATCGATCGCGGAGTTCGCGACAACATGCAGCGAGTCGCGCTTTCGACGGATAATTCCGCCGCTCAGCCAGACGAGCCGAGAAAAGAGCCGTTGCTCGATCTTCGTGCCCTGCTCCGCTCGAGATTCAGCGGGAACTAGAAAAAAGCCCGCAGCAAACAGCCGGCCCGCCGACAGCTCCGGGCAGGTCGTCTTCAGTTGTCGTTGACCTTCGGGCAGGCAGTCTTCAGTTGTCGTTGACCTTGGGGCAGATAGTCTTCAGTTGTCGTTGACCTTCCCCACCCAGTTCCTTAGCGCCGCGAACGGCGCTTTAGGATTCGCCTTGGCCAGTCCAATGATCCGACCGATGGAACGCTTGAGATCGCGTCCCTCCTTCTCGTAAATGAGATCGAAGACGTCGAGGTCGCTCGCATAAACTCGCCGCGCCAACAGTGCCGCGTTGTTCAGAGTCACACGCTCGGCGTATAACGGACTGATGGTCTTGAGCTGCGGCGCGATCTCGCTCACGAGTGCGATCCGAGTACGCCCGTAAACGGTATCGCGCACGGCAATGCGAGCTGACTTGTCTGAAGGATGGGCCGCGTACGCCGAGTCGAGGGAGCGGATCACCCTGGTCCAGAATCTCGCCAGCAGCTTGTCGTCCTCCCATTCGGCATCGAGGCGCGCAGCAGCCGCTTGCTGTCCACGCGATCGAAAGAACGCAGCCGCGCCACGCGCCCCAACGAACATCGCGAAGGATTCGTTGAACGGAGCCTGACCCGACGCGTAAAACGTATTGTGGGTAAGCTCGTGGATGACGGTGTTGGCGAGCGAGAGCGAATCGCCTTTGAGCGTGGTGTTGAGCAGCGGATCGTTGAAGAATCCCAGAGTGCTGAACGCATCGGATGGCCGCACGTACACATCGAAGCCATCGGCAGCGAGATTCTTCGCATCTTTTCTCGCGGCGGCGAAGTCGAAGTAGCCTTTGTACGGAACGCGTCCAACGATGGGAAACCACCAAGTGTAAGGCTTGAGCGTGTCGCGATAGGCCGCTGACACGACGAGAACCAGCGTGTCGTGATCTAGGCGTGAGTATGTCGTGAAACTGTCCTTGGTTCTTAGCCGAAGGCTGTCTTTTGCGTACTCGCGCGCAGCCAAAACCACCTTCAGCTTCTCGCGTACGTCCTTCGGCGTCCGCGGATCGGCAACGATCTCCGAAATCGGCTGACGCCGGCTCAGAATTTTCGCCTCCTCCCACGCGCCGCGACTGAGGTAACAGGCTGTGGGAGCAGAGATTAGAGCCAAAACAGCGAGAGAAACCGCTATCGCCAGGAATCCGCGTCGCATATTCTTATCATGTGTCTTTCGTCCATCTCCACTGCCATTCCGAATACTCCCTCCTCGACGGCGCAAACCGGATCGACGATCTCATCGGTAGAGCGCTCGAATTCGAACAGCCAGCCCTCGCCATAACCGATCACGGTAACCTGCACGGGGCGTGGGAATTCCAGGAAAAAGCCAAGAAGGCGGGCCTCAAGCCGATCATCGGCATCGAAGCTTATGTCGCGCCAGGCGATAGGCGCGCCCGCGACCGCGTCGGCGGTGATCGGGGCAAACCTTACTATCACCTCGTCCTCCTCGCCCAAAACGCGATCGGGTACAAGAATCTAGTCAAGCTCTCATCGCTCGCCTACACGGAAGGCTTTTACGCCAAGCCGCGCATGGACCGCGAGCTCCTCGCCAAATACAACGAAGGCATCGTCGTCTCGTCCGCCTGCATGGCCGGCGAGATCGCGCACCACCTCCTCTCCGACCAGTACGATCAGGCTCGGGAAGCGGCAGCATGGTACGCAGATGTCTTTCGCGATCGCTACTACCTCGAGGTGCAGGCGCACGACTCGGACAACCAGGCGACGCTCAATCGCCGCGTTTTCCAGTTGGCCGAGGAGCTCAACCTCCCCGTGGTCGCGACCAACGACGCTCACTTCCTCACGCGCGACGATCACGACGCCCACGACGTGCTGCTCTGCATCGGACTCGGCAAGGATTTCTCCGACAACAACCGGATGCGCTACGATGAAGGTCTCTACTTCAAGAGCGCGCCGGAAATCGCCGCAGTCTTCCCCGGACGCAACGATGTGCTAGAGAACACCTTGCGCATTGCGGACGAGACGGCGATCAAGTTCTCCAAGCAGTATCGCGTGCCCTCCTTCCCGCTTCCCGCCGGCTTTGACACCGAGAACGAGCTGCTTATCAGGCTCGCCGAAGAGGGTGCGCACGGACGCTACGGCGCGGAGCTGCCGCCGAACGTCCGCGAGCGCCTCGACTACGAGCTCGGTGTCATTACCAAGACAGGATACGCCGGCTATTTCCTCATCGTTGCTGACTTCATCAGGGCCGCACGCGAGAAAGGGATTCCCGTCGGTCCCGGCCGCGGCTCGGCGGCCGGCTCGATCGTCGCGTATTCACTGAAAATCACGGACGTCGATCCCCTTAAGTTCGACCTGCTCTTCGAGCGCTTCCTCAATCCGGAGCGCGTGTCGATGCCCGACATCGACGTCGACTTCTGCTTCGAGCGGCGCGGCGAGGTGATCGAGTACGTCAGGCAGAAGTACGGCCGCGATTCCGTCGGTCAGATCATCACCTTCGGGACCTTGAAATCACGGGCGGCCATCAAGGATGTGGGCAGAACTCTCGGCTTCACCCCATCCGAGACGGACTATCTCGCGAAGCTGATCCCCAACCACCCGAACTTTTCGCTCACCGTCAAGGAAGCGATCGAGCGAATTCCCGAGATCCGCGAGTTCTACGTCACGCGGAAAGAGGACGCGCGCGAGGTCAGAGAGCGCAAGGAGCGCTACCGCCAGCTGCTCGATTATGCGATGAAGCTGGAAGGTCTCTCGCGACACGCTGGCGTGCACGCGGCCGGAGTCGTCATCGCGCCGGGCCCGCTCGACGAATACGTGCCCGTCTGTACGCAGGCGTCGAAGGGCGCAGGCTCGGGCAGCGAAGATTCCATCGTGGTCACGCAGTACGACATGAACGCGCTCGAGCACGCGGGCATGCTCAAGATGGACTTCCTCGGACTCACGACACTCACTGTCATCAGCGACGCGCTGCGCGGTATTCGCGAGCGTACCGGATCGGCGCCGGATCTCGATAATCTTCCACTCGATGATCCCGACACCTTCCGCATGCTCCGCGCGGGAAGAACCGTTGGCGTGTTTCAGTTCGAGTCGCCACTCGCTACCGACATGCTGAAGAGCATTCGCGCAGATCGCTTCGACGATCTCGTCGCGTCCAATGCACTGATGCGTCCGGGGCCACTCGACGCTGGGATGCACCGCGTCTACATGCGGCGCAAGCGCGGCGAGGAGCCGGTCAGATACATGCTCCCCGAGCTGGAGCCGATTCTGGAGAGCACCTACGGCGTCATCACTTATCAAGAGCAAGTGATGAGAGTCGCGCAGACGCTCGCGGGTATATCCCTCTCCGAAGCGGACGTGGTGCGGAAGGCGGTCGGAAAGAAGGATGCGGAGCTAATCCGGATCGAGCTCGGCAAGTTCATCGAGAAATCGGTTGCGCGCGGTCACAACCGGGAGATCATCGAAGAGATTGCGAGCCAGATCGAAACCTTCGGCCGCTATGGCTTCGTCAAGTCGCATTCGGTTGCCTACTCGATCATCTCTTACCACACGGCGTGGTTGAAGACGCACTTTCCCGCCGACTTCATGGCGGCGTTGCTATCCTCGCAGATCGGCGACACGGACAACGTCGTCAAGTACATCAACGAGGCGCGGCAGCTTCACGTCGCCGGCGCTAAGGAGCCGGGCCTCGAGATCCTGCCCCCCGATGTCAACGAGTCCGGCTACAAGTTCACCGTCATCGGTGACACCAAGATTCGCTTCGGACTCGGCGGCATCCGTAACGTCGGTCGCACTGCTATTGAGTCGATTCTGAGCGCCCGACAGAAGGATGGTCCGTTCCGTTCACTGTTCGACTTGTGCGAGAGAATCGATCTCCGCGTCTGCAACAAGCGCGTGCTGGAAGCGCTTATACATGCCGGCGCAATGGACTCGCTCGGCGGCCACCGAGCACAGCTCGCGGCCGGTCTCGACCTCGCCATCCGCGAGGCATCGTTAAGACAGGAAGACATCGCGACCGGGCAGGCATCGCTCTTTGGCGCGCCCCCCGGCGAGACACAAAAACCCGAGACCACTCACGCTCTTCCGAACGTCCAGCCCTGGACGGAATCCGAGCGACTCGCGAAGGAAAAGGAGATTCTTGGCTTCTACATCTCCGGTCATCCCCTCGAGCGCTTCCGCACCGAGGCGGAGATCTTCGCGACGCACGCCGTCGCCGACCTCGGCTCCTGGCGTCCGGAGCCGATGACGCTCTCGGTGGTGGTCACGAACATCAAGCGCCAGATGAGTAAGAGATCGAGCTCAGAGTTCGCCCGTCTTACCATCGAGGACTTTTCCGGATCCGCGGAAGTCCTGATCTTTCCGGAGAAGTGGGCGACGCTCAACGATCAGATCCGTACCGATGTGCCAATGCTGCTCAAAGGCGCTTACTCGCGGCGCGACGAGGCGGCCGACAATCCGGCGTTCATCGTCGAGTCGGCAACGAAGCTGGCAGAGATGCGTACTAATGGACAGGTGACGGTTGCGATCGACCTGGCAAAGGGCGCATACTCGAGCGATGTGATGTCGGACGTACGAGCGATCGCCGAGAACTATCCGGGGTCGGCGCCGCTGGAGTTCCGTTGGAGCGATGGTACCGGGACTCAGGCGCGTTTGCGCTCCCGGTCGCTGACTTTGGCGGCGGATGGCGCCGCGTTGAGCGCTCTGCGTAATATTCTTGGCGAGTCTTCCGTTCGCCTTCAACGGGGGAGCTGACCAGTGGCATCAGCGACACAACTTGAATTCGAGAAACCGATCGCCGAGCTGGAGCGGCAGATCGACGAAATCAAGAAGACCGCGGGCGACAGTCAGCTGAGCGTGGCGGAGGCGATCGAGCCACTCGAGCGCAAGCTCTCCGATCTCCGTGAGGAAGTCTACAAGAACCTCACGCCTTTCCAGCGAGTCCAGGTCGCGCGCAATCCGAAGCGGCCGTTCACCGCCGACTACATCAAGCTGGCGTTCACGGATTTCATCGAGCTCCACGGCGATCGCGCCTACCGCGACGACGCCGCTATCATCGGCGGTTGGGCCCGTCTCGACGACGATACGGTCATGGTCATCGGCCACCAACGGGGTCGCGACACCAAGGAGCAGCTGAAACGCAACTTCGGCATGCCGCATCCAGAAGGCTACCGCAAGGCGCTGCGCCTGATGAAGCTCGCGGAAAAATTCCACGTGCCGGTTCTCACCTTCATCGACACCCAGGGCGCGTGGGCGGGCCTCGGTGCCGAAGAACGCGGACAGTCCGAGGCAATCGCGCGGAATCTCTACGAGATGAGCCAGCTGACAGTCCCGATCATTGCAACCGTGATCGGCGAAGGCGGATCCGGTGGCGCGCTCGCGCTCGGCGTCGCTGATCGCGTGCTCATGATGGAGAACGCCGTATATTCGGTTATTTCCGTAGAGGGCTGCGCGGCGATTCTCTGGAAGGACGCGAAGAGTCCCGAAATGCGCGAGAAAGCGGCGACGGCTCTTCGTATCACTGCGCCCGAGCTCCTCGAGCTGAAGGTGATCGACGAGGTCGTCCCCGAGCCGAAGGGCGGGGCGCACGCGGATCATGAAACCGCCGCGAAAGCGTTGCAGGCCGCCGTGAACCGGCACCTCGAGGAGCTGCGTAAGATGCGCCCCGAGAAACTGGTGCGGCGTCGGCGGCAGAAGTTTCTCCGTCTTGGCGCGTGGTCCGAGTAGTAAGTGGCGCACCTCGTCGAAGTCGCCTTCAAGGGCAACCGTAAGGAATTCTTTCTCTGGGATTATCCCGATCCGCCGCCGCTCCGCGCCGCGGTAATCGTGGATGTCGATCGCGGCGAAGATCTCGGTTACGTTCACGCGCTCGGCGACCTGGCGCAAAAACGAAACGGCGGCTGCTCGCACGGCTGTGGAACGTCGCTTCCCGAGCGCAAGGCGCTGCGCCTCGCGACCGAGAAGGACCGCGGCCTCTCGAAGGATCTGGACCGCCTGAACGAGGATGCCCGACGCAAAGCCATGGAGCGCGTCCGGGCCAACGGCCTCGGCATGAAATTGTCGGACGCCGAATGGCAGTGGGATCGTAAGAAGCTGACGCTTTACTTCACGGCCGACAAGCGCGTTGACTTCCGCAATCTGGTGCGCGATCTGGCGTCTCTCTTTCGGACGCGCATCGAGCTGAAGCAGATCGGCGTGCGCGACGAGGCGAAGCGCCTGGATGGTATCGGTCGCTGCGGACGCCAATACTGTTCGGCGTCGTGGCTTCCCGAGCTGCGACCCGTCAACCTCGGTGTCGCAAAGGATCAGCGCCTCTCGTTGAATCCATCGCAGATCTCGGGAGCATGCGGGCGGCTGATGTGCTGCCTTCGCTACGAGCACGAGTTTTACGTGCAAAGCCGCAAGCGCTTTCCCAAGGAAGGCAAGATCTTCGTTACGAAGCTCGGCGAGGAGAAGGTTATCAGCGTGGAAATCTTCCGCGAACGCATCACGCTGCGCGGCGTCGAGGGCGAAACGCGCGTCCTCGCGTTGAGCGAATTCAAGCAGGAGACCGAGCAGCTCGTCGGCGCGGCAGTTGAACCGACGAACTCCGAGGAAGAGGAGTCGGCGGCCGAGGGAATCCAACCGGAGGAGATTTCCCCCGAATTGATGTACACGGCGGAGCATCCGATCTTCGTCCCGCGCGCGAACTTTGTCTCCGAGCCGGCCGCGAATGGAAATGGCCACCAGAATGGAAACGGCCACGCAACCGGTACTCGTGATGGCGAGAGCTCCGGTAAGCGTCGCCGCGGCCGGCGTGGCGGTCGCCGCGGCCGCGGCGGAGACGATCCGAATTCAGCGGGCGGCCAATAGTTGGCCAAGTACTTCCTCACGACGGCGATAGACTACGCTACGGCCGATCCGCACCAGGGCCATGCGTTCGAGAAGATCGGCGCCGACGTCATCGCTCGCTACCATCGACTGAAGGGAGACGACGTTCATTTCCTGATCGGGATGGACGAGCACGGCCAGAAGGTCGCGCAGACCGCCGCCGAGCGGAAAGTGTCGCCGCAGGAGCTAGTCGATGCCGTCGCCGAGAGCTCGGAGCAGATCTGGGGCATGCTCGGCGTCTCGTACGACCAATTCATCCGCACTACTGATCCGGCGCACAAGGCGGGTGTCAGGAAACTGATCGAGCAGATCTTCGAGAAATCGCCCGACGATTTCTATGAAAAGGCATACGAGGGTTGGTACTGCGTTGGCTGTGAGTCGTTCAAGCAGGACAACGAAATTGTAGACGGCAAATGCATCCTACATCCGACGCGCACGCTGGAGTGGGTCGAGGAAAAGAACTGGTTCTTTCGATTGAGCGCATATACCGACCGTCTGCGAGCGCTCGTAGCAAGCGATGATTTTCTGCAGCCGAAATCGCGTCGCAACGAGATTCTCTCGCTGATCGATTCAGGGTTGGATGATGTGTCCGCCAGTCGTAGTCGTTTCTCGTGGGGCGTTCCCTTCCCGCGTAAAGGCAGCGGTGGCGACGTGCAGACGACCTACGTCTGGTTCGATGCGCTCCCCAACTATCTGACCGCAACCGGATTCCCTAGTCCCGACTACGAGCAGCTCTGGCCCGCCGATCTGCATTTGATCGGAAAGGACATCACCCGCTTTCACGCGTTGATCTGGCCGGCGATGCTGATGGCGGCGGGGATCGCGGTTCCGAAGCGAATCTGGGTCCACGGATTCGTGCTCGTTGGTGGCACGCGCGTCAGCAAGTCGGCGGGTGGTAATCTGGATTTGCGAGACGCCATTCCGCGCTTCGGTGCGGACGCATTCCGCTACTTTCTCATGCGGGAAGTTCCGTTCGACGGCGACGGCAATTTTTCGTGGGAACGATTCGAGGAGCGGTACAACGCTGACCTGGCGAACGGGCTCGGGAATCTCGCCAGTCGCTCGATATCAATGGTCGAGCGATATTGTGGCGGTACGGTACCACCTGGCGATCGGAACGAGATCGACGAGCAGGACGCAAAGGACCTCGAGGCCTACCACGATTCCATCGGCCCTCGCGGATTTCTTTTGCACGACGCTCTGAGGGCGGTCTGGCAGACCGTCGCGCGAGCCAACGAATACGTGGATCGACAGGCACCGTGGAAGCTCGCAAAGGATCCGGCGAGCCGCGCGGCACTCGAGACGACACTTGCGACGCTGGTACGGCAGCTCACACGTCAGGCTGTCTACCTTTTTCCGTTCATGCCGACCAAAGCCGAGGAGCTTTGGAGATCACTGGGCGCTCCGGGGTCGGTGAGCGAAGCTAGTTTCAAGCAGTTGGACGAGCTGGATCCAACCGGTTGGACGGTGCAGAAAGGGCCATCGCTATTCCCAAAAGCGGA
>WNGC01003931.1_pt1 | contig 28015 bp, 24 predicted proteins | sample 5400051 | NCBI WGS metagenome assembly WNGC01 (sample SAMN13153368, study PRJNA577476) | soil metagenome | isolation source: 20 cm soil or saprolite under grassland replicate 2 | place: USA:California | collected 2016-06-15
TCGCGAGTCCCGACTATCGCGACCCGCGGTTTGTTCAGCGAGGAAATTCGCCCGATTGCATAAAGCTCGCTCGGCGGGTGCGCGAGCTCTCGAAGCTCGCCTGGGTATTCGTCAGACTCCGGTGTCCAGCGCAATACCTCCAGCTCCGGACGCGTCGGAGAAACTTGAAGTGTCGTCATCCAAGCCTAGGGCAGGCTTACGATTACATCTTCGGGCCTAACACTCTGCTTTAGCCGCAGGAGCTCCGTCCACCACGCCGCGGTAAGCGCTTCCAACCCTTCGCGCGCGGCGGCGCTGATCGCGAAAAGGCCGAACGCTCCCGGCGCATTTATCGGCGGCGCGTACTCCTCCCCAAGGAGGTCCATCTTCGTGAAGACCACGCAGTGTGGCTTGACCGCGAGGTCGGGCGAGTACTCCGCCACTTCTCGTCTCAGCTGATCGTACTCAGCCTGCCAGTCGAGCGCGTCGATGGGGATCAGGAAGGCAAGGATCCTTGTCCGCTCGATGTGGCGGAGGAACTGGAGACCGAGTCCCTTGCCTTCGTGCGCCCCTTCGATGATGCCGGGAATGTCGGCGACGACGAAGGTGCGATGATCGGATAGCTGAACGACGCCGAGGTTGGGCTGAAGGGTCGTGAAGGGATAGTCGGCGATCTTCGGACGGGCCGCCGATATCACCGAAAGCAACGTTGACTTCCCGGCGTTCGGCTGGCCGACGAGCCCAACGTCGGCGATCAGCTTGAGCTCCATTTCGATCGTGCGGGCTTCGCCCTCTTCGCCAGGCTGCCACTCGCGTGGAGACTGGTGCGTCGGAGTGGCGAAGAACGCATTACCCTTCCCGCCCCTTCCACCCTTGGCGATCACCGCTTCCTGGCCATCGTCCAGGATCTCGGCGATGATCTCGCCCGTTTCCTGGTTGCGGAGAATCGTCCCCGGCGGCACGGGCATGATTACATCGGCGCCGGAACGGCCGCTCTTGTTCGAGCCCATTCCGTGCTCGCCACGCTCGGCTACCCAGCGATCACGGTAGGTATAGTCGAGAAGGGTCGCGAGATTGGAGTCGCCGCGGACGATGACGCTTCCCCCCCGCCCACCGTCGCCACCATCCGGCCCACCCATCGGCGTGCGCCACTCACGGCGGAACGAGGTCGCGCCGGAGCCGCCCGTTCCACCCTCGACTTTGATTACGGCGCGGTCGATGAACATGGTTTTACTGGTTCTGGACTTTTTGAAGCAACTGGCGGTAGCGCGCCAGATCATCCCTCGAGATGAGATCGGTGAGAGCATCGAGAACCGCTGCGAGCTCGCCGGGGGAGGAGCCAGCGTTGAGAGCGCCACGAAGGTGTGAGTGCAGTTGCCGCTGTTGTCCCGAGACAGCGCAAGCCGCAACGACGCAGAGCTCGCGGGTGCGGAGGTCGACGCCGGGACGGGAGAGCACCTTGCCGTAGCCGTCGACGATCATCCACTCGTCCAGCGCCGGATGCAGGTCGCGAATGTTCTTTCGCAGCTTCTCGTACGAATCGCCGTACACGATCTCGCACGTCTCCTCACCACGCTCGCGCCACAGATTGAGATCCGCCGAAGCCTCAGGGTCTTCGCTCGGCGCCTGACGACCCGACACGCTCCGCCACGCCCGCGCGGCGTTCAGCGCGCGCGGAAATCCAGCGAACAGGTACGACTGAAGAATTATCTCCTCCACCGCAACGGGATCGACTTGGTCGATGGCGTCGGACATTGTCGAGCGCATTTGACCCTCGGGCGAGCCGGCGATCGCCCCGGCGATTCTCACCAGTTGCCTCACGCCAGCTTCGAGTGGAGCAACGCTAGCGCGGGCCTCGGCTCCCGTCGTCATCCGTGCACCGCGATGGTCATCGATAGTCCTTCTAAATTGCGGTGCGGTTGTCAGTCAGTTCCCAGCTCGATCGCCTCAGGCGACATCAGCCCTGATGGCTACCTGTCCGACGCACTCTCCACGGGTGTTCTTCACTGCCTTGCGCGACCACTCGTCAAGCTTCGGCGGAAGTGGATCGGGCAGCGCATCGATCTCCTGCAACAAGCGAAGAAGCGCCGGAACCTGTGCCCGCTGCGCTCCATCCTCGACCTTGATCGCAACCCCAATTCCCCGGTCGGGCAGCATCGCGCAGTGCACGCCTTCCGCTCCCACCTTGGATACTACGCGGCCCTTGGTCGCGGCGATCAGATCGGAATCGAACCGATCTGTTCCGCCAACGAGGAAGGGATGGCTCGACATCGCGTTCACGACGCGGCGGGGGTACTCCTCTCCGCGCTCGGCGGTGACGGCAAAGCGCGAGTACGCGCGTGCCATTCGCTCGAGCGTCATCCCGAAGACGACGACGCCGCAGCCATCGACCGCCTCCGTGATCTTGTTGCACGGCACACCGGTCCAGAGCGAGATCTCGTGCAGAATCGTGCGCTGTACGTTGTGGTCGCGCCGCTCGTAACCGCGCGTCGGCCAGCCCTTGTGTCGCGCCATCGCCATCATTGCCGCGTGCTTTCCGGAGCAGTTGTTGTGGACGCGCGATGGCCGGCCGCCGGATTCTCTCAGAATCTTCGCGCCGCGCTGCGACGACGGATCGTGGGGGCCACAGGCAAGATCGCCTTCCTCGAGCCCGAGATCATGGAGCATTTGCTCGACGATCTGGACGTGCTCGGGCTCTCCGCCGTGTGATGCGCAGGCGACGGCGAGCTGTTCGTCTCCCCAGTGGAACGCATCAAAGCCGCCGGAGCTGAGAAAGGGAATTACCTGAAATGGCTTCGCGCAGGATCGCCAGTAGGTGAAGGAGTCCGGGTCGCGCGCCGCGCCCAGCAGCTCGTCGCCTTCTCCGACAATGGCTGCGTGTACTCGATGTTCGGATTCGATCTCATCACCGCGCGTGACGGCAACATCGAGCTGGTGCGTCTTGATCACACTTTCCAGGATTGCCTAATGGTCACCTAGAATAGCTTAAACTGAATCATCTGCTTTGTGTAGCGGGCCGGATCACGACGCACATCGACCAGAACGCTGTTCAATTCCGTCACCGTCTTCAGAAGCTGGTCGTAAAGCTCCTGATCGGTGAAAAGCCTTTGCATCGTACCCTTGCCGTTCGACATCTTGCTCACGAGTGAGTCGGCGCGTGCGACGACGGTGACGAGATGGACGTAGAGCGTGTCGTCGCGCAGCAGCTTCTGCATTGTTCCATTCCCACCGTTTATCTGCGATATCACCGTGTCGGCGGACGCAACAGTGCGGTTCAAGCTGTAATACAGGGAGGGATCGTCGAGCAGCCGTCCGATGGTGCCACGTGGATTCTCGAGACGCGCCATGACGGCGCTCGTTCGCAGAAGCGTCGAGTTGAGCTGGTCGTATAGCTGTCGGTTGACGAGCAGCTGACCGAGCGTTCCCTCGCCGCGCGTAATGCCGGTCGTGACTTTCTTCAGATCGCGCGTAAGTCCAACTACTTCGTTGATCGCGCCCGATGCCTGGCGGACGACGGCGTCGTAGTCGGTCGAGGGCACGATGATAAGGGTGTCACCATCGTGGAGAGGACGAGCCCGCGGAGTTCCGACCGAAATGTCGAAGACCTTGTCGCCGAGGAGTCCCATTGTCGAAATCTTGGCGCGAGAGTCCTGGCGCACCTGGTCCCTCAGTCCGCTGTTCACTTCGACGATGACCTTCAAGTTCCGGGTCGTGTCAGCATCGGGCGGCAGGAACCTGATGTCCTTGATACTGCCCGCGAGCTGGCCCGCAACGGAAACCGGCCCGCCGATGCGCAGCCCGCTCGCGTTGCCAATGAAAGCGACGAGGCGATAACGCCTGCCGAACAGATTTCCCGCCTGACCCAGCTTGAGGATGGAGATGCCGAGGATGACGAGCGCGACGATAATCAGCACTCCCACCTTGAGCTGGTCCCAGGTTATGAACGATGATCGCTTCATCGGCTAGATAGTATCGCCCATTCTCTCAAAATCCGCCCAGGAATTCGCGGATGTACGGATCGTCACTGCCGGTCATCTCCTCGGGAGTTCCAAAGAACCCAACGCGCTTGTTGGCGAGCAGGGCGATTTTGCTCGCCATGCGAAAGGACGACCTGATGTCGTGGGACACAACCACGCTCGTGACGCCGAGCTCGCGCTGCAGCTTGGTGATAAGGTAAGTGATCGTCGCGGTGGTGAGCGGGTCGAGCCCCGACGTCGGCTCGTCGTAGAGCATGATCTCCGGATTGTTGGCGAGGCCGCGCGCGATTCCGACGCGTTTGCGCATTCCGCCGGAGAGCTCCGAAGGCATTTGATCCATCACTCGCTCTGGCTCGAGGTCGACGAACTGCAGCTTCTCGCGAACGCGAGCTTCGATCTCGTCTTCTTTTAGAGTGGTGTGCTCGCGCAGTGGATAGGCGACGTTTTCGTAGACGGTCATCGAATCGAACAATGCAGCGCCCTGAAAGACCATTCCCATCTTCTGGCGCACCTTCAGGGCATCGTCGAACGTCAGGTCGGTGATGTCCTCTTCGTCGATCCACACCCTGCCCCGATCGGGAATAAGGAGTCGGAGCAACAGCTTGAGGATCGTCGACTTGCCAGTGCCGGACTCTCCTACCACGACGATCGTCTCGCCCTCCCGCGCGTCGAACGAAACGTTCTCCAGAATCGGCTCCTCGAACGCGAGCGAGACCTGGTCGAGAGCGATTACTCGTTGCTGGGAATCTTTTCCAGGCTTTGGCTGCGCCTCCTCCTGCTCCTCGGTACTCTCCTCGGCGATTTCCTCCAGCTCGGTCCTGATCGCCGCGCGCACGCGGTGGGAGTCATGGGCGCGACGGGGCATCGACGTCTCGTCCTTTTCGCTCGGATGACGTCTCTCTTTGTCCTTGCGGCGATCGTCTTCGTCGCTCATGGCACCAGGATCGCAAGCATGACTTGCGTGAGGAAGTAATCGACAACAAGGATCAAGATGCTCGCCGTCACGACAGTGCGGGTAGTCGAGAGTCCGACGCCTTCCGTTCCACCGGTCGTCTTGAGGCCGTTGTAGCAGGCGACGAGCGAGATGATTCCCCCGAAGACGAAGGGCTTGACTAGGCCCTGAATGAAGTCGTTCGGAATGTAGTGGAGGGTAAAGCCGCTCGAGAGCATCTGCTCGTAGACCATCCGCCAATAGAGCGACGACGGTTTCCCGAGGTAGAATCGCGCAATGACGTTGCCGCCGAGGATGCCGACGAAGTCGTTGATGATGGTGAGGACCGGCACCATGATGAGCGCGGCGAGGACGCGCGGCGTGACGAGTTTCTTGATCGGGTCAGTGCCGAGCGTGTTGAGTGCGTCGATCTGCTCGGTGACGCGCATCGATCCGAGCTGGGCGGCGATGCCAGAGCCGACGCGGCCCGCCACCATCAATCCCGCGAGCACCGGACCCAGCTCGCGGATCATCGAGCCGGAAATCAGTCGTCCGATGTAGTCCGTTGCGCCGAACGTCTGCAGCTGCACCGCCGACTGTAGCGCCAGTACCATCCCCGTGAAGAATCCGGTGAGAATGACGATCCCAAGTGAGCCGACGCCGATTGCGTCCATCTGCTGGAACAGGTCGGCCGTGTAGAACGGCTTGACGAAAATGAAGCCCAGTCCCTTCCCCGCCAGCGCGAAGAACTCCTGCAGGGAATAAACGCCGCGCTTGGCTGCGTCATTGAATCTTTCCAGTATCAAACGATGGGCATCATTTAGAGAGTGCAGAGCGTATCGCTCAAGCTGCCGCTGAGGCAAGGGGTACGCCCCTTTGGACAGCTAATTTATGGCGTTAAGTTGTTGCGTCGAAAGCTTTGGACAGTAGGAGCAACAAAAGGTGCGAGGTGCCGGATGCTAGGTTCTAGGCACGAGTTAAAGGCAGCGTTCTATCTCGCGCCTCGCACCTAGCACCTTACACCTCGCACCTTTTGTTGTTGTTCTGTTGTTACGGATTGTCGGAGGTCGAAACCCGAAAACCTAATGATCGAAACCATCTCAAGGGACCGTCTAATCGAGCTGCTGACCGCCGGCGCCGACCAGCGCGTCGCGATCATCGGGGACGCGATGCTCGACGTCTACCTCCGCGGCGACGTCGATCGCATCTCGCCCGAAGCGCCGGTGCCAGTCGTGAGAATCCGTGACAAGGAGCTGGCCCTCGGCGGCGCCGCGAACGTGGCGCAGAACGTTTCGGCGATTGGTGCTCTATGCGATCTTGTCTGCGCGGTGGGAGAGGACGCGGAGGGTCAGGTGGTGAAGGCGATGTTGCGCGAGATCGATTCCGAGCCGCGATCGGTCGTCACAGTCGGACGACGCACCACTACGAAGACGCGCGTGCTCGCCCGGTCGCAGCAGGTCGTCCGCTTCGACGAAGAGGAAGACGCCGACATCAGTGGCGACGAGGTGGCGGCGCTGATCGATGTCGCGTTGAGCGCGATTGCCCAGGCCGACGCGCTGGTGTTCGAGGATTACAACAAGGGCGTGCTGACGCCGATGCTCATCGCCGCGGCGATGGAGCGCGCCACCGCGCGCGAGATCCCGGTCGTCGTGGATCCGAAATACAAGAACTTCTTTGCCTACAAGGGCGCCACGATCTTCAAGCCCAATCGCCGCGAGCTGGAGTCGGCCCTCGGCGCCGCGGTCGACATCGAGCACCCCGAAGCCTTACCGGAATCCATCAAGCGACTCGGCGTCGAGCACCTTCTGCTCACCCTCGGTGAAGCCGGAATGGCGCTGATCGCCTCGGACGGCGAGGTGGGGCGCGTGCCGACGACGGCGCGCGAGGTCTACGATGTCGTTGGCGCTGGTGACACGGTAACGGCGTACCTGGCGACGATGCTTGCCGCCGGGGCGACGCCCGCCGAGGCCGCGGTGATCGCCAATTTCGCCGCGGGCGTGGAGGTTGCGAAGCTCCGAGGCCGCGGTGATCGCCAATTTCGCCGCGGGCGTGGAGGTTGCGAAGCTTGGCGCCGCCACCGTGAGCATCGATGAGGTCATCGATGCCTACGATCTCTTCGGCGCGGCGGGAACGGCCGAAGCCCCAACGGCTTAGCATCCATTTCAGACGCAGGAGAAGTATTGCACGGTATCGTGAGGAGCCTTTTTTTGTCCGCTGCATGCGCGAGCATCGGCGCGCGCGCGGTTTTCGCGCAGCAGGATTCCTCCCCCCCTGAGATCGTACCGCCGGCAGTGATCACCAGCGGCATCGAAGCGTATCGGCATGCGGACACCGCGGAAAGTCTTCCGAACGCTTCTTGTCCCCTGACCACCACGCAGCGTAACGCGGTTCGGACTGGCGTGGGCTCGGCGTTTGTCGGCGGCAACGCGTACCTGTACCACTACTTCAAGAAGGCGTGGTGGTCGGGGGAACGGGCTCCTCATTTCTTTTTTCACGCCGATTGGGACCAGTGGTTTCGGGACCAGGACAAATTCGGCCATATGCTCGGAGGATACCATTTGGCGCGCTTCGGACACGCCGCACTCCGCACCGCTTGCGTGAGCAACACAAAAGCAATCGCCTGGAGCGCGGCATATGCAGCCGCCTTCCAGCTTCAGATCGAAATTTTCGACGGCATGTACAAAAAATACGGCTTTTCGTACGCGGACATGATCGCCAACACCGCCGGACAGACACTGGCGGTGATGCAGGAGCTGCATCCCTCGCTCAAGGCCATCAAGCCAACTGTCTCGTACCACAAGACGCGCGCATTGAAGAACACCGAGAACGGTACGCTTACTTCAGGCGAGCTTCGGCCGTCGCTGGACTATTCTGGTCAGACGTATTGGTTCTCGGCGGACATGACCCGGCTTTTACCCGAGGGCGCGCGCACGTATTGGCCGTCTTTTGTCCGCGTTTCCGCCGGGCACTCCGTTACTGACTGGATAAACCCGGAGACAGGCGACACGCAGCGTGCCAGGCGCAAAATCCTCCTCTCGCTGGATCTCGATCCGGAGAAATTGCCGGGTGACGCGCCATTCTGGAGGACTATCAAACGCACGCTCAGCTACTATCGCTTCCCTGCTCCCGCGCTGGAGTTGACGCCCAAGCTGCGCCTGTCGGCGTGGTACCGCTGAAAATGGGCGAGTCGCGGAAGTGTAGTCCGCTGCTCGCGTTGCTTGCGGTTCTTTTGGTGAATCCCGCGCTATCGGCCGCGAAGGCACAAGCATCCGCGTACGTGCCGCTTGACGACATCGCTTACACGTATGTCGACGCGTTGATGGCCCGCGGACAATTGCGCGAGCTTTCGATCCTCGAGCGCCCATTCACTGAGGGTGCGCTGCGAATTGCAATCGACTCCGCCCGCTCGCACGCTCCTGGCGAGATCGTCGGCTCATATCTCGACGCGCTGTACGTGGCGGTCGAGAAATACGCGGTGCGGCCGGGAGACTCCGATACGGTCGCGGCGCAGACCTTTCGCGCGCGTGGAACTGCGGACCTTTACGTCACCGCGCAGACATCGGGAAGGCGCGAGTTGATGCTCGCCGATTCGATCAGTGACGTGCGGCCCGGCGGTGCGATCCGACTTGTGATGGCCGGCGGTGCCATCGTGGGCTTCACTCGTGCGATCATCGATACGCGACTGAACGTCGACCCGGAATTCGCCGGCAGAAAGGACCGCACGCTCAACGCCCGCACTGAGGATGGTTATCTCGGGGGACAATGGAAATACGGAGAGGTCTCACTCGGACGAGTCGGCCGGAATTGGGGCCCGCCTGCGTTGTACGGTCTTATGCTCGGCAACTATGCTTACACCTACGATCATCTTTACGGGCGCATCGGAACCGATCGGATTCATTGGTCGACCGTGATCACGCGCCTGGATGACAGCGTTCCCACGACGGGTCCGGCAATCGAGCGATACTTCTCGATCCACCGCCTCGCGATCCACTGGAGAAACCTGGAGCTCGCCGGGACGGAGAGCTACGTGTACGCTGGGGCTGGTCGCGGATTCGAGCCAAGTCTGGTGAATCCGCTCAACGTCTACGCCTTGTCCTGGCGCAGCGAGCGCCAGGAAGGAAATCTTGGGTTGGGCGGTGAGTTTGGACTCCGCACGGATCGGTTCGGCACGTTTGCCGGACAACTTTTCATCGATGACCTGCAGATCGATCGCAGCTGCAACCCGGCCTGCAAGCAACCGTCATCGTACGCGGCGACTCTCTCGGCAGAAGGCTTGCCGCTGTGGGGCGACCAGCGCTGGTTCGCTTCGTACACGCGAGTGTCGAACCTCGCATACAACAACAAGAATCCGTCAGAGAAGTACGAGTTCTTTGGGGTCGGACTCGCCCGCGGCTTCAGCGACTACGACGAGATGAAGCTGGGACTCGACCTGGCGCTACTTCCCCGCACACCGCTGCGGCTATACGCAGCGCACCGACGTCAGGGTGAGGGCAGCTACAACACGCCGTTTCCTCTACCGGCTGACTACGGCTCGACGCCCGGAATGTTCAGCGGAGTCGTGATGGGTGTGACGCGCCTGGGGCTGAGTGGCGGATCGAAGTGGCGCGACTTCGAAGTCAATGGCGATGTGGGCGTGAATCACAACACAAACTATGGGCACGTCGCCGGCGAATCTCGTACTGCTTTCGAAGGAAGAGTAAAGGTTGGGATCGAGCCGCGGTGGAGTGTTTCGTTTTAGCGCGATGCCTTGCGCATTTCAGGTGAACACCGGTACGGGCGCTTTCCGCGCGAAGATCAGGACGCCGCGCGCTCCATCGTGATCGCTGAATCGCACGTACGCCTCTTGGCACCCCGCGCTCCAGAGAATATCGAGCAGCCGCGTCACTGAGTACTCATTCATTTGCATCACCGGGGTGCGAATGGCGCGGCCGCGCAGGACATTCAACGCCCATTTCCCGCCGGGCACGTTCATCCGGATCCAATAAAGCACCTTGCTGGTCAGATGATTCCTACCGGCAGTGTAAGGAACGTGAAACATTCCAACGCCGCCTGGTGAGAGCTTGGCGGCGAGCTTGCGAACGAGCTTCTCACCACGCTGAACTGGGATGTGTTGCAGGACGATGTAGCTGTGTACGAAATCGAACACGCCCTCGACGGCCGATAAGTCATCATCACCCAGAACGAGTTGTACGTTCGTTGCACGGGCGCCGTCGCAGTTGCGGCGCGCCTCGACCAACATTGAACTAGACACATCGACACCTGTGACCGCACGGCATCTTCTCGCAAGCGGCAAGAGCAAACGGCCAACCCCGCAACCGAAATCGAGAGCGCGTGCGGGAGCAAACGACGGGTCGAGCCGCTCGCGGATAATCGACAGTATCGTGTCGATGTGGGTCTCGCCTGATTCAAAAAACTTCGCGCGCTCGCGTTCGGGCAATCGACCATGAAACTCCGGTGCGGTGAGTACCGCGAAATAGGGGTCGGTTTTGCCGAAGCGTTCCCAGTCTTTGTCGGAGTTGTTGATTGGCGCCATCGACCAGAAAGTATCGCAGTTACCTAGCGAACGTACGGCGGATCGGGGACACGGCAAAAAATCGCCATCCGGCGCCGTTGCAGCATTTCGTTTTAGCGCGGGCGTCGATACTTTCGTTGCGGGGCCCTTAGCTCAGTCGGTTAGAGCAGCGGACTCATAATCCGACGGTCGCAGGTTCGAGTCCTGCAGGGCCCATCAGGTATTCTTGGAAAAAGCGACGTTAATCAAACTGGCGGTGGCAAGACTGGGTGACGTTAGGTCCTCGCGTAGCTCCTACCGCTAAAGCTGTTTGCCGTATAAAGTTATAATCTGTTTTTTGGCTCCCGGCGGTCCGGTGCGGGAGGCTTTTCATCGGGTCGCGTAGCTCAGCTGGTTAGAGCGCTGCTTTCACACAGCAGAGGTCCGGGGTTCGAGTCCCTGCGCGACCATTTCCATCCATAGCAATCCATTTCACACAATCGAATGACTCGCTCGAAGCTCGGCTCGCTTCTCTTCCTTGCCGTCGTCGCTGTTGTCTCCACGCCGGCTGCTGCGCAGAATCCGGCGCAGGCGCAGCAGCTGCTGCAGAACAATCCAGCGCTGCTCCAGCAGCTTCGCCAGCGAATCATGACTAGTGGCATGACCGCCGAGCAGGTCCGCGCGCGCCTTAGGGCGGAGGGATACCCAGACACGCTTCTCGATGCATACCTCCCGGGGAGCTCGGCAACTGCGGCCGATGTCGGCGCTCCCACTCCCCAGGTGTTCTCCGCCATTACAGCGCTCGGTATCGCCGACTCAACGGACGTCGCCATGTTGCGTTGCAGTGTCGATGCGCAACCGGCAATCATCCCGGATACACTCCCGAACGGCACCATCGATACGACTTCCAACAGAGCGCGCCTCGAGGCTGCGCAGCGAGCGATGCGGGCCCGATGCCTTGCCGAGGAAGACTCGGTCATTCGCGGCCTGAGAAAGAGCAAGGCCGACATCGATAGCGGGTTCGTAATTTTCGGCCTGGATTTCTTCCGCGAGCGAACTTCCCAGTTCAATCCGAACCAAGCCGGACCCGTCGATGCGAGCTACGTGATTCACCCCGGTGACGAGCTCGTTCTGGTTCTTACTGGTGACGTAGAAGGGTCCTACACGCTGCCGGTCACGCGCGAGGGTTTCATCGTTATCCCACAAGTAGGACAAGTGTGGGTGAACAACCTCACGATGGCGGAGTTGGAGAACGTGCTTTATCGACGACTCGGGGCCGTGTACTCTGGTGTGAGGCGGGGACCTGGTGCCACCACGCATTTTTACATCACGCCGTCACGACTCGGTAGCAATCAGATTTTCGTCACCGGGGATGTACTGCGGCCCGGAAGTTATCGAATCTCGAGCGCGGGAACTGCGCTCACGGCGCTGTATGCTTCGCTGGGACCCTCCGAGAACGGCAGCATGAGGCAGGTTCTCATCAGGCGCGGCGGTGTCGCCGTCGACACGCTCGACGTGTACGACTACTTGTTGAGCGGAAATGCTTCTCACGATGTCAGGCTCGCAAACGGCGATATCGTTTTCGTGCCTATCCACGGTACGCGTGTGAGAATTGTGGGCGAGATCGCGCGTCCCGCAACCTACGAGATGCGTCCTCGCGAGACGCTCGCCGATGCGCTTCGATTTGCCGGCGGGTTCACTGCGACAGCTGCCCGGCAGAGGGTGCAGATCGAGCGAATCGTTCCGCCCGCGCAACGTGCGCCGGGAGGACGAGATCGAATAGTGACCGAGATTGTCTCAGACGCGTTCGTCAATGGCGTCGGTTCTTCCGATCCGGTTTTGCCGGGTGACGTCATCCGGGTTTTTTCGGTTGCCGCAAGAGTGAGAGACCGGGTCTACGTCAGCGGCGATGTCTGGTCGCCCGGCAGCGTTGGAATAGCGCGCGGGATGCGCGTGTCAGAGGCACTGAAGCTGGCGGGCGGGGTCAAACCGGATGTCTATCTCGGGCAGATTCTGATCACGCGCACCAGTCCGGATTCGACGCGCGTGCAGCTGCGCGCGAGTCTACGCGATACGACGGGTGCTGTCGTCAATGATATTCCGCTCAATGAGGACGACGAGATCCGAGTGTTCTCGATGTCCGAATTTCGCCCTACGCGCTACGTCGCGATCAACGGAGCTGTCAGGAAGAGCGGTCAGTATCCGTTTCGCGAGGGGATGACGGTGAGAGACCTGGTGCTGCTTTCCGGCGGCCTGGATCAAAGCGCTTACCTGAACGAAGCCGAGATTGCTCGACTACCGGATGCGAGGTCGAATGGAGTAACGGCGCAGACTTTTCGCGTGCCTTTGGATTCGAGCTATCTCTTTGAGCGGAGTGCAGACGGAAAGTACCTCGGTCCGCCCGGTTTGCCTGCGCCCTCCGGTCCCAACGCTGACGTGACGATCAAGCCTTACGATAATGTGTTGATCATGCGCCAGCCGAACTGGGAGCTGCAGCGCACCGCGGCGATCGCCGGTGAAGTGCGGTATCCGGGGCGATACACGCTGAAATCCAAGACGGAAAAGATTGCTGACCTTATTGAGCGCGCCGGTGGCCTCAGCCCCGACGCCTACGCAGACGGCGTCGTCTTCACGCGCGCGAATGGAATCGGCCGGATCGGCATCCAGCTCAGCGATGTGCTGAGACACTCGCAATCACATGACAACCTTCCATTGGTTGACGGCGATTCGATTTACATCCCCCGTCTGAATCCGGTTGTAAACGTTCAGGGTGCGGTCAATTCTCCCATTGCCGTCACTTTCGCTCCCGGCAAGTCGATCGAGTACTACATTCGCGCCGCAGGGGGTCCTACGGTGCACGCTGACGTCAAACGCGCCTACGTCACTCAGCCGAACGGAAAGCTGGAGTCTCGCCAGTCGCATTTTCTCTTGCCGGACGGAATTCCGCAGCCGCAACCGGGGAGCACGGTCGTCGTTCCCAACCGCGACCCGCTGGACAGACCGGTTGACTACCTGGCGAGCATCGGCACCATCACACAGATCCTCACCGGACTGGTTGCATTGATCATAGCCGTCCGACATTAGAACCGCAGGACCGCTAATTTTCGGACGTGCCCCGCAGGATCGCCTAAAGGACTATCGTGGCCACAGCGATCAAGGAACGCGAGATCTCGCCGGAGCTGGTTGACGCGTCCGACCACTTGACGCTGTCGCGGTGGCTGGCAGAAACGCTGCTGCGCTGGCGCGTGATCGCGCTCGTCTTCGCGCTCACTTTCGTCGCAGCGGCCGCGGCTGTCCTTTTCATCCCGCCGATCTATCGGACGCAGGTCTCCTTCGTCGCTAATACCACTGCCGGCTCCCGCCTTCCAACTTCGGCGCTGGGCTCGGCGGGACCGCTTGCTGGTCTGGCGACACAACTCGGCGTCGCCTCCGGAGCTGACCCCTCCGAATCGCCGAATTTTTACGTCGAGCTTATTCAGAGCCGAGAGCTGCTAACACGGCTGCTTCAATCGAGATTTCGCGACCCGCGCGGGGCCTCACCGGCGGACAGCGCTCGCTTGATCGACATCCTGCGGTTGCGAGGCTCGGATCCTCAACGCAGGCTGGAGAAAGGCATCAAGAAGATGTCGAAGGCTATCAACGGCTCCTTCGACAATCTGACAAACGTTGTGTTTCTCGATGTGGACGCTCGTTGGCCCGAGCTAAGCTCCGCAGTAGCCAATCGCACGATCGAGCTCGTGAGCACTTTCAACAGCGAACAACGCGTTACAAGAGTCCGCTCGAAGAGGGTATTTCTCGAGGGTCGCGTTGCCAAGGCACGAGCGGACTTGGACGCGGCACAGGACAGACTTCGTCAGTTCAACGAGCAGAATCGATCCTGGCGCGCCGCCCCTGGGCTGGTGTTCGAGGAACAACAGCTGGAGCGTGAAATGGATCGTGTGTCCGAGCTGTACCTCGGTCTGCAGCGCCAGTACGAGAGCACTTTGCTCGACGAAGTCAACGACGCAGCCCGTATTACTGTAATCGACGCCGGGGTTACGCCGCGCAAGGCTCTCTGGCCCGACTTTGTTATCCTCGCGGTTGCCGTTCCTTTCGCAGGCTTGTTCCTTGGGTTCATCGTTGCAGGCGCTGCGGCGGTTTACAGCGATTGGCGCGGGCGCAATCCGCGTTCGTCGAGCTATCTCTCGAGCGCGCTACGAAGGGTTAAGGGTGAAATCCGCAATGCCTTCAAGCGCTCGGGCGCGCGTAGACTCAACACCTAGAACAGGAGCGCTGATCGCGCTCCCCATCGCCCTGCTGCTATGGGTGCTGCCGTTTCACGCAGTGACGATTGCCTTTTTCTTCGGCGTTCTCAAGACAGGAATGCAGGCGACGATGATCATGGCGGCGTGGAAGGAAGGGGTGGCGGTGATTCTGCTCGCGATTGTCGTGACACGGTGCGTTCTGTCGCGCGGGCCGGGCGTGGCGATCGTCGCTCCAGATATTGCGATTGCGGGCCTCGTCGCGTTGGCCGTCCTTTTCGCGATCGTCGAGAACCCATTGTTCGCGGCCGACATCCCGCCGAAGGTGGAGCTGTTCGGTTTTCGAAGCTCGGTTTTTTTCATGCTGCTCTACTATTTCGGAAGGGGCGTCCCAGAGATCGGCGAGCGATCGACATACATCAAACATCTTTTTCGAGTGGCGGTGGTCGTCGCGGCAATCGGGATTCTCGAGCGGATCTTCGTAACCCCTCGCATGCTCGTCGCGTTGGGCGCTGCCTCGTACGTCACTGACTTTCTCGGGCTGAGTGCGTCGACGGTCGGTAATGACTGGGGATTGCCGTCAAACTATTGGAGCATTCTTGGACGCCATGCGGTGAGGCGCGCCGGATCGGTGTTTCTCGGCGGACAGGCGTTTGCGCTGCCGTTTCTGATACTGATGCCGGCCGCGACAGCCTGGGTCTTCGACCGAACGAAGCGAGTCAGGTTCTGGACCATTGCAGGCTACGCCATCATCTGGGCTGGGTTGCTGGTAACGATAACGCGGACGACGATCATCGTTTGCGCCCTGCAAGTGGTGCTGTATTTCATTATCTCACGCCGGCCGACACGAGTCGTGGGAGCCGCGTTGACTGCGCTCGCGGTTTTGCTCGCGGCGCTCATTCTGGTACCTGGCCTGGCGAACTTCGTGTTGCAAACGGCTACCTTCCAAACCTCCAGCAGCTACTCCCACGTTTTTGACTGGCGCCGGGGGTTGGCGGCGTTCTTCGAACAGCCATGGGGTCATGGGCTTGGTTCGAGTGACCAGGTCGCGCAAAGATTCGGCCGCACTCCATTGACCGCTGACAACGTATTCCTCGGCTATGCGGTCGATATGGGTTTTCTCGGCCTCATTGGCTACCTGTCGGTGCTGGCCACGCTCGGCTTTTTCTCGTGGCGGCTTTACATCAGTGCCTCCACTGTCAGCATCCGGATGGTCGCAGCTACTGTACTCCTCACCACGCTGGGTATCGCGCTCAACGGCACCAGCTCCTCACCGTTCAACACAATTTCTTTATCCTCGCCGGCGCGGCCGTTACTGCTTATCAACGTTCTGGATCACGGGGCCCGTTGCCCCAGGCGCAGTGAGTCGCGCGCACGCCAAACCAATCGACGGACCCGCGCCCGGCAAGACTGATTTCGACACGACGCGCTGGGCAGTTGTTATCCCGAGTTTCAATCATGCTGACGACTTGGTGAATTGCCTCGCCTCGCTGCGAGCTGCTAATGAACGACCGAGGCGAGTGATTCTTGTCGACGATGCATCGACTGAAGATACGGTTACCAGAATCGCCGGGTGGGCAGCGCAGTCCGGAGAATCGTACAAAGTCGTCGGCCCAGACCAACCTGGCGCAGGTGACAATTCGCGGGTGTGGCTGACGGTAGTCGCCTCGAAGGTCAATTCCGGGTTCGCGGTGTCGTGCAATATCGGCCTACGCTACGTTCGCGATCACACGGACGCGCCGTTTGCACTCTTGCTGAACAACGACGCGGCGGTCTCGCGTTCCTACTTTACTGATCTCGCCGCCGGCATTGCGACATGTCCGAGTGTTGGTTTGGCGACGGGAACGATCTACGAATGGGACCGGCGAACGGTGTGGTACGCCGGGGGTCGATTCAATCCGCTGCGAGCGGTTGCAGAACATTATCTTGATGTTCCGACCGACGGTCAGTCGCGAAGCACAGGATTCATCTGCGGCTGTACGATGCTCATTTCACGCGCCGTGCTCGAGAGGGTCGGCCTGCTGCCGGAGATTTACAGCCCGTGCTACTGCGAGGATGCGGACTATTCTCTGAAAGTCGCAGGGGCGGGATTCAAGCTCGTGTACGTTCCTGACGCGAAGGCATTTCACCGCGTCGGCAGCAGCCTCGGACGCGAGATTCGTTCGCCGCGCGTCATCTACTGGTTCAATAGAAACCGCGGATACGCGATGCGGCGCAATTACAGAGGATGGCAACGCGCCGGCGGTATAGCGTATCTCGCCTTGACGAAACCGGCTCGCGCGTTGTGGGAAGTGCTGCACGGCCGACCCCGTAGTGGGGCGGCGTTCATCCGCGGCACCTTGGCCGGATTCTTCGATCCCGTCCCTGACGACGATCCTAAAAGCGAAGGCCGGGCGAGAAATTTATCGTAAAATTGGTGTTCCTGATGTCGACCATCCCGTCGCTGCGCGGGCAGCCGTGACCGCCCTGAAAATACGCGTTGAGGCGATTCTGAAATTGAGATCGCATGGAGAGGTTTCCTATCGGTGCGCTGATGGCGCCGTGGATGCCCCACTGCAGCGCGACGTCATGCGAACACCAGCGCAGGTAGTCCACCATCGGTAACACCTGTCGAACGTCTTCACTGTACCTGGTGCGGCCAAACTCGAGGCCGAAGTAACCGGTCTTTGCCAAGTAGTTGAACTCCATCGCCTGGCCCGACGATCCCGGACCCACAGCTGCTCCCAACACCTCGCCTTCATTCGTAAACCCTTGAAGGACGCGGCGGCTGGTGTACCAGACGCCCGCGAATCGATCTCGTTGGGCGAGGACCTGCTCGAGTGAAGTGTTCTCGATGCGAAAATGAAACCGGCCGGTGGGAGTGAACGCGCGCCGGGTCCACTGCAGGCCGAGCGTATAGGCCACGCCTCGATTGGGCTGCACCAGGAGATCGCGCAGGTCTCTCGGAAAGTCAAGCCTTCCCCACTCTCCATAAATCTCCGCTCCCGAAGCGGGAAATACCCAGCGGGCGAACATGGAGTAGAGCTGATCGCGTCCGCCCGGATGCAGCGTGGAATCGTAAGGAGCTCCGTCGTTCGGGTGCCCGGTGTTGTGAAAAATCTCGAGCCAACGAAAGGGAATCTCGTTCCAGCCGGTTGATGTTCCGATGACGGTTCGCCCGAGTCCGATGGAAAGATTCTCGAGGCGCCGCGGACGAATAGACACTGCCGCCGCCGATATAGATCGGCCGTTGTTGGTGGTAGTGTCAAAAAAAGCGGATTGGGTAAGGCCCCCGACCAGCCACCGGAACTCGACATTCCCCACGATCGTCTCCAACGCGTGTGAGCTCCGGAGTAGTAGATGGGAAAAACCGGGGGCGTTGTTACTGAGCACGAGAGCGTTGTCGATGCCCGGACCCCACCATTCGTTCTCCGTGCTGAAGCCGACCGACACCGCACCGAAATCGGCCAGGATGGACGACTGTCCTGGGCGTAGCTGCGCCCGTGATTTATCACCAAAGCGAAGGGGCATGTCGAGCGAGTACGGGCCGTTGGCGTACCATGGGAAGGAGAAGCTGCTTCGATTCGCTGGTATTGCTGGCGACGGGATGATATTGGTCGCGCGCGGAGGAAACGAATCGTTCTGGGTGGTCAGAATCTCTGGCGAGCTCGTCGAGCGGAGGATTGGAAACGCCCCACCTGTTCCGTTGAGCTCGTCGAGACGCGCACGCATCAAGGGATAGTCGTCTATCAGCCACACGAGCGCCGTGGGTGCCGTCGGTGTGGCGACACTATCCACTATTCGTGTCGCACTTTCCTGCGCCGGAGTCTGCGCGGCGAGGCGAGTGATAGGAACGGCTGACATCGCTAGAACTGCCAGCCATTTGGTTCCAGAGTTCATCGATTTTCCGTGGGAAGGTACAGACGCGCATTCATCCACTGACGCCCGACCAACAGTGCGAATTCCGGAAGCCCGAGCAGGTATCGTTTCCATAGCCTGCGTGGCTCGATCACGAGTCGTGCGAGCCATTCGAATCCGGTCTGGGTGAGCCAACGCGGGCCGCGCGCAACATTCCCAGCCGCGTAATCGAGCGCCGCGCCCACCGAGAATACGACGTACGGCCGGAGCTGCGCGCGATACGATGTTATCCACAACTCCTGAAGCGGCATGCCGAATCCGACGAAGAGCATCGATGCGCCACTTCGGTTAATTATGTCGATCACTTCTCGCGACGACTGCTCGTCCTTCTGAAAGTATCCGTGATGCGAATGGACTCTAATCCCGGGAACTGCCGCCTCGAGATTGCGTGCAGCCTTGGCGGCGACCCCCTCCTTCGCGCCGAGGAGGAACAGCGAAGCCCCTTTGGAGTGACACGTCTGTGCGAGCTTCTCGGTGATGTCACCATAGGTGAAGCGCTCGCGAATAGGCCCGCCCAGGAGTAGCGACGCGAAGTAAACGCCGAAACCATCACAGAAAATTACATCGGCCTTGTCCATCGCCGTGGCGAACGACGGATTGGTTTCCGCCAGTGTCACGGCGTGGGCGTTTGCATTCAGAATGGTTAGCGGAGTGCCGCTCTCGAGAGCGGACGCCACCACGCGCAACATATCCTCGAGGGACATGCGATCAACCAACACTCGTCCGATACGCACTTTCGAGGACGCGCTCATACCTCTCGGTAATAAGATTCCAGTCGAACGGGGCCGCACTCTTTCGCGCCGCGATCTGCATTTCGTCGAGACGCGCGTCTGGCAATAATAAAGCCTGGCGCAACGTCGCGGTGGCGTCCGCATCGGGGTGACCGGACCAGAACCAGCCATTCACTCGCGGTTGCACGATCTGCTCGTGAATCCCGGTTGGTGTGACGAGAACCGGCACTCCGGCACTAAGGGCTTCCGCTGTGGTAATCCCAAAGCCTTCATGCGGCGCCGCCGAGATGAAAAGGCTTGCGCTCGCCACCAGCCGCGCCAACTCGAATGGTGAAAGCTCACCGACTATTCGGACGATCGCCTTCATTCCATGCGCGGCAGCCTGGCGCCGGAGGCTGTCGCTGGCTCCGTTTTCGTCCGGCCCTGCGATCACCAGCTCGAGGTCTTGAAATTCCCCGGCGAGGTTCGCCAGCAATTGAATGATTTGGTCGATTGCCTTCGCCGTGCTGACGCGACCGACGGACACGATTCTTCCACGCACCCGAGAGTCGCGAACCTGGCTAAATACGGGATCAATCCCGTTGGGAATAGTAGCCAGCTTGTGCGGAGGAACGATGGAGGAGAAAAGCGAGGCGTCACGATCGCTGACCGCAATCACGGCATTTGCGGAAGCAAGGCTGCGACGAAGGACGTGTCGCCAGTAAAGTTTTTTGACGGGAAGCCACGCCGCGGTGTGAAAGATGCCGCCGTGGGTGGTGACGACAATCGGCTTTCGGTGAACCCGCAACGCTTTTCCAAGAGCGGCAGAGTCGATGAAGAAATCGATGCCGTGGATATGAATGACATCGAAATCATCGACGAAGCGAAGCCATGACGGCGCAATCGGGTATCGTCGCGGGCCAAAGTACGAAATGCGCTTGACGGGGATTGACTGGATTTCGGCCCGCCCATCCAGTAGGCGACGCGTCCGCAAATCGCGATCGAGCGTCACCACCTCCACGTCGTGCCCGCGTGCAACCAGGCCTCGACTGAGGTTCAGGACGCAACTTTCAATTCCTCCTATTTTCGGGTAGAACTGCCGTGCAACCTGCAGAATTCGCATCAGATCACGGCGGAGGAACTGGACCAACGAGCGAGAAAACAATCCGGTAGCCGATTCCGCAGGAGTCGAAGGTTCCCTTCAGCGTCTGGCTATCGACTAGCTGGCCGTCGAAATCGCCGGCACCAACAAGCCCTAATCGAACCTCGAGTACCGTATTCGTGCCGCTCACGGGTCCGGTCGGATTCAGGCCGAGGTTTGGCGGGCAAAGGGCATTCGCAGGGGCTTTTCCTGACCATCCGCCAGAGATGGTACCGTCAGGCTGCTGGGCTATCGTCACCTGCACATCTGACAGCAGACCAATCGCATTGCTTGTCACCCAGTGGCCGCTGACATCCAGTGACGATGGCTGCGTGAGCGGCGGACCGCAGCTTTCAACAAGTGCGACCACTAGCAACGCACGACAAAGCCAGTCATGGAGTTTCATTTTGCGGCGACACCGTCCCGCCACTGGGTCACTCACCAAATCGGGTTTCCTAATATATCTTGCGACCTCGCCGCGGGACTACTCGGAGGATGTTTGACGGCAAAGCGCTTCTCTACACGAATAGCAATTTGGATCGTCGCCGTCGTGTTCATGTGGGGTTCCGCTGCTAGAAGCCAATCATACTCCGGTACGGGCAATATCCACGAAGTTTTCGTGGGCTCGGAGACCGAGAGCTACCTTCGCTACATCGATCTCACAGACACGTCGAGCGAACAGGGTTGGTCGATCCGACCGCTCTCGCCCACCCAAGTCGAAAAGTTCGGTCGAGCGCTCGGCAGCAGCCATCCATGGGAAGCCCGGTTGCCGGGATTCGGAGATTCGCCGAAGCGGCTGGATTTCGCGTTGCTCTCCCCGAGTGCGAGTGCCCGTCTCAACAGTCAATTCCCATACGGGTCCAATGACGGCCCGATCTGGGCGGGGCGCGGCTTCACGTTCGCCGCACAGGCAGGAGTCTATGCGCGGGTGGGGCCGCTCTCGCTCGCACTGTTGCCGACGGTTTTTCGAGCCGAGAATGTCGGTTTTCCGATTCAGACAGCTACGCTGTCGTGCGGTTGTGGGGATCCCGTGTACGGCACCACCGTCGACAGACCGCAACGGTTCGGCAATGGAGCTTACGAGCGTCTCGATCCGGGCCAGAGCTTCGTTCGTGTCGACGCACTCGGCATGGGTGCAGGCTTTTCGACCGCGAATGAAGGGTGGGGACCATCAGTTGAATATCCTTTCATAATTGGAAACAATGCCCCCGGTTTTCCCCACCTTTTTTTTGGCAGCTCGAATGCCTTTCCGATATTCATTGGACGAGCGCACTTGAAGGTGATCTATGGGCGACTCGACCAATCCAACTATTCGCCGGTCACGGGGTCCAAGTTCTTCTCCTCGCGACTCGAGCCTGGTCGCGTGCGCTTCGCCAGCGGCCTGGTGGCCACGTTCCAGCCACGTGGATTCGACGGGCTCGAGGTCGGTGGCGCCCGATTCGTCCATTCAATCTGGCCGCAGGCAGGACCACCGTCTTCCTATCTCAAAAAGCCGTTCCAGGCTTTTCTGAAGGTGAACCAGCCCGGCATCGACCAGCTGATTGCCGGAACCGACAACCAGCTCGCCGAACTCTTCGCACGGTGGGCGTTCAGAGAGTCTGGACTCGAGGTTTACGGTGAGTACGGTCGCGAGGACAACAGTTACGACAAGCGGGATTTCGCACAGGAGCCCGATCACTCGCGCGCCTACTCGCTTGGTCTGGCGAAAGTGTTTGGCGACAGATCGTCGCAATTCAGCGTGCTGCGTCTGGAGCTCATGAATTTTCAATTGCCGCCGTTGGCGACGACGAGGCGAGGCGAAGGTAGCATCTATGTCCATGCAACGATGCGTCAGGGCCACACGAATCGCGGGCAGCTAATGGGGGCCGATGTCGGAGTCGGTGTCGCCGGGGGCTCGACGGCCCGGTGGGATCACTACTCGAGCACAGGGCGATGGGCTCTTTTTTGGCGGCGTGACGTTCGTCAGGAAACCAGCGACCCCAACCTGGTAGCCCCCAATGTTCCTCAGGTCACCGACGTCCTTCACGCCTTCGGATTCGAGCGCATGAAGTTCACACGCCGAGTCGATGTCACGACCTCGCTGACCTTCATGCGCGATTTGAGCCGTGGTTTCGCCAACAGCCGCTCCAACGTGAACGCAGCGGTCGCGCTAACCCTGCCGAGATAAGGGCACTAGACCGAAAAGCTCTTCGATTCGGGACGCGCCAGCCATTGGCGAAGAGTTTGCGCACGACGGTCCTTCGCGGAAACCACGGGATGGCTCACTGGCCACTCGACACCGATCTCATCGTCGTTCCAGAGAATCGCTGAATCGGTGCTGCCGTTGTAGGTCCCCGTGCACAAGTACTGCACCCGCGTATTGTCTGAAAGCGCGCAGAGTCCCCTGGCAAAACCGGCCGGCGCCCAGATCTGTCGCCTGTCTTCAGCGGTGATCGTCTGCGCGACCCACTGACCAAGCGTGGGAGAATCGTATCTTATGTCGACGGCCACCAGAAAAGCGGCGCCCTCGGCAACCCGCATCAGCTTCCCCACAGGCGGCTCCCACTGAAAGTGGAGGCCGCGTATCACATTGCGCGCCGAGCGTGACTCGTTGAGCTGAACGAAGACTTCGGGCAGACCGAGCTCGCGAAACGCCTCGCTCTTGTACACCTCCATGAAGTATCCGCGCTCATCCTCGAAAGCCTCGTGCTCGAGGAGAATGACTTCGGGTATCGCCTGAGGAACCGCCGACAGCTTCACTAGCGGAGCCTGTTACGGCCGGTCGCGGGCACAATCTTTCTGTAAGATCCCATCGTGCCGGCGATCGCTGTGCGCTCGGTGTCTCCGAGTATCCACCACCAGCTCGTTGTCGCGAACGCTGCGCTGGCCACGATCACGACCGCGACGCCGGCAAGGATCGACGTCGTTGCGAGAATCCTGCTGACACTAAACCCCGCAACGAGGAGAAGAATCCCCGTGGCGGCTTGAGGGAGGCGCCCTCCGAAGAGGGCCGACACAGGAACCGTCGAGACGCGCGCAGCAGCCCACAGCAATAGGCACATATCGAGAGTTGCGCGCGTCGTCCAAGCAGCGGCAGCGCCAGCAATTCCAAACGCTCGAATCAGATAGATCGTGAGCGGGATATGCACAGCGAGCTCGATCAGATGGAATTTGGCGGGTAGGTCGGGCCGATTCTTCGCATAGAGGATGACGAACAACGGGTTCGCAATGGAGTTCGCGAAAACTCCAACGGCGAGCCAGCGGAGCGCCGTGGCCGCTTGAGTTGCGTACTGCGCACCGAGCCAAACGCGTAGAATTTCCGGGGCGAAGACCAGCACCAGCGCGAGCGGCAGTGCCATGATCGGCGCCAGAGCTCGTTCAGATGCCGAAGCCATTTGCGTGAATCGCGTTTGATCGCGTCCAGCCTCAGCTGCCGTGAGCGCTGGCAGCAGGCTTCCGAAAAGGCTTACTGGAATGAGCAGCAGTCTCACCACTCCCTCATAGGGACCAGTGTATAAGCCGGTCGCAGTGAGGCCGGCAATGGTAGTTAGCGCAAATCGATCGAAATACACCAGCAGTGGACTCACTGTGTTCGAGACGAGAACCCACCCACCGAACGAAACCAACTGGCGCAGGAGGGTCCAGTCGCGCGGGGGAGCCCAGCGAAGCTCCGGTAGCGCGCGTCGAATCGCGATCGCGTAGAGCGCGCAGACGATGCCTCGCGAAAGGAGCACGCCGAGCATAATTACCGGCAGCGAGATGCGGAGAACCGCACCAATGGCGGGAATGGCGAGCGCCGCGACGCTGCCGACCATTTTCAGTGACGCGCTGAGGTCGAATCGCTGCGCACCTTCCAGCACGGCGCGCTGTCCGGACATGAGCAGAACGACAGGTACGCTCAGACCGACGACCCGAAATACTCCCAATGCTTCGCCGGCCACGGCCGGTGAGATCTTGAATACGTCTCGAACCAGTATCGGTGCGGCAACCACGACAACGGCGCCACCAACCAGGCCAGCTGCGAGCTGTGCCGTCATGCTCAGTGAGACGATCTCGCTTAATTTCGGAGAAGTCCGATGCAAGGCGTCGGCAACGAATTTGACGAGCGCTCGTCCGAGACCGAGATCGAAGAGCGTCAGATACTCTGTTATGGCCCACGCAAGTCCGAGGAGACCGAAGCGCGCGGTACCAAGGTTCAGAGCCGCGATCGGCATGATGAAGAACGCGAGCGCGAGCGGTACCGCCAGTCCGAGAAAATTGAGCAGCGTGTTGTGGGCGACGCGTGATCGTCCCGCAACGGGTGGTCCGATCTCTATGGCTGAAGGCGCCAGACTCACTGCGTCGGTTTCAACCAATTCTGCGCTGCCGTCAATCGATGGACTCCAAATGAGTGCATTCCCAAAACCGCGCTAAATTTAGACAATGAAGACGCTGACCACCCAGCTCCCATGAAAGCGAAAAGCCCGGAGCGAAAAGGGATCATCCTTGCCGGAGGGTCAGGAACTCGCTTGTACCCGACGACGCGCGCCATCAGCAAGCAGCTGCTGCCGGTGTACGACAAGCCGATGATCTACTACCCGCTCAGCACTCTGATGCTGGCGGGAATCCGTGAGATTCTGATCATCAGCTCGCCGCACGACCTGCCGAACTTTCAAAAGCTCCTCTGCGACGGCGCGCAGTGGGGCATCAAGCTAACCTACGCTGAGCAGGCGCGGCCGGAAGGAATTGCGCAGGCATTGATCATCGGTGAGGAGTTCCTTGGCGGTGTGTCGAGCGCGCTGATCCTTGGCGACAATCTGTTCTATGGCCAGGATCTTCAAGGCGTCGTTCAGCGCGCTTCGGATCGAAGCGACGTCGCGACAATCTTTGCTTATCGAGTAAGCAATCCCGGGGCCTACGGCGTGGTTGAATTCGACGAGACTGGCGTCGCCACAAGTATCACAGAAAAGCCGAAGGACCCGAAATCGAGATACGCGGTCACCGGCTTATACTTTTACGACTCCGATGCCTCAGAATTGGCGCGCGCTCTCCGCCCATCTCGCCGGGGCGAGCTCGAGATAACTGATCTGAACCTGTCGTACATGCGGCGCAAAAAGCTGCAGGTCGAAATTCTCGGCCGCGGCACCGCCTGGCTCGACACCGGTACACCAAGCGCACTACTCCAGGCGAGCCTCTTCATCGAAACTATCGAGCAAAGGCAGGGGCTGAAGATCGCCTGCCCCGAGGAGATCGCTTTCAGAATGAATTTCATCTCGAAGAGCCAACTCGAGACACTCGCCCGGGAGGCCGGAAACAACGCGTACGGGGATTATCTGACTCAGATTCTCAGCGAGTAGTGCGCGCACTTGTCACAGGTGCTGCCGGCCAGCTGGGAGTCGAGCTTCTCAGGACGGCACCGTCGCATTTTGAAGTTGTTGGGGTGGCTCGCGGCGAATGCGACATCACCAATGCAGTACAGCTAGAGGAAACCATCGAACACCATCGACCGGACGTGGTGATAAATACGGCCGCCTACACCGGTGTGGACCAGGCGGAAAGTAAATCTGACGTCGCAAACGCTGTGAACGCGACCGGAGCGGGAAACGTTGCGCGAGCCGCCCAGCGTTTGGGCGCGCGAATCATTCACATCTCAAGCGACTACGTATTCGATGGGACAAGCCGCGAGCCGTATCGCCCACAGAGCGAGCCGAATCCGATCAACGTGTATGGCGCGAGCAAGCTTGCGGGAGAGAGAGAGGTTAAGCGGGCTGCCTCGGCGCCACTGATTCTCCGCAGCAGCTGGCTCTACGCGCCACACGGCAAGAATTTCCTGATGACCATCCTCTCCGCGTTACGAGCCTCGCGTCCGCTCCAGGTTGTCAACGATCAGATCGGTGTCCCGACCTCCGCTCGCAGCCTGGCGTTGACGATCTGGAAATGCGCCGAGCGTCCTGAGTTGCGCGGAATTCACCATTGGGTGGACGGTGGAACAGCCAGCTGGTACGACTTCGCGGTCGTGATACGCGAAAAAAGGCCTCGTTGGCAAACCCACGCCAATTACCGCGGTGACAAGCGAGGAATACAAGTTGCCCGCCCGCCGGCCCGCCTACTCCGTGCTCGACGCCCAGAGTCTCTCCGGGATGATCGAGGAAAAACCGCGTCCGTGGCGAGACTGGGTTGCAGAAATGATTAACGAGCTTCGCTGACGCTCTTCGAGTCAGAGAAGCCTGTCGCGCCACGTCGCGGGAACCAGCGGAGAGTCGATCTCGATCGGCAGGTGATACTCGAACGGCTTCGTCCCGTGCGCTCGGATCCAGTCGATCATCGAGATCAAGCCGTCGCGCAACGAGACCTTGGTCTTGTAAGCGAGAAGTTTTCGAGCCTTGTCCGCGCTACAAGTCGCGTTCTTTACTTCCTGCGGACGGTCCTTCACATAAATGGGTTTGAGCTTGAACGAGAGGAGATCGGCCAGAATGGCGGCCAGCTCGTTGATCGTCGCCGCTTCTTCGTCGGGACCGATATTGATGATTTCGCCGGATAGTCCGGGCTGCGTTCCCATCTTCAGCAGAGGGTCGACGCAGTCCTGAACGAACGAAAAGGAGCGGCGCTGTTCGCCGTCACCGTAAATGATCGGCTGCTTTCCCTGCAGCATGCGGTTGATCATGATGCTGGCGACGTTGCGATAAGGATCGTCGTATTTCTGCCGCGGGCCAATGATGTTGTGGGGGACGGCTATCACGTATTCCATCCCGTGCGTCTCCGAAACGTTCTTGACCAGCAGCTCTCCGGCGTATTTGGCGATTCCATACGGATCAACTGGATCCGCAGGTTGATCCTCGGTGAACGGCGGGTGGCCCTTTCCGTAGCGCGCCATGCTGGAGCAGTACACGAACCTCTTCACGCGTTTGCTGACCGAGGCCGCGAGCAATCCCGCGGTGTTCTCGTATACGTGCTTCGCAATGATCGCTGGCGAGAAGACGCTGAGACCCTCGGTGGCAATGGCACCGCAATGGTAGACGAGATCCACGTTCTCGAGTAGCGGCTTCATCTCTTCGACGTCGCCGCAGTCGGCCTCCTTGAACTCGATGCCCTCGGGCAGGTTCTGGAGATCGCCGCCGATCATGTTGTCGCAACCAACGACTTCGTCGCCACTGCGCGTGTAGGTATCGGCGAGGTGGCTTCCCAGAAAGCCAGCCACCCCGGAGATGAATACTTTCATTTTGTCTGGTTAAAAGGCTCCAGTTCGCCTCAGGACTGCCGGAATCGTCCGGAACAGAATACTAACGTCGAGCCAGAAGGACCACTGCTCGATGTATTGTCGGTCCAGGAAGATGACATCCTCGAAGTCCAGGACCTCGCTGCGACCGCTTACCTGCCATAGGCCGGTAATACCTGGCTTGGCGTCCAGCCGACGGAAGTGGTGGTCCTCATACTCTTCGAAATCCGACTCGAAAAATGGTCTGGGTCCGATCAGTGACATCTCGCCGATGAGCACGTTGACCAATTGCGGCAGCTCGTCGAGACTCCAGCGCCGCAGAAGTCGACCCAGGCGCGTGGTGCGCGGGTCGTTCGGGATCTTGAACAGCCGCCGGTCGCCGGTGTGATTGAGATGCGCGAGATCCTGTTTCTCAACGTCGGCCCCGACGCGCATCGTGCGGAACTTGAACATCCGGAACTGCTTCCCGCCCAG
>WNGC01000298.1_pt1 | contig 28011 bp, 36 predicted proteins | sample 5400051 | NCBI WGS metagenome assembly WNGC01 (sample SAMN13153368, study PRJNA577476) | soil metagenome | isolation source: 20 cm soil or saprolite under grassland replicate 2 | place: USA:California | collected 2016-06-15
ATCGTAGTGGATTTTCCCGCTGCGAAGCTCGTTAATCTCATCCGCGCGCGTACTTACGTCGCCGTTGGAAAGCGTGAGAGTGAAGTCAGGGGTTAAAGTGCGCTCGAGGGCGGAAATATCTGCATCAAGGAATGCTTTGCACGCGTCGCGCTCGAACTGGAGCACTTCCGTTTGAGCCGGCGTTTGCGCTACCGAGAGTCGACACGCTGAAATGGTCAATACAACGATGAGCGGAGCAAGTTTCATACTGTAATTCTGCGTTGTTGTTTGCAAGATAACACCGCGAGTATCAAGCTGGCCAGGCCTCCCAGGGAAACAAATGTTCTTGCCGCATGAAAAACCTGCCAGCACGCACGGAGTTCAGTCCATTCCGCTGCACTCACCCGAACCTAATCGGAAAAAACCGCTTTTGGTTTTCTCCCTTCCTCAGCGTCGTGCAGGTCGATCCACGTCTGAATGTCGTCGCGATCGCCGAAGCCTGATCGCTGTTTAGCTGCCTGCAGATCTGCGCTCGCTTCATCTCGCCACCCACGTTTGCTTAGAAACGCATTCCAGATTGCAATTTCCTCCTCGTTAGGTCGTCGGCCTCGCTCGAAGCACCATTCTAGAATTTCCTCGTCCGATCCACCTTTCAGCGTTCGTTCTACAAGGTCATTGTAATTTATTCCGAGAAATCTTGTGCAACGGGCGTCAAACATCGTCGGATCTTCATCCACACCGGTAAAATAGTCCGACGGCAATTCACCTCGGGCTTTTAGTCGGATCTTGTCCAGCATCCGCGCAAAATAAATCAGGCCTTTTGTCTCAATGTGATCGCTACAGGGAGTTTGAGTTTGCATTAAAAAAGCTTCTGACCTCGTGGTAAAGTGTCAACGGTCCACTCTGAACGAAATGGCCAGACCACTTCGACGTGAGCTTGCGGTTGGCAGCAGTTGGATTAATGAGCACAAATCCGGATCGTGAAAGAAGCTCAAGTTAAGAATCAGCTAAGAAAGCAGCGACGCCGCCATTCGATCATGGCTTTTGAAATGATCCGGCTGGATCGCACTTCAGATGAACCGCTCCATGAGCAACTATACCGCCAGGTTCGTGATGAATTGGTTTCCGCGACGTTCAACAACAACTCATCCCGACTCCCCTCGTCTCGCAAGTTGGCCACCGACCTGGGAGTCTCGCGTTTCACTGTGAACGTCGCTTTCTCGCGGCTTCATTCGGAAGGTTATCTTCAATCGAAAATCGGATCGGGCACGTTCGTTGCCGAACCATTACCAGAAGCTTTTTTAAGTGTCCGGGCGGAAAAGGCAGAACCACGCATACAACGCCCTCCGCGCCTTTCCAATCGAGTGAAAAGTATTCCCGATAAGCGGGTCGGACACCAATTCGATTTTGGAATCGCGGGCCCGCCAGGAGTCACGTTTGTCCCTGCTCTCGCGGCGTTGGACGAATTTCCGATCGAAACATGGGAACGACTCAGAGCAGAGGTCCTCGCAAGAAAAGGCGCCCATCTGCTCCAGTACGCATCAAGCCGTGGGGACCCCGAGTTGCGCAAAGCGCTCGCGACGTATTTGTGCGATCACAGAGGCGCGCGTTGTCATCCAGACCAGATTATCATCACCGCCGGAACGCAGCAGGCAATGATGATCAGCGCGATGGCCCTCGTAAATCGAGGAGAAGTTGCTTGGATCGAAGATCCGGGATTTTACCAGGCCCGCCGGAGCTTTGGGTTCGCGGGGGCGACCGTTGTTCCAAGACCCGTTGACCGGGAAGGAATCACGATCGCGCGGCCGTCGAAACAACATTCACCCAAAATCATCTACGTCACTCCCTCTCATCAATTCCCGCTCGGCATGACGATGAGTCTCTCGCGAAGAACGGCTTTGATCGACTTTGCACGCACCTGCGACTCTTACATTTTCGAGGACGATCATAACTCGGAATTTCGTTATACCGGTCCGCCACTCCCTTGCTTACAGGGGCTTGATAACGCTGGACGTGTTATCTACGCAGGCACAATGAGTAAGATCCTCTATCCCTCGCTACGCCTGGGTTATATCCTGGCGCCAGAACAATTGGTCGAACCAATGCTCAAAATCCGAGCCGTGATGGATCAGCATTCACCCGCGATCGATCAGGCGACGCTGGCTCGATTCCTGACCGAGGGATTTTTCCTGAGTCACATCAAGCGGATGCGGAAACTCTATTCTGACCGAAGAGAATACTTCATCGCACAATTCAACAACTTGTTGAGTAAGTACTTCATTCTGGAAATCCCGGAAGCTGGTTTGCATTTCGTCGCCTGGCTGCGTCGGAAAGCAGACTTACCGGAGATCACTCGCGTTTGCGGTGAGATCGGTATGAGACCGTCGCCGTTGTCATCCTGCTTTATGAAAGCAGAGGCGGAACCCGCACTTACCTTCGGCTTCGCCGCATGGTCGCGTGCGCAGATTCGGGAAGGCCTTAGCAAGTTCGCGGCCGCGCTTAATTCAAAATTGAATTAGGCAAATCTGCCAACACTGGGCGGGCACCCTTTACGCATCGCCCACTAGTCGCTTCGCAGTTCGAGATCCTGCGAAGCACCGCCAATGTTGTGCGCTGGATTCGTTAGCGAAAAAAGAAATGGCTCGTACGAAACGTGCGAAGTGGCTCTGGTCGCGAACTCAAGCCAGTTCCTAATGTGTCGTCATGAAAAACTTCAACAAAGGAAACAAACCATGACAACACAACTTAAAACTAAAAGAGGCAGCGAATTTCTTTTTGTCGTTCTGCTCGGTCTTTGTTACGGAGCAGCTCCAGGGTTGGCACACGCACAGAGACCAGAAGCAACCGAGGCAAAAACGCATTACCAAGTATCGGAACTTCCTTCACTCGGCGGAACGAGTAACGGGGGAAATAGTATCAATGACCTGACCTGGGTGTCAGGCTATGCCAGACTGCCGGATAGGAACCGGCACGCTGCGCTGTGGCGAAAAAGTTTGCTCACCGACCTCGACACACTTGGCGGACCAAACAGCAGTGTCACCTGGGGGGTGAAGAATACCCAAGGTATCATCGTGGGTATTTCTCAGACTGCCGATCCTGAGCCGCTCGGGGAGGCTTGGAGTAGCGCGTTTTTCTACAGTACGCCTAACAACGTCGGCTTTATCAACCTCGGGTTCGTTTGGGAAAACAATCACATGAGAGCACTGCCCAATTTTCCTGGAGGAAATAATGGCTTTGCCACTGCGGCGAACAATTTGGGTAAGGCGGTGGGATGGGCCGAAACTGGTGTTCATGACCCAACCTGTTGTTGTACTCAGGTCCTCCAGTTTCTCCCAGCCGTGTGGGACCTTGGATCACGAGACCAGATCCACGATCTCCCTCTGATCGCGGGAGACAGCTCAGGAGCCGCAACCGCCATCAACGACAACGGCCAAATCGTGGGCATTTCGGGCATGTGCGACCAAGCCGTTGGAAGACGTACGGCCAAGCACGCCGTGCTATGGGAAAATGGTACCGTGACGGATATTTATCCAGATGCGCCAGCCCCGTGGTGGAACACGCCGACAGCGATCAATCAACGAGGTGACATTGTCGGCTTCGCTGGTGATCCGAGCTCCGTCGACGGCAACTTCCTGCACGCATTCATATGGACCAAGGAGGATGGCATCCGGCAGCTCAAACCTTTGAAGCACCGTACACCCGAGCACGTAGATAGTGAGGCGTATGGTATCAATGAAGCCCGGCAAGTAGTCGGTGTGTCATGCGACGCGAACCAGGTTGATTGTCGTGCGGTTATTTGGGATCACAGTAGTAACGCCACAGACCTCAATGATTTCAAAGGCAGCTATTCTGGCGTTCTCGCACTCGCAAGAGACATAAATAATAACGGGGAGATTACAGGTAGAGCGCTCAATGGAAGCGTGTTAACGGCCTATTTGGCTGTACCTGTTAGCGGGAAATAGCGAAGGAACCCGGACTACTAGTTCCATAGCGGATCGAACGCGACTTCGCCGAAAACCGCACAAATCCCGGGTGGCGATCATCAGATCGCCATCCGGCACTCCGGTTCGCCGAGACTGCGGATCGTAGGGAGACCGCAGATTGGGAACTCCCACGCTGCACCCCCCCGAGATTTGCAATCCGCAATCCGCAATCTACAATCCGCAGTTGATTACAGGGGGCATAGCTCAGTTGGTAGAGCGCCAGCTTTGCAAGCTGGAAGTCAGGGGTTCGAATCCCCTTGCCTCCATTTTCGCGCAGCGAAAATGTCGCGCAGTAGTCCCGCCGACCGCGGAACGAAACCGTACGACTTTCGATGTGAACAATGAACCGTGATCAGAAAATCCGGTGCAACTCTTGACCGATCACCGATCACCGATCACTTTTCACTTCCGCAAAGCGCGGGCCTGTAGCTCAGTTGGTTAGAGCATGCGCTTGATAAGCGCAGGGTCACTGGTTCGAGCCCAGTCAGGCCCACTTTCTTTGGATCGGGTTTACGATTGCTCAGTTGAGCTCCCATGCCCGCGTCTGCCGCAAAGTGCCTCGCGTCGCCTACTCTGGATGAAGTAATTCCCTTTTCGCCCTGGTCTTACTAGTCGAATTTATCGTTGCAACCAACCTGGTCCGGTAAACAACGGCGGAGTCCCGCCGGCCACCCCATTAAAACTGGAAATAAATAAATGGTACTGGGCCGGTCGCTGGAAAAAGCTCAAGCGCTAAAAACACGCAAACATATGCCGGGATTTGAATGCGCGCTGGTTGCAAGGCAAGACGATCAATGAACTGAGTGCGTTCTTGCGCCACGGCCAGAACCAGGGAAATGAAAAAGAGCGCCAGCGTCCCGGCCGTAAGCAGGAATTCGCCAGTTACATGCTGGAAACCGAACAGTCCTCTTAGAACGTATCCACTCACTTGGAGATTCTGGCCACGGATGAAAGGCATACCTATGACGAATGACATGAACAGCAGCGTAACGCTGATCGGCACAAAATAGCGCTTTTTCATAATTCGCGAGATCATTGTCCCGGCTGTTGCCTGCTCAAAGAAACGGTAACCGATCAACAACATTCCTTGGTACACGCCGAACAAGATAAATGTCCAACTGGCGCCGTGCCAGAATCCCACAAGCACCATGGCAATCATCAGATTCCGATATAACACCAATGATCCTCTTCTTGATCCCCCGAGTGGGATGAACACATAATCCCGCACCCATGAAGAGAGTGTCATGTGCCATTTCTGCCAGAATTCACGCGGATTTCTGGATAGCAACGGGCGCAGGAAATTGAGCGGAAACTCAAAGCCTAACAGCCTTGCGCAACCGCGAGCGATGTCGGTATAACCGGAGAAATCGAAGAAGACCTGCATCGCGAATGCGATGCAGCCTGTCCATGCCGCCAGCCAGCCAGGGTGAGCAGTGGGATGGTTGAAATACATGTCCGACACGACGGCAAACCGATCCGCAAATATCATCTTCTTCACAAGCCCAGACAGAACGAGAATGATTCCGCTCTGCACCATGATTGCTGTCGGGCGACGCCACGATTGTATTTGAGGAAGGAATTGCCCGGCGCGAATGATCGGGCCGTTAATAAGATGCGGGAAAAATGAAATAAAGAGCGCGTAGTCGATGAAGTTTCTTACCGCCTTCATCTTTCCCCAATAGACATCGATCGTGTAAGAAAGACTGGCGAACGTATAGAAGCTGACTCCGAGCGGGAGAATAATTTGCAAAACAATCGATGACTCGGGAATGTGGAGCAGAGAAGCCAACGAGCCGGCAAAGAAGTCGTAGTACTTAAAGAAACCAAGGATTCCCAGGTTCACTAGGAGGCTAATCCCCAGTAGAAACTTTTTGCGGCGACCACTGGCAATTTCCAACCAGATCCCCAGAAAGTAGTCCACTACCGTGGAGGTTATGATCAGCGCGATAAATCGCGGGTCCCACCACATGTAGAAAATGTAGCTTGCACAAAGGAGTATTATTTTACCGATCCGAAATGGGGTGCTGTAGAACAGAACGACCACAATCAGGAAAAAGATCCAGTACTGAAAGCTGTTAAATAACATCAGTGATACCGTTCCTGGCCGCCACTAGTCGGCAAGTAGTTGTGAACAGAGGTTAGTCGTGACTGCGCATCACCGGATTGTAATCGGCCGACTAATTCAGCCACCAATCTCTCTGTAAATCTGCGCCTTCCTTTTGCGTTCAAGTGATAGCCGTCAAAGTAATATTCGGGTTTTTCAAGAAAATTGAACGTTTGTTCGGGGAGTGAAAAAGCTGCCCTCTTAGTCAACGCATTTGGAAAGGCTGGATCCCCTGTAACAGACGATCCCGCAAGCTCGCCAAATGGGCTACGCGGAACGGGCGTAAGCACAATCGCGGTGGAACTGTTTGAATAACGATCAAAGATTAGCTGGATCCAACCCCGCTGCAGTTTAACGAAATGCTCCCTTTCTGATTCCGGTCGGGGGTTCAGGCTCTGGCTGATGAGTTGCTTCTGAGCTTCGGTTAAATTTGGCGGGAAGCTTACCTTGTGAGTCTTCGGGTCATAAGACGTGCCTGCGATGTCGGAATCACGACCCTCATACGCAGCGCGGGAACGGAGCCTCGCTGCCTCTAATTGAATACTTCCCAGCCGTCCAATGGGATGTTGAAGGAGATTGAGAAGATCACTCTGATACGCCGATCCCCGAAGGATGCACGCGGTAAAGGCTCTGAACCAGTCCGACCACGGCTGAAAAGCGGAAGCAAACCGGAAGCAATCGCCATAGCGCAGCAGTGGGGCCGCCATCGAAATTCTCAAATCTCCGGCGGTGTCTGGTTCATAGCCAATGCCATAAGGAACCACAATTGCCGAGTAGCGTTGTGCTGTTGGATCGACTTCTCGAAGAATATAGTGCCATATGACTATGGTCGACGCCGGCTCGGCGAGACTCACGAACTTCAGTCCAGAGGCAGAACCCACCTCATCAGCCACCGCCGTAGAGAACCCTTCTGCTATCCTTGAGTCTCCCAAAACCAGTACCTCCTTCCGACCTGATGAAGCACGCTTCTTTTCGGCTTGCGTAATGACCGCAAGTCGCCCCGCGTACGAATCGGGAGCTAAAATGGACGGGTACAATCGCGTATGAAATATGATGCCGTCCAGAGCAACGAATGCGACTGCGCCGAGTAGCAGATTTCTTCCAACGTGAACGGGTCGCGCCGATACGACAGGATCCGCGGGAGATTCCGTCGGTGGCGTTCCTTTGGAGCTGAAGTAAAGCGCGATGTACACAATCGCGATCACCCCAACAACGCAGAGGCAAATGGCAAGACTCATCGATCGATTTCCCGTGGCTCGGTTCCGGCGCTGCTGGACTATTTCAATTTTTCGGCCAAAGGCAAGCAGCGAGGGCAGCGGCGTTTTCGAAGGGGTGACTACACACTTACGGCCCAGTGATCGCTCTCCTGACGTTTGTTGAATGCCTTCTCTCGAAAATGGCGCCAACTAGCAGTCCGAGGATCGCGCCGGCACTATCGATCAGAATATCCGTGGCGCAAGCGCTGCGCGACACGACAAACGTCTGGTGAAATTCGTCTGTAATAGCAACAAGAAAGCAAGGTGACCCAGACACACACATAGAGAGTCGGCATCGAACATTTGAAATTAATCACGTAGATCGAAGCTCGAAGTAGGAGTAGCGCCAGAATGGCGTATTCGCTCAGATGCGCGCACTTGCGAATCACGAAGTGAATCGACGCAAGTGTCTCGATTGAGATGTCAGATTTGAGCCAGCGCAAGAACGGGACGATGAATCGCGATGTGTGCTCGGCTGACATCAGATCGGTTGAGCCGAAGAAAATTACGCCAAGCCAAACAAGTAATGGCAGCCAATACCTTAAAAATTTGATCGATCCATCAGACGACAGTTTTTGCATTGAGTGTTCCACAATTTACAATCGGCTGATTTGAAATCTGAAATCCGAAATCCGAAATCCGAAATTCCGAGTCCCCTCACCTTCGAACCCATTTTCATGGAACGCATATGGGGCGGACGGCGTCTTGAATCCGAGTTCGGCAAAACACTGCCGGCGCAGAAGCTTATCGGCGAATCATGGGAAATAGTAGACCGGCCCGAAGCGCAGAGCATCGTGCGCAACGGACCACTTCGCGGGAAAACTTTGCATGAACTGTGGACTCAACATCGGCACGACGTCTTCGGAGACATTCCTGACGCTCCGCGTTTTCCGCTGCTATTGAAACTTCTCGATGCTCATCAGAAACTTTCATTGCAGGTGCATCCGCCCGAAACGGCCGCCAAAGGCCTGGGAGGCGAACCGAAAACGGAATTCTGGTACGTTGCGGCGGCTGAGCCAGGCGCCGAGCTTTATCTTGGATTTCGTGAGTCGATCACGCGAGATCAACTCGAAAACGCGTTGCGGGATGGAACGGCAGCTGATCATGTTCACAAAATCCGGGTTAGAGCAGGCGATGCCGTGTTCCTGCCCGCAGGACGTCTTCATGCTCTCGGCGCAGGCAATCTGCTGATCGAAATCCAGCAGAACAGTGACACCACCTATCGTGTGTTGGATTGGAACCGCGTGGATGACCAGGGCAAGCAACGTCAGTTACACATCGATCGAGCGCTGCAATGCATCGATTTCAACGACGTTCGCCCGCGATTGTTGCTTCCCGAAGGTGAACTACTACTGCATCACAAGCTATTTGAGATTCAGAAGTGGAATCTCGATTCGCCGCGCGAGGTCGCCCCTCGCGGTCAATTTGCAATTACATGTTGTCTCACCGCCTCCATACACTGCGCTGGTGTTGATCTTAAACCTGGGGAATTTTTCCTGATTCCGGCCCAGTTGCAGGATCGGCGATTACATCCGCAAGCTGAACGGACGACGCTGTTGCGCGTAACCATTCCAGGTAGGGGCGATTGACCTCAATCGCCCGCATGGCGCGTGTTCAATCCCGCCGGGCGGTTCGGGTGAACCGGCCCTACCTCAAACCTCATTCACGCTACAATCCAAATGCGCCGCGCAATCTCGTGATTCTTCACCGGGATGGCGTTCATTTTTTGCGGCTGCTCGGATTTTTCGCGTGCAGTTGAGGCGATGAAGGCTCCAGCTCCGCACAATGCAAGGCAGAGCGACACGATCGCGATTTTCACTGGCAGCGTCATGAATTGGTTCCGGCTTTTTCGCACACCTTCACTGCAGAGCTTCTCCCAATCGGCGCAAGTAAGTAAAGCTATAAATTCCGGTACTGTGTCCGTCGGCCCACCGCGGCTGCAACGCGTAACCCCCTATGAGATCGAAGCCGACGAGCTGAAAACTCTCATCCGTATAAGTCACATGCGATCGCGAGATATGGCCGAGCAGATCTGGTTCGCCCCCGCATCCGGCACAGGGACATGCGCGTCGCAGCGTCTCCAGCTTGAAAAACGATTCCGTCCCGTCGTTCCAGGAAATGGCAACCTCGTCTCCTATCTGTTGAATGTTTGTTGGTTCCAGCCGCATTAATTCTTTGCCCGTTTAGGCCTCTCGCCGAAAATCGCCGTGCCCACGCGCACGAGGGTCGCGCCTTCCTCAATCGCGATCCAAAAATCCTGCGTCATTCCCATGGAAAGATGTGGAAATTTCACATCAAATTCTTTCTCGATCGAATCGCGCAGTTCGCGCAGCTGCGCAAAATAATTCCGTGACGATTCAGCTTCGTCTGCCAGCGGTGGTATGCACATCAGTCCTTCTATCGACAATCGTGGTAGCTCAAGAAGCGGCTCTATTTCGGTACGCAGGGTCTCTGCCTTGAAACCAAATTTGGTCCCCTCTCCCGCAACATTTACTTCCAGTAACACACGGGAGTGCCCGCCGTCCTCGGCCGCGATTCTGTTCATTTCTTGCGCCAGCGCCAGCGAATCGACACCGTGAAAAAGTTCGAACAGAGGCAATGCGTGCCGAATCTTGTTTTTCTGGAGGTGTCCTACGAAATGCCACCGCAAGTTTGACGGCAGCTCTGGAATTTTCGCACGCGCCTCCTGGACCCGGCTTTCGCCAAAAACTGTATGCCCAGCTTCGACTGCCTCACGTACTTTCTCGACTGGATGCGTTTTCGTGATTGCGACAAGCTCAATTTCATTTCCTGTGCGACCGGCTTTTGCACCCGCTGCCACGATCTGCTCGCGAACGCGTTCAAGGTTTTCGGCGACACCCATAACTCCGATTTTAGCGAATTCTACCCGTTGCGAAACCTGCTAGTAATAGATCGGTCGGGTGATTATTTGCTCGCAAATCACTGTGAAATAACCCAGAACGAACGGATATGAAACGCTACTCACTTCTTCTCGGAATCATTGTTGCAGCCGTCGCTTGTTCCAGCTTAATGGCGCAGGAAAAAGCCACCATCCAGCCTAATGCAACCGTAATCAGCATACTTCAGGGCAACGCCGGCAAAACTGTCGAGTTGCACTTGAGATCTGGAGAAAAGGTCGGAGGAAGAATCGGCCAAGTTACCGACAACATCGTTTATCTTTCCCATCTGACTGGCGCCGAATTTTACGACGCTTTCGTAGATGTGAAAGATATCTCGGCGGTGGTCATTCGTGCAGGCGGGCGGTAGGCTTCGCTGATGAAGCGATGATAAGTCGGACCAAGATCTTGTAGACATTTTGGGATTGTCACCGGCATTGGCGATCAAAAATATAGCGGCCATGAAATTCACCAAAAACATCGGCATGGTGCTGCTTGCGGTCTATCTCATTATCGACGGACTTTTGGGGTTCGGCTTAAACCTTGGACCGTTCGTTTTTCTCTTATACCTGGTGGCACTAGCTGCTGGCGTCCTTATTCTCATCGGCAAATAGCGACTGATTTCCGAGGCGGCGGATTTGGGGTACATCGACAATCCGAATTCCAGCGGGTGGATTCTCGATCGACCACTCCAGCGCATTGAGCATCTGGTTAATCGTGACCAAGCCAAGCCGCTGCGCAGATTCCCGCGTATTTGGCAGTCGTTCCAGAACCCAATAGATCGGCAGGATCGCGTAAGGCCACCGATGTCCGGGCCCGAGTATATACCACGGCCGCACAAAAGTGGCGTTGCTGCCGCTTTCGCGAATCATGGCCTCGCCCGCCCTGCGGACGTCGATGAACGCTTTCATGACGGGGGCCGGTTGTGCCACGCTCAGATAAACAAATTGTCGAACGCCAGCCTCGCTTGCAGCTCGCAGCGCAACCTGCACGGAAACAAGATCCACATCACGAAATTGTTGCGCCTTCGCTGGAGTCGGATGCGGCGTGCCGATCAAATGGACAAATGTATCCGACCCTTGCACATCGTTTGAGTATGAATCCATACGCAGCGCATCACCAGGAATTCCCAATGCACCTGGCGGCAACTTCTTCTCTGACCCCGCGCCGCACCAATGTTTTCGCCTGGTGGCCGCGCCTCACAAGCGACGGAATCAATCGGCTGCCAATGTAACGGTGCCGCCAGCGACGCAAATCTTCATCGCGGCACGATTGTAGGACAGGCGCATCGCCTTCCAATGCAAACGGGGACCGCAGGAAGGTTGACTTACAATGTCCCGAGAATCTCAGTCATCTGCAGCGCCAGCTTCGGACCAATACCCGCCTCTTCGTGTTTGAAATAAACAAAAACGTCATGCCAGCTTCGGCTTTGTTCGCGAACGAAATTGGCCCAGCCCTGAACATCAGCACTCGTATAATCCTCGCGGCGTAAGCGCAGATATCCGTAGCCGGCTGTCGCAATTTTCGGTGCAGCGAAATCTTCAGTCTCATTGATGCAAAGTGCGACGTTGTTCGACTTGAGAATTCCCCAAACATCGTCCGCGAACCAGGATTCGTGTCGAAACTCGAACGCGGTCGGCAGCCCGTTCGGCAGGCCGTTAATGAAATCAGCCAGCACGAATGTATCTTTTTTTAAATTAGGCGGAAGCTGAAACAGGATCGGACCAAGTTTTTCGTTGAGCGCCGAAACCGTGTCGCAGAAATAGCGAAGCGTGTCCGCACAGTCACGCAGCTTCGCCCAATGTGTGATCTTTTGCGGCGCTTTCAACGCAAACCGAAAACTCTTAGGAGTTAGCGCATTCCAATTGTCGATCGTCTTCGGCGCGGGAATGCGATGAAATGTGTAATTGATTTCAGTAGTTGAAAGGCGTTCCGCGTAAAACGGCAACATTTTCGCCGCCGACAAATCTTCCGGGTAAAAATTCCCCTTCCACTCGGCATATTGAAATCCCGATGTCCCAATCCAAAATTTCATAAAAGGCTCCAGGATGAAGATTTCCCCAAGTAAACGGTGGCTTCAAGAATAACGAAAAGCTTTTTTTAAGCGTCCGCTGCAAAAAGCGTATCCGAATCCATTACAGCGGCGTGTTCTTTGGTTTCGTTCAATTCAAATGGGAAAAGAGACGAGCCCGTGATCGCCGCGATTCAACTATGAAGGGAGAAATCATGAAGAAGATGCTTTTAAGCATTGCCTTGGCAGTTGTGGCCCCCTTTGCGTGGGGACAAGTTTCGGAAACAACCACAACGACGACCACTACGGAAGGAAATGGAACAATCACGGAGTACACTCCGGGAAGCGCAATCGTTCTGAGAGAAACCAGCGGACCCGTCCGCTATCGCTTCGGTAATACGGTCACTTATGTGACCCGGAGTGGCAGAGTTCTCGATGAAGACACGGTGAGAACCAGAGTCAGAGTCGGCATCCCTGTCCGCGTCCACTATGTCGGGACCGGCGAGGAGAGAATGGTTGATCGTGTAATCGTCGACGAGGATTAAATCTAAGCTCGTTTGTCTCCATCGCGCCTTTCTCTTTCGCTCCATTAGCGGAAGAGAAAAGGCGCGTTTTCGTTTCTCAGAAACCAGGGATCCAACTATCTCGCGAGCATGGATTCCCAATGGCAATCCCGAATTTCCGCCAGAAATGCGACGACGAACACTTTTCCAAGCAGGAGCACCTTTCCTAAGGGAATCCGAAACTTTTCGAGCGTCCACCTCAGATGCGGCATCCGAATTTAGTACAGCGGCATGTTCTTCTGAGCCGCTGAATTCAAGCGGGAAGAACGCTCGTTAGCGCCGCAATTTAACTAAGAAAGGGAAGATCATGAAAAAAATGCTCTTGAGCATTGCTTTGACAGGAGTGGCATTGGTTGCGTGGGGATATCCTCCGGGGCAGCCACTCATGAATGAGCGAGACACAACACAACGACCGCAGCGCCAGACAACCACCGCTCAGACAACAAGTACTACTACTGAAGCCACCGGGACAATCACAGAGTACACTCCGGGAAGCGCAATCGTACTTAGAGAGAGCTCCGGGCCAGTAAGTTATCGCTTCGGCAAGACCGTAACGTATGTGACACGCAGCGGAAGAGTCTTGGACGCAGCGACCGTGAAATCAAAAATCAGAGTGGGTGTTCCAGTCCGGGTCCATTATGCCGGGACAGGTACCAACATGGTTGTTGATCGCGTCATACTCGAAGAAGACTAATATCTAAGCTCGTTTGTCTCCATCGCGCCTTTCTTTTCGCCCTCGTTGGCGAAAGTGGAAAGGCGCGTTTTGTTTAACGCGTCAGGCCAAGAAGATTTCGACTTGCTCGAAGGCGTTACGCAATCTCATATGAGTTTTGTCAACCGAAACTCAGATGGCCACTGAACCTCTCGCCAACGAAGCGTTAAACATAATGCACGATTGGGTCCAATCCGAGAGCCTGCGAAAACATGGTTATGCCGTCGCCGATTCGATGAAGCACTTCGCTCAACTACGCGGCGATGATGTCGACCTTTGGGAGGCGGTAGGCCTGTTGCACGATATGGATTACGAAAGCCACCCAAACCTTGAACGGAGTCCCACCGAGGGTCACCCATTCATCGGCGTTGCATGGCTTCGCGACCACGGATGGAGCGAAGAAGTCTGCCGCGCAATTCTTTCGCACGCGGATTACGCTAACGTTTCGCGTCAGACGCCCCTCGAAAAAACTCTGTATGCGGTCGATGAATTAAGCAGTTTCGCGGTCGCCGTTGCACTCGTTCGACCGACAAAGAGTATTCACGATGTCGATGTTCGAGCTGTAAGAAAGAAAATGAAAGACAAGGCGTTCGCCCGTGCGGTGAACCGCGACGACATCATTCGTGGCGCTGAAGAGCTCGGAATGCCTCTCGACGCTGTCATCAACAAAGTGATTACGGCATTGAAGGCTGATGCAGAGCGACTCGGTCTTGTCGGGAACCGTCAATTGAATACTGCCTCCGAGACCGAACGCGGCCTCGGCAACCCTGTGTCCTAGACTTTTTCGGCAACAATTTCCAATACGAGCGGCGTAATCATCACCGCATTCGAATTCTTTTCTGCCCCGGAGAGTTCGTCGCGAACTTGATGCGCGAACTGTTGATCGATCCGTCGCATTTCAATCAATCGGGGAAGATAAGTTTCAATGAAGGTTGCCGGCCATTGCCACATATATTCAGTCGGACGCACACAAAACAGGTGAGGTCTCGCCGAGCGCACTGCGAAACCGTTCGCGGGAAGCAGCGTCGCTAGTGCAACTGCGCCATCTGGCTCACCGCCTGACTCACGCCACGTTGCGATCACATGTTCGCGGAAGCGCTCCTGATTCGCCAAACGCGGAAAGAAATGCCAGGTCTCATAATGGGCGTATTCATGGAAAATTGCCACGCTGCCTGTGCGCATCACGTCGCCTAGTTTTCTAATCAACACGGCGGGATCATTCACAAAAGACATGACCCATCGGCACCAGGAAAAATCGTAATTTCCCTTGGGCAACTCATCCGTCATTAGATCCAGCTGGTGGATCTTCACGTTCGCCAGCGATCGCGCGCGACAAGCTTGTTCCATTGCGTGGACGAAGTTCTCAGAGCGCTCGAGCGCGACAACTCCACCGGTTGGGCCGACGATTTCCGCAAGATCGACAGCCGCGTAACCAGGGCCCGCGCCCACATCGAGGACGCGTTTGCCGACGGTGATGCCTGCTCGCTGCCAGCAGTCCAAAACGACCGGGCGCCAGACACGATGTTGCAATCCAAGTCTGGCTAATTCCTCATTGTGTGTACCCAAAACATAATCGCGATCCGTTCTCATACCTGATGGTTGGAAGCCTAGCACGCGATTGTGGCGTGGTGTAGTCACGGCGAATCAAGCGCGGAAGCGCTAGGTTCGTATTCGACATCTGTTCTCAACTGGTATTTCATTCATTCTCACTGACGATACCTATAAAAACGCCATATCCGATCGATGGAATACGAGATTCGACCACTTCTTGCCAACGACGAGCAGATCCTCCGGGAGATGCTTTACCAAGGCCTATCCTCCGTTGGTAATCATCAACCTTCGCGCGAAATTCTGCAGCGGCCGGAGTTCTCGCATTATGCCGACGGGTGGGGCCGCGCGGGCGACACCGGGTTTGTGGCGCACGACAAAAAAGACGGATCAGTAGTGGGCGCGGTTTGGTTACGGAAGCCGATCAATAAACCTGATGCGCCGCCGGAACTCGCCTTTGCAGTGAAACCCGAACACCGTCGACACGGTATCGGCACGGCTCTCTTGACTCAACTGGTTCGTGCGAACCCTCATGAGTCAGCGATTTCGGTCAGACTGGTTGCGGGTAAACCTGTGTTGCGCCTTTATGAGCGATTTGGATTCAAGGTCGCCGAACAAGGACCGGACGCCATCGTGATGAAAAGACACGTGTAAGCACCGTCCGCAAGGACACGCACAGGAAGCAATCCCGTCGAACCACACGTAACGAGACGGCTCAGGGTGCAAAGATCAGCAGCACAAAAACAGCGAACAGAAGCAAGTGCACGCAACCTTGCAGGATATTTGTCCTTCTGCTGGTGAACGTAACCACGCTCACCGCCAGCGTTAACAGCAGCAGCGGAAGATTGCCACCCTGCACACCGAGCGTCACCGGTCGTTTCGTGAGCAAGCTAATCGTCAATACGGCAGGAATTGTGAGTCCGATGGTCGCAAGCACGGAACCAAGCAGGATATTTATCGAACGTTGCAAGTGATTGCGCAAAGTGGCTTGAATAGCACCGATTCCCTCCGGTGTAAGCACCAGGGCCGCGATCATTGCACCGCCAAACTCCTGAGGAAGGCCAAACTTCTCCATGCTGTTGTCCAATGGGATGGCAAATTTTTCCGCCAACAAAATCACGACGACCAGGTAAAGAAGGAGCATCGGCGCGTGAAAAGCCGTTGATTGGACGCGCAGTGAATGATGCGCTGAACTTGCGGTCACATCTGCCTGCTCCGATTCCATGAAATAACCACGATGCCGCATTGTCTGAATCACCAGAAAAATCGCGTACAGAAATAGCGTCACTAAAATGAGAAATATTTGCTGTTCGATAGAAAATGTGGGGCCCGTCGTTGTGGTAGTAAAGTCTGGCAGGACCAAACCAAGCACCGCCAGCGTCATGATCACGTTGAGATAGGAATTCACTCCCTGGAGGTTGTAATACTGCTCACGATGGCGTAATCCGCCGATTAGCAGGGAGAGACCAACAAATCCGTTGAGAGCAATCATCATCACGGAAAAAATGGCGTCCCGTCCAAGCGTGGGATTATTTTCGCCATGCAACATCGCTGTAGAAACCATCACCACCTCGATGGTAATCGCGGACAGCGTTAAGACTAGGGTTCCGTACGGCTCGCCCCACTTGATAGCAAGACAATCGGCATGCCGAGCGACGGACACCGCAGACCAAAGAATAACGGCAAAAAGCCAGACAAAGACAACGATCAACGCTACCGGATGGGAGATGATTTCGACCAGTCGACTTCCCGTACTCCAAAAAATGGCCACGGTTCCCAGCCCAATGAGCAGCGAGAATTCGTTGCGCACGTTGTCTCCGAAAGACTGAGCCCTTGTCGCTTGGTGGCTCGTATTCGCCTTTCCAGACATGCGCGCGAGCATATCGGCTTCGCGTGAGCTGTGCAATTAGGGATGATTTAATTGCAGCTCTCGCGTGCTCCTTTGGATATTGTGCACGCGGTGATTGGGCTATCCAAAAAGCTACCAGGGGCCGCCGGACCGACCCGTACTCCAAAATGTAGCTCGCCCTTGCGAGCGCATTTTTTCGCACATAGCCCTTAAGGCTGCTGCGCCGCTTTCGTGTTAACTGCGTGCTTCTTCAGCGCTCGACCGTGGTCGGAATCGAACCGAAATTCACTACACTTTTGTTCGAAAATTTTGACCTTTACTCTTTCTTTTGGGCACGGGGCAGAAATTGTTCGTGTGCGACTTTGCCGTCTTTCACCTTATAGATGCCCACCTCGGACATCTGTGTTCGATTCTTAGAAGCCTTCTCGGTGACATCCACATCGAACTGCACGACGAAAGTATCGCCGGCTACAAACGGCCCACCCACTTTCGCTTCGTGCACTTCCATGTTTTTCTCCCACCACTCGGTTTTGCCGCGCACTTGATCAATGCCGCGCATTTCCGCCGGCATATTTTCCATCGCGTGCGCCTCTACGCTGACGATGTCTTTTGCATAGAGATCGTCTACTGCCTTCATCCATTCGCCTTTGCGGCAATATTCTACCAGTTTATTCGCTACTTCCTCTGTACTGTTCATTCTTCCTCCATATTTTTAATTGAGAATTGTTCAACCGATATTTGTGTAACATTCGCGCGGCGGCGTTACTGTGTCGAGGCAGCGTGTCAGCTGCACGTTCCAGGGCTATTCCGCAGGCGACACGCCTGCCACTACAGATTAACCGCCTGCGATAGCACCGATGATTACAAACGGCTCAGATCCCTTTGCGATGGCCTCGGGCAGCGGAGCATCAGGCGATTCATGCGACAAATCTTCTCCACAGGCAAAAAACCGCACCAGCGGCCGGCGCAGTTGAGTGACGTGATCGCGCATCGTGCCACGCAGCATGGGATATCGAGTTTCGAGCTCGTCGAGTATGGACCGCTGAGTCACAGTGGTGTTAAGATCGAGTTCCACGTCGCCGTCGACACGCGCCAACGTGCGCAGATGCGGGGGCAAAACAACGCGAATCACGGCAGCATTTGCACCTCCACAGAAAGCACAGCCGGCAGATCGCGCACGATCGGCTTCCAGCTGTCACCCGCGTCGGCCGATGCGTAAACCTGGCCGCCGGTCGTTCCAAAATAAATGCCGCACGGTTCAAGCGAATCCACAGACATCGCGTCACGCAAAACATTCACGTAACAATTCCGCTGTGGCAGGCCTTTGGTGAGCGCTTCCCATTCGTTCCCACCTGTGCGGCTGCGGTACACCCGAAGTCTGCTGCTGGGCGGGTAATGCTCGGAATCGCTTTTGATCGGTACCACATAAACTGTCTCCGGCTCATGCGCGTGCACGTCGATCGGGAAACCGAAATCGCTCGGCAAATTTCCGCTGATTTCGCGCCACGAATCGCCGCCGTCGTCGCTTCGCATCACGTCCCAATGTTTTTGCATGAACAATGTGTTGGGACGCGATTGATGCATGGCGATGCGATGGACGCAGTGGCCGACCTCTGCAGCCGGGTCGGGAATATATTCCGAATGCAGCCCCTGATTGATCGGTTTCCAGGTTTTTCCGCCGTCATCGGTCCGGAACGCGCCCGCGGCCGAGATCGCCACGTATATTCGTTGGGGATCTTGCGGATCGAGGAGAATGGTATGCAAACACATACCGCCTGCGCCCGGTTGCCATTTCGGGCCAGTATCGTGTTTTCGGAGCCCGGACAATTCCTTCCACGATTTGCCGCCGTCCTTCGATTCAAATAGTGCCGCGTCTTCCACACCGGCATAAACATGCTCAGGATCATGCAGCGAGGGTTCCAGGTGCCAAACTCGCTTGAACTCCCACGGATGTTGCGTGCCGTCGTACCATTGGTGTGTGCCTGGAACGCCGTCGTAGACAAATTTGTTACTCTCGCCTTTCGGCGTGCCGTCGGGACTTTTCAATTCCTCCGGGCTGCTCCCGGGCGTGTTCCACTTTTTTCCGCCGTCATCCGAGCGTTGAATAATTTGGCCGAACCACCCGCTGGTTTGCGAGGCATAAATCCGGTTCGAATCGACTGGTGAACCTTTTACGTGATAAATTTCCCAGCCTGCAAAATGCGGACCGCTGACTTTCCATCGTTTGCGCGCGCCATCCGCTGTCAGGATAAACGCACCTTTTCGTGTTCCAACTAAAACTCGAACTCCACTCATGTTTATCTCCTTGGTGAGCTAATGGTTCGGCGCAATGTCCCAACCAAAATAAACTTCTACACTGACAATCTTGTTGTTCTTAATTCGTAGGACTTCTGTGTTGCGACCCTTCTCTCCATTCGGCTTGATCATTTCATAGGTCACAACGACTTCATCGTCGTGTTCTATCAACCGCAAAAATTTGAATTGTTGACCCTGACCGGCTACGGGCCAGCATCTCGCGAAATATCCAGCACGATCCAGCCCCACGTCGAGCGGACTTGAGAAAGTAAAATCCTCAGCAAGATGCTGCTCAAAAAATTTCCGATCACCCTTTGCAAAAGCTTCATACGATCGTTGTGCCAAGCGGCGTGGACTGGTCTTCGGCATAAGCTTGTTAAGTCCGCTTTTCCGCTATCCGTGCTTTGATCAGTTTTTTCACCAGTGCCGGCGGCAAAGGGTTATCAGGTGAGAAGCGAATGGTCCCCTTGCTAACCTGAAAACTTTTTAGATCATCGCGAAAATCTTGCAGCGTAGTGGAACTACCTGGATAGAACGAGCAGTGATTCGCCCATGCGCCGAAGAAAACCAGCGATCGTCCATTCAGGCGAAACGCAGGAATTCCATAACTGATGCACTCCTCAACCTTGGGCGCTAATGCGTGGATGGTGTTGCGAAGTTTCTCCAGCGCGACCTGTTGATCCGCGCTTACGCCCGCGAGATATTCGTCAATTGTTCTCGGTTTTCGTCTCCCCGACGCCATATATAGATTCGAAAGGATCATTCCCCTGTGTAAGCGGCCTTCAATTTGCTGATGTCGATCTTCTGCATTTGCATCATCGCATTCATCACTCGTTCGGACTTTTTCGGGTCTTTGTCGTGCAACATCTCAATTAACACGGTGGGCGTGACCTGCCAGGACAAACCGAACTTGTCCTTCAGCCAGCCGCACGCTGATTCCTCGCCACCCTCCGCGGTGAGTTTCTGCCAGAAATAATCCACTTCGTCCTGAGTCTCGCAGTACACGACGAACGACACTGATTCGTTAAATTTAAATTGCGGCCCGCCGTTGAGTGCCGTGAACTTCTGACCTTCGACCTCAAACTCGATGGTCAGCACCGATCCCACCGGTCGCTCACTGGCTTTTGCCGCCTCTCCGCTGTAGCGAAGGATTCTTCCGATCTTCGAATTCTTAAAAATGGAGGCATAAAATTTCACTGCCTCCTCGGCTTGATCATCAAACCACAAGAATGGCGTTATTTTTGGCATCTTGTTCTCTCCCTATCTCATTCTAAGACGAACGAACGAAATCGCTCATGAAAATTTTTGCGACTAAGTCGCGCGAATCGTCAGCAATTGGTTAAATGCTCTAAACTTTTGATGTCTGCGACCACTTCGGACAAATCGGTATTTAGCTGATGTCCGCGCCCATCGAGGGTTCGTATGGTCGCATGTGGTAATTTCTTTTCGTAGAGTGCGAGGTGCGCAAATGGCGCAACTTCGTCGTCGCGGCTGTGGTAAAAGAAGATTGGGAGTCCGTTCGGCAACTTTAACGCGAAATCCTCCGGTAACACCACTGCCTCGTATCCCTCATATCGCCAGCCGTCGCCACCCCAATACGGGGTCGCAATGAGAAACAGACCCGTAACTCTCGTTTCAATCTTTTCTTCGGAAAGGTATTTCAGGAGAAAGGAGCCACCTAAAGAATGTCCTACTAAAATTACCCTTTCCGTCACCGCAGCCAGCTCCTTTCTGATTTTCGGTTTCCAACGCTGATAATCAGGATCATTCTCTTTCGGCATTTGTGGGTAACGCACTTCATATGTGCTACCCAAGTGCTGCCGCAAAGACGCCACCAGTTTTCCATCTTCATTGTGCGCTCCCGATCCGCCTCCCTGGATGAATAGTATTTGCGCCCTCATTTCATTCAGCCTGTTCGCGCCTTTCAGAAGACGCTAATTGCACTAATTCCCACGACCGGGAGAGCATTGAATGAATTCGTGTCAGTTCGTGAAATTCTTGTCCCTATTCTGTTGTTGGTAGCGGCGGGTATTGTTCGAATTTCGGAATTGACGAATCCATTTGGTCCCACGGTTGAGCGTCCGAAACAAAAATATCCATCTGCGGCTGAAACCAACTTGGGTCATCGAGGCTGCCAGCCAAGACTCCTATAAAGGGCGATTCTGCTCCTTCAAATTCACCTCCCGTAACTCGGGACCCGCATTCAGGACAAAAACCGCGTTTGTGCTTCCCTCGCCTAATGCTGGGTGTGAAATGGTAACGCAATGTTCCCTGCGTGAATCGGAACGACTCTCGAGGCACCAACAGCCCGGGAGCGAATCCGCTACCAGTCCCCTGCTGGCAATCGCGACAATGACACTTAAACATCATAATCGGCTCAGCGGCGATTTCGTAACGAATCGCGCCGCAAGAGCAGCCACCACTAAAAGGTATTTTCATAGTTTCCTTGATTTCTGATTTTGTTTCGGATGTACGACGAATGAAGCGCGTGACTCAGGACAACTTTCTGTCTGACAGTACAAAGGACCTATCATTCTCTCGGTCCCAAGAACAAGCCGCCGTTGACCTCTAAAGTCTGGCCGGTAATCCATCGCCCATCGTCTGAGGCTAGGAACGCGACTGCGTCAGCAATGTCGGTTGGACGTCCGGGACGCCCGAGCGCTGTCATTCTCGTAACACGCTCGACTGCTTTCACGTCTTTGTCCCGAATAGAAGGATTCATGTCTGTGTCGGTAATGCCGGGAGAAATTGTGTTCACGGTAATGTTGCAAGAACCTAACGAGTTCGCCAACGATCGGCTCAGCACGTTGAGCGCACCCTTCGTCATCGAATAAACAGTCGCCGGTGTTGCAAACCAGGTGACTCCCGAGGAAATGTTGATGATCCGTCCGCCGTCCGTCATAAGTGGAATCGCGCGCTGAGTGATGAAGAAGGGTGCACGCACGTTGATCGCGAAAATGCGGTCGAATTCCTCAGGGGTCGTTTGATCAAGCGCTATCTGAGGAGCTACAGCTGCGTTGTTTACCAGGATGTCCAACTGAGGACCGGTTAACCCTTTCTCGAGTTTGCTGAATAGCGTCTCGATGTCTCCGTCCACACCAAGCTCCGCCTTCACGAGGAATGCTTGCCCGCCCGTCTGTTCAATCGCCTTCAGTGTCTCGTTAGCGGCTGCGTCGTTGCCGCCGTAATGGATGGCAATCATAGCACCGTCGAGCGCCAATCGTAGCGCAATCGCGCGACCGATCCCACGGGAGGCTCCCGTCACCAAAGCGGTTTTCCCTTGAAGTGAGTATTGCATGGTTCATCTCCTTAAAGTTTGCTGCGTTTGGCTGTTTTCCCTACCGAGCCGGCACGACGGCGAGGGAAATCGTCGCGAACGGACCGAGGCCCATTCCAATGATTTGAAATCGAATGAAATCTCCCACTGCTTCCACCAATTGGGCGCGCTCGAGTCCGCCGCAATCCACACCGATGAAGCCGAGCTCCTCAGCCAACTCATTCACCACCGATTTCGCCTGTTCGTCGTCGGAGCACAGAAAGACAGAGACATGGCGATGCGCCAGCTGATCTCGGCCGAGTTCGATCACCTGAGAGGCCATCGTGTTAAAAGCTTTGACCACCCGCGCTCCGGGCGCGTCTGCGGCGAGCCGTTCGGCGTGCGAGGGAATAGGTGTCGTGAAATGAATACCGGGGCGATTTTTCGGATCGGGAATATCGAGCCCGAGTATCGCGCTGTTGTTACAATCGATCACGATCTTGCCGGAGAGCGCCTGCGGTTCTTTCAGCAGCTGTGAAGGAAAGTAATCGCGAACAGTATAAAGGACCACCTCTCCAAATGCTGCGGCGGCGTCAAAGTCGCCCGCCTGCGTGGAGACGGAACCATCAGCCGCGATAGCTTTTGCCTTTTTCAGGTCTCGGGACCCGAATAACACCTCGTGACCAGCGCGCGCCCAGCGCAGGCCCAGTGCCTGTCCCATGTTTCCTGTGCCGACGATTCCGATTCTCATTCCACTATGGCTTCCTCGAGTGCGTACCCGACTCGATGGCCGCCCCCACCTTCTTCAATGTTTCAGTCGATACGACAGCGTACGCAAAATGGTCGACCAACTCCATGATCGCGTCTCGCGGGCCCAACTTCCAATTATCGCTACCATAAAAAGCGTCTTCGGATTTCTCTCTGTCTTCCAAACTTTTGAACCGGCGAATGACGTAATAGCTGTTTGCGTCGTGCAGTGAGGGTCCATAAGCGACCAAGTCAAAATTCCACTTTTTCAAAAGCGGCACCGACTGAGCTTCGTACACTTTATGAAATTCACCTCTTCTGCCAGGCTTGATATCGAGCGTGAGAATCTCGAAGACTTCCTGTGATGCGGTAGGACTAGCCATGGCTTCGATTTTTTCCTCTGTACCTGTTTCGTGTTCCGTTTGAGCGAACAGGGTGACGGTCACTACGCTCAGGGCAATCAATGTCGCCGCTGCAAACAATAAGGAACGTCGATGATTGTGCATTTTGAAAAGTTACAGGAAATGGATTGCATCATTTCGCCTCAGCATCCGGCTCGATGATTCCAAATACGTTTCCAGCCGGATCCTCCGCGTAAGCAAGCCAGCCGATTTTCGGGATCGCCATTTTTGGCACGCAGATTTTTCCGCCGCGCTGCTCAATGATCTTAATCGTTCGATCTAGCGATTCGACCGCGACCGTGTTTAGCGTCCCAGAGCTTTGTCCTTCCCGTGGACGCGTGATTCCGCCGTTAATTCCCGGATCCTTGTCATCACCGGTTGTGATCAGCCAATACTCGATTGGGCCGCCTTCGAATTTGTTGAACTTCCAGCCGAATACGTCCTGGTAAAATGGCTGCACCGCTTCCGGATCATCCGTGTAAATTTCAAAATGAGTTACGCGATTCATCACCTTCTCCTTCTCTTGTATGGTGCCTAGTATTCGTCGTGGCGCCGGACCCACTCCATCGTGAAATCGAGGTGATCCTCGTCACGACCTTTGGGGACGAGATCGAGAAAGTTGTAAGTCCCAATAAGAATATCGAGTCCGCGACCGTAGGTTGAGTAAGTGTGAAACACATCGCCATTTTCATCTTTGCAAAAAACGCTTAGTCCCGGCATCTCCTCGTTCGCCCATTTCTGCTTCTCGTAGTTGTAATACATTCTGTCTTTCGCTTTTTCTTCTTCTGTGGCCGAAACGTGATAGTCGAAGTTGAAATCGTTGCCGTGCGACGAAACCCATTTAAAACGCCACCCCATGCGCCGCTTGAACGATTCGATCTCCGATAACGGCGCCCGCGAAATAACAGCGAAAGCCACGTCGCGATGCGGAAGATGCCAGTTGGCGCCGTCAAAATGGTCGGCCAAATACGAACAGCTCTTGCAGCCCTCCTCCCATCCTGGACCGAGCATGAAATGATAGACGATCAATTGACTATGGCCATCGAACAGATCGGCAAGAGTTTCCTTCCCGTTCGGTCCGTCGAAAACATATTCTTTGTCAATTTTAACCCACGGCAGTTCTCGGCGGTGGCGGGTGACTTCATCGCGCAACCGCGTTAGTTCCTTTTCACGGGTCAGAAGATCCTTACGCGCAACTAGCCATTCAGCTTCTGACACTACTTTCGCAGGATTGATTTCGCTCTTGTCTGTTTCCAGCGCTAATTCCTCGGTTTTCATTTGTCTTGTTTCGTTTGTTTGATGATTTCGGTCGGGTCGAAAAAAGAATCTTTTCACGGTCGATATACATACAGGGCACATGGATTGTCAGTTCAACTTCAATAAATACGACGAACCAAGCAGCACGTTTAGGACACGTTGTTCAATATCCAGTCAACAACGATCAAATAAGACCACTTTGATTATCTACCATCTTGTGAATCGAAAGAACGGCCTGAGGGCAGGTCGTCTCCAACGTTAATCGTCGATGCCGTGAGATGGAGCCGGACAGCCCTCGGCCCGGACGTGCTTAACCCAGACCTTGAATTTCGTGATAGATCCGAAGCCCGTTTACGGGCGCATATCCAGTCCGTTGGAGTGTGCCGGAGTGCATCGCGGCAAACAATTATCGCGAAGTGAAAGGGATTGAACCTTTCAGTTTGTGCGAGTTGCGAGGAGCGTCGGTGTCAGACTTCTACGAACTGCGCTTCCTTCCGCAGATCTGCCGCAATGGGGCATTCGCCCGCCACGGGTCTGACTTCCACGCGAATACCGTACGGCAGACCTGGGCATTCCTTCGCGATGGCAATCGCTTCATCGATCGTGGCTACGTCGAGAAGGAAATAACCGCCAATTGCCTCCTTGGATTCGGCGAACGGACCATCGGAGACGACACGGTCCTTCCCCGAAACGATTTTCCCTTCGCGTTCCAGTGGGTTTCCCGCCACCGCTTTGCCTTCTTCGGTCAGGCGCTTGAACCACGCCATCCAATTGTCTGTGACTTTTTGAAGCTCTTCGGGCGAAAGCCCTTTGCGCAGGTCAGTGCCGCGAAATAGCAACATAAATCCGTTTTGATTTTGGTTTTGTGTACTCATGTTCCGTGTTGTTGGGTTGTTCGTTGTTGGTTGAGAATTTTGGTTACTTCGATAATACGACGAAAAAGCGTGCGAGTTTGGGACAATTATTTTGCATTCGCATCGCTCTCCCAGAGTCCAAAGGCATTGCCCTCGGTATCCTGGCACACAGCAAAGTAGCCCATCTGTGGCACAGCTGTCTTCGACATGCAGATTTTTCCACCGAGTTTCTCGATCTTTTTGGAGAACTCGGCGACTGAGTCTACGCTGACGTAGTTCGTAATTGGCTCTTGCGGTCGGTTGCGCTTCTTGAGCGCGCCGTCGGGTGTATCGTCCGCGCCGCCAGTGTCGATGTGCGAATAATCGCCACCTCCGGGAAATGGATTGATGTTCCAGCCAAACAAATTGCCATAAAACGCCTTGGCGCGTTCGGGATCGTCGGCCGGGATTTCAAACCAAACGATGCTTGCTGCTTGTTTCTTATCTGACTTGCTCATGTTTTTCCTTTCTATTGATGTTTGATTTTCAGGGATACAACGAATGACCCAGACGCTTCAGGACAAAAATTTTCTACAATCCATACTCTCTTGTCATTCTGAGCGAAGCGGGGAATCTCGGATCATTTTCTGAATCGCTCTTGCGAAAACAAATCAGAGATCTTTTGCATCGCTCAACATGACAGCGCCGTTAAGAGGTGCCTAGGTTAAGAGCTTGCGGTGATCGCGTCCCAGTCCATCTCCGTGCTATGCCACACCTGAATAGTTGGCTATTATTTGGGTTCCTCGGCAACTTTGAGAACAATCTTGCCGCGCGTGTGACCAGTCGCGATTTGTTCTTGGGCTTTACTTGCTTCAGAAAGCGGGAACGTGTGCGACACAATCACTTTGATTTTCTTCTGGTCGATTAACTTGCCGATCTCGGCGAGCTCGTCCGCATTAGGCTCCACACTGATGAATGTGCCGCGAATCCCGTGTTTCTCGAGTTCAGCCGGGTCTGGGCGCGGGACAATCGACACAATGAATCCGCCTTTCTTCACCACTCCGTAGGAGCGCTTCAGCGTATCCTCGCCGAGCGGATCAAGCACAACATCGACATCCTTTACGATATCCTCGAACTTTTGTTTCGTATAATCGATCGTCACATCTGCGCCTAGTTCTTTGAGCAATTCCTGGTTTTGCGTCGACGCGGTGGCGATCACCTTCGCCCCGCGCACCTTGGCGATCTGAATGGCAAACGTTCCGACGCCACCCGATCCGCCGTGAATGAGCACGGTCTGACCCGCGCTGAGTTTCGCGGTGTCGATTAAGGCCTGCCATGCAACTAATGCGACGATCGGCACTGCGGCGGCCTCGAGGAAAGTGAGCGACTGGGGCTTGGGTGACGCTTCCCGTTCGGTTGCGACGATATATTCAGCATAACCGCCACCAGCTTTCAGATCGGTATATGCAAATACTGAATCACCGTTCTTGAACTTCGTGATCTTCGAGCCCGACTTCTCCACCACGCCAGCGATATCGGACCCCGGAGTGAAAGGTAGCTTTGTCCCGAAAACCTTCGCAAACTTACCCGCGCGAATAGACGCATCGACGCCATTTACCCCCGCCGCGATCACTCGAATGAGAATCTCGTCATCCTTTGGCTCGGGCCGTTGGATTTCTTCGTACTTCAATACCTCAGGGCCACCGTACTCATGCACGACAATTGCTGCTTGTTTCTTCATGTTTTTCCTTTCTGTTGATGTGATTTTTGGGATACGACGAATCATCAATCCGACTTGGAACAAAGTTTTCCGACTAGGTCGTCTGGTCGTCGGCGCAGCGCTGCAATCGTTTTAAAAGGAACGCTCGTTCCGACTTTGTTTCTGCCAGTTCAAATGATTTACGGAATTGTTCAGCAGCGGTTTGCAGATTGCCGGACTGCATTTCGAACTCGCCGAGCACCGCGTATAGCAGGTAATACGAACTCAGTTTTTTGAGGCCTCGAACGTCTCGCACCGCTTGCAGGCCCGCTTTTGGGCCACGGATGTTTGCGATAGCCACTGCGCGATTGAGAGCCACAACCGGCGACTGATCGAATTCAATTAACCGGTCGTAAAGCGACAGAATCTTGTGCCAGTCGGTAGACTCGTAGTCCTTAGCTGCACAGTGACAGGCAGCGATTCCCGCCTGCAGATGATATTCACTGAGCTCGTCACCCGCTGCCGATTGCGCAAAGTGAATCATTCCGCGCGCAATCATTGATTTGTCCCAGCGTATTCGATCCTGTTCTCGCAGGCGCAACAGATTGCCTTCGCTGTCCA